>Ga0116126_1000027_pt1 | contig 138469 bp, 114 predicted proteins | sample June2015DPH_16_5_FD_89730 | JGI IMG/M metagenome (GOLD analysis project Ga0116126, IMG submission 89730) | Peatland microbial communities from SPRUCE experiment site at the Marcell Experimental Forest, Minnesota, USA - June2015DPH_16_40 | ecosystem: Environmental > Terrestrial > Soil >...
AAGCCGGTGTGGAAAAGTTGGGGAAACAAAGCCAAAAACGAACCCAAATTTGCAGCGTTCTCCTCCCGATCACGCTGCCCTGACGGGCCTCGAAACGACGCGACGCATTCTCGGTGCTACCCTCGCGCCTCGATTTATGAGTTCGTTGGGGGGGCCGGAGGGGGCGGGCGCTTCATATTCGGCGCTTCACCCTTCGACACGGCTCAGGGCAGGTAGAAGCGCCGCTACAACAGCATCGCTACAACAGCTTCTCAGTCGTCGTCGTTGTCGGTGGGGGCGAGCTTGAGGTTGAGGGCGCGGAGTCCGCGACCGTGGGGGCCGGCGAAGGCGACGGGGTACGGCGCGTCGGGGCCTTTGACGGAATGCCAGATGATGCGGTTGAGAAGATTGTCGTCGTTGAGGTCGGGCTCGGTGAAGCGCATGGCGGCGAGTTGTTTGGCCCAATAGAGTTCTTTGCCGTGGAGCTGGGCGACGGGTCGCTGCATTTCGTCGAGTGGAATCTGGTTGGGGAGCGCCGTGTAGGGGGAAAGGTCCGGCGCGTTGGTGAAACAGTCGCGCATGACGGGCGCGAGCGCATCCATCTGGTTCATGGGCGGGATGCCGAGGATCATTTCCAGCGTGTGAAGCACGCCGGTCTGATTGTAGAACTGGCTGATGACGGCGTGGCGTTTGGTGTAGGGGCTGACGACAAGGCACATCGAGCGATGGCCGTCGACGTGGTCGAAGCCGGACTGGGGATCGTCTTCGGTGACAAAGATGCAGGTCTTCGGCCAGAATTTGCTGGTGGAAATGCCCTGGATAATCTGGCCGAGGGCGAGATCGTTGTCGGCGACCTGGGCGCGCGGGGTGGGATTTCCGCCGGTATGGTCGTTGGGCAAATGGACGAAGATGAAGTTGGGCCAGTGACCCTTGCGCTCGGAGTCCTTGAGTTCCTGGAGAAAGACGCGGGCGCGCAGCACGTCGGGAATGTTCAGTTCCCAACCCGGATAGCGGGGGCTGCTGTAGGTCTTCAAGGCGTCGACGGGCGAACTGGGTGCGTAGATGAGCTGGTAGGCGTCGGGGTTGTCGAGCATGTCCCTGGTCGTGTTGCGCTGCGGGCCGATGCGCGTGGTCGTGGCACTCCCCTTGCCCATCTCGCCATAGTTGCGGAAGGAGAGCCCGTGGAGCAGCACGTCGTCCCAGATGAAGCCCGAGGAGGAAAAGTACAGCGGGTCGACGCCGACTCCATCGCCGCGACGGAAGCCAGTTATTGCTTTCTCCAAGCCGGCCATCACGTTGCCTTCGGTGGCCCAGCGATGGCCGTCGGCGGAGATGACGCCGTTGCAGTAGAAATTGTCGAGGGTGACGAATTCCTCGGCGAGGTGGTGATGGTTCGGCGTCACCTCGCGTCCGAACACGCAGAGGTTCGAATCGCCATTGGCCTTCGGAAGATCGCCGAGAAACTGGTCGTAGGTGCGATTTTCTTTCACGATGTAGACGACATGCTCGAACACGGACGGCTCGCCCAATCGCTCCGGCACGGGCACGGGTTTTTTGCCGGTTTGGGCGCGTTCCCAGGCGCGGAGTGCTTCAGGGACGCGGGCGTTGGCCAGGGCGTTGGCGGTGTAGTTTGCGAGTTGGCCGTCCGTGGGAATGCTGACGCGACCGACAGAACCCAGCGACCAGGAGACGGCCCATTCGCGGCCGTTCTCGCGGTCGAATCGGGATCCGTAGCCTTTCACGTTGGCGATGTAGAGCCGTTTCCCGTCAGTGGCGACTGCGCCCGGGAACCAGCCCGTGGGAATAAACCCGGTGACGACGCTGTTCGTGCGCGACTCCCTCGGCAAGGCCACGACCGCGATGGCGTTGTTGCCACCGTTGGCGACGTAGAGGGTCCGTCCATCCTGGCTCAGGGCGAGCGCGTTTGGCTGGCTGCCGAACGGCAGCGCGGGATCCGGGCGCACGGATATGGTTTCTGTGACCCGCAACGTTTCCGTATCGATCACGCTGATCGTGTCGGAATTGGCATTCGCCACGTACAAGGTGCGGCCATCGGCATTCAAGGCAAGACCCGAGGGATGAAGGCCGGTCGCGATCTCGCGGGTTTCGCGATTCTGTTTCAGATCGATTACCGAAACCGTCCCGGATAATGCGGCGCCGCGTTTGTCGACCAGCACGGGAGTGCCATAGGAGTCAGCGGTGCGATCGGTTTTGCCTGGTGGACGCCCGCCCCAATTCGACACATACGCTCGTTGGCCGTCGGGGGAGACTACGACACCATACGGGGCGACCCCGACGGCGATCTCCCGAAGAAGTTTGTCAGATTCCAGATCGACAAGGGCCAGACTGTTTTTCAACGACAGACAAACAAGCGCAGTTTTTTCGTCGGGCGACAAGGCGACCCCGCAGGGGTTCGAGTAGCCATTCCCGCCCTTGCCCAACAATGTGGCTTTGCGGGTGAACGTCAACGACCCCGCCGACGAAATCTCGCCGTCCCAAAGCGTGTTGTAGTTGCCCGTGACGTAGACGCGCCCACCGTCTCGACGGACAGCGATGCCATGGACGGAACTCCCTTCCCCGACCCCGTCCTGTTCGCGAACTTTCCAAGTCTCGGGATCGATCACGAGAACCCCCTGGTCGTATTTCGCGAATAGGCTCTTGCCGTCGGGTGACAGCGCCAGATCAATGGCGCGGCCGCTGAATGTCAGGGTGTCACCTACGGGTTGTATAAGCTGCGTCGTGGGAACCAGATAGGTCTCATTCGTTTTGGGCCCTATCTGGCCGACTTCTTGCGCTAAAGCCGAGACTACGAAAAGGGATCCGATAACGGCAACCGTAAGGCCATTTACACTCATGTCCGTCTACACTAGCGTGCGCAATCCAGAATTCAACGTCGAATTTCAAATTCGTAATATGTTATTGACAAGTCTGTTACATAATGATAACAATATTCAGTCCATATTGAATGAATGAATGCTTCCTCGCCTCAACCTCTCGATGCCGCCCGACGAAAATTCATCGAGGCGGGTGGAAACACCACTCAATCCTTTGGCTTTGGGCGCATCTCTGGCCAGTTATTTGCTTTGCTCTATTTGAGCGCCAAGCCCTTGTGTCTGGACGACATAGCTCGTGAACTGGGTGTCAGCAAAGCCAGTGTGAGCACGACGGTTCGCCAGCTTGAGCAATGGGCCGCCGTCAGGCGCGTCTGGGTGAAGGGGGATCGCAAGGACTACTACGAAGCAGAGACGGATTTTGGCACGATGCTGCGCCACGGTTTGCTGATGACTTTTCGAAAAAAATTGGAGACGGCTGGCTCACAAATCAGCCATGTGGAGGATTCGTTGAAGCGGGCGATGGAGAAAGTTGACGACACGCAACGACAGGAAATGCAGGTCGTCGCCGATCGCCTCCAACGGGCGAGGGATTTCCATGAAAAGATCCACGGGATGCTGAACAATCCCGTGATTGACCATTTGTTGTAGTGGCTCCCGACGCGAGTCGGGAACAGACGTACCCAAAAAACCAAGCATGCACCTTCGTCATTCGACGGGCGGAGGAGACAGGCGTTCCAAAGTTTCGCGAGGAATGCACCTGTATGGCGGCAGCTTGCCCGAAAAGAACCAAGGCCGACGGTTGTCAGACCTTCTCGATCACGTGGTAAATGAACACGGTGAATCCCAGGAACTTCTTTCCCGTCCGGGATTCCACCAACTTCAACCCATTACGACAGTAATATTTCAACAACCGGCCATCTGTTTGATAGAGCGTGTCACCCCAAAACCCGGACAGGCGACTTCCCGTCAGCCGGTAGTACCACGTGTTCAACATCGACCGCACCCCGTAGAATCGCATGCGGAAATTCGGTCCGGCCACCACATATCGCAAAAAATAACCGAACCCGTGGTAGCACAAGTACCCGCGCGCGCCCGGCTTGAGGATTCGACCAATTTCCCGCATCACTTGCGATTCATCCGTATAGGGGATCGCTACGTTACAAATCAAACCGTCAAACGCCGTTGCGCGAAGCGGCATGTGTTCCGCCATGGCCAATACCACGGGCAAGTTGACGCGTCGGCAATCGGCCAGCGCGCGCGCATCCACGTCCAGCCCGATGGCCACGCATCCATGTTGTGCGAGTTGACGGAGGTCCTTCCCCTTGCCACAACCAACGTCAATTACGACGCTTTCCGGCGCAAACCTGTCCTGTGCGCCCGGCGAGGTGTAGGCATCCCAAGCGAACTGGTCACCACTGGTCACGCGCCAATCTTTAGGCGAGGCACCCATCAAAGGCAAGACTCGCGCTCATGAACCTCAAGCAACGCATCTTTCGCAACAGCTCTCTGGAGATGATCAGCAAGATCGTGGGGATCGCCGCGGGTATTTTCCTGTCGCCGTATCTCATTCACTGCCTGACCAAGGAAACGTACGGCTTGTGGGTGTTGATCGGCTCCGTGGTGGGTTATTTCGGATTCACTGACTTCGGAGTGCGTATTGCTACCGGTCGGCTCGTCGCCTACTACCGCGCACGCCAGGACGCGGCCAAGGTCAATCATACCATCAACACTTCCCTGGCGCTGCTTACCGCCTCCGGCTTTGTAGTCACCCTGCTGACCTTCGTGCTCTCGCCGTACTTCGGCCGCCTGTTTCATATCGGCCCGAACGTACTCCACGTACCCACTGCCGTTTTTCTCTGTGGCTTCGCCGTGGCCATCGGCCTGCCGCTGACTGTGTTCGAAGGTTGTCTCGCGGGATACGAGCGCTACGACTTCATCAACATCGTCGAAATCTTCATGATCATCGCCCGCGTCGGACTCACCGTCTGGATGATGCAGTTGGGTTACGGCATCCTGGCGCTGGCGGCGATCAATTTCGCGCTGACCGTAGCCGGCGGCAGTGTGAAGCTCCTGCTGTGCTATCGTGTGTTCAAGCCGCTGCATGTGGCGATGGAACACATCGACCGCTCAACCATTCGTGACACCTACGCCACCAGCATCTGGTTCCTGATTCTGGCCATCTCGGTACGGATCAGCTTCTTCACCGACAACGTTGTGATTGGTTATTTTCGCACCACCGGTGAAGTCGCGGTCTATTCCATTGCCGGGCGCCTGGCACAGTACGCCTTGATCGCCGTGAACGCGTTCAACCTCGTCCTGATGCCGGTCTCCGCCGCCTACGACGCCCAAGCGGACTTATCCAAACAACGGCGATTGTTGCTGCTGGGAACGCGGGCATCGTTCGCCGCCGCCATCTTCATGGCCACGATCTTCCTCGCCTACGGCCGACGAATTATCCACATCTGGGTGGGATCGGGTTTCGAGCAGGCCGCCATCGTGTTGGCCATTCTTACGTTCCCGATGATCACGCAGGCCTCACAGACGACGACGCTGATCGTCATGCAGGGGATGGCCAAACACAAGAACCTGAGCTTGATCTACCTCGCCGAAGCCCTGGCAAACCTGGTGCTTAGCCTGATTCTCGTGCGACCGTTGGGAATCGTCGGCGTGGCACTGGGCACCGCGCTCACGAATACACTCAGCAGCCTGATTGTCCAACCCATCTACGTCTGCCGCGTGCTCTCGCTGGGTGTCGCTGATTACTATCGCAAGGCGTTCCTGCCCGTGCTACTCGCGACCGCGCCCCTGGTTGCGTTGATCGTTGGTTTCCAATACGTGTGGCTGCCGCAGAGATTTATCACCATGGCCGTCTTTTGTATTTTCTCCGCCGCAGTGTATTTCGGCGCGGTGTACCTGATTTTCTTCACCAAACGCGGTCTGACGCGCGTGAGTTTTGCCACGTAGTCACTCGTCGGTCGAAGGATGAAAGTCAACAGGTCAAATCGGGAGAACTGGATATGAAATGTGTGATTCTCATGGCCGGCATCGGGTCACGATTGGGCAATCCGTTTCCGAAATGCCTGACCCCGCTGACCAATCAGCAGACAATCCTTGATCATCAATTGGCGAAACTGGACGGATACAAGGGCAATGTAATTAGTGTCGTTGGTTTCAAGAAGGATCTCGTTATGGAGCGCCACCCCGAGTTGGTGTTCGTCTACAACAATCGTTACGACCAGACCAACACCGCCAAGAGCCTTCTTTGTGCTCTGGAACACATCCATGGCGAGGACGTGCTTTGGTTGAACGGCGACGTGGTCTTCGACGCTCGGGTCATCGCGGCGCTGGCTCGGCGACGAGGCTCTTGCATGGCAGTCAACAAGAGCAGAGTGGGCGAAGAAGAAATCAAGTATCGCACGCGCAGGGACGGCACGATTTCCGAAGTATCCAAACAGGTCGCACATGCCGAAGGGGAAGCCGTGGGAATCAACCTGATCAAGGCGCGTGATCTGGAGTTGTTCAAGAAGTGCTTGCGGGCGGCGAACGACCGCGATTACTTCGAACGCGCGCTGGAGCTGGCAATTGGGCGCGGCCTTAAGTTGTCTCCGGTCGACATCTCCCGGTTTGATTGCCTCGAAGTTGATTTCCCCGACGACCTCAGCCGGGCACAAGCACTGTTCGCCAACAAACCCTCCGCGAAGCTTCGGACATCAAAGCAGACATAAAACAAGTCGCACTGAAAGCGGCGCGGGCCGCCGATGACTGGATTCACTGCCAGGTGCGCGGGAATCGGAGGCGCGTTTTGTTTGATGGAGAAACGCAAATGCACTTCTCCATGTTTGAGACGATTTGCGGGGCCATGCGAGAGGATGAGCGAATCGAGACCTGTGCGACGTGTTGTTGGGAGGGCGGGCTTAAACTACCCGGTGCCGTTGTGGCTGAACTTCTTACCTCGAACACCCGGTTTGTTCCCTACCACAAGGCCAAGTGGAGGAAGTGGGACCTGTATGTTTCGAGTTGCTTCGATGTCGCCTGGCTGGCGCGCACCGCGCCTTGGGTGGACACGTTTCATGGTGTCGGAGAGAAATGGACCGCCACGGAAAACCGGCTGTACATGGTGCATCCACTGGCCGCGCGCTATGACAAGTTGCTCTGTCCGAATCAGAGGCTGGCAGATCAATTCCAGGAACATCCCGAGTTTGTTAAGACCCAGGAAGCCCTACGGGTAACGGGCATGCCCCGGTCCGACCTGCTGGTGTGGCTGAACACCAAGGAGGTACGCTCGGCGCTCCACAGCCAATTGCGGCTCAAGCCAGGCGCGCCCACGGTCTTGCTCTCTCCCACGTACGGAACGGATGGATTGGCCCACAAGTTCGGCGTGGAAATCATCGAAGAATGTCTCCGCTCCGGCGTGAATCTGATCGTGAAGCTTCACTCGTGCTCGTATCTGGCCGATCCCAGGTTTAACGGCGGGGTGGATTGGGCGGAGCGCCTCGCGAAATACAAGAATCATGAGGGATTCCTGCATGCGCCTTACGCCAACCTGACCGCGTTGATGCTGCTGGCGGACATCATGATCGCCGATTTTGGTTCGGCGCCTGTTGAGTTTTCGTTGCTCGACCGGCCGTTGGTATTCTTCGCGATTGACGAACAGGCCAAGCTTCGAGGCGGGGACCGCTTCCAGTACAACCTGCTCTGTTCCGCTGGTGGGAACGTGGCCACCACGAAACAACTTGCGGGGATCCTCGCGCTCTTGACCAAGGGGGAGGACCCACGTACCACGGAGCGGTCCAAACTGAAAGGTCACTTTTTCCACCAGCCGGGCAGTGCAACTGCCAATGCCCTGAAGGAAATGTATCACTTGATGGGGCTGACCGTCCCGGGGAACCTCGTCGAGAAGTATCTCGAAAGAAAGAAAGCCGAAGTCCTTGCCAATCCCGGCAGATTCCTCGGGTTGCCCGAAGACGCAATCCCAGCTGGCATGCCACCAGCGCACGTGAATGATTTCAGCGTTTCGTCCGCACGGTTGCAAGAATTCGCACAAGAGCTGAGCGCCTACAACGGCACACCCGTAGACCAGGTCGCGGCTCGACTGCAGGAGGAACTCCACGGCCTGGGTGGCCGCATCGCCGCGGAGTGGTGTGCGAAACGACCGGTGACCAGCGGCCAGATTCAACGGTTCTATCAAGAGACCGATGCCTATCTGTACGAATTACTGATCGACGGGGAGAATCCATTCCGCGATCAGACCCGTGATGCCATGATGCACGCCTTGCACAAGATCGGCGCTCGCCGCGTGTTCGAGTTTGGTGGCGGTATCGGTACGGATGCGATGTGGTTCACCCGCGCGGGACTTCAATGGACCTATTACGACCTGCCCCGCGGACAGACATCCCGATTCGCCTCCTGGCGCTTCCAAAAACAACAAGTTCCGATAACCGTCGTGACCCATCCCAGCCAGAGCCGCGAAAACGATGCCGCCATCAGTGTCGAAGTTTTCGAACACCTGCCGAATCTGTTGGGTGCTCTGCGGGACATCAATCGTGCGTTGCGCCCTGGAGGATTGCTCATTTTTACCGAGAGCTTCGGCAAGACGAAACGCCACCCGCTTCACCTGAGCCGCGCGACCATCCAAGGCCGCTTTCTCAATGAGTTGATGCGAGCAGCCGGGTTCGAACCGGTACACCGCTTTGGCCCAGAGGACTGCCTTTACCGCACAATCAAACGCCGCGATCCGACGCCATTTGACTGGCTTCACGCGATCGTGTTGATCGCAGGGCGCGTCGCTCACAAGCTTCCGGCCAAACTGTGGCGTGCATTGTCCCAACGCAGTCCTGTCACGCACGGGAGCGGTTCATGAAAATCGCCGTCGCGTCTGCATTCCTGGGACACGTCCTGCGCGGCGTTGAAAGTTGGGCGCAAGACCTGTCCGCGGAACTGCACCGGCGTGGAATCGATGTCACGCTCTTTCAAGGCGGCGGCCCGCCCGATACCTCCTACGCCCGTCACATCCCCTGCCCGGATCACACGGCCCCATTCTGGAAGCAAGTGACGCGTTTCACCCGACATGGTTTGTGGCGCTATGGGCTCGGTTCACCACTGCACATGCAACAAGTGGTGTTCGCACGGCGCGTCGCCCGCGAATTGCATCGGGGCAGGTTTGATATCGTCCACACCCAGGATCCCGGCACCGCGCTGGTCCTGGAGAGGGCACGGCGGGCGGGCCATCACTCCAGCAAAGTCATCCTGGCCAATGGCACCGAGGAACCATTCGAGTTCCTGAACCAGTTCGCACACGTCCAGGAACTGGCCCCGTACTATCTGGAATTGGACCGCAGGAACGGACTGTCCCCTGACCGGGAATGGTTTGCCATTCCCAACTTTGTCGATGGCGATGTCTATGCGCCGGGGGATCAGGCACAGGCCCGGCAAAAGTTTGGTATCCCTCTGGACCGATTCGTCGTGTTCGACGCTGCCGCACTCAAATTGACTCACAAGAGACTGGATTGGCTGGCCAAAGAAATCGCCATCGCTCGCCAAAAACATCCGCATATCATGTTGATCGTGGCCGGAGCGACCACCCCGGAAACCCCCCAGGTCGAGCACGCCATTCGCAAGTATCTCGGGGAAGACGCGTGGATTCTCAAGGACATCCCGCGCCAGAACATGCCGGACCTCTACCGGGCCGCGGACGTGTTCGCCCACGCTGCGCTCACGGAAATGTTCGCCATTGTCCTGCTCGAAGCCGGCGCGAGCGGCCTGGGAATGCGCGGACACAAATTCCCCGTGATCGAATGGGTCATCGGGGCCGGCGGCGTTTGTCTCGACATGGAAGCACCGGGCAAGCTGGCACTTTCGATAGTCGACTCCATCGAGAATCCCCTCCTGAGTGCGCAACGCGGAAGCAATGCCCGTCACCTGGTTATGGAACGGTTCGATCGAGTTCGTGTTGTTGACCAGATCGTCGCCATGTATGAGGCCGTATTGAAACACCGATGACCTCCCCGCTTGTCAGCGTCGTGATCCCAACCTACAACTACGGACACTATATCTGCGAGACGGTCGAGAGCGCGCTCGCCCAGACCTACTCGCCGGTCGAGATCATCGTTGTCGACGACGGTTCCACGGATGATACCCGTGAGCGCCTGGCCACCTACGGCAACCGTGTGCGCTACATCCGCCAGCAAAATCGTGGCCTGTCGGCGGCGCGCAACACGGGCATCCAGGCGGCGCAAGGAGCGTTCATCGCACTGCTGGATTCGGACGATCTCTGGTTGCCCGACAAGCTGGAGCGACAGGTCGCCGTCGCCGTCCACCAACCCGATGCCGGACTGGTGGCCTCGGAGGCGTTCACGATCTGCGAAGACGGACAACGGCTCGATTTTGAGAAGGAGCGCTGCCCGCGCGAAGGCTTTCGAGAACTGACGGTACGTGATTTGCTGGAATTTGGGGCTTTCAGCCCTTCCTCGGTCTTGACGCGTAGAGACGCACTGCTAGATGGGGGCGGATTTGACGAGGGGCTGAAGGCCGCAGAGGACTTGGAAATGTGGATCCGTATCGCGGTGCGCAGCCGGGTCTTGCGTTTGAATGCCTCGTTGACCGGGCAGCGGGAGCATTCGGGAAGCATGAGCCACCAGGCGGACCGGATGTTCCAAAACCATCGAAGAGCCATTGATCAGTTGTTTGTTAGCGTCCCGCAATTGCGTGGACGATTGAAGTGGCGCCGGATCGCCGAGGCACGGATGCACCGGGAGGTGGCGTTCATGCGCTTCAGCGGCGGAGACCGCACCGGCGCCTTGCGGGACTTGCTGCGCTCAGGCTGTCGCTGGCCATTCGCCTTGCGCGACCGCCAGGCAAAAAAGAAACATCTCGAGCGGGCCAAGATGTTCCTGCGATATGGTCTCGTGAGAAAACCCGTTGCGGAAGGAGGCAGCTAGTTCCATGGGGTTTTTCCTGGTCTGCCTGTACGTCGCGGTCCTGCTGTTGCGCCCGCAGGAGTGGTACGAACCCGTCAAGGGATACGAACTGGTGAACATCATCGCCATCCCGACGATCCTGATCGCGTTCATCGAGCAAAGTAAGAGTAAGACCGGCAGCTTCTTCCTCCGCAACCGATTTTCCCAGGCGATGCTGGGGTTGTTCGCTTCCGTGATGCTGTCCCAGTTGGTCCGCCTCCGCATCTCCGGCGCGATCGACGCCGTCCGGGAATTCGGAAAGATCGTGATCCTTTTCTACCTTGTGGCGATCCTGGCCAATACGCTGCGGCGACTGAGAATCATGATGTGGGTCATCATCGTCTCATCGATGATCCTGGCCTATCATACCTACCTGCAAGTCCAGACTGGACACGGCTTTGGCAATATTGAACCGTACGGCTCGTACGACACGGGGGACTTTCGCGTCATCGGCTCCGGCATCTTTGCCGACCCGAACGATTTCGCCATGCTGTACCTGATGGCCATGCCCTTCGCTGTCTGTTTGCTCACCGCCGGCGAGTCGATCGCCGGCAAGCTGCTCTTGTTATGCAGCCTGCCGCCCATGGTGTACGTGCTATACTTTACCCAATCACGTGGCGGCATCATCGGGTTCTGCGCCATGATTATCGCCTATTTTTGGACAACCACGAAAAACCTCTTGATCCGTCTCTTTCTACTGGTCGCTCTGCTCTCTGTCATTGCGGTCTTCGGCCCGGAACGCGCCCGGGGCACGTACGTGGAAGGCTCGGCGTCGGGACGCGTGATGCAATGGGGTTACGGAATCCAAATGCTGAAGGAAAACCCGTTGTTCGGGTTTGGGTACCAACGGTGGCCGGACTACAGTGGCGGTATGGCAGCGCACAATTCGCTGGTCAATTGTTTCGGCGAACTCGGTCTGGTCGGCTACATCTGCTGGTTTACTCTGTGTCTTCTCATCGTGAAGTCCGTGCTTCGCATCGCCCGTGCCGAAGGCCAAATCGATTTCAAGACGCGGCGGGTCGCCAACGGACTGTTCGCCGCCCAGGTCGGCTACCTGACCGCGGCCTTCTTTCTCACCCGAACCTATAACCCCGTCCTCTTCTTCCTCCTCGGCATGGGATTTGGATTGATCCGCTGGGTCGAGATCCAACAACCAGCTGCCGCGCCGCTGGTACAGATTTCCATGCGCGACATGCGACAAAGTGCGATCTACGCGCTCGCGAGCATTCCGTTGATCTGGCTCATCATCCGCGCGTATTGGGCGGTTAGCGGCTCGGGCTAAGCCATCGAACGTCCTGCGCCAAACACAAACCCAAACGAACCCAACGCATGTCTACGAGTTTCCGCGTCCTACGTCTCAGAAAACCAACCAGTTGGAGCCAGACCATGCGGCAGGAGTTGTTACAACGGGTCGTCGGCACCGCGCGGGAGGACGGATAACAGGTGGCGATCATGCAGATGAAGACGCCAACCTGTCCTCTTGCGCTCGGTCGCGAGCCACACCCGATGTCCTTGCAAACAACCATTCAACCAGAGAAGATAGGGACCAGCTTATGAAAGCAGTCATCCTCGCCGGCGGCTTGGGTACCCGATTGCGACCATTCACCGAGATTATCCCGAAACCATTGCTCCCAATCGGTGAAAAGTCGGTTCTGGAAATCCAGATCGAGCGGCTGAAAAAGTACGGATTTGACGAGATCTTCCTTGCCACCAACTACAAGGCCGATTATCTCGAACGCTTCGTCGGGGACGGTTCGCAATACGGCGTACGCGTCACGGTCAGCCAGGAAACGAAACCGCTCGGTACCGCGGGACCAGTGACGCTTCTGCGGGACAAGCTGACGGAGCCGTTCGTGGTGATGAACGGTGATATCCTCAGCCTGATCGATTTCACGGATTTCTACAAGTTCGCCATGAAGCAGGAGGCCTGGCTGACCATCGCCATTCGTCAGCACATCACACCGTATGCCTTCGGGGACATCTTTTTCGAGGGAGACCGCGTCACGGGGATTGAGGAAAAGCCCAACATTGTGAAATTCATCCTGGCGGGCATCTACATCATGCGCCCTCAGATCTTCGAGATCATCCCGGCGGACACCTACTTCGGCATGGATCTGCTTATCAAGGAAATGCTCAAGCGAGGCTTGCCGGTGGTCAAATACAATCTCGAGGCATACTGGCTCGACATCGGACAAATCACCGATTTCGAAAAAGCGCAGGACATCTACCGTCAGCACTTCAAAGAGAATTAATCATGCGAGTTCTGGTCACTGGTTGCGCCGGCTACATCGGCTCCGTTCTGACGCGTCAGCTGCTTGGCCAGGGCCACCATGTTCGGGGAATGGACGCGCTGTTCTTCGGTGGTGATTCCCTGCTCGATATCATGACGCATCCGCGTTTCGAATTCGTCCGCGCCGACGTGCGCGACAACAAGGCATTGGTCGCCGCGTTGGACGGCGTGGAAGCAGTCGCCCACCTAGCGGCAATCGTTGGCGATCCCGCGTGCGCCCAGCAACCCGACCTGGCTCGCGCGATCAACCTCGAAGCGTCCACGACGTTGCTCCGGCTCTGTAATGAGAACCTCTCTGTCCAGCGTTTCGTGTTCGCGTCCACGTGCAGCAACTACGGCAAAATGCAGGGCGATGGATACGTCAAGGAAGATTCTCCGCTTCGTCCAGTTTCGCTGTATGCCGAACTCAAGGTTGGATTCGAAAAGCATCTCTTGCAGGCCGTCCTGCGACCGAATCTTATCGCCACAGCCTTGCGCTTCGCCACGGTCTACGGAGTATCTCCCCGGATGCGGTTTGATCTGACGGTCAATGAGTTCGTTCGCGATCTGGCTCTGGGAAGGACACTGCGCGTTTTCGGCCAGCAGTTTTGGCGGCCCTACTGCCACGTCGAAGACCTGGCTCGGTCCGTTGTTCTCATCCTTGAATCCCCCGCCGACAAAGTCCGACAGGACGTTTTCAACGTCGGCGATACGCGCGAGAACTACACGAAGGAAATGATCGTAAACGAAATCTTCAAGTGCTTGCGCGACGCGCCGCGCACGCTGGTCACCTACGTACAGAAAACAGAAGACCCTCGCGATTATCGCGTCGATTTTTCGAAGATTCATTCGACGCTCGGATTTCAAATCACCAAGCGCGTTCCCGATGGGATTCGCGAACTCTCCGTCCTGCTTCGTCACGGAGTGATCAGCGATCCGGATGCCGCGCGATTCAAAAATGTCTGACGGTTCCAACAGCTTTATTCCGCTCAGCGTTCCCGTCATTCAGGGGAACGAATGGACCTACGTCAAGGAATGCCTCGACACGGGTTGGGTGTCATCCGCTGGCAAATTCGTCGACCGCTTTGAGCACGAGACCAGCCAGTTCACGGGTGCAAAATACGCCGTGGCTTGCGCCTCGGGCACCGCCGCACTACATGTCGCGCTTCGAATCGCTGGCGTGTCTGCCGGCGACGAGGTCATCGTGCCTACCGTCACCTTTATCGCGTCGGTCAATTCCATCCGCTACGTCGATGCGCAGCCCGTGTTCATGGATTGCGACGACTACTACAATCTCGACGTGGAGAAAACGCGGAGCTTCATTCTGCAGGAGACTGTTTTCAGGGACGGCCACACGTACAATCGCCAGACCAGCCGCCGCATCGCCGCGGTCATGCCGGTGCACGTGTTCGGCAACGCCGTGTGGCTCGATGAACTGTTGCCATTGTGCCGGGAGCGCAACATCAAGCTCATCGAGGATGCCGCAGAAAGTATCGGCACGAGGTACGCGACCGGCCAATTCAAGGGAGGGCACACGGGCACCGTCGGCGACATTGGCTGCCTGTCGTTCAATGGCAACAAGATCATCACCACCGGCGGCGGCGGCATGATCCTTACCAACCATCGCGAGTTCGCCGACCAGGCAAAATATCTCACCACCCAGGCCAAGGACGACGACCTCCGGTTTGTTCACAACGATGTCGGTTACAATTACCGGTTGACGAACGTCCAAGCGGCCATCGGCGTGGCTCAACTGGAGCAGATCGGCAAGTATCTGGAGCGGAAACATGGAAACTATGCGACTTACAAGAGGCAGATCGACGACATTCCCGGCCTCCACCTCGCCGAAGGTCCTGCGTATGCTTCCAACAACCACTGGATGTACGCGCTGCAAATCGACAGCGCAAAGTACGGGTTGGATCGAGAGCAACTCATGGCCGAGATGAGCCGTAATCAGATCCAAACGCGCCCGCTCTGGCTGTTGAACCATCGACAGCGTTCCTATGCGAATTGTCAGCATTACCAAATTGACCGCGCCAACCACTTGCTGGATGTCACACTGAACCTGCCGTGCTCGGTGGACTTGACTCCGCTGCAAATTCAGCGTGTGATCAAAGTCTTGCGACAACAATCATGAAGGACATCGTGATCGTCGGACACGGCGGGCTGGCGCGTGAGGTGGCGTTCCTCATTGGTGAAATCAATCGGGCAACACCCACGTGGAATCTGCTCGGCTACATTGCCTCCGACGCCGCGTCACTCTCCAAACCCGTGGGCCAGCACACCGTGCGGGGAACTGACGAGTGGCTTTCGAAATCCACCAAGGAAATCGCCGTGGCCATCGCCATCGGCCAGCCGTCGCAGCTGCGCACGTTGCACGACCGCTTTCGGCAGAATTCGAAGTTGTCGTTCCCCAACCTCATCCATCCTTCGGTTACCGGAGACTGGGAACGGATCGCCATGGATTCGGGTAACATCGTTCTGAACAACGCGTCGTTCACGACCGATATCAGGCTCGGGTCACTGAACGTCATTAATCCCGGTGCCACGATTGCGCACGATTGCGTTCTGGGGAGTTACAATCTGATTAATCCCGGAGCGAGCTTGTCGGGCGAGGTTGTGCTGGGCGACGAAATCCTTTTGGGCACCGGTGCCCGGGTCCTCCAGCAGTTGCACCTGTGCAGTTGCGCGGTCATCGGAGCCGGGGCCGTCGTCACCCGCAGCATCGACAAGCCCGGGGTGTACATTGGCATCCCGGCGCGCGAAATGAACGCGGCTCACAGCCAAACCGATGGAGAACGGTAGTGAAGACACTCGTCAGCGTCATCGCCTACAACGAAGAACCCAATATCCGCGCGACGATTGAGGATCTGCGCACGCACAATTGTGGCTTTGACCTCGTGGTCATCGATAATGGTTCGCATGACGCCACGACCACTATCTGCCGCGACTTGGGCGTGCGGGTCGTCTCGCACTGCATCAATACCGGCGGTTCGATGGGCACCGTGACCAGCTACTTCAATTTCGCCTATGACCACGGGTATGATTGCCTCTGCCAATTTGACGGCGACGGACAGCATTTGGCCACCGAATTGCCGGCGATCATCGCGCCGGTTCAACGTGGCGAAGCGGATTATGTGATCGGCTCCCGGTTCCTCGCCAAAGAAGGGTTTCAATCCACCGCCCTGCGACGAATCGGGATCTCGTCCTTCTCCTGGATCGTGTCCAACATCGTCGGCCAGAAGGTCACGGACGTTACGTCCGGTTTCCGGGCCTACAGCCGAAAAGTCATCGAGTTTTTCGGGGCCTACTATCGGTACGAGGTTCATGATACGAGCCAGCTACTGCTCCTGAGCTATTTCAGTGGGGCGCGGATCACCGAAGTGCCGATCCGCATGCGCCAGCGTGCGCATGGAAAGTCCGAATACGGATTGCGGGACGCGCTCACGTTTCCGCTCAAGGGAATCGTGAGTATAACCGGCGCGCTACTGCAGCGCCAACAGATCCAAGTCAAAAGGCGTTAACAGCTATGGGACTGAAAATCAAACTCATCGCCTTCGCTCTCGGTCTCGTGTTCTTTTGCGTGGTGCTGCGCAACGTGAAGCGGAACACGTTTCGTCCCAGCTACGCTGTATTGTGGCTGGGCATGTCGTTGTTTCTCCTGTCTATTGCGGTGCTGGAACCGCTCTACAAGTGGATCGCCACCTCGGTGATCGGCATCCTCGACGCGCGACACATCATTTACATTGCGCTCATCAGTTTCTTGCTTGTGTACGTCTTCTTCCTCACTTCCATGGTTACCCGTCTGTCGAACCAGGTCCTGCAATTGATCAGCGCCGTTGCCGTTCTGGAGGCCAAATTGGCCGACCAGACAAACTCTCAACGTAAACCTGCGAACGCCACCACCGTCGATCCCCCCAAGGGAACTTCTCCATGAAGCAGAAACAATTGCTACTGGCGCTGATCCTGATTGTGGCGTTCGGAGCTCGCGTCGGGTACTCGTTGGCCAGGGGCATTGGTCGCGAACCCGGTCGGCCTTCCGACGACGCGTCCTTCTACAACCGCTACGCCTGGAACCTAGCGCAGGGAAACGGTTTCTGCGGCCCCGAACCCGGTGTGGACGGTGAAGTACTGTCGACTTACCTGCCGCCGGGGGCACCGGCCCTGTTCGCTGTGGTGTATCTCATCTTCGGGAAAAGTTACGCTACTGTCCGCATTGTACACGCTCTGCTTGGCGCCGCGTCGGCGTTTCTGCTGTTCCTCCTGGCAAAGGCGGTCGTTACTGAGCGCGCTGGATACGTCGCCGCCGCAGTGTACGCTTTGTATCCCAGCGCGATCTTTTATAGCGACCTGTTGCTGACGGAAACACTGTACACGTTCTCGCTCATCCTCTGCCTGTGGCTCTGCGTCGCCTGGTTCGCGCCACGGCCAAACTGGACACGTGCCGTAATCTGCGGAATCGCTCTCGGGCTCGCGGCGCTGGTTCGTCCAACCATTTTCCTACTGATGCCCTTGCTGGCACTCTGGGGATTGTTCGTCCTCAATGGCGTCCGCGCCAAGGCGCTCATCTTTGTCGTCGTCGTGGTGACGTATCTGACTACGGTACCATGGTCGCTACGCAATTACTCTCTCTACCATCGGTTCATCCTGGTTGCCCCAAGGACCTGGACCGAGATCCTCGGGGGTAATAATCCCGTCGTCGCCACTGACCCGAAATACGCGGGCTACTGTATTTGGTACAGCCAGGTACCCGGCTGGGAACACAAGTTCGACGGTGTTCCCCAGATCGGACGGGAAGCCATCGCCAGACAATTGGCGATTCAGTGGCTGTCCGACCATCCCGACAAATGGTGGTATCTGTTCCGCAGCAAATTCATACGGTTCTGGTCGCCATTTCTGCACCAGGACAACCGCGCGAATCGACTGCTGATGTTGCTGAGTTGGGGTCCCGTGTTGGTGTTCTTCGTCCCTGCGTTCTTCGTGACACTGGTCAACTTCCTCCGACAACGTCACCCGGGGCTTCTCCTGCACCTGTTCATTCTGTCGAATCTGGCGATCGCCTTGATCTTTTACGCCATGCCGCGCCTCCGGTATCCCATGGAACCTTTTTGCATCATCCTCGCGAGCGGGACGGTGGTCTGGCTTTGGGACAGAACGGTCGGCGGGCCTCAGCCAACGAAAACGTTAGCCACCTGAGTATCGGAATCCTGTGTCCAGTCTCTCCGAAGATCTCAATCACTTTGCCGAACGCCTCCGTCCACGGCTTCCGTTGTGGATCGCGTTGGCTGTCGTCATTCCCCGTCTTGTGTTCCTCACAGTCTCTCCCGGCCGCAATGTCTACGGCAATGCCCCGGGCGAATTGGCTGTCGCGCGCAGCGTCGCTGGAGGTCACGGCTATCTTGATGCCAACGGACAACCTGATAGCGACTTCAACCCCGGCTATCCAATTTTTTTGTCGTTGTGCCGGCTTGCCTTCGGGGACTCGCTGTGGCCGATCAAAATCGCACACATCGCCTTCGATATCGGGACGGCCCTTGCGGTGACCTGGGTGTTGGCGGACACTTGTTCCACGTTGACTGTCATCCTGCTTGCCGTGGCATTCGCGCTCCATCCGCTGTTTCTCCTGCTCTGCAACAACGTGAATGACGAACCTCTTGTCACGTTCCTCATCGCGATCAGTTTTGTGGCCCTGTACCGCGCTCTTAATCACCCATCCTTCTGGCGCTTTGTGATTGCGGGAGCAGCCGTCGGGGTCGCCATCTTCACGAAGAGCACGGCCATCTTCCTGCCATTCTTCCTGGCCGGCGCCCTATGGTTGGCCACGAGAAAGGCCGGCACTCCTTCACTTCGCCACTGGATTGTATACTTGCTCGCATCGGTCGCCGTGTTGGTTCCGTGGTCCTATCGAAATTACGTCGCACTTGGCCACTTCGCGTTCAACGTTCATGGCATCGGACAAAACTTGTGGTTCGGGTCAGACCCGCGTATTTTCTCCAGTTATGGGAAAGCTCAACGAGCGGAGGCCGCCGAACTTGCGGCCGAAATGACCGCGCGCGGAATTCAGCCACCGCCAAGCAGCAACGTCTTTGACCGAGAACACTGGCAATTGCAGATGGCCATCCAAAAATACGAGGATCTCCTGCACCAACCCGTCACTCTGGCACATGTGTTGTGGCTGAAAGCCACGCGGACTTTTTACGCCAGCGAAGACCGCCCCTCCGGTCATCTGCCCATGATTCTGTTGCAAGTCCCCACTCTTCTGCTCGCCATATACGGAATCGCAAGATTATGGAGGCGAGTTGAGACCCACATGTTGGCCTGGGTGCTAACGCTCTACGTCGGGTACTACTATTCCGTCGTGTCCGCCGGACTGCCGATGGTTCGGTACTTTGTCCCGGCCATCCCATTCCTGCTGGCCGCCGCGGCGGCCGGTCTGGCCGCACTACTGCAAACCGCGGAAACTCCGTCGTCCATCGTGACCCATCTGGAACCTCTGAAACAATGACCCGCGTCCCATTCCTCGATTTAAAAGCCCAGTATGCGACTATCCGCGATGAGGTACAGGCTGCGCTCGCTGAAGTCTGCGATTCCGCCCGCTTCGCGCAGGGTCCAGCCACACAAGCATTTGAACAGGAGTTCGCCGCATACTGCGGCGTCACTCACTGTGTCAGCCTCAACAGCGGGACCAGCGCGCTGCACCTCGCCCTCCGCTGTCTCAACGTCGGCCCTGGCGACGAAGTGATTACCACGCCCTTTACCTTCATCGCGACCGCCTGGGCCATCAGCTATGTCGGGGCCACGCCCGTGTTCGTCGATATCGATCCAGTGCGTCGCACGCTCGACCCCGCCAAACTGGAAGTCGCCGTGACCTCGCGCACCAAGGCGATTATGCCCGTACACATCTTCGGCACACCGGCCGATATGGATGCCGTCAACGCTATCGCCAAGAAACATAAACTGTTCGTCGTGGAAGATGCGGCACAAGCGCACGGCGCGCGCTACCATGGCAAACGTGTGGGGCAATTCAGTACGATCTCCTGTTTCAGCTTCTACCCGACAAAAAACCTGGGCGCGTACGGCGAAGGTGGCGCGTTGCTGACAAACGACGACAAATTCGCGGCCCGTGCCCGTTCGTTGCGCGAGCACGCGCAAAGCGCCCGTTACGTCCACGAGGAAGTCGGCTACAACTATCGGATGGACAGTTTTCAAGCCGCCGTGTTGCGCGTGAAACTCAAACGCCTCGGCGCCTGGAACGCGGCTCGCGCGGCCCATGCCCGTCGGTACACCCAACTGCTCACGGGCACGCACTACGGTCTGCCAACGGGACCGGCAGACTCCGAGCCCGTGTGGCACTGCTACGTCATCGCGTGTGAACACCGCGACCGTGTCCGCGCCACCCTCACGGATGCCGGCATCGACACGGCCATCAATTACCCGGTGCCCTTGCATCTACAGCCGGTGTATCGTTCGCTCGGCTATCATCGCGGCGACTTGCCGGTTGCGGAACGGCTTTGCGACCGATGCCTTTCGCTGCCGATCTACCCTGAGTTGAGCCCTGAGCAAATCGACGCCGTCGTGCACACCCTCCGTGCCGCCGCCTAAAACCATCATGCAAGTCGTGCTCAGTCTGCGGGTTGGCGGACTCGAGCGGGTGGTCGTTGACTTGGTCAACCACGCCTCGAACGACTTTCGATTCGTTGTGTGTTGCCTGGAAGAAACCGGCCCGTGGGCCAGCGAGATTTCACCAAACCGCGGGAACGTTGTGGCACTCAACAAGAAACCCGGTGTGGATTGGCGCCTGTTCTGGAAGATCGCCCGTCTCACTCGCGCAGAAAATGTTACCGTGATCCACACGCACAATGCGACAGCGCACTTCTACGGAGCCATCGCCGCAAAATTCACCAAGGCGCGCGTGTTACACACCGAACACGGCAAGAACGTCGGCGAGGAAGTTCGTTACCATCGCCTCAACTACATCGCAGCTCGTTTCACCGATTTCACCGTCGCCGTCTCCAAGAAGAATGCTGAAATAGCAGCCACACATGAAGGCGCCGACCCGGCGAACCTCAAGGTGATTTCCAACGGCATCCGCGTTGACCGTTTGGCCGCGCCTCGGCACGGCGCGGGTCGCCGCATCGGCACGGTCGGACGACTCGTTCCCGAGAAGAATTATCCGCTGCTGTTGCGCTCCACGGCCACGATTCGCGATACGGAGCTGGTGTTCGTCGGCGATGGCCCGTTGCGCGAGGAACTCCAAAAACAGGCCGGACCGCTCGTCTCGTTTCTCGGCCAGCGCGCCGATGTGTCCGAGTTGTTGGCGGGTTTCGACGTGTTCGTGCTCCCGTCGAACACGGAAGGGATGAGCATTGCGCTATTGGAAGCAATGGCCGCCAGTTGCCCGATTGTGGTCACCGCCGTTGGTGGCAACGTCGAATTGATCCACCACATGCAGACCGGTCTGGTCGTACCGCCCAACGATGAAGCCGCTTTGCGCGCTGCAATTGAGCGATTGCTGGCGGACCAAGCGCTGGCCGCCCGACTCGGCGCGGCGGCGCGCGCTGCTGTGGAGAAGCACCACAGCGTCAAAGCCATGACCGAGCGTTACGAAGAATTATGGCGCCGGCTCGCCGCATGAAGCTGCTGTTCATTTCCAACCTCTTTCCGAACGGGGTGGAACCGACACGCGGGATGCACAATGCGCAACAAGTCGCGGCGCTCTCCAAGCAATGCGAAATCAAAGTCATCTCTCCCATGCACCAACCCGTCCCCGATGAAACCTGGCGGGGCATAGCCGTGACGCACCCGCGGTTCGTCCGCGTCCCCTTGCTTTCGCGGCCACTGAACGGCTGGCTATTCGCGCGCACCGTTGAACCGGTCATCCGGCGAGAGCGATTTGACGTTGCGTTGGTCAATTGGGCATACCCGGATGCCTATGGCGTGATGCTCATGGCCGCCAAGCTGAAATTTCCGTTCGCCACGACGGTACAGGGCAGCGACGTCAATGTGTTCTTCAGGAGTGCCACACGCAAACGCCAGGTTCTCCGTGCGCTGCGTGCCAGTCGCGCCGTGTTCGCCAGAAGCAAGGCGCTGCAGGCTCGCCTTGCCGATGAGGGCGTTGACGCTGTTACGGTCTACAATGGAATTGACCGGGAGCGGTTCCGCCCGTGCGACCGCACGGAAGCTTGTGCGGCATTGGGTCTCCCAACAGATCGCCGTCGCATCCTCTTTGTCGGCAACCTGGTTCCCGTCAAAGGACCTACTTCTCTCGCCGCTGCGTTTAAGCAACTCGTCGATTTGCGGGATGTGGATCTGGTGTTTGTCGGATCAGGATCGGAAGCTGCCAAGTTACCCGCGGGCGACCGCTTTTTCGTCGTCGGCGCGCGACCACACGAGGAAATCCCGCTATGGATGAACGCCTGCGATGTGTTGTGCCTGCCGAGCCTGAGCGAAGGCCTGCCCAACGTCGCCTTGGAAGCGATGGCGTGCGGGCTTCCCGTCATCGCCTCGCGCGTTGGCGGCGTCCCCGAGGTGGTCCGGGATGGGACAAACGGTCTTCTCGTACCGCCATCCGATCCCCGCGCGCTTGCCGACGCGCTACGCCGCGCTTTCACAATGAAGTGGGATCGTGAATCGATTCGGGCGTCGGTTTCCCAATTCGATTGGGAAGCAAACGCGCGCACCCTGCTGGATGCGCTGAGGAAAGCGCTCGCCCTATGATCCGATCAGTCGTGAAGGCGATCCGTAGAGCCGTCATCCGATCGAAGGATGCCGTGAAGTATTCGTCGCGCACGGCCAACGTGCTGTTGGCAGGCACAAACGCGCGCCTTCGGTTCGTTCGGAACAATGCTCAACGCGCCAAACTTCTCATGCGGGCCTACCGGTTGGCTGGGACGCAGTCCACCCGCCGGGCACTGCGCGTCGATGCGGAGCGGCACCTGAAGGGTACGAACGGTAACATTTGGCGGGAACAGCGCATCGGCTGGGAACGGTACCCGCGAGCGGCGGAAAACTCGCATGTCAATCGCAGCATCATTTTGAAAGCCCCGCAGTCGAATGGCGAGAAAGGCGTGTTGCTCGTCATGTTCGAGTACAACTGGCTGCGGCTGCTTGCCAACGTGAAGGACCTTGGCTGGCTCGGCGAACACTTCGACATCATCCTGTCGACAAGCTGGTCGCCCACGGATTACGCGTTGCTAGCGCTGGCGCTCCAGTCGCTTCCCGGGACGATCTTCGTCCAGGCGTGCAACTATGGCGAGATACCATGGATCGAAGAATTCAGCCCGCGATTGAAATGCCTGCCGTGTATCGCTTGTGATTGGATCAATCCTGATTGTTACCAGCCCAAGCCGCACGCCCAGCGGCAAACCGACATCTTGGTGGTGGCCAACTGGGCGCCATTCAAACGGCACTGGCAGCTTTTCGACGCGTTGCGACAGATGCCGCAAGATCTACGGATTACGATGATCGGGCAGGAAGAAGGCGGTCACACGCTCGCGATGCTGCGCGACCAAGCCGCGCTGTTTGGCGGGAAACAGGACATCAACTTCGTGGAGAACATCAGCATCGACGAAGTAACCCGCCATCAATGCGACAGCAAGATCTCGCTGATTCTTTCGCGTCGCGAAGGTTGTTGCGTTGCCGCGGTCGAGTCGTTGTTTGCCGACTCGCCGCTCGGGATGATGCATGATGCCCATGTCGGGCCCAGGGCGTATGTCAACAAAGACACCGGTGTGCTGTTAACACCTGATCGCATGGATCTCCAGTTGCAGCGATTCCTCGACAACGCCGCGGGCCTTCACGCACGAGCTTGGGCGATAGAGAACATTTCGTGCCGCAAATCCATCTCCAAAGTTAACGCGTTGCTGCGTTCCCACGCGGAACTCGCTCACGCCCCATGGACTACCGATTTGAAAACACCCTACTGGCGGCCCTATCCGATATTCCTGAATCCAAGAGATCGCGAAGAAATGCGACCGGTTTACCAAGACTTGTGTGTGCGCTTCCCGGAAGTGTTTGAGCCCGACTTGCTGGAAAAGGGTTCCTCATGAAATGCCCGCTGTGTGATTCGACCAGAGTTTCCCAGAAGCCCTGCCGTTTCAAGGAGATGATGGTGTGTGGCGCGTGCGGGTTCATTTTCGTCCCCAGTTCGACGGACTCATCGGCTCCGGGACTCTACGACGAAGACTGGTCGAGAACTGAGGTTCATCCGACCTTTATCTACTCGCATGGCCAATACACGGTCCGCAACGAGTGGAGGTTGCAGGCGTTATTGGATCGTCTCGAACCATTCCGCAAAACAAATCGCCTTCTCGATGTCGGTTGCAGTGCGGCTTTCTTCCTCAAGTTGGCGCGGGACCGTAAGTGGGATGTGCAAGGCGTCGAGGTTTCGGATTTCGGCGTGAAGTTTTCGCGGGAAGAATTGAACATCCCCGTCTTTCAAGGTCTCCTCCAAGACGCACATTTTCCGGGCGGGTCGTTCGATGCGGTCTTCAGTTCGCACGTGATCGAGCACGTGGGAGAACCGGTTGCGCTCCTCAAGGAAATGAGCCGAATACTACGTCCCGGCGGCGCGCTCATCACCGTGCTGCCAACCCAGTTCGCCTCTCCCAGCTACCGTTGCTTCAGGAAATGGTCGGGTGAAGGACCGCCGCGCCACGTATCGTACTTCACCAAGCGGGTTTTCGAGAACCGTCTGCGGCAACTGGGATTCTCCGTCCACTTCTCGCGTCAGAACGTCGAATTGCAGAAAGTCCTGTCGATCCTGCTCCGGCGACATGACTCATTTGGCGCAACCGGCGTTGTCCAATCTTCCGCCTCCACCCAAGAATCCACCAGCCCGTTCGTACGCGTTGTCAAATCCGCCGTGAATCTCGCCGCCACCGGCTTCGGCGTGGGCGATGAATTGACCACCATTGCCGTCAAGAATTCCACCCCAACCCACTGAAAGTGCCCTTATGAAAATCAGCGTTTTCGGACTCGGATACGTCGGCTCGGTTACCGCGGTCTGTTTGGCCGACCGAGAACACCAGGTTATCGGCATCGAAGCGAACCCCGACAAGCTCGCGCTCTTCCGCGCGGGCCAATCTCCATTGTTCGAGCCCGGCCTCGCGGAACTGCTGGCTAAGGTTCACCACACCGGATGCTTCACGGCCACCGCCAGCCCTGTAGAAGCAATTCAAAACTCGACGGTATCATTCATCTGCGTCGGCACCCCGAGCAAGAAAGGAGGTCAGCCCGATCTGTCTCACGTCGAGCATGTCGCGCGCGAAATCGGCGAGACGTTGCGCGGCAAGGATGCCCTGCACACCATCGTCGTCCGCAGTACGATGTTGCCGGGCAGTATCGAGAGCGTCGTCATCCCCCAAATCGAATCGGCTTCAGGAAAACGTGAGGGCCGGGACTTTCACGTCGTCGCCAATCCCGAGTTCATGCGCGAAGGTTCCGCCATCCGCGATTTCTATGAACCCCCCTTCGTTGTCATCGGCGAACGCGACACCGGCGCGGGTGATTCACTCGCGGACCTGTACCGCTGCGTGGACGCGCCCCAGGTGCGCATCACGATCCGCGCCGCGGAGGCCATCAAGTTCGCTTGCAACGCGTTCCACGCCATGAAAATCACATTTGCCAACGAGATCGGCCAATTCTGCAAGGCTCACGACATCGATAGCCACGAAGTCATGGACATCGTTTGTCGTGATACCAAGTTGAATATCTCGAAAACCTACCTCAAACCCGGTCTGGCCTATGGCGGTTCCTGCCTTCCGAAAGACCTGCGCGCTCTTGTGGGTCGGGCGCAGGAAAAAGATATCGAACTGCCCATGCTGGGCGCCATTGCGCGCAGCAACCTCAACCAAATTCAGCGCACGATCGAGTTCATTACCGAACTCGGCCATCGCGAGGTCGGGATTCTCGGGCTGAGCTTCAAGGCCGGCACCGACGATCTGCGCGAAAGCCCCATCGTCATCATGGCGGAAACCTTGCTCGGCAAGGGATTCAAACTGGTGATTCATGATTCCGAAGTGGAATTGACCCGGCTGACCGGCGCCAACAAACGGTTCCTCGAAGACAAACTGCCGCACATCAATTCGCTGCTGGCTACATCGCTAGAGGATGTCGTTGCCAGAAGCAAGACACTGGTGATTTGTAAGAACGCGCCCGAATATCGCGCGTTGCCCGGAGCGCTATCTCCTCATCACCATGTTGTCGACCTGGTGGCTGCCGTTAAGAACGCCAACGTCCCCACGGCGCGGTATCACGGCCTGTACTGGTGAAAATCCTCGCGCTCATTTCGAAGTTTCCATGGCCGCTCACCGACGGCGCGGTAATCCGTGATTTCAATCTCCTTCGTGAGGCCGCCAAGCGGCATGACATATCGCTGCTTTGCTTCCTGTTTAAGCCGACCGACCGTGAGCACTTCAACGCGCTCCGCCCCTATTGCAAAGAGATCGTTGGCATTGACCTCGCGCGCCCGAAATGGCGGAAGCTGACTAACGCAGCTCAGAGCCTCGCGACCGCAGATCCTTTCATCATTCGCGAATACTGGCGCACGGAAATGGCCCACGCCCTGGAAAGATTCGTCAAGGAGGAACACATCGATGTCATCCACTCGCACTTTCTGCACATGAGCCAATATGTCGGCCACAAGCGGAACGCGGCGTTCGTCCACGACGCGCACAATCTCGAACACGTCCTCTGGCAGCGCATGGAGCGCACCACGGCGAATCCATTCAAGAAGGCGTTCATCCGTTCCCAATACGGCAAGCTGGTTCGGCTCCAACAGGACGTGGCACGCGCCAGCGAGAAATGCGTCGTGCTCTCCGACGAAGATCGCGTCGAATACCTGCGCATTTGTCCAGAAGCCGATGTTTCCACCGTACCCAATGGCGCGGACGTCGAGTACTGGACTCCGCGCGATACCGATGGAGCCACCGAACCGGATTCCATACTTTATTTTGGCAACCTGAGTTGGCCACCGCAGGCCGACGCTGCCGTTCACTTCCACAACAAGATTCTTCCCCTTGTTCGCCAGCGCGTGCCGGATGTGACGTTCTATATCGCGGGACAGAACCCACCTGACACAGTGAAAGCTCTCGCGGGCGACCGCGTAATTGTCACCGGCTTCGTTCCCGACATGCGCGATTACGTGTCCCGCGCCGCCATCGTCGTGATGCCGCTGCGCGCCGGGGCCGGCACGAAGCACCGCGTGTTTCAGGCTATGTGCATGAAAAAGCCCCTGGTCTGCACATCTGTGGCCGCCGAAGGCATTGCCCTCACACACGGCGAAACCGCCCTGCTCGCGGACGATCCTGAAACATTTGCCAACGCCACGGTTTCTCTGCTACAAAATGCGGCGTTGCGCCAGAGGCTCGGCGAACGAGGCCGTCAGCTTGTCCTCGATCGCTATGATTGGCGCGCGATCTACGAACGACTGGAAGAGGCATTTCAGGAGGCAGTCCGCAAACGGAAATGACAAACGGCAGGAGTTATCGTGTCGGCCTCGTTGGCGCAGGGTACGTCAGCGAGTTTCATATCAAAGCGTTGAAACGTCTGCCCAACGTGCGCATTGTGGGCATTACCGACCTCGATGGCAGGCGCGCACGGGCCACCGCCCAACGGTTCGGCATCACGTCGCATCCGTCGTTGAAGGTGATGGCCGCGGAAGGCCTCGATGTCGTCCATGTCCTCACCCCGCCCAACAGCCATGTCGATGTCGCGCTGGAAGCGTTGTCTCTCGGCTGCCACGTGCTCGTGGAAAAACCGTTGGCTACAAGCGTCGAGGACTGCGACCGGCTCATTGCTGAAAGCCAGTCGCGTAAACTGCGAGTCTGTGTAAATCATTCATTGCTGGGCGATCCATTGATCAAACGAGCGCTGGAACTGGTCAAGACGGGCGCCATTGGCGACGTTCTCGCCGTCGATTACCTGCGCAGTTCAAATTACCCGCCGTACCGCGGCGGTCCCCTCCCCCCACACTATCGCGAGGGTGGCTACCAGTTTCGCGACCTCGGTGTGCATGCCCTGTATTTGCTGCGGGAGTTTCTGGGGAACATCCAGGATGTGCAGGCCGACTTTCGCACGTCAGGTCTGAAGGACAGCGATCCGAACATCCATTTCGACGAGTGGCGCGCGTTGGTCCGTTGCGCCAAGGGCACCGGTAACATTCAGCTCTCGTGGAATGTCAAGCCACTCCAGCATCAACTGATTATTCAGGGCACTCGCGGCACCTTGCGGGCGGATCTATTTGCCATATACCTGACGCGCCGCCGCCACACGCCTTTGCCAAAGGCCGCCGAGCGCGTGGTCAACGCGTTGGCAGAATCTGCCTCATCCGCGGCGCAATTGACTTGGAACGCCTCGCTATTTGCAGTCGGCCAGCTCCAGCCGTATCAAGGGCTTCACAATTTTGTCGGCGCATTCTACGAATCTCTCGCTACCAACAACGTGATGCCGGCGGGTCTCGAACAGGCCCGAGAAGTCGTGCGCTGGACGGAGCAGGTCGCGCGCGAAGCCGACCACGCCAAGGCCGAGTTCTATGGTCAATATCAGCCGAGCGACCATCCCGCAGTCGTCGTCACGGGCGCGAACGGCCTCCTCGGCAGCGCGTTTGTGAAACGCCTTATTGACGAAGACGAGTATGTCCGCTTGTTCGTGCGACGTCTACCCCCACCAGAGATTGCCGATCATCCGCAAATCGAGGTTGTCCTCGGTGAACTTGGCGATCCCGATGCGGTGGATCGCGCTATCGACGGGGCGACCGCGGTCTTTCACATCGGTGCGGCCATGAGCGGCGGTTGGGCGGCGCACGAGGCTGCCACCATCGCGGGCACCCGCAACGTAGTTGAGGCATGCCTGAAGCATGAAGTGCCCAAGGTAATTTACATCAGTTCCCTGTCGGTAATTGACTGGGCAGGCCATCCCGCCAACCAACCGGTCACCGAATCCGCAACCTTGGAACCTGCTCCCCGGCAGCGCGGCTTTTACACGCAAGCCAAACTCGAAGCCGAGCGCATCATCCGTGCGGCGGCGCAGGAACGCGGTTTGCCCGTCGTTATTCTTCGTCCCGGCCAAATCTGGACTGAGAGCAGTCCGCTCATCACCGCTGCCGTCGGCGTGCGTTTCGGCCACTGGCTGGTCGTTATCGGCGACGATTCAAACCAGTTGCCGCTCGTTCACGTGGACGATGTCGTCGAAGCCATCGTCCTCTCCACGCAAAGCCCCTTCTCTCATGGTGAGGTGTTTCAAGTTGTGGACAATGAGTTAATGAGCCGCGAGGAACTCGTGCGCCTGTATTCCCGTGCGCGCGAACCCCGACTCCGCGCCATACGGATTCCCCTTGGGCCGGCCTGTTTCCTGGCCGGCGGAATCGACTGGCTAACTTCGATGCTGGGTCGCCCCGCGCCGGTCTCGCCATACCGGTTGCGCTCCGCTGTCGCACCGCTGGTATTCGATTGCTCCCGAGCGCGTGACCAACTTCACTGGGAACCGCAAGCCCATACCCGCGATGCACTACGCAAGTTGTTGGCATTCAAATAGATAGCAGGTTGCTGCTTCGGCCAATATGACAAGCATTTGGATAATTGTCTTTGTCGTCTCCGCTGGGGCCATCGTCTGGTCTTATGGTATCTATCCGTTGTTGCTTGCGCTGGTGCCCGTGCGTCGCCACAAGCAAACCGGTGACCTTTCCGATTGGCCGACGCTCTCAGTGCTGATCAGCGTGTACAATGAAGAGAAGCACATCGTGACGCGTCTTGAGAATCTGCTCGCCCTCGACTATCCAAGCGACAAACTGGAGATCTTGATTGGATCGGACGCCTCGACTGACCGCACCAACGACCTGGTGAGGGCGTTTCCAGACGCGCGCGTGAAACTGTACACGTTTGAGCAACGCGGGGGCAAACCCGGCGTGCTCAACAGACTCGTGCCACAAATACGTTCTGAGCTGCTCGTGTTCAGCGATGCGAACGCGATGTTTGCTCGAGACGCGCTCCGAAAACTGGCGCGACATTTTGCAAATCCGCGGATTGGCGGCGTGTGTGGACAGCTCGTATTCCACGGCGACAGTCGTGAGACGGATGAGGGTCCGTACTGGAAACTGGAGACGTATTTGAAGACGCGAGAAAGTGCGTTGGATTCCTGTCTCGGGGCCAATGGGGCCATCTATGCCATTCGCAAGTCGTGCTGGCCCGGCATACCCGACAACACGTTCGTCGATGATTTCGTCATCGGTATGCGGGTGCGCGAGCAGGGACTCCTCGTGATTTACGACACGGAGGCGGTGGCCACCGAGGAATTGCCGCAATCGGTGGGCCACGAAATGATCCGGCGCATACGCATCGGCGCGGGCGATTTCCAAGCGTTATTCCTGTGTTGGCGTTCACTCTTGCCATGGCGCGGGTTTTATTCGATCGCGTTCTGGTCGCACAAGGTCTTGCGGTGGCTCACCCCGTTCTTGATGATCGCGGCACTGGTCTCGAATGTCGCCCTGCTGCCCCACCCGCTCTTCGCGGCGCTGCTGGCGCTACAACTGGTGTTTTACGGCCTGGCGCTTCTTGGTGTTTTCATCCGGAGACGGAAGATGGTGTTGTTCAGCGCTCCCTGCTATTTCGTCACAATCAACCTCGCGTTGTTGTTCGGGTTCTTCCGCTTCATTACCGGAACACAACAAGCCGCTTGGAAACGGACGGCTCGGTAAGTCATGTGTGGGATTGCGGGCAAATTTAATTTTGCCGACAACGCGCCGGTTTCCCGCGAGTTGATCGCGCGTATGAATGTGGCCCAAACGCATCGCGGGCCGGACGGCAGCGGCGAGTACTTCGATCGCGGTGTGGGGCTGGCGCATCGACGCTTGAGCATTCTCGATGTGGAAGGCGGCCGCCAACCGATGACCAATGAGGACAACACGATCTGGATTGTGTTCAACGGCGAGATTTACAATTTCCCCGAACTTCGTGATCGACTCGAAGCGAAAGGGCACAGGTTCCGTTCCCATTGCGATACGGAAGCCATCGTTCATCTGTACGAAGAACTGGGTGAGAACTGCGTCGATGAGTTGCGGGGAATGTTTGCGTTCGCGATCTGGGACTCCCGTGTCGAGAAGTTGTTTATCGCGCGCGATCGGATCGGCATCAAGCCCCTTCATTACGCCGTGCTCAGTGGCAAGTCGCTGGTGTTCGGTAGCGAAATCAAAGCCATCCTGCAGGACGAAGCCGTTCCGCGCCGTGTGAACCCTGAGGCGCTCAGCGAATACGTCAGTCTGTTGTACGTGCCCGACCCTCGCACGATGTTTGTCGGGATCCAGAAACTACCCCCGGCGCACACGCTCACCTGCGACCGCAACGGCGTGCGCGTTCGTCAATACTGGGACGTCTGTTACGACGTGAACGAATCGCTCACCGAGGAACAGGCGGCGGGGCAACTCTTCGATCTGTTAAAGAGCACGGTCAAGGAGCATCTCCTGTCCGACGTACCTCTCGGCGCATTCCTCAGCGGCGGGGTCGATTCCAGCACCATCGTCGGCCTGATGCGGGAGGTCATCACCGGCAACCTGGTAACTTCCTCCCTCGGATTCGAAGAGGAAGCGTACAACGAACTGCCGTACGCACGCCAGATGGCGGAACGGTTTCACTCGGAGCATCACGAGCAGGTTGTCCACGCCGATGTCGAGCACCTGTTCCCGCTGATTGTCTGGTCGTTCGATGAGCCGTTTGCGGATTCATCGGCCATCCCGACGTACTATGTCAGCAAGACCGCTCGCGAACACGTGACGGTCGCTCTCAGCGGCGATGGCGGGGATGAGCTGTTTGCCGGTTACGCGCGGTTTCGGCTTGGGCAATTGGAGCATCGACTTCGGCGTGCGCTTGGGCCATTGCGGTTCTTGGGCGCGATGACGCGTGTGTTGCCCGATGATGTGCGATTCAAAGCCAAAAACTCGCTGGAAAGCATCACGCGCACGGCTGACGATGCTTGTGCGCGTAAACACTTCTTGTACCTCTTCACCGCACAGGCGAAGCGGCACTTCATGGCGCAACCGGAGACGCACGATTACGCCGCCAAGTTCCGCGAGGTGTATCGCCAGGCGCATGCGGCGCCCGACGACTGGCTCAACCGGGCTTTGTATGTGGATCTGAAGACGTATCTCGTCGACGACATCCTCACCAAGGTCGATCGCATGAGCATGGCTGTCTCGCTGGAGACACGTCCGCCGTTGCTGGACCACAAAGTCGTCGAGTTCGTCGCCACGTTGCCGCCGCGTTTCAAACTCAAAGGTTTCGAGAGTAAACACGTCCTTAAGAAAGCCGCCTCGCGCCTCGTGCCGCAGGAGATTCTCTCGCGCAAGAAGCAGGGGTTCCGCCTCCCGATTGCGGAATGGTTACGGGGCCAATTGCGCGGAACCGCTGAAGACCTCCTCTTGGGACCGGCGGCGACACAGCGGGGATATTTCAAGAAGTCCGAGTTGGAGACCCTCTGGCGCAATCACTTGAGCGGTCACCGCGACAACGCACACCAGATCTGGTCGCTCATTCTGCTGGAATTGTGGCACCGGAAGTACATCGACGATTCCAGTCCCCCGATCGCACCCAGGTCACTCTCGGCCAATTGCTAATCATGCCCGGTCTCGTCGGCATCTTCTCCTCCACCCCACAGAACGACATCGAGCGCACCCTGTCGCGCATGATCGCGTCGGTACGGCATTTCGACTGGTACAACGTCGACCAGTTCGTCTCGCCACTGCGCACTTTCGCCTGCGCTCACGTTCATCTCGGCATTCTGCCAACCGAGAATTCCTCACACCATTGGTTTCATGGCGAGGAAACGGATGGTTTCACCCGCGTTGATTACGACGAGCCAACGCAACAGCTCACCATCTCCAATGATGCATTCGGCATGATGCCCCTCTTCTATTACCACAAGGCCAATCTGTTCGTTTTCGGCACCGAGATGAAAGCGGTGCTGGCCCATCCGGCGGTCAGTCCCAACATGGATGCACGAGGCCTCGCCGACCTCATGGCATACGGTTTTGTCTTTGGCGAAAGGACACTCGTGCAGGGCTTGAAATGCCTGCCCGGTGGGTCAACGCTGCGGTGTGAGGCGCGCACCGGACAGACCAAAATCGAGCGAAACTGGGATTTTCGTCAACACATTGGCCGGGGCTCGCGAAGGAATGGAGCCCTTCTCGACGAGATCGCCGACAAATTCAAATCCTCAGTGCGCAGGCGCTGTGCGGGCGGCGTGCCCATCGGTGTTTCGCTGTCGGGCGGCTACGACTCGCGCACGATTACCGCAGCCATCGATCATCCACAAACGAAGATTCAAACTCTGACACTCGATGTATGGGGCGGTGCGGACCAGATTATCGCCGAGCAAATCGCGCGCGGCACGAGCGGGTTGCCAAACCATCACTTCATTGAGAACAGCACGGATTTCTTTGCAAAATGGCCCCGGTACGTCCGTGAGATGGTGTGGTTGAGCGACGGCATGTATTACGATGAAGCGTGCGTGATGATGTCCACACTCGACCGGTACCGCGACTTCGGTATTCAAATTGCCCTGCGCGGCCACGGCGGCGAACTGGCGCGTATGCAATGGGCCTATGAACTGGCCTGCAACCGCTTCCTCCGGGATTGCCGCACGCAATCCGACGTGATGGCGCAACTGTTTCGACAAATGGCGTTTGGTCTTACCGATGCCGATTGTGACGCGTTATTCGCACCCGAACTGGCGAAGCCCCTCCACGACGCCGCGCGTGCATCTATGGAAGAAGCTTTCGACGGAGTGGATGCCTCGTGGAACGTGATCGATCAGGTCAGTTGCGTGTTCGTTCAGGAATATCTACGACGGCAATCCGTGCCGTCGCTCGCGCAATTGCGCAGCCGCGTCGAAGTACGAATGCCGTTTCTCGACCGCGAGTACGTGGACGCGGTGTTGAAGCTCGCTCCGATGGAGCGTCTCGGCACGCGAGTGCATCGTCACTTGTTAGCGCGGCACAACCCTGACTTGTTGCGTATCACGAACGCCAACACCGGCGCACCATCCGGCGCGGGCGATTTCACACAGCGCTTGTATCGCAAGACCAACGGCTATCTGAAGCGGTTCTTCGGCTACGAGCGCTACAAGCACTACGTGGACGTTCCCGCCTGGTTGCGCGGGCCCTTACGGCCACACATCGAGAGCGTGCTGTTGGACAAGCGTACGCTCCATCGCGGCTTGTATCGCGAGGACGGAGTACGTGAATTGGTCAACGCCCACATGAGCGGCCAACAAGATCGCGGTCCCGCGCTATTGCTACTACTGTTCCTGGAATTGTGGAACCGACAATTCGTCGACGGAGAGTCATGGCGATGCTGAAGAACGTCCACCTGTGGCTGCCTTACTATCTCCGGCGACGGCCGCCAGAACCGGTCACGCCGACACATGTTTTCTTCTGCTTTGTGGACCATTACGAACCGTTGTGGAACAAGGCTTCCCGTCACCAGGGCTTGGAGCGGGTCGAGCATTGGCTCGAGAATTACCCGCGAATGGCGGATCAGTTTCACGATGCCGACGGGCACCTGCCGCAACACACCTTTTTCTATCCTGCCGAGGAGTACGTGCCGGAATACCTCGACCTACTCGCGCAACTATGCCAGCGCGGTTACGGCGAAGTGGAGATTCACCTGCATCACGACAACGACACGGCCGAGAAACTTCGCCAGACGATCGAGGAATTTAAGGCCAGGCTGCACAACCACGGGTTTCTCTCCCAAGGCCGCTATGGCTTCATTCACGGCAACTGGTCGCTGGACAATTCACGTCGCGACGGACGGTGGTGCGGCGTAAACAACGAATTGCAAGTGCTAAGCGACACCGGCTGTTACGCGGATTTCACGCTCCCGAGCGCACCAAGCGAGTGCCAGACGCACAAGATCAATTCGATTTACTATGCAACGGACGATCCGTTGCGGCCCAAGTCCCATGATACGGGCGTGGACGTGTGCGTCGGTGGGAAACCAAGCGGCGATCTGCTCGTCGTCCAAGGCCCGCTGGCGCTGAACTGGACCAACCGCAAACTCGATGTGATCCCGCGCATCGAGAACAGCGAGGTGGCCCATAACGCGCCGGTGACCCCGGATCGGATTCACAACTGGATCGCCCAACGCATTGGCGTGATTGGCAAACCCGATTGGGTGTTTGTGAAAGTGTACACGCACGGCTGCCAGGAGATGAATTTTGATACTGCACTCGGTCAATCAGCCGCCGTGATGCACGGTCATCTGCAGAGGATTTGTAATGATGGCTCGAATTTCCTGCTGCACTATGTCACGGCTCGCGAGATGTGCAATCTGATCAAGGCTGCCGAGGCCGGCCAGACGAGTGATCCGAAGCAGTATCGCGATTTCGTCCTGCCTCCCCCTCCAGTGCGACAATAGACTGGGCGATTTTCTCCCGCCAGTCGTCGAGCGTCGCCTCGTCCACTCCCTCCTTATCCGTATACCGCGGTATTTTGCTGCGGACACCCTCCAGAAGATGTCGTGCCTCTTCGGCTGTCTTGCCGCTGTGCTCCTGAATCAGCTTCTCCAGCAGGAACAGGTAGCGGTAATCATCGATCCCCGCGCGCACTTCCTCATAGGCCACCGTCGTCACCGGGCCATCCGGCGACGGCAGAACCGCGCCACAGCCGGTGGACCAGGCATTCTCGTCCACACGGGCGAACGGGCTGTATGCCTGCGTCCACCATTCATAGTGCCATTCCCACCGCCCCGTCGCACCGTCCGCCCAGGGCAGAAAACCGAATGTGAACCGGTTCATCCCTGCGTTGTAGAGCCACAATTGTGGCTTCCCTGATCGAGTCGCCTCGAGAGTTCTCCGTGAATTCTCCGTCGGGTGCGTGGACACGACGTCCACCCAGCCAAGCAGCGGCAGATAGCTCTTCCCAAACGAACTGTCTCCCGCCAATGTCACCATCGTCCGCAAACCGGCGGCACGATGCAGATCCAAATATCGCTTTGTGTCTTCGAAATCTCTGTTCCACGGATTCAGGGCCTGTTCTCGCGGCTCGTCGACCACGTACGCCAAGATCGGAAATGATTTGCGGTGAGTCCAATCCCGAAATGCGGCGAGTGACCGTTGATAAACCGGCAGGAATGGTTTGCTGAATTCCGCAGCGCCCATCACGTGTGACAGACGCCGCGCGATGCCCAGTGTCTCCACGGGAACCGGATGTCTGCCCACCAATCCTGCGCGGCCCGCCGCCGCCAAAAATTCGTCGGCTTGTGCGTTATCCAATGAGCCATCCGCGCGAACCACCGGACGGATCGCCGTCACACTGTTGAACCCGTGTTCAACCATGTCGCGGAACTCACGGTCGCGCATCGTCCGAATTTCCGCCGCCTTCCCGGGAAAGTGACCGAAGTAATAATTCAGATCGCGCGGCTCGTTGTAGTACCAGCCGTATGTCATGTCGAGTTGGTCGGAGGAAGGTAGTTCGAACGCCCAGATGTTCAACTCGACGGGAATCCCGGCGACCTCACCGTGATAAACGCCCGGTACCGCCTGTTTGCCGACGTTTACGGTGAGAGCAAAGCGTTGCGCATGCGGATGGTTGGACAACGGTCCCAGTGTCGACTCTTCAATCCGGTAGATCCCCCGGGCAATCGGCCGCTCCGTGAGGCGGATGGCGCGGACTTCCGCTGTGCAGCCGGGAAACGAAGGCGCCAGACCCGGCGCTCCCGATTTCGGGCACGTAAAAAATGCCGACACTGTCTGACCGCGAGCCGCGTTGAGCGAGATTTTCTCGGCCGCAACTGGAATCTTGTACGGTTCCAGGTAAAAATAGCTGCTGTAGAACTCACGCTGCCGCTCCGAATGAATGCCGGCCAACCAGGAATCCGAAACGCCAATGGCGAGCCAGTAAACCGCCATCGTGTCGAATTGCAACCGAAGCTGCCCGTTCGTGACGACAATGGGAAATGTATATTCAGGATACCGTGGTAGAATCTCCTCCTTCCACACGTCCTTGCCTGGCCACCAGTCATGATCAATTCCGCGGAACAAAAACCTGTCCGTGAAAAAATTGATGGCGTCAACCGCCACACGCACCTTCTCCACGCCATTCGCCAACACTCGATAGGTTCGCGCGGGCACGTGCACCGCCCCATTCAGCAGGCTCTGACCGCAAACGACGACCTGCTGAGTGCCGTTGTGTACATCCACAGCGAACTCAGTGACGAAGTTCGCCGTCGGATCGCCACTGATGAAGTCGCGGCACAGCGAATCGGGTAATTCATCGTCAAACTCCCAGAGTCGGTCCGTTGGCAACCAGCCGTATCCACGCGCCTTGTTGTAACGATCCGCCGCGCTTACGCCGACGAATCCCTCCATGACCGGCGACCCTTTTGGCCCGAAATCGAAGGCCCGCACCGCGGCGGTGGTTGCTATCACCGAGGTCTTTTCCAGCCGGAAATTGTCGAGAAACAGAACCGTCAGCGATGGAAGGTCCGAGGCGAAAATCAACAGTTGGCTGAGTTGGGACGGGTCGAGGTTACGCGAGCGGTCGCTGGTGTGAAGTCCGTGCACGGGGAGTTCGATGGTGTTCCTGCCCGGCCGCATCATGAACCCCTCGTTGTACCGCGAGGCAAAGTTGACGCTGTGCCAGTCGTCAACGCGGACCGTCAGACCAACGGGCCGCGACTGTGGGTTGAACACATCGAACCGCGCCACGTCGTACTCGTCCCAACCCGTCAACAAGCGGCTGCCGCGCGGTAGCGACAAACCGGGGTACTGGCCGGGCGAAAGCGTCAGTTGAAGCGAGAACCGTCCCTGGGTGGCGTTTTGTTCCGTGCGCACGGCTGAAGCTCCGTGCCATTCCCACTGGAGCAGGTCGGCCTCATCTTCGAATCCGGTGAGGAGCCTCACGTCGTTGGCCTGCGCCTGCCCCAGCCCTCCAAGCACCGATGCCGCAATCAACAGCCAAAATGCCGTTCGCATCCGTCAGGGGTTTTAGTTGAATTACGCACCGAATTAAAGTATTAATGTGGGATAGATGAGTACCGCAAGCGTTGCAGAAGTGCCGAAACCGAAGCGAGTTAACCTGCGGCGGCCTGATATCATGGAGGCCGTTCGCGAACAGGTTGAGCTGCATTATCGCAGCCAGATAGTCGAGAAGCTGCGCCAACGCGGCGGTGTGCTTGAAGCCGGCGGGCTGAAAGTCCGTTTGGCCAAGGAATTCGGTTTCTGCTACGGGGTGGAGCGCGCCATCGACCTCGCGTACGCGGCGCGCAAAGTGTTTCCCAACCAGCCGATCTATATTCTGGGCGAAATCATTCACAATCCCGAGGTCAACGAGCAGCTGATTGCCATGGCCATCAAATTCCTCTCCGGGCCGATTAAAAGCGCCAATATCGACGACCTCAAGGAAGACGATGTCGTGATCATCCCGGCGTTCGGAGCGGAAGTCGCCACCATGAACAAGCTGAAAGCAAAGGGCTGTCAATTGGTGGACACGACCTGCGGCGACGTGATGAGCGTCTGGAAGCGTGTCACACAAAACGCCAACGAGCAATTCACGTCCATCATCCACGGCAAAGCCAAACACGAGGAGACCAAAGCCACCAGTTCGCGCGCCACCGCCAACCACGCGGGCCACTATGTCGTCGTGCTCAACATTGCCGAGACCGATTACGTCTGTAACTACATCCGTCATGGAGGGAACAAGGCGGAGTTCCTGGCAAAGTTTGGCGGTGCGCACTCGCCGGGCTTCGATCCGGACCAACATCTCACTTCCATTGGCGTGGCGAATCAAACCACCATGTTGCGCAGCGAGACCGAAGAGATTCAACGCCGATTGCGGCAGGCCATGGTGGACCGGTTCGGCGAACCGGAGCTCGACCGGCACTACCGCATGTTTGACACAATTTGCGGCGCCACGCAGGAGCGGCAGGATGCGCTGATCCGTCTGTTGCAGGAACCGCTCGACATGATGATCGTGGTGGGCGGATACAATTCCAGCAACACGTCACACCTCGCCGAAATGAGCGAAGAGCGCATGCCGACGTTCTTTATCCGCAACGCGAGCAAGATTCTTTCGGACAAAGCGATCCTGCACTTCAACCTCCACAAACAGGAGGAAGTGCTTACCGAAAGCTGGCTGCCGGGCGGAAACATCTACGTGGGCATTACCGCGGGCGCATCCTGCCCGAACAATTTAATCGATGATACGGTCCGCCGACTTTTCAATCTGCGCGGTATCAACGTGGACGAGATGATTGCGGCCACAGAAGCCATAGCCCCGCACCCATGATCGCTGCACGGCCCTGCGCTGATTGCTTCTCGCATGGTAAACCCGAACCCCCCTAGCATTCCTTATCGCTTATGGATAAAGCTCCCTTGAAATTCCGTTCCACATCACTGGCCGACATCGAACTGCCCAAGGAAGTTTCCGGCCTGCGCGATCTCGCCTACAACCTGTGGTGGACATGGAACCCGCAAGCCCGACGAATGTTCGCGCACATCCAGCCCGGCTTGTGGGCAATCTATCGCAATCCAGTTGAATTACTCATCAACATCGAACCTCACCACTGGGAAACCCTGCTTGAGGACGAAGTATTTCTCACCCTGTACAAGTCCGTGTTGCGCGAGTTCGACACGTACATGAAATCGCTCAATGACTCTTGGTTCGCCAAGAACCATCCCGGCTATCAGGGCGGACCGTTTGTGTATTTCTCAACTGAGTTCGGCTTCCACGAATGCCTGCGCATTTATTCCGGCGGCCTCGGTGTGCTATCGGGAGACCACTGCAAATCCGCCAGCAACCTGGGGATACCGTTCATTGGCATCGGTCCGCTCTACAAACACGGATACTTCGAACAGGAAGTCGAACCGGACGGGCGGCAGCAACATTTCTATCCGGTGTATGATTTCTCGCGCTTGCCCGTCCAACCCCTGCTGGATGACAATGGCCGCCATCTCACCGTGACCATCGATTTTCCCGACCGTCCCGTGTACGCGCGAGTGTGGCTCGCACAGGTCGGCCGCGTGCCCGTGTTGCTGCTCGACACGGACACGACCAAGAACGATTCCGCGGATCGCCCGATCACCGGCCAACTCTACGTCAGTGGCCGCGAGATGCGCATCTGCCAGGAAATCGTGATCGGCGTCGGCGGCGTGCGTGCCCTGCAGACGCTCGGCATCGAGCCGGCCTGCTGGCACATGAATGAGGGCCATTGCGCGTTCCTCGCTCTCGAACGCATCCGCAATTACGTCAAGGGTGGTGCGAGTTTTGCCGACGCGTGTAAAGAGGTCGCCAAGAATTCCATTTTTACGAGCCACACGCCGGTCCCCGCAGGCAACGAGGCGTTCGACGTCGAGTTGGTGCGCAAGTATTACAAGAACTATTGCAAGGAAATCGGCATTTCACTGGATCAATTGATCGATCTCGGGTTGTCCAGTCCCGGTCGGGGCCATCAGCCGTTCAGCCTCACCGTGCTCGCGATCCGTCTCTCCACTTTTTGCAACGGTGTCAGCCAGCTCCATGGCAAGGTCAGCAACGACATGTGGCGGCACGTCTACAAAGACCTGAAGCCGGGTCAGAACCCCATTCAGGCCATTACCAATGGCATTCATACGCAAACCTGGATGGGCTACCAAATCAGCGAGCTTTACGATAAGTATCTGACGCCCGCGTGGCGCAACAATCTCATGGACGAACTCTTCTGGAAACGCGGTGTCGCCAACATCCCCGATAAGGAATTGTGGGACGTCCACAATCTTCAGAAGGAGAACCTCATCCGCTTTACTCGCGCGCGCGAGCGAGCCCATCTTGCCCGTCACGGAGCCTCCCCAGACGACCTGCGCGGAGTCGAGCAACTGCTCAATCCCGAGGCCATGACCATCGGGTTCGCGCGGCGGTTTGCCACCTACAAACGCGCCGACTTGTTATTCCGTGATTTCGATCGCTTGCGCTCGATCCTGACCAACCCCGAGCGCCCGGTGCAGGTCGTTTTCGCCGGCAAGGCGCACCCCGCGGACAAGCCCGGCCAGGAATTGATTCGACGCATCTTCGACATCTCGCGAAACACGGATTTGCATGGTCACATCGTATTCATCGAGAATTACAACATGCGTGTCGCCCGTATGCTGGTGCAAGGGGTCGACGTCTGGCTTAACAATCCGCGACGTCCCCACGAGGCCAGCGGCACGAGCGGTATGAAAGCCCCCGTCAATGGGGGAATCAATTTTTCCATTGCCGACGGTTGGTGGTGCGAGGTGCAAAACCTGAATGCAGGCTGGACCATCGGGCACGGCGAAGAATTCGACAACCCGGACAAGCAGGACCGGGAGGACAGCGAGTCGCTCTACGACATCTTGGAAGACAAGATCGTTCCGCTCTTCTACAAACGCGACGCCAACGGCCTGCCCGTCGGGTGGATCAAAATGATGAAGGCCTCTATCGCCACGGTCACACCGCGGTTCTCCACCGCGCGCATGGTCCGGGATTACACCGAACAGGCATACCTGCCCGCCGCCAAACGCGGCGGTGCGGTCACAACGGCTGCGGAACAGACATGGTAGAGTCCGTCGCTCGTCGGGAACCGCTGAACATTTCCCGGACGAAGAAGATTCCCAGCAACAGCAGTCCGTAGAGCGGAACGTAACTGACTGCAAACTCCAGCCAGGGGCTCTGCCAACTGGTCATTACATTTAGCATCACAAGCGCGACGACCAGAATCGCCGTCTGCCCCAATGTTGGTCGCTGGACAATCCGACTCACGGCAACCGCAGCTGGGAAAGCCAGGATCACAAAGTAATGGCCCCACGCTTCCGTGATCCCAGCCAGCATCGCCACGCTGAGCAAGCCAAACTCCAGATCAAGATCCACGTCCTTCTTCCCTCTCCCGATCCACCAACACAGACCGTAGGCCAGAACAATCAACGCGAGGCCGAGGACAATCCCAGCCGTCATCCAGCCCTCCAATCCATCCCACTCGGGACGGAAGCCGTGAACCAACCAGGCGGCATTCTTCACGAACGACGGCACCGTGAAATTGAAATGTCGTTGCTGCGTGGCCCACGCTTCCAGCACCGGCATGCCATTTGCCCAGAACTGTTTCCAGGATCCCCAACCCGTCGCCAACGCCACGCCGATGCTCCACACCACAGTCACCCCCAAGCATTTCCAGCGCCTGTTCCCGTTGGCTGAGGCGCGCCACAAACACCACGGTAACAACACCGCGGGGAAGAACTTCATCCAGGCCGCCGTGGTAATCACCAGACAAGCCCGTTCTGGCTTCCCGTTTTGCAGGAGCTTGTACGCCACCAGAATCATCGTCGTGATAAGCAGTTGACATTGTGAGAAGAAAAAATGCCAATACACCGGTGCCGAGGCGATGATGGCACTGCACAGCAAACTCCGCGCGTGCACGGAAAGCGTTGAGGAAGTCGCCTGCCATACCTCCACCAGCACATAGCCCAAGCAGACGATCTCCAATAACGTCCACGCCCAAAACGCCACGCGCGCTGGTAACGCGGCAAATGGCGCGAATATCCCGACCAGAAGAGGAGGATTGGTCGCCCTCGGAATCGCGGCGGCGTAACGGAATCCCCATCGGGCATACTCCGGTTCCAGCGGAGTCGAATAGACATCCGCGCCTGACAGCAACAAACGACTCGAGATGTAGTAGTGGGCGAAGTCGTTACGGATGGCCCGCGACGGAAGAACCAGTGCCACATGCACAACCCCGAACAACGCCAGTACCACCGCCAGCACGTCCAGCGTCCGGCGGTAACCGGTATTTTTCACGGTCTCAGCGTCTGGTTTCAAGGCTTGGAGGGGAAAGGCGCCAGCCAATAATCCTTCAGGAAGTACTTCCGCCACTGTTCGATCCCGCGTTGGCGGCCGGTCGCATCGCCGTCGGGGTCAAATGCCATCGTCTTGCCGGTGAGTGTCCGGAGCTTCTCGTTGGCTTCGCGTCGTTCCGAAAGATCGCTCGATGACAATCTCCTCACCAGCACGGCCATCCCTCTAAAATCAATAAACCGTCGACTCACGCTGTTAAGATTCGACTCATTTTCTTCTCCGAAAGTCGTCGCGTTCTGTTCCAGCACCGATGCCACGTCGATGTCGTGGAGCAAGCATATCATCGCCAGTGAGTACAAACAGGAGTAACGAAACGTGCCATTATCGGTTGCCAGAAACAACTTCATGATCGGAACAATCTCTGACTCGCGGCCGCTTGTTCCCAACGCCAGCACCGCTTGCTCCCGCACAACGGCTGTATCCGTCAACCGCGCGGTCAGCGTCGGCACCAGCCGTGGATCATCCACGAATCGCGCGGCATACGCGCCGGATCGTCGCACGCGCGGCTCCTCGTCATTAAGCGCCTCCAGTAGCACGGGCACGGCCAGATCGTTCTTCGCGCCGGCATCTTCATGGAACTCGGCTTTCTGCAGCGCGTTTCCCAAGACAATCAACATCAAATCCCGAGCACCTGCCGACAGCGTTTGGTCGCCAGCCTCTCGCACGCACGTCGGAACTGCCACTTCTCCCATGCCGGCCACCCAGGAAAGATCGAGCGTCGTGAGCGGACCGCGCAACAACGCGTCGAGCCGCGCCAGTTGGTTGCTCTGAGATGCTGTCGGCGGAGGGAACGACGCTTCGGGCTTGATCGGCGCCCGTAAAGGTTCCGTGGAGGGCAACCGCTTTGTGCTGCAGCCAACCAAGAGCGACACGCCGACGAACAGAGTGATGGCGTTCATGAAACGCCGTGGAGCATTCGAGCGGCGCGCACCGTGTTGCGCATCAGCATGGCAATGGTCATCGGGCCGACACCTCCGGGCACCGGCGCAATAAGCGATGCCTTCTGAACCACGGCATCGAAGTCCACGTCGCCGACGATCTGGTACCCCCTTTCCGACCTGTCGTCCTCGACGCGATTAATCCCCACGTCGATTACAACAGCGCCGGCGCGTACCATGTTGGCCTTCACGAATCGCGGCGCGCCGATTGCCGCAATCAAAATATCGGCCGACCGACAAATTTCCGCGAGGTTCTGGCTCCGTGAATGGCAAACGGTCACGGTTGCGTTCGCGTGCGCCGCCTTCTGCGATAGAATCAGTGAGATGGGGCGACCGACGATCCGGCTCCGCCCCAGCACCACAACGTGAGCCCCGTCGATTTTGACGCCGCTACGGACGAGAAGCTCGTGGATGCCGGCCGGCGTACACGGCACGAAGCCGGTCGTGTCCCCAATGGCGAGCTTGCCGATGTTCACCGGATGGAATCCGTCAACATCCTTGGCCGGATCGACGGCGGCAAAAGCCTTTTCTTCGGAGATCTGTGGAGGCAACGGCGACTGAACCAGGATGCCGTGAATATCCCGTTTCGAATTGAGGTCGTTGATGGAGACCAGCAGTTCGCTTTCGCGGGTGGACGCGGGAAGATTGACGCGCACCGAATGAAACCCAAGCCGCGCGGACATCTTGTCCTTCATCGACACATACACGGCGCTCGCGGGATTCTCACCGACCAGAATCACCGCCAAGCCGGGAGTAACGCGATCCTGGTTCTTCAGGCGCGTGATTTCGACAGCGGTTTCGGCGTTGATCTGCTCCGCGATGGCCTTGCCGTCAATGATTGTCGCAGGCATCGCGCCACGACTACCAAATCATGTCGATCCGTTCCACGGTGATGACCGGGTAGCGGTCACCTTTATGCCAGCGCTGGGTCCCCACGATGCGGACATGCTTGCTGCTGTACTTTTTCAAATCTAGGCCGGGGGCCTCCAAATAGGCTACGCGAAAGCTCAACCGGTCCACCTCCGGAGTGCGCAGTTCAAAGGACGCGGGCGCGTTCGATTCGGTCACAGACGCCAGGTACCCGTCTTTGACGGCGTAGGTCACCAGCACGTCCGGGTCTGTGTTGACGACGCTTACCGACGGCCCAACCGGTGCCGTAACGGGCGGCGTTACAATCTCGCCTGAGTTCGCAGACTGGGCGGGCTGGGGCGCGGCGATCGCAGCCGGCGCCACCTCCACGTCCACCAATTCGGCAGCGATCCAACCACTACAATCCGTGGTCGGCTTGATCTGCGCCCACTCGCCCTTCTTCTGGACGATCTCCACCTTTGCGCCCTTCGGCAACTTGCCAACCTCGCGGTAGCTGGCCCCGGGGCCGCAGCGCACGTTCAGATTGTCGACATCCACGGCACCGTCCACCACATGCTTGGCGCTGACGTAGCACTTGGCTGTTTCCGGTAACGCGATCCTCAACCAGTCCATCATCTTCTCGTGTTCGTTCACCGTCTTGTGTTCGAGCACGTCCACAGCCTCGCCCTTGTGAAGTTGGGCGACGACCTCGGAATGCAGGCTTGGGCGGGAGCGGACATTGCTGTGTTCGCCCTTCACCGTGCCACGGGTCGCCGCACTTACCGGAGCGGCTTGCGCTACCGCGACTGCCCCGGAATCGGCGCGGCTGAGCGCTACGCCCCCTCCTGCGGCGCACGCAAGCGCCACGCTAAGGACAAAAAGCTGCCGGTGAGAATTGCATAAGCTTGTACACTTCTTCATGAGTCAAATACCTCCATTGTGATGTTGCCAAGTTCCCCAGTTTGACCGGGCCAACCGCGAGGCGCACAAGGCGCTTCACCGGATGGCCGACGGCTGCCATCATCCGGCGAATTTGTCGCTTCTTTCCCTCGCTGAGAACGAGCCGTAGTTCAGTGGTGTTCGCCAGCGAGCGCACCTGAAATATCTTCTCGGCGTGCAACATTTGGCGTTCGCTCCGAACTCCCTTCAGCAGACGCGCGATCTCAGCGCTGGTTAATTCCCCCTCGACCTCCACCAGATAGGTCTTGCTCATCTTGTAACGCGGGTGAGTCAGTCGCAAGCTAAAAGTGCCGTCATTGGTCAGAAACAACAGTCCTTCGGTGTCTTTGTCAAGCCGCCCGACCGTGTACAGCCGGGGAAGCGCGAGCGGGAGGAGATCGACGGCGCGCTTCCGCTGGTGCGTGTCATGGTTGGTGCACAGAAAGCCGGCAGGCTTGTTGAGCGCGATGTACACCTTTCGCTCGACAGCGACAGCCTGGCCATCAACCGCCACCGTGTCGCGCTCCGCATCGACTTTCGTGCCGAGCAGGCGGATCGGCCGGCCGTTGACGGAGACGCGGCCATCTTCGATGAGTTGCTCGCAGTGGCGTCGGGAAGCTATGCCCGCTTCCGCCAGATACTTTTGCAGACGAACGAGCACGACGAAGGGCGATTACTCCGGTTTTGTCTTCGGCAGGCCAAAGACCCGCTGGCCGTCTTTCCAACGGCCCTGCTTCTTGAGTATTTCGACGCGCTCGAACCGCTTCAACACATTGCGGCGCGCCTGAATCTTGCTCGCTCCCTTGAGACTACGGTGTTGTGACATGACAGACTTTCTCAGTTAATGCTTCAGCGTCAGTTTTAGCGCTTCAATCTTCGCGGCGACCTCGTCGCGATACTCGGGCGTTTTACCAGATTCCAGGTACTTTTCAAATTGTTTTATCGCCTCCGCCGGGTTGCCGTCCTCGTACAGCAAACCGAGTTTGTAGTACACCAGGGCATAGTCGGGACGTAATTGCAGCGCTTTGTGGTACGAGCCCAGGGCCTTATCACGGTCTTTCATCTGGGCATACGCATCTCCGAGACCGCTGTACGCCAGGACGTAGTTCGGATCCTTTTCAAGGGCCTTCTGGTAGTAGACAATCGACAAGTCCGGTCGCTTCTCAAAAAGATAGATGTCCCCCATCGCATTGTTGAAATACGGGACGCTCGGGTCGATATCGATCGCCTTCTGCATGGCGGCCTTGGCTTCCTTGTCACGCAACTCCTGAAGATACAAAATACCAAGGCTGTAGTACGCGTCGCCGTTCTGCTGACCCGCTTGCTCTTCGAGCTTCACGAATGCAGTGAGATGCATCTCCGCCCCCTTCAGGTCGCCCTGCTCCTTCAACAACACCCCGAGATCATGGTGCGCGCGCCCGAATTTCGGATCGATTTCCAGTGCCTTCTCGTAGGCGTGACGGGCCTCGCTCTTGCTGCCAACGTCGTCATACAGCAGCCCCAACTGCGTCCAGACGTCAGCGTCGTTCCCCTTGATCGCCAGATACCGCTGGTAGTCATCGATGGCCTCTCCCTTCTGACCGAGCCGCTCACAAGTGATGGCCAGATTGTAGAGCGCATTCAGATGCTTCGGGTAAATCTTCACCGCCTTCTCATATTCCTGCTTGGCGCGCGCCAGCGACCCTCCTTCGACAAACTTGTTGCCCCGCTCAAAAAACTTGTTGGCCTCACCCAGCGCGCCCCTGTCTTGTGTGGAGGCGTCCTCGGCCCGAGCCACGGTCACCGGCAGCGTCGCAACGATAACCGCGACGACGAATAGTTTAATTGCCCGCTTCATTTTTCCCCTCTTTCTTCTTCAGCTTGTCCAACGCGGTCTGGGCGCTCCGGGCGGTCGAACTGTTCGGAAACTCCTTCACCAGTTGCTCGAGACGGGCGCGCCCTTTGTCCTTCTGTCCGATCGCCAGTTCGCTCAATCCAAGACAATACAGCGCTTTGTCCTTGTCCTTGTAATCCGGCCAGCGCTGCAGCAGCTTCTCGAAGCTGTACGCCGCTGGCCCATATTCGCCTCTCTTTCCAAGGGCGAACCCCAGTGCGAACATCGCCTTGTCCGTGTAACCGTATTGGTTGTCCTCGTCGTGCTCGATCACATTCCGCAAATGCGGCTCCGCCAAATCCTCATTCCCCTCTTCCAAATACGTCTCGGCCACCTTCCAGTTCGCCTGCACGTCCCCCGGATTTTGCATCGCCAACCGACGCGCCTCGCGGAACGTCAGCTTGCTGCGCTTGGCCTCGCTCAACTTCGTCAGCAACGGCTCCTTGTCCACCAACCCCGCCACCCGCGACATCTCGTTGCCTTCGCCATTCAAAAACAAAATCGTCGGCGCGCCGCGCACGTCCAGCCGCCGCGTCTCGTCCGCGTCCTTGGCGGCATCGATACGCACGCACACAAACTCCTCCGCCGCCGCCACCACCGACTTGTCCGCCAGCACGCCTTCCTCCAACTTCTCACAGTAGTCCGAGCCTCGCAGAAATACGTACGCCAGCACCGGGTTCTTCAATTGCCGCGCCTTCTCCTTCGCCTCGGCCAACGTCCGCACCCAGCGGATCCCCGATCGCAATTTCCCCACCGCCTCCCCTGCCGCCTCCCGCACCGAATCCGCCGCATCGCTCTTCACCACCGCCTCCAGCCACGGAATCGCCTCGCGGCGTCCGCTGTTCTGCAGCGCCACCACCGCCGACCATCGCACCTCCGCGCTCTCGTCCTTCAAACAACCGCGCACCCGCTCCAAATCCTCATCCGCATCGCTCACCTGCAGCAGCCCCACCACCGCCACCTGCCGCCCCTCCGCGCTCGGCCCCGCGATCATCTCGCGAAACTGCTTCTCCACGCGCGCCCCGCCGACGTGCGTCAACGCATCCGCCGCTTCCGCCCGTTCCTCGTCATTCGTGCTCCTGAGTTGCTTGATCAAATCATCAATCTGATCCGCCCGCGCCGCGCCGACGCACCCCGCCACCAGAATCGCCGCGGCAATTTTCGAGACCGACGCGCGCAACCACTTCAAGTACCGCCGCTCGCCGCTCACAATCGGCACGAAAATGATCTCCGGCACCTCGTAACTGTGCGCCGCCTTCACCGCCCCCGCCACCGCCCGCGTCCGCTCCCGCGTCGTCTTGATCAGCAGCAGACACTCCCGCGCGCTCTCCAACTTCCCCCGCCACCAATACTGCGATTCCAGCCCGCCCACCACGTTCACGCACGCCGCCAGCCGCTTCGTCAAAATTGTCCTGGCCACCTTCCGCGCCTCCGCTCGCGACCCACAGGTCACCAGCCCCACCACGCCATTGGTCATCGTTTTTTCCCCTCAATAATCTCGATCACTTCCGTCAACCGCGTAATCACGTACGTCGCGTCCTTCGCCCACTCCGGCGCGCCCTCGCCATTGATCAACAACGCGCACGGCGCCCCCGCATTCTTCGCGCACAACACGTCCCACTTGTAATCCCCCACCATCAACACCTCCACCGCCTTCGCTCCCCACCGCCGCGCAATCTCCCAGATCGGCTCCGGCGCCGGCTTGTACGGCCCGTCCTCCCGCGTCACCACAATATCGAACTTCAGGTTCAATTTCCGGCACACCCCGTCCACCGACCGCCGCGTGTTCCGCGTCAACAACGCCGTCCGCATCCCCCGCCGCGCCAGCTCGTCCAACAACTCCCGCGCACCGCGATTCAACTTCGCCTCCGCCACACCCGCGTCCTCGAACTTCGTCATGATCGCCTGCACCCGCGCCCGCTCCACCGCCGACGCCTTCGCCAGATAATCCAGCATATCCACGTCCCCGATCCCCGCCTCCTCCTTGATCTTCACAAAATCGAAGTACGGCTCCGTGATCGTCCCATCCATGTCAAATATGACGCCCTTCAGTTTCATTGGAACCGCGATAGTCCCACATCCCCCCGAAAATTCCAATGCCGAACAAATCCACCCGGGAGGTTCGCCCTCCCCAGTTGAATAGGCGTCCCGCCTGTTCAGTTACATTGCACTACAATGTATCATGTGACGGGCTGTCGCCGTGCACCGGGGTCAGGACCTGATAGGCTGTTGCCCAAATCGCGTTTTGGTGATTCCGGTGTAGCGGCGCTTCGTATCCGACTGACGAACCACGTACCACCCCGCGCAGTTAGCTCCTCACCACGAAAAACCAGACGTGTTCCGTCAGCCATATATACTATTTCTGCCCATTCTTGTTTACCAGCCACCGCGCCGCTTCCGCTTCGCCGAAAAGATTCACACGGTCGGAGAAGTTAAAAGGAATCTCCCAAAGTTCTCAACGAAATTGATGTCACGTCTGAAATCTGTGTCGTCCACAGGACAGAAATGCGCCTTCCTCATTTTAGCCTGGCGCTTACTCCGGAATGTCGCAGGTTGGCACGGATGCGGAGCGGCGGAGTTCGTCAATCACTCAGGCTAAATCACTTTGTCGACTTCGGCGCGTGAAGCAGCGTCAAGGGCAATGAGGGAAGGGATCTCGAAGCGGTTGCCGAGTGGGTCACGGAGAACGACGTGATCGTCGGTGACCCAGACAACGTCGCGATTCGGATTCCTGACGACGAAGTGCCGCGGGCCATGATTTGTCTCAACCTGCCAGTACCGCGTTCCGACGTGAGCGTGAGTGCGCAACACGCGGACGATCCGCGGCATCAAGTAGCGGCGGCCGAGTTCGTCTTCTGCGATCTTGCGGGAAGTGGGGTCCAGCGCGTCCAAATTGAGCAACATCAGGACTTCCTTCTTCTTGTCGTCGAGCAGGGAGACCTCCTGCCCTTGACCGCTGACCGGCCTGGCCCAGACCAGTTTCACCGGTCGAGCATCGGCCTCGCTGCCGGTCAGCAGAAAGATCTGATCCAATTTGCGGAATAGCTTGATGGTGCCCGTGGGCTCGGCGCTCATTTTATTCGCTCCATACCTGCGCTTCGGTACGCATCCGGTTAATCTCCATCTGCGTGCGAACGAGCTTGGCGTAATTGCCATCCCGTGCCAGCAACTCGTCGTGCGTGCCCTGCTCGATAATCCGTCCTTCATCAATGACGGCGAGGCGGTTGGCGTTTCGCAAGGTGGCCAGCCGATGCGCAATGGCGATGGTGGTGCGCCCGCGGATGAGGTTGCTGATGGCCTGCTGGATGGCCCTTTCAGTCTCGCTGTCCACCGACGAGGTCGCCTCATCGAGGATCAGGATGGGTGGGTCGTGCAAAATGGCGCGGGCGATAGCCAGGCGCTGTTTTTCGCCGCCAGACAGCATCGTGCCCTTCTCGCCGATCACGGTGTCATATCCATCTTCCTTGTCGAGAATGAAGTCATGGGCGTTGGCGGCGCGGGCGGCGCGGACAACGTCTTGGAAACTCGCGTCCGGCCACCCGTAGCGGATGTTTTCCAGGATGCTGGCGTTGAACAGGAATGGATCCTGGGGGACGATGCCGATCTGCTTTCGCATTTGCTCCAGTTTGATTTTGCGGATCGGATGACCGTCGATTGTGATTTGCCCTGAATCCACGTCGTAAAACCGGCAGATGAGATTGATGACGGTGCTCTTGCCGGCGCCCGATTTGCCAACCAATCCGATCATCTCTCCCGCGGCCACGTCGAACGAGATGCCTTTGATCACTTCCTTGCCACGGTCGTAGCTGAAGCGCACTTCATTGAAGCTGATGGCGCCACGGATCTTGGGGACGGAAATCGCGTCGGGCGCATCGTACATCTCCGGAGTCGAGTCGAGCACGGCGAAGATGCGTTCCGCGCCGGAGAAGGCGTGGGTCATCCAGTTCATCACCGCCGTGAACCACTGCAGCGGGCCGTAGAAGAGCCAGATGTACCCCACAAACGCCAGCAGATCACCCAGAGTGAAGGTCGGGTCGCCGCGGCTAATCCGCCGAGCAGCGAAGAACCACACCGCCGTAACGCCCACCGTCATGATCCAGAACATCGTTTCAGAGAAGCCGACGAACGTCCGTTCGATGTTGACGCGCGTGCCGGTCAGGGCCTCGCTGGTCACATCAAACTTCCGGGTGCGGCCCTTCTCCTGTGCAAAGGCCTTTACGATCTTAATGCCGTAAATGGTTTCGTTCAGGATGGAGTGTAGCGCGCCGACGCGGACGCCGTGCTTGTGAAACAGCGGGATCAATCGCCGCCAGAACCAGCCGCCGCCGCCCACCAGAAACGGTACCGGCAAGAACACCAGCAGCGCCAGCTTTGCGTCGAGGGAGACCAGAATGCAGGCAATGGCGACGAACGAGATGGAGTTCACCAGAAAGTAGGGCAGACCATCAATCAAGAAGTGCTGCAACTCGCCCGTGTCGGTCATCACGCGGCCGACGAGATCACCGGCTTCCCGCCGCTGATAGTAACTCATCTGCAGCCGTTGCAGCGCTGTGTGGAGTTGCGACCGCAAATCCGCCACCAGCCGCGCCCCGAGCCATGACGTCAGGCTGCCGCTGACCAGCCGTGCCGCGAGCAACAGGATGCCGCAGCCCAGCATAGCCCCGATCCAGAGGCTCAAGTGCGGGTAATGGTGGCCCCTGATCACATCGTCCACAATCATCTTGGTGATGTAGGGCGGCCCCATTTGCGATCCCACGGTTACGATCGTCGCGATCATCAAGGCAATCGCTTTGCCGCGGTACGGCTTCAGCAAGCCGAGCAGTCGTTTGAGAACTCGGAAGCGCTGCACACACAACGAGCAGTTCGCTCCGCGCTCGGGCAACGGGGCCTGGCACTTCGGGCAGTAAGCCGGTTCGACGTCCTCGGGCGGCATGGGCTGCCGTCCATCCAGCAGGTCGTTGACGACGCGGCACAAGCCCGCGAATTGCGGCACGTACGCCTTGCTGTAATAGATAAGGTGGCGATCTCCCTCCGACGTCTCCGCCACCAGCCGGGCACTACCGAAGAGTTCGTCCACTTTGATTTTCTTGATGCGCGTGAGTTCGAGCGTCAAGACGAGCTTGTCTGCGTCAAAGACGGCAATTCGGGCGTCGGTAATCACAATATGGCACGGGCCGAACCGCCGATCGAGCGTCAAGTCGCTGGCCTGAGCGAAGAGGATTCTCTCGTCCCGCTGAAGATGCGCGGACACGAGAGAGAGAATTTCCTTCGGCAGTTTACCGTCACGTCCCATGTGGGCTCTCCATCAAGACACGAGCGAATTGTAGCCGGATTCTTCGACCACGACCACCGATATTTGGCGCGGTCAGCCTCGGCGTCGGAGGCTTCTGCGGTTATACCCTGACTGTGACCGGACCACTTTTTTCGAGCCAGGGGTATGTTAGTCCGAGGGCATTCAGTTTGAACCGACATTTCCCATGTCAAGAGGGTCAACTCCTGACACCTCACAGATCGAGGCACGCCCTCACGCTGATCGACTATCGCTCTTCCCGCCTCCAGCCCGTCGTCTCCGGCGTCAGACCTTGACCCTTGACATCATCTCCCCGTGACCGGACCTTGCCCGCACCCCACGACACATTGCACTACAATGTATCGCGTCTCCGGCCCATGCGGCGTCTCGCCTGTTCTTTCATCATCACATTCCCCATTCCCCCGTTGCAATCCCCATCACCGTCTGGTAGGTTGCTCTGCGATGAAGAAGCCGGTTAACCCCGTGAAAGCGAAGAAGAAAGCCATGTTGTTCGGCCTCGGCCTGGACAACAAGGACGGCCATACCCGCATCACCACGGGCGACAATTTCAAGTTGGTCGGCGGCAGCGAGGAAACCCACGGCACGATGCAGGAAAAAGCCATCAAGCTCAACGAACACCTCAAACGCCGCGGCAAAACCCTCGACACCGTCACCCGCGACGAATTCCACGACATCGCCGACAAACTCGGCATGCCCCTCATCGATAAGCAGCAGGCCAACGAGCGGAATTGAAGCGACGAGGGGCTGTCGGACACATCTCGGCGCTTCGCAGAAGCGCCGCTACAACAACGGGCCTAATACGTCTTTCTCAGATTACTCGGCAGGATATTCAACTCGTTGCGGTACTTGGCCACGGTCCGTCGGGCAATCGGGATGCCCTGTTCCTTGAGGATCGCGACAATTTCCTGGTCGGACAACGGCTTGACCGGGTCTTCCCGTTCGATGAGCTTCGAAATGTGCTCTTTCACGCTGGTGTTGCTCATCGCGCCGCCCGAGGCCGTCTCGAAACCGGGCGTGAAAAAATACTTCATCTCGAACAATCCCTGCGGCGTCTGCATGTACTTGTTGGCCACCGCGCGGCTGACCGTCGTCTCATGCACGCCCACCACTTCCGCCACCTGCGCCATCGTCAGCGGCCGCAGAAACGAGATGCCCTTCTCCAGAAATTCCCGCTGCCGTTCCACGATCACCTTGGCAATATTGTAAATCGTCTGTTGGCGCTGGTGGATGCTCTTGATGAGGAACTTGCCCGCGCGGATCTTGTCGCGGATGTAGTCCCGCGCGTCGTTGGACTTCTCGCTGCTCGCCATCAGTTCCTTGTACGTGTTGCTGATGCGCAGATGCGGAATCTGTTCGTCATTGAGCAGCACCACGTACTCCTCCCCGACCTTCTGCACCACCACGTCCGCCGCCACGTATTGCTGCTGCTCCGTCGTGAACATCCGCCCCGGCTTCGGTTCCAGCGTCGAAATGAAATTCGCCAGTTGCTGCACCTGCTCGACGGTGAGGTTCATCGCCCGCGCTATCTCGGGGAATCGCTTCCGCCCCAGATCGTCCAGGTGCTGGTTGACCAATACCGTCTCAATCGACTCCGATTTGCCCAGCCGGTCCAACTGGATCAGCAGGCATTCCTTCAGGTTCCGCGCGCCGACCCCGACGGGATGGAATGTCTGCACCAGTTCCAGCTCTTCCTGCAATTGCTCCAGCGCAATTCCCGAACTGACCGCCAGCTCCTCGATCGGCGTGAGCAAATACCCGTCGTCATTGATGCTGCCGATGATCAACTCCGCCACCTTGCGCTTGTCCTCGGAGACATTGAGGAATCCGAGCTGCTGAATCAAATGTTGCTGCAACGACTCCTGCTGCACGATCGAGTCGAAAAAATGCTGGCGCTGCTCCTCCTGTTCGGGCGACCGCGAACGAAAACTGCTGGTTTGGGAAAAATACTCCCGCCACTCCTCATCGAGCTTGGAGAGCACCTCAAACTCTTCCTTGAACTCCGCCCGCTCCTCGTTGGTCGGGGTCTTGTCGGGCTCGGCCGCGGGAACGACTTCGCCTTCGGGAGTTTCAACCTCCACCCGCGGCTCGTCCTTGGGAATCTCTTCCAGCAGCGGGTTCTGCTGCAGCTCTTCCTGCACGAGCGTGCGCAACTCCAGCGTCGGCACCTGCAACAAATGAAGGCTCTGTTGCAACTGCGGCGCTAAAATCTGCTGCAGCGATAATCTCTGTACCTGATGTAATCCCGGACCTGGCATGATTCCTTGTTCTTCTTCCTGGGCCTGCGTCTGGCGCGACCTCGGTTCAATATATTCGTGACATTCAACAAGTAAAGGCCAAATATTGTCCAACACATGTGCCAAATATCACGCGCCGCACATTCCTGAAGCGTCTGGCTTGGTCATCGGCCATCGTCGGTGTCGGCGGTGCCGTCTATCCCACGCTCATCGAACCCCGCTTCGTGCATGTCCGACGCGTTCCGGTTGTTATCCAAGGACTTCCGACTGCATTGGATGGCCTGACCATCGCTCATCTCACCGATCTTCACCGCAGCCGCGTGGTCAGCTCCGAGTATCTCGCGGAGTGCATCGCCACCGCCAATGCTCTTGCGCCCGACCTCATGGTTTTCACGGGCGATTATCTGACCGTCGGCGAGCATCTTTCCCATCACCATCCGCGTATTGCCCGGTGGATCCAAATTCTGTTCAAGGAAACCGCCCCGACAGCGGAAATGGTACGCGACTGCGCCCGCTGCATGAGCCAGTCCCATGCCAAATACGGCGTGTTCGCCTCCCTGGGCAATCACGATAACTGGTACGACGGCAACGCTGCCGCCCAGGTCATCGAATCGGTCGGCATCCCCGTCCTGCGCAACGCCAGCCAGACCATCCGCGTCAACGGCGAACCGCTGGCCATCGTCGGTCTGGGCGACCTCTGGACGGATGGTGTCGATATATGGGGCGCCTTTCAAAATGTCGACACTCCCTTCTCGCTGGTGTTGATGCACAACCCGGATTCCTTTGAAGATTGGCCGCGGCAGGGTTCCCATCTGATCCTGGCCGGTCACACGCACGGCGGCCAGGTGGTCATTCCCTTCTATGGCCCGCCGCAGGTCCCGTCGCAATACGGACAAAAATACGCCCACGGGTTGTTCGCGCGCGGCGACACCCACATGCACGTCAGCCGCGGCGTTGGCCTTATCGCCCCACCCGTGCGATTCAATTGCCCCCCCGAAATCGTCCTGTTGCGGTTGCAGAAAGCTTGAGTCAATCCGCCCTCCGTGTAATATCGCCGCGTGGGGATGCACATCACGATTTTGGGCAGCGGCAGCGCTGGCAATTGCACCTTGATTGAATCCGACACGACGAGGCTTCTCGTCGACGCCGGCCTCAGCGGCCGCCAGATCGCCCATCGGCTCGCGCTCATCAGCCGCAACATCGAACAGGTCAGCGGCGTCATCCTCACTCACGAACATTCCGACCACGTCCGCGGCCTCGGCGTGCTGTGCAAGGCGCGCCCGTTGCCGGTCTACGCCAATCGCCTCACCGCCGAAGCCGTCGCCGCCGACCCCGAATGGCCGCCGACCGTGCGGATTTCCTGGCGGTTGTTTTCCACGGGCAGTTCGTTCGAGGTTGGCGATCTGCTCGTGGAATCTTTCAGCGTGCCGCATGATGCCTACGACCCCGTCGGCTACGTCATTCGCCATCCAAGCTCCGGCGCTGCCATCGGCGTGCTGACCGACCTCGGCCACGCCACCAAGCTGGTCACCGAACGCGTCCGCCAGATGGACGCGCTCGTCGTCGAAGCCAACCACGACCTGAAGCTGCTGCAGGAGGACGCCGCCCGGCCCTGGGCGTTGAAGCAACGTATCATGAGCCGGCACGGCCACCTCAGCAACGACGCCGCCGCCACGCTCGCCGGCGAAGTCGCCTGCGACAGGCTGCGGCAGGTGTTCCTCGCGCACCTCAGCCGCGATTGCAACCGGCCCGAACTCGCCCAGCAAGCCGTCGCTGACAAACTTCGCAAGATCGGCGCCCGCCACATCGCCGTGGCGGTCTCCAGCCAGGACAAACCCACCGCGACGCTTACGTTGTGATGCCATGATCATCGGCGTTCCCAAAGAGATCAAAAACAACGAGTATCGCGTCGGCCTGTTGCCCGTTCACTGCGAAGCGCTGGCCGAATCCGGGCACACCGTCCTGGTCGAACGCCACGCCGGCGACGGCAGCGGCGCGTTCGACGCGGATTATCGGGCCACCGGCGCGCGCGTGGTCGGGTCGCAATGGGAAATCTTTCGACGCGCCGACATGATCGTCAAGGTCAAGGAACCCCAACCGTCCGAACTCCGCCTGTTGCGACCGGGCCAAATCGTGTTCAACTATTTCCACTTTGCCGCTGACAAACCCCTGTTCGACGCCGTCCTGCGCAGCGGCATCGTCGCCATCGCCTATGAAACCATCCAGTTGCGTGACGGCTCGCTGCCGTTGCTTACGCCCATGAGCGAGATCGCCGGTCGCATGGCGGTCCACGAAGGCGCGAAGTATCTCGAGGAACCCACGAAAGGCCGCGGTCTGTTGCTGGCGGGCGTGCCCGGCGTCGCCCCGGCCAAGGTCGCGATTCTCGGCGGCGGCGTGGTCGGCGCCAACGCCGCCAAGATGGCCGCCGGCCTCGGTGCTGATGTGACGATTCTCGATATCAACCTGAATCGCCTGCGGTACCTCGATGATGTCATGCCCAGGAACGTCAAGACCCTGATGAGTAACGCCCACAACATCCGCGATCAGGTCCGCGATGCCGACCTGCTCATCGGTGCGGTGCTCCGACCGGGCGCGCGCGCGCCGGTGTTGGTCTCGCGAAAATTGGTCCGCCAGATGAAACGCGGCGCGGTGATTGTCGACGTGGCCATCGATCAGGGCGGTTGCATCGAAACCTCGCGCCCGACCACGCACGAACGGCCCACTTATCTCGTCCACGGTGTCGTGCATTATTGCGTCACCAACATGCCCGGCGCGGTCGCGCGCACGTCGACCACGGCGTTGACCAATGCCACGTTCCCCTTCGTCCTGGAAATCTCTAGGAAGGGTTACGGTCGTGCGGCCCGGAAAAACTCCGCGCTCGCCAACGGCTTGAACATCGTCCGCGGACGCGTCACCTACGCCGATCTCGCCACCCAATACCGCAAACCTCTCGCCACCCTCGCCGAAGTCCTCTAACCAACCACCTTTCATGCGCTTGGCAGCGGTCGTTGCAGGCCGCAAGCCGAGTTCGACGAGACCCGAGCCGTGTTTGCCGGGCTCGGAACCCTCACGCGGCGGTTGTTCGCTGTGCACCCCCCGCCGCAGACTTGCTGGTGGCGCAACCCCAACACGGCGTTTTCTGCACGCAAAACCGATCCTTACCCCGTCTTCAACCCCCAAACGAAGCCATTCCGGTACAAACGAAGCCAAGTGACAAACTGACGCACTCAGCCACCTAACCACCTGTAAGTCAATTGGATCGACATTCACTAGTACCTCGGAAAATTGGCTTCGTTTGTCAGAATTGCGTTTTTCGAAGCGACCATGTCGTGCCTGGGTCGCAATTCACTTCTTTTGCTTCCCCATCCCCTGGGCCCAATCGAGACGCGAGGGAAGCTCCAGCCGATCCGCGCCGTACTCCCCGGGTGTCACCCTGAGCGCAGCGAAGGGTCTCTGTCGTTCGCCGTTCCCATCCTCCCTTGAACGCTGAACGCCATTCCCCATTAACCATCCCCCATTCCACATCCCCACCAGCATTCCCGAACTTATTCATACCGCGGCAAATATATCTTAAATCGATATGGCAGTCAAATGAAAAATCGATTCACGATCCAGCGTCGTGCAACAGCGGCGAGTGGTTCGCGCCGCGCCAGCCGAATGCCGCAGCCAGTACTGACGGACACCCAATACTAATTGGCTTGCATGTCTGGTCGCCCTTCCCTATACTGACAGCCGTCATCCCGTTTGTTTAATCAGTAGCGGAGTCCAAGGTTGAAGACAAACCTTCCAGTCAGCACCGCCTCGTTCGCCCTAAGCTTGCTTTTGCTCGCCGCACCGGGAACCGGCCAAGCGGACATCGTTTATGTGACCGACTCCGGAAGTGACACGATTGAGGAATTCAACTCGGCAGGCACGGGCACGATCTTTGCCACAGCCAGCTCAGGACTCAGCACGCCACAAGGTTTGGCCATTGATGGTGCAGGCAATCTCTACGTGGCAAATGAAGGAAACAACACCATCGAGAAATTCGACTCGTCGGGAAATGGAACGGTCTTTGCCAGTTCAGGTCTGAACAACCCGGGATTTCTGTGTTCTGATAGCAGTGGCCATCTCTACGTGCTGAACGGCGACGGTACTATCGAGAAATTCGACTCCACTGGGAACGGGTCACTTTTTGCCAGTATCGGGCTGAACATCGACTCGGGCATTACCTGCGACGGTAGCGGCAACGTCTACGTAGTAAGCGATCTCCTTCCTCATAGTGAGCTTACAGTGCGTAAGATCGACTCCAACGGAAATGCGTCTACTTTTTATAGTATCCTCCTTATCCCGCCCTATCCTTTTCTAGCCTCTGGCGGAATCGCCTTCGACGGGAACAGTAATCTCTATGTCGCAGCCGATCCATTCTCTGGACTTAATGCGCGATCCGGTGTTATCGAAAGAATCAATTCCGTTGGCGCAGGGTCGCCCTTCACAAGCTCTGGAGCATCTCCCTTCGGAGCTCTTGCTTTTGGTAGCGATGGCGACCTGTACGCGGTAAGTGGGAGCATTATCGAGGAGTTTGATTCGAGCGGGAATGGAACACTGTTTGCCTCCGGATTGTTTGACGATGTGGGGATTGCAGTGGAGGCCGTCCCAGAGCCTTCCGCTGCGATGTTGCTCGCCGCCGCCCTGATCACGCTGCTTCCGTTAATGCGCCGACGGGTCTCTAGCAGCACCCCCGCTTACCGGTAGTACCAGCCGCCGCCACGGTAGTAGTAATACCCGCGCGGTGCGCAATAATACCGATACGCTGGACGCCCGTAGTAGTAGGCCGGTGGCGCGCAATAATAGCCGTAGGCCGGGTAATACGCCGGACCGTAGAAGAACGGGAACCCAAACCCGACGTTCACAAACACGCGTGCCTGGGCCGGCGCTGACAGCAGACACACCAGCGTCACCACCGCTGCGAAACCACCAAGTGCTTTCAGGATTCTTTTCATTTTCAATCCTCCAACTTACTTGTCCACCTTCACTATATTCCAACACCATTAGACGGCAAATGTGTCGCCCGGGTTACGCCTAAACCGGTGTAGCGTGCGAAGCCGAGTCCGACGGAGCCGAGTCTTCGAGACGCGACCATGTCGTGCCCAGGTCGCAAACGCGCCGAATGTTCGCCGGCGGCGCAATCCTCAGCGCATCCGGGCGGGCACTTGCATAGTTTCGGCTGGGACAGCCGACGCTACAGTGGTGGCAGTATTAAGGTGTCGTAGAACCTGGTCAGAAACCGCCCCTTTTTCGTCACCCTTTCAGCGCGCCCAACTGTATCCCGCTAACAAACCATTTCTGCCCCACAACAAACACAAGTATCATCGGCAGAATCATCATCATCGACCCGGCCATCAGCAGGTTCCATTGCGTGCTGTACAGGCCCATGAACGACAACAGTCCCAAGGGCAGCGTCTTCATCGAATCCTGCGTCAGCACAATCAGCGGCCAGTAAAAACTCTGCCAGTTGCCCATGAACGTGAATATCGTCAGCGTCGCCAGCGCCGGTTTGCTCAGCGGCAAAATGATGGTCGTGAAGATCCGTAACAGCCCGCACCCGTCGATCGTCGCCGCCTCTTCCAGATCGCGCGGGATGCTCATGAAATACTGCCGCAGCATGAACGTGCCGTACGCCGAGAACATCGCCGGCACCGCCAGCGCAAAATACGAATCCAGCCCCACCAACCGCCCCGCTTCATACGTCCGCCCGAACATCGACACCGCGCGCGGCGTATCCCAATCCACCATCGGCGCGACCGCCGTCAGCCATTCCGTAATCTTCCGCATCAGGATGAAGTTCGGAATCATCGTCACCGCGCCCGGGATCATCATCGTCGCCAGATAACCGAGAAACAGCTTGTCGCGTCCCGGAAATTTCAGCCGCGCGAACGCATACGCCGCGCACGCGCTGGTCGTCACCTGACCGAGCGTGACCACCACGGCCACCAGCAGGCTGTTCAAATACCACCGCGCAAACCCGCCGCCCATGGCCTGCGTCGTGTCGTACACGCGGGAAAAATTCCGCCATTCCGTTTTCGCCGGAACCAACGCCTTGATCGGATTGTCCACCGAGGCGAACACGTCCCCCCCTGGTTTCACCGATGTCGACAGCATCCACAGAAACGGCAGCAGCATGAATAGCCCGACGCCGCCGAGCACGAGATACGCCGCGGTCTTCCTTGCCGCCCGTTTCAGTTTCACCTCATCCTTCATCCCCCCGCCCTTATCCTTCAGTAGTGGCTTCGGTTTCGCCTCATCCCTCATCCTTCATCCCTCATCCTTAGTAGTGCACAATCCGCCCTCCCAGCCGCCAGTTCGCCAGCGTCACGGCGAACACGACTGCAAACAGCGCCCACGCTATCGCCGCCGCGTAGCCCATGTGGTTCCACGCGAACGCGTGATTGTAAATGTAATAACTGATCGTCGTCGTCGCGCCCGCCGGTCCGCCCCGCGTCATGACAAATGCCTGCTCGAATCCGCCCTGCAATCCGCCAATCAGGCTCATCGTGAACACGAAAAACGTCGTCGGACTCACCATCGGCCACGTGATCGCCCAAAACCGTTGCCAGGCGTTCGCGCCGTCGATGTTCGCCGCCTCGTACAACTCGGGCGACACGCCCTGCAGCGCCGCGAGATACAGAATCATGTTGTAGCCGCCCACGACCGTCCAGAAACTCATGAACATCAGCGCGGGCTTGGCCCACGTCACTGAGTTCAGCCATTGCGGCGGCCAGTCCACGCCCAGCCCGCGAATCCCGTCGTTCAACCACCGCGGAAACCAACTCGCGATGATGGTATTGATCAGCCCGTAGTCGGGACTGTAAATCCAGCGCCACAACAGATACGTGCCAACCCCCGCCACGATGCTCGGCAGGAAATACATCGTGCGAAACACGACGATCCCCCGCAGTTTCTGGTTCATCACCACCGCCAACAGCAGCGACCCCAGTATGTTCACGGGAATCGCCAGCATCAGGAACACCGTGTTGTACGCGTAATACCAGAAATCGCGGTCGCGCATCAGCGCGATGAAATTGTGTAGCCCGACGAACTTCGGCGGCGTGAACAGGTCCCACGCGTAGAAACTCAGCGCCAGCGACGCCACCACCGGCAGCAGCGTGAACGCGAGAAAGCCGAGCAGGTTCGGCAATAAAAACAAATACCCCGCCAGCGCGCCGCGCCCCCGTGTCGTTTGTGCCATCCGAGATCTCCTTGGAATCTCGCCGCCTTCTTACACCGCCCCCCGCCGCCACCGCAAGCCATTTGGCACCCGGGTGCATCGGGATACCTGCTCCGACCGAAAGGCTTTGTCATTCTGAGCGCAGCGAAGAATCTCTGTCGTTCCCAGATGGACATTGGCATGTGGGCGTACAACTCCGCGTCTGCCCGTCGTGCCCAAATCATAGAGCCGCCGTTGTCAGAGCAATCCCAAGGCGGCCCCGGCGACCAGGCTTGCACTCGAAGCGCAGACCTGTAAGCTGGGAGTAATTTCACAGGAGGGTACCGCGTATGAGAAGATTACAAGGATTCGTCGTTCTGTCGCTGCTGCTCGCCGCGCCGCTGGCGTTGCGAGCGCAATCGAACAACCAGACAACGATTGGCGATGTGAAGCAGGCCGGCAAGAACGCCGCCGTGACTGCCGGACATTACACCGAGCAGCAGATCAAGGATCTCAACAAGGCCGCCGAGAAACAGTTCCACGAGCTGGGCAAGAAATTGAATGACCTGAAGTCCAATGCCCAGACGCAAACCGGGCAGGCCAAGGCTGACATGGACAAGAAAATCGCCGAAGCCGAAAAGAAAATGGATGATCTCAAGCCGAAGCTGAAGGAACTCAAGACCGCCACCACCAACGCTTGGGCCGACGTCAAGTCGGCCTTCGACAACGGAATCAAAGACCTGCAGAAAACGTTCCAGTGACGCACGCGTTCATCAAGCGCGCAATTCTTCCCGCAACGCGCCGATGAACCGCCGGTTCTCTTCCATCGTGCCGACTGTCACCCGCACCCACGCGGGCATTTTGTAGCCGCGCATCGGACGCACGATCACGCCCCGCCGTTGCAGCCCGCGGAAAACGGCGTCCCCATCGCCCACATTGACCAGCACGAAGTTGGCACAACTTGGCACGTATTCGAGCTTGAGCCGCTCGAATTCCCGGTAAAGATACGCCAGACCGCGCCGCGTCACCGACTTGGTCTTGCGAATGTGCGCGGTGTCGTCCAGCGCCGCCAGCGCGCCGGCCTGGGCGATGGCGTTGGTGTTGAACGGTTGCCGGACCCGTTGCAGCAGATCGATGCATTCCTTCTGCGCCATGCCGTAGCCGATGCGCAGCCCCGCCAACCCGACAATCTTCGAGAACGTGCGCAGCACCACCACGTTGTGCTTGAGCGCCCAGTCAATCGATGGCGGCGGATCATCCAGGAATTCGATGTACGCTTCGTCCAGCACCGCCATGACGTGCGACGGCAAAGCGCGGATGAATTCATCGAGTTCGGCATTCGTCACGCGCGTGCCGGTCGGATTATTCGGATTGGCAACGAACACCAACTTCGTCTTCGGCGTGATCGCCGCCAGCATCGCTTTCAGGTCGTGCGTGTGACCCTTGAACGGCACTTCGATGCACCGCGCCTGAAACATCTTCGCCATGATCGCGTAAATCACAAATGCCCGGTCGCCCGCGATGATTTCGTCGCCGGGTGAAACAAACGCGTGATACAAAAACTCGATGATCTCGTTCGACCCCGTGCCGAGAATGATGTTGTCAATCTCGACTTTGGAGGGCCTCGCTCCTGCGAGGCCGCCGCCGTTCAGTTTCTCCGCCAACGCCTGCCGCAGATAAAATCCACCCCCATCGGGATACAGATGCGATGTCGCCAGCGCCTTGCGCATCGCCGCCACTGCTTTCGGCGACGGCCCCAGCGGGTTCTCGTTCGACGCCAGCTTGATGATCGACTTCGGGTTCAGCCCCAACTCCCGCGCCACTTCCTCAATCGGCCGCCCCGGCTCATACACCGGCACATCACAGACATACCTGTTGGCAAGAGATTGAAAATTCATGACCGAATCCTATCAAATGCATTTCTCACAGGGAAGCCGAAGCGGAGCGGAGACGCGGCTACGCCGTTCAAATCCCACACGGAAACGTGCGTGCGTTGTCAGGACATCACACAGTCAACGTGAGCCCGGTAGTCGCCCCTGCCAAACCTTGGAATCGACTACTCGTTCACATTTGGATAACTGCCGAGGATCTTCACGAACATCGTGTGCTTGGCCAGTTCGGCCAGTGCTTTCTTGACGCGCGCGTCTTCGCAATGTCCAAGCACGTCCACGAAAAAGTAATACTCCCACGCCTTCTTCTTGCTCGGTCGCGATTCGATCTTGGTCATGTTGATCTTGAACTTCTTGAATGACGCAATCGAATCATGCAACGCGCCGACGCGGTCCTGCACGCAGAACATCATCGACGTCTTGTCGTTGCCCGTCCGCCCGGGATATTTGCGTCCGATCACGAGGAACCGCGTCACGTTCTCGCTCGAATCCTGGATGTTCGGCTCCAGAATCGTCAGCCCGTACATTTCCGCCGCCAGCACGCTCGCCAACGCGCCCGCGTTCGCCTCCTCCTTCGCGATCTGCGCCGCGCGGGTGCTACTCGAGGTTTCAATCACCTCGACATGTGGCAGGTTCGTCTGCAGCCATTGCCGGCACTGCGCCAGCACCTGCGGAATCGAGTACAGCTTCCGGATCTGGTCGCGCGGGCAGGCGGCCATCAGGTTGTGGCGAATCCGCAGGACAATCTGCGCGCAAATCTTCAGTTCGCTATCCAGAAACATGTCATAGGTGTGCGTGACCGCGCCCTCGGTCGAATTCTCAATCGGCACAACGCCGTAATCGGCGCGCCCCTTCGAGACTTCCATGAATACATCCGTGATGCTCGGCAGCGGCTCGTATTTGAGACTCGACCCGAACTTCTTAATCACCGCCATGTGCGAATACGTGGCTTCAGGCCCGAGATAAGCGATCACCAGCGGTTTCTCGAGCGCCAGCGATGCGGACATGACTTCGCGATAGATGGCCCGCAGCGAATCCGCAGGAAGCGGTCCCTCCCCTTTCTCGACTATCCGCCTCAACACCGCGTCTTCGCGGTCGGGCGCATAGATCTCCTCGCCCGAGGCGTGCTTGATCTTCCCGATCTCGAGCACGAGTTTCGTCCGCTCGTTCAGCAGGCGCACGAGTTTCGCGTCGATCTCGTCGATCTTATTGCGCTGTTGCTGAAGTTTGTCCTTCATTCGCTTCGGATGCCTCTGGGGTCGTGTTCGCCGCGGCTTCCTTCGCCTTCGCTTCTTCCGCCTTTTGTTCCGCCGTCTTCAACGCCGCCGCCTGCAAACGCAACTCCGCCGCCTTCGGCATGTCGTCGATGTCGCGGAGGCCGAAATGTTCGAGGAACTTCTGCGTCGTGCCGTACAACATCGGCCGGCCCGGCGCGTCGCTCTTGCCGACGATGGTAATCAAATCGCGTTCCAACAACGTCTTGATCACGCCGTCCACCTCCACCCCGCGAATCGCCGCGATGTCCGCGCGCGAAATCGGTTGCCGCAAGGCGATGATCGCCAGCGTCTCCAACGACGGCGGCGAAAGCCGGTGCGGACGCGCTTCATCCAACAGTTTCTTCACCCACGGCGCGCACTCGGACCGCGTCACCAATCGCCACCCGCCGGCGATTTCCACAAGCTGATAACTATGCTGCTGCAGCTCGCATTCCGCTTTCAATTCATCCAGCGCCGCCACGATCTGCGCCTCGCGCACATTACGGAATGGTTCGGTCGCGCCGGGATTTTCTTCATCGGTCGCCTCGGCAAAAATGGTGCGGATTTCCTTCGGCGCGAGCGGTCGCTCCGCCGAGAACAGCAGCGCCTCAATGATTTTCTTCAGTTCCAGTGTCATGCCACTTTCAATACCCGTATTTCGCCAAACGCTTCGACCTGCAAAACCTTCAACCGCTTCAACCGGATCAATTCCAGCAAGGCCAGAAACGTCACCACCACCTCGGCCCGCGAACTGGCCGTCGCAAACAGCTCGCTGAATATCATCTCCGATCGGTCCCGCAGAGTATAGAGGATTTCTTCGATTTTGTCGCTGACCGTGAATTTCTCCTCCATGATCTCGCGGAAATCCTCGCGGGCGCTGGCCTTCTTCAACACGTCGTTGAACGCGTTGATGAGATCGAAAATACTCACTTCCGCCAGGGGCACGTCTTTGTCGACCTCGATGCCCGAGGCCGCGCTTCCCCGTGAGAAGATGTTGGCCTGCTGCTCCTCGCGCCGGCCGAGTTGCAATCCCGCGTCCTTGAACTTCTTGTATTCGACGAGCTGGCGGATGAGTTCCCAGCGCGGGTCCTCGCCCTCCTCCGTCTCGGTGTCGGTGACCTGCTGGTCGACCGGCAGCAACATGCGGCTCTTGATGTACATCAGCGTGGCGGCCATCACGAGAAACTCGCCGGCGACTTCCAGATTGAGCAGTTGCATCAGCGTCAGGTACTCCATGTACTGGTTGGTGATGCGCTCGATCGGAATATCGTAGATGTCCACCTCCTCCTTCTTGATGAGGTAGAGCAGCAAATCGAGCGGCCCCTCGAACACCGCCAGTTTGACTTTGTAATCGGATTCCACGGTAAGTGTTTCGACCTTCCCTATCACAAGCCGGCACCCCCCGCAATACGTGATTCAGGATTCCGCCTTGACGGGCTGCGCGGCGGCCCGTATGCAGTCGGGACATGGACGCAGCCAGCGTCGTCGCGATGATCGGTAAGGGCGTGCTGCTCGGTCTGGGCGCGGCGGCGCCAATTGGGCCCGTGAACGTCGAGATCGCACGACGGTCATTGCGCGGTGGATTCCGCGCTGGCTTCCTGCTCGGCTGCGGTGCGGTAACCGTGGACGTCACCTACGCGATCCTCACCAGCCTCGGCGTGCGACCGTTGTTGGGTCGGCCCCGAGTGATGGCGGCGCTGGGGATTGCCGGTGCGGCGGTGTTGGTGTACCTGGGCGTGATGTGCTTTGTCAGCGCCGCCCGGCAATGGCGCGGCGCCGCCACCAACGGCGACCCGGAGAAGCCAGCCGAGCGGCATTATGTGACCGGCCTGGCGATGACGAGCCTGAACCCGATGACCTTGGCGTTTTGGTGCGTGGTCGTGCCGGGCATGGTCGGGCAGTGGTCGGCGAACCCGGTCCGCGACCTGCCGTGGGTTTGCGTCGGCGTGTTTTCCGGAGCGATGTCCTGGGTGATCGCCTTTACCGGCACGATGAGTTGGCTCGGCCGCCGCGGCAAACGCGCCACCTGGCTCATCGCCGATCTCGCCGGCGGCGCGATGCTCCTCGCTTTCGCCGCCTACGCCCTATGGCGCGTCCTTTGACCGACGTGACGGCAATCTACATCCGACAGCCGTAGCGAGACAAAGCGCGGGACGGTCGCCATCGAGCCTCACAACGTCAAGAGTACAGGCCTGGTCATATGTCGTTTCGTGTCATTCAACGACGTTCCCGGCGGTAGCAATCTGGTGTTAGAATACCTAAAATTAACTTGTGGACAACATCACAGAGGATAAAGTGACGACAAATGCAACCCAACATCTCGCGATGGTGGCGGGCATAAGTCATATGGGAAACGTCGGCTAATACAGGTTAGACGAAGGTGCATGCAGCATGAAGAAAATCGACGCCTTAATTCTCGCGTTTGTAATTAGCTCGTGGGCAAGTTTTGGCGTCGGCGGATTCGCGCGGCAGTTCATCGGTGGTGAAGCGCGTTTTGGCAAGGTCGAGGGGTCGCGTTACTATACGTACAGCCAAGGTAGATACACGGAGGTGTCTCGTTGGATGTTCTACCTTAGCAAGGCCCACTCGGCGTACATCGTGATCACCGGGCCCATTTCCGTTGTGTGCGGCCTCGTCTGGATGGCGCTGTTCACCCGTCGCACCCCACGCAGGGAGCAGGACGCCCTATTGAAGCAGGCCGCGAAGCGTTATTCGTATGTTAGTTGGGGCGTGCCGACGTTGTGGGTGCTTGCGTATTTGGTCTGCGCATTTATCCCGAGAGGATGATATTGTGTGGCAATCCGATTGCACGCACAACTTAGCCGTGATGATAGCAGTTGGGGTCAGACCTGCATTCGCAATAGCTTCGCTGACGCCGATACTTCTGAGCGTAGTAAACGTCGAGTCCGCCGCAGCCGAGCCTTCCAGACGCGACCATCCTGTGTCCCGGTCGCAAACACCGCCCTACCGCAACCCGACCGCTTTCCTGACCTTCCCCATCGTCTCGTCGGCCACGGCGTTGGCGCGCTCCGCGCCCTTGCGTAACACCTCGTGCACGTAATCGAGGTTCTTCACGAGTTCCTCCCGCTTCTGGCGAAGCGGCGCAAAGTAATCCATCAACGCCGCGAGCAATTCCTTCTTGGCCTCGCCGTAGCCGAAGCCGCCCGCGGCCAGCTTCGCCTGCAATTCATTGGCTTTGTCCGGCGTTGCGACCAACTTGTAGAGCTGCAACGGGATATTCTTATCGAGGTCCGCTTTCGGCGCTTCCACGGGCTGCGAGTCGGTCACAATGCTCATGATTTTCTTGCGGGCCGCTTTCTCGTCACCGAAAATCTCGATGGTGTTATTGTAGCTTTTCGACATCTTGCGTCCGTCAATTCCCGGCAACGTGGCGACGTCCGGCTTGATATCGGCCTGGGGAATTACGAATACCTCGCCGTATTGGCGATTGAACGTTCCCGCAATGTCGCGCGTCATCTCCACGTGCTGCTTCTGATCTTTGCCAACGGGAACCCGTTCGCCCTGCACGATCAGGATGTCCGCCGCCATCAACACGGGATAGGTGAACAGGCCCGCATTGGGCTTCAGCCCCTGGGCAATCTTGTCCTTGTAGCTGTGCGCGTTCTCCAGCATCGGCACGGGCGTCACACTGGAAAGGATCCAGGTCAACTCGGTCACCTGCGGCACATCGCTTTGCCGGTAGAACACCGTGCGGCTCGGATCGAGACCGCAGGCGAGGAAATCGAGCGCGACATCCTGGACGTTCGCGCGTAACTCGTCAGGGCTGGAAATCGATGTCAGCGCATGGTAGTCCGCGATGAAATAGAACGCCTCGCCCTTCTGCGCCAGTTCGAGCGCGGGGCGCATCATGCCGAAGTAGTTGCCAATGTGCAACTTGCCGCTAGGCTGGATTCCAGAAAGAATTCGCATGTCCCGGGCAAGATACGAAATGCGCGGCGAGCGTTGCGAGGAAAAAATCAGCAGCCCGCGATGTCGCTCAGTACTTGTACACCAGCGAGCTGATCAACAGAATGTCGTTTTCCTTCTTACCCGATGCTGGTCGGCTGTCGAAGTGGTCGTCGGCCACAACTCGCAAACTGAAGCGGGTGTTGAAGGCAGCTTCCGCACCGACCTCACTGTTCAGTAGATAGTTATTGAAGTCGTCAACCTGTGGCATGAAATCGACTTCTTCCCAGACTTTCGCTGTTTTGGCTTTGTTTAGCGTGTGCTCGCCGCGTTCGGAGAAGCGTATCGTCACGTAACTCTCCGTATTGCTGCCCAACTTCTGGTCGACAAACGAGGGGCCAATCTCACCATTCAATTTCGATGCGTCGCTCTTGATGAAGTAGTAGCCTGCCGCCGGCCCGACGATGATGCGGTATCGAACTTCCGCAATATCATCGTGGTACCCGTCAATGCGCGCACTCCCATAAAACCGCTCGGTGAACAGGCGTTTGTAGTCGATAAATCCGTGAATCGCTTCCGTCGACTGGGTTTGATTCGTCTGGCCCCAGTTGTTCAGCCCATACTGGCCATCGGCACCCAACTTCAAGTGGTTTTGTTCCCAGATGTTTTCAGCCGTGGCGCTGCCGCTCAACAGGAACGTATTGGCGTTGCCCCGAGCCAACGACAAGCCGATCGACCCGTCTCCATGCCATACCGGTGCACCGGACGCGGCGGAGGTTTGCGCCCATGCGCCATTACAGGCGATCAAGAACAGTACTGAAAGAGTAATTGCGACGATCCGAGTTTTCATGCGTTCCTTCTCCAGTTCGATTTCTGAATCCCTCACCAAGCGGGAGCAAAAATGCCCTAGAAATGCAGGATCGGTCAAGAGTTTTTAGTGCGCCTGCAGCAGCTCATTTCCAGACGATTCCATGGCTCGGGCGGCATCGGCGGGTGTCAACCGGCCCAGCGCCACCGCGTCGGCGATCTCGAAAAATGCCTTCTGGTTGAATTCGTCCCAAAACGCGTAGCCCCACGGATTGTCGAGGTGCGAATACTTCAACGCGTCCATCATCGCCGGCGGAAACTGCGCGGTGGCGGCAGCCGCTTTCAACGCTGGGATCGCGTCGCGGCTCGTCGCAGCCAGCATCGCGCCTTCCGTCGAATAGAACCGTGCGAACTCCGCAGCCTCTTGTGGATGTTTCGTTCCGCGCCACACGCAGTTGCCGCCAATGGACAGTCGCGACCAGCGCACCTTGCCTTTCGGCACCGCCGCCACGTCCCATCGGAAATCCGAGACATGGTCAAATTCCGTCAACATGTACGTGCGGCCCACGAGCAGCGGGATTTTTCCGTCACGAAACAAATTCACGCCGTCGAACGCCTCCACCTCGCCCATTGCCGCCGTCGTGGGGGCCACTCCTCGCGCGACGAGATCCCGATAGAACTGTAACGCCGCAATTGTTTCCGGCGACTTTATCGTGCACTTGCCGCCGGCGAACAGGACGCCGCCGAACGATTGCACCAGAAGCAGCGGGCGCGGCAAAACGGTGGCGATCTTGTTTTGGCGCTGTGCCGCTTGTCCCGATCTGAGAGGGGCAAGACGAGAGCCGACATCGGCGAACTTCTGCCAGTCCCACGAGTCATCCGGCGGCGGCTCACCGCCCTTCTCAAACCAGTCGCGATTGTAGAAGAGCGCATCGGTGCTGAAATGAAATGGCACCATGTAGAGGACACCGTTGACCCGGCAGGCGTCGATCACCTCCGCATAATACCGGTCGGCCACCGGCGCGAGGTTCGTCGTCATATCAGCGACCTGACCGCGCTGCGCCAGCGACGGAAGGCGATCCACAATATAGTAAAACAAATCGGGAGCGGTTTTGCCCGCCAGTTGGACGTTCAATTTTTGGAACTTGGATGTGTCGTAAATCACCCGCACGTGGATTTGCGGATGAGTGTGTTCAAACTGGGCGATAATCTTCTGATGAAGCGCCTGCTGCTGCGGCAGCGTCTCAATGGTCTGGTAGGTGATCTCCACCCGATTGTCCGCCGGTCGGGCGCAACTCGCGAGCAGCAGCAGGACGATCAGCAACCACCTCATCGCAGGGCCTTTTTCACGTTCCAGCCACAACGAATCAACCGCCGGCGCGCTTCGTCCTCGCTGCCGCCCTGTAGCGCGGCCACGATGCGGCACGCCCGCGCGCGCAGCTTGGCATTGGTCGGTTTCACGTCCACCATTAGGTTGCTAACGACTTTGCCGAGGCGAATCATCGAGACCGTCGTCAGTGTATTGAGCACGATTTTTGTCGCCGTGCCCGCTTTGAGCCGGGTCGAACCGGTGATTGCCTCTGGTCCCACGTGGAACAACAACAGCCTGTGCGTGGTCGACCGTGGCGGAGAAAAACACAGAAGGAACGTCTCGGCCCCCAATCGTTCCGCCTCGTCCAGCGCGCCCAACACGAACGGCGTCGAACCGCTGGCGGCGATGCCGACGATCACGTCGCGCCGGCCAACGCCGCGTGCCCGCACGGCCTCCGCGCCCGCTGCCTGATCGTCCTCCGCACCTTCCACGGCCCGATGGAGCGCTGTCGCGCCCCCGGCGATGATCGCCTGGACCTTCTCGGGATCGGTGGAGAACGTCGGGGGACATTCGCTCGCGTCCAACACGCCCAACCGACCGCTCGTCCCTGCGCCGATATAAAACAATCGCCCGCCCCGTTTGAATGCGCGCACGATGCCGCTGACGGCGCGTTCGATGGCGGGCTTGTTTTTCCGCAACGCGGGAACGACGCGCGCCTCCTCGCCCAGCATCACGTCGACAAGTTGCGACACGGACCGCTTGTCCAAATCCATCGTGCGTGGGTTGCGGTTCTCGGTAACTGGCACGGATAAGGAAGCGGTTTGCGGAGTCGATACAGACCGCGCGGACGCAAGGCCGGCCAGTTTCAACGCGCCGATCGCGGACTCGCCCCGCATCGGAATGATCTTCGCTCCCGGCAACAGGGTGCGGACACGGTTCCCGACGAGGATTGCCAGTTTTCGGTTGTGCCGTAACACGCCGCCGCTGAGCGCGACGCGCGGTTTCTCCAAGCTCAATTTCTGCGCGACCGCGTGGCAATCCTGCGCGAGAAACGAAGCCGCCTGCAGCATCAACCCGGCATCCCCCTCGAGCATGTCCGTCGCCAGGGCCGCCACCGCATCCTTGCTGGCGTTCTGGATCCATCCCACAAGTTCGTCCGGCGAATTCAAACACAGGCGCCGAAGTGCGCGTTGCAAACGATGGCTAACGCGACCGTGCCGATCAAATTCACGGATCGCGGCTCTCAACCCCGTCAACGCGATCCAGTAGCCGCTGCCATGATCGCCCAACAGGTGCCCCCAGCCGCCCGCTCGCGCCACCCGCGCGCCGTTGCGACCGACCACACACGACCCGGTGCCGCTCACGATCACAATGCCGGAACCGTGCGGACCGAAGGCCGCCGCCAGAGCCGAATCGGTGTCACTGCCCACATACGCATCCGCGCCCGGCCAGACGCGCTCCGCCAGTGCGCGGGCCCGGGAACGGTCGGCATCTGTTCGGCAACCGGCGAGGCACAGGGCCAACGATGTGGGACGGGATGCGAGACCGCGTTTGATCCCGCGGAGCCGCTGCCGGGCCTCGGCGTCCGACAGAAGTTTGAGGTTGAAGGGACCGGATTCGAGTCGAGAGAGGATTCGACCGTGTCGATCGGCCAGAAGCGCAACGGTTCGCGTGCCGCCGCCCTCGATGCCGAGAAAATATGCGTCAGGTGTGGGTTCCCCGCCCATACAACAGCGGGATGTTAACAGATTCAGGACGCCAGCGGCAAGTAGACGCTGAACGTGCTGCCTTGCCCGACCGTGCTCTGGACGTCGATGGCGCCGCCGTAACGGGCGACGAGTTCACAGACGATGGCCAGGCCCAGACCCGTGCCTTCCTTCTTACTGGTGAAGTACGGCTGAAAGATCTTGCTGATGTTCTCAGGCTTGATCCCCGCGCCGTTGTCGGCCATAACAATCTTTGCCATCGGCCTCTGCGGATCAAACGAGTCCGGCCGGAAAGCAAACTCCGACGGCATGGACGTGGCGACCGTGGCGGAAAGCTCCAGGGTTCCGCCCCCATTCATGGCATGCAGGGCGTTCACACCGAGATTGATCAGCACCTGCAGGATTTCGGCGGGACTGACTGTCAGGGTCGGATCCGGATCGCTGACCGTGAACTTGATTTCCGCGGCCCGGTTGGCAGGATGCGCCTTGATCAAGGCCGCCGCGTCTTCCAGCAGCTTGCTGGCACTGATTGTCTCTGGTGCCTCCTGACGGCCTCGCGAGAAATTCAAAAACCGCCGCGCGATGTCCTTGCAACGATCAATCTCCCGCTGAATGGACGCAAGGCGCTGTTTGACCTGTCGCGAGGTCTCCTGGTCGGAAACGTTGAGGGAAGCCAGATCGCGCCCGAGCAGGTCCGCGTAGCCGGCGATGATCGCCAGTGGATTGTTCATCTCATGCACGACCCCGGCCGAGAGCACGCCCGCCTCGACGGCGCGGCTGAGTTGCGCCAACTCGCCCGCCAGTTGGTCGTTCGTTCGTTCGAGGGTGCGGAAGGTTTCCTCGGATGCGAGCTTTTCCTGGCGGCGTTTCATGCACTTGTCGAGCACCTCACGCACCGAGAATACATCAAACGGCTTGTTGAGGTAATCCGCGGCGCCGTAGCGCACCGCCGCGCGAGCGGTCTCGATTGTCTCGTAGCCGGTCAGCATCACGCATTCGATGTCGGGGTCGATCTCCTTCAACTCGCGCAATACATCCACGCCGCTAAGGTCCGGCATCTTGATGTCGAGGACGGCCGCGTCCACGACGTGACTGCGCGCGTATTCAATGCCCTCACGACCGCAGGTGGCGATCACACAACTGTAGCGGTCCTTGAAAACAATGCGGAGCGATTCGCGTGGCCCCGGTTCATCATCCACGATGAGCAACGTCGGTTTCTCGCCCACCTTGGCTGGCGGAGGTTCTATCGTCAGTGTTTCCAATGTTCCCATGGTCTATTCTCGCTGGCTAGAATTTCAGACTGGTTGTGAGCAGGACCGCGTTGGCGCTGGTTTCCCACGTGCCGTCCGCTGCCGTCAGGCCGTTGGCGATCCGCGCCGGGCTGCTGCTGACCGTGCGATCCGGCGAGTAACTGTATTGGTAAGCAATGTCCACACTGAATCGCGTCGTCGTGTAGCCGAGCCCAACGCTGAACACGTGCCGCTCGCTGTCCGGCAGCGTGGGGGAGAACGTGCTATTGGGCACCGTGTTTTGGGAGTAGATATAGCCGCCGCGCACCGTCCAATGTTGGTTCACGTCGTATTGTACGCCGAACTCATAGAAGAAACTGTCCATCCAGTTGAAATGGATGGTCTCGCCATTGAGCCCTGAACCGGGCGCATGCACGACCACGTTGTTCAGTGTGTTCCAATCGGTCCACTCTATATCGGCTTCCAGCTTCAACTTCGGGACGGGCCGAAACGCGTACCCCGCAGCCACCGATTGCGGGAACGGAATCGATGTTTGAGCGGAGTTCGATGTCTTGATAACGGGCGGAACACTCACGTCGGCGTTGCCCTTCAGCGTGACCGTAAACGGGCTGCGATACACCAGCCCGATGGTGTGTTGCGGCGTAATCTTCCACATCAATCCCGCCGTGGCTCCCAACGCCAGGCCATCCCCATTAAAATGGGCATGACCATCCGGAAGTGGTGCCGCGGGAACGTGGCTGTTCAATCCACTATACGCGTCGTAGATGTTGAGGCCGGCCCCGAGTGACAGGTGCTCGTTGAACTTATAAGCCACCGTCGGCTGAATGTTGATTACCTGCAACGCGTCGCTCGTGAGGATATATCGAAACGGCCCGTTGGGCGCGTAGTCCGCACGGTTGCCGTAGGGAACGTTGACACCGACGCCGAAACGCCACGGCGACTTCGATGCGCCGAAGTCAGTCGAGAGATACAGGTGCGGGATGAACGACATCGAATTCATTTCACCGCCCGAACCAGCCCCTTTCAACTGAAAATCCGGAAAGTTGACCATCCCGCCGCCCGTAACTTCCGTGCCTTGAATCTGAGTCAGCCCGCCCGGATTGTAATAGATCGCCGACGCATCATCCGCCTGCGCAACGAACGCTTCTCCCTGCGCCGTGGCGCGGGCATCCTGGTCGGGGTTCTTGAAGCCGAGCGCGAATACCTCGGGCATACCGGTACCGATTGCCAGCGCTACCGCGCCGATCATCCTGCATGTGTGCTTGTTCATGGCTCCGTCCTCCTGGCTGCCGTGTCGTTCCGCCTGTCGAAACGAGACTGCTGCATCCCCATTCAGCAATGCGTATGCCACGGGACGACAGGGAGACAGAGAAAGTATCTGGGTTGCCCCGGAACCAGTAGTTCCGAAGGGCGTGTGTGCCTGGAAGCCATGGCCCCGTTCACCGGAGCGCAAAATTGGCCAACCAACTGGTGTTTTGCGGACAACTTTGGATGGGTCACATCGCCGCCGGCGTGTTCTTGTCCAACTCCTCCGGTTCTTCGTCCGGTTCTCCCGCCCGACTCGAGGCTATGTGAAGCTTGTCCATCTTGTAACGCAGCATTCGCCGGGTGATGTGCAGCGCACGCGCGGCTTCCGTGATCACCCCGTCCGTGCGACGCAAGGCCTCCTCGATGGCGCGGCGCTCCAGGTCCTCCGTGACCTTCGGCAGGTCCAACCCGGTGTCGTTGAACTCCCATTTCTCCCCCAGATCGACCTGGGGCGTGGTCGCCGCCAGTCGCGAGGTGATTTGCGCAGTCGCCTGATCCGCCTGTGAAATCACAAACGGCAGGTCTTCCGCGCTGATCTTGGTGGCGTCGCAGGTAACCAACAAGCGCTCGATGGCGTGCTCCAACTCGCGCACATTGCCCGGCCACGGGTACGACAGCAGTAAGTCCATGGCCGATGGCGAAAATTGCGGGGCCTCGCGGTTCAATTCCTTGGCAAAGCGCTGCGCGAAATGCAACACCAACTGCGGGATATCGTCTTTGCGGTCGCGCAACGCGGGAACTGTGATCGGCACCACGTTGATGCGGTAGTACAGGTCTTCGCGAAACGCGCCCCGGGCAATTTCCTTCTCCAGATCGCGGTTGGTGGCGCACACCAGCCGAACATTGATGCTGATCGTTTCCTGGCCACCCACGCGGCGGATTTCGCGCTCCTGGATTGCCCGCAACAGCTTGCTTTGGGTGCCGAGCGGCATCTCGCCAATCTCATCAAGGAACAACGTCCCCCCACCTGCCGCCTCGAACATTCCGATGCGCCGCTGCAGCGCGCCTGTAAAGGAGCCCTTCTCATGCCCAAACAACTCGCTTTCCAACAACTCGCCGGGAATGGCGGCACAGTGTACGGGAATAAACGGGCCCTCCCGACGGACGCTGTTGTAATGCAGGGCGCGAGCGACGAGCTCCTTGCCCGTGCCCGTCTCGCCCAGCACCAAAACGGTCGTTTCCGTATCCACAACGCGTTGCACAAGGGCGTAGACCTTTTGCATCGCCGCGCTGGACCCGACAATATTCTCGAACTTGCTGACCGCCTGGAGTTCTGTGCGCAACCGGCCCACCTCGCGTTCGAGCGCCTTCTCCTTGAGGATGCGATCCACCACCAACCGAATCTCGTCTACATCGAACGGCTTGTTCAGGTAATCGGCGGCACCCATCTTCATCGCCTGAACGGCCGGTTTGGCTTCGGTGATGGCGGTGACCATAACCACGGGCATCGTCGGATTGAGCTGCAAAATCTTTGAAAGGACTTCCAGCCCGTCCATGCCGGGCATTTTCATGTCGAGCAGCACGATGTCGAAACGCTCCTCCCGGCCCATCACTTCCAACCCGCTGGTACCGTCCCCCATGAGCGTCACATCGTAGCGGTCCTTCAAAATGAACCGTAACGACTCGCGTGGACTCTCCTCGTCGTCAATGACCAGAATCCTTGCCTTTGACATCTGTTTGTCTCCTCCTTCGATCCATTCTCTGTTCCACCTTGTGGCCAACCGGCGACCGCGCCCTCCCCCGGTGCCTCGTCACGGCTGGTCGCTCCGACGGCCAGCGTCCGGATCCCAGCGTTCCGTAACCCGGTTGCGGACGGCGTTGGCTTCGGTTGACGGGGGCGGACCCGCCAAAGCTTCTGCGCTCAAGCCCTCGCTCAAAACATCGTCGTCCGCGGGTCGCTGGGCTTTGACCGGCACCACCATCGAGACGGTCGTGCCCCGGCCCAGCATGCTGTCAACGTCCAACCGGCCACCGTGCCGCTCGATGATCTTCTTCACAATCGTCAGCCCCAACCCGACCCCGACGTTGCGCGTGGTCACAAACGGCTCGGTCACGCGTTTCAGATTTTCCAAGGCGATTCCCTCGCCCGTGTCCTGCCAATCGATCCGCACGGCACCACCTGCGGGTAGCGTTCCGCCCGGAAAATCCGTCGGCAGTGCATCGACCGTATTGATCGAGAGCCGGCCACCACGGGGCATGGATTGCACGGCATTCCGCAGCACATGCTCAAACGCCTGCATCAAGCGAATCCGGTCCCCCTCCAACCGCGCAAACTTGTGGGCGAAATTCTTCTTCACGGTCACCACGGGCGCCGGCGCGGGCTCGGGCGCTTTTTCGCCCACGGCCATTACATACGCAATTTGTTTTCGGCTGAATTCCTGGGTCGCGTTCTTGACGCACGTGTCGATCAGGTCGCCCAGCACAATCTCCTCATTGACCAACAGCAACGGATGCGCGAAGAACGTCAGATTATTCACCAGCACATCGACTCGGTTCACCTCGTTGGCAACGGTGGTGCTGAACTGCTCGCGAAACTCCTTGTCATCGTGCCGCTCGGGCAGCAATTGCGCGAAGATCTTGATGGACACCAGCGAGTTCTTCAATTCATGAGACAACCGCGCCGCCAGCCGCGTGAAAAACTCCTTATCGGCCAATTCGCGGGCCCGAGCCTGCTGCAGGCGGACCTGCGAGAGGTCTTCAATGAGCGCGACCGCGATCAATCCTTCTCCACCCGCCACGTGGCTGTCCGCCCCCATGTCAAACCGCGTGGCGCTGATGCCGAGCGGGCGATGTCCCCGGGGCAGCACCACTTCTCGCTGACGAATATCCCCGCCCGTCTGCAGGACCTCGAACACGACGTCCGCGACCCGGCCCGGCAGCCGCCGGATGTCCTGCCCCACCACGGATTTCTCTTCGATGTCGAGCAATTCACACGCGCGGTGATTCACGGTGAGGATGCGATTGTTCTGCCCGACCACCACCACACCCGTCTGGACATGCGCCAGCACTTCGTTCACAAAGCGTTGCTGGCTGGCCACGCGCTCGCGCAGACGAAGATTGCGAATCGCCTGGGCCAACTGCCCCATCAAGTAGTACACCAGCTCCAATTCCTGGTTGGTCAGTGGCTCTCCCGTGATCTTGCCGCTGAAAGTCAACACGCCCCACAACTGGTCTTCATCGAAAATCGGCACGGCGACATCGGCCCCGAGCGTATCGAATTCGCGGGCCACTTCCGGATCGTAATCCAGCGCCAGCGAGTCCGTGACTTGGGCCCGCAGCAGGATCCGCGCTTCGCGCGTCAGATAACTGACAATGCCGGAGTCGGCGCTCAACCGGAAGTGCTCCACCAGGTGCAGCGCCAGACCGGTGCTGCGAGCGACCACAAATTGTTCACCGCCAGCCGTGGGAGGTCCGGCAAACAGGTCGCTCGGCACCCGTCGGGTGAAAATCGCTGCCTTGCCGATGCCGAGCAACTCGCGGACGAGACGCAGGAACTCGGACACCAACTCGCCTTCGCTGACATACTGGCTCAGGATTCGCGACAAATCCTTCAGGGCACCGCGGTACCGGTATGCGTCAAACGCCGGAGCGAGCGACGGCAGGTGGGTCGGAGCCGCCACGGGGCGTGACTGCGAGGCGACCGCCGGCACTGGAGCTGCGGCCTGTCGCTGACGCGCGATCACGGCATCTGCCCGCTTTAGCTTCGACTGGGCGTCGCGCAATTCGAAAAACGTGCCCAGCGCCTGCTTCAAACGGTCAGCAGAATCCACGTCGGAAACGACGAGCCAGTCTTCGGGAACGGAATACAGGGTTTGTTGGGCCGCCGTGGCCCGCATAACAACAGCCTGGTTTTCCTCTAGGCGCGAGGATGCCAGTGACTCCATCGCCCATCGCGTGGTTTCTCCCAATGAGACAGCGTCCAGGATCACGGCATCCACCAATCGCAACCAAGTGGAAAACAGGCCGTCGAATCGTTGTCGAGACGGTTCGGACGGCAACGGCAACAAGACGATGTTCGTTTTCTCACCGAGAATGTCCGTGAGAAGTCGCTGTGTCTCGGCCGAATTGGTCAGTAACAATGCTGTCTTCATAGGCCGCCAGCTTCGCCCCCGCCATTTCGTACGTTGGTCTGACCGTTTCGATATCGTTCGACCACCAGGGTGGTGTTGCGCCCCCCGAACCCCAGCGAGTTGCTCACCGCGATGTCGACACGGCGGTGACGCGCCACGTTCGGGACAAAATCCAAATCACATTCGGGATCGGGGAATTCGTAATTGATGGTCGGCGGGATAACATTGTCGCGGATGGCCAGGCAACAAGCTCCCAGCTCCACGGCGCCGCATGCGCCTTGCATGTGCCCCAGTGCCGCCTTGATCGAGCTGATGGGCAGATCGTATGCCCGGTCTCCAAAAGCTTTCTTTATGACGGTGGTTTCCGCGCGATCCCCCAATGGCGTTGACGTGCCGTGGGCATTCAGGTAGTCCACCTGCTCCGGCCGCACGCCGGCCCGCGCCAGGGCTGTTCGCACGCAACGCACGGCCTGCGTCCCCTCGGGGTCGGGCTGACACATGTGGTAGGCGTCGCACGTGGACGCCCACCCAGTCAATTCCCCATGGATGCGGGCCTTGCGTTGCAACGCATGTTCCAACTCCTCGACCACTAGGACACCCGCGCCTTCGGACATGACGAATCCATCGCGCTTTTGGTCGAATGGCCGTGACGCGTGTGCCGGTTCATCATTTCGCGAGGACATCGCGTGGCTGGTGCCGACCGCCGCCACAACGATCGGGTGAACCGGCGCTTCCGCCCCGCCAGCCAACATGACGTCCACATCACCAGCCACAATCATGTCGGCAGCCTGTGCAATGGCCGCACTGGCGCAGTCGCAACCGGTGGCAATCGTGAAACTGGGGGCGTGCAATCCAAAGTGCAGTGAAACCTGTCCACCACACGACCCCGTGAACACGGCGATGCTGGTGTAGGCGCTCATGGCATCGAAGCCCCGCGTCTTAAACGTATCGTACTCCTGGCAGGCGAATCCCCAGCCCGCGTACGCCGTACCCAGCGCCAAACCGATACGTTCGCGCGCCTCTTTCTCAAGTTTCAACCCGGCATCCGTAATCGCGATGTACGACGCCACAAGACCAAAGTGGGCAAAGCGATCCATGCGCCGCACGTCCTTGCGACTGATCCAATCCTCGGGACGAAAATCGCGCACCTCACCGGCAACTTTCCACGGGCAGTCGGAGTTCATCAATGCGGGAGAAAGAGCCACGCCGGACTTTCCCGCGAGAATATTCGACCAAAACGGCTCGGTGCCAATCCCCAACGGCGTCAGCAATCCAATTCCCGTAATGACAACTCGACGTCTCTTCATCAATAACACCTGTAGTACACGTAGACGAGGGACAAAATCGTCCGCCCGCGTCAGCGCGTACGACGCGTGCCTCCTCCAAACAGGTTCCCCACACCACAGATTATACAAGGATTGCCCATAGTGTAAAGCACTTATTTGATCGGTTGGACAATTTTGTCCGGCAGGCCCTACTTGACGGGGAGATTGATCTGGAAAGTTGTTCCCTTGCCCTCGACACTCGAAACGGTGATGGTCCCGCCGTGGTCGCGGACGATCTTTTGTGAAATGGACAGCCCCAGACCCGTACCCTCCTTCTTCGTGGTGAAAAACGGGTCGAATAGGCGACCTCGAACCGCAGCGGGAATGCCGGGGCCGTTGTCTGATACCTCGATAACAGCGGAGTTTCGGCTCCCGTTGCCGCTGGCGCTGATGTCCAGTTGTGTCACCCCCGTTGCCACCCGGACCTTGCCTCGCTCCTGAAGCGCATCGGCAGCGTTGCCCAGCAAATTGACCAGCACTTGCAGGATCTGGTGCTTGTCTACCTTGATGGTTGGATTCCCGTGAAACGCCCGGGTCAATTCGATGCGCTTGGCCTTCAGGCGCGGCTGCACCAAAAGAATCGCCTCTTCGACAAGGTCATTGGCGGGCTGTTCCTGGATGTTCACCTGAGCCGGCCGCGCAAAGGCCAGCATGCTCTCGATTACCTTCGTAATCCGGTCCACGTCCTTCAGCACGAGTTTGCCGAATTCATTTCGGAACTCCGGGTCGTCGACGCGCTCGGGCATCAACTGCGCGAACGTCTTGATGGACGCCAATGGATTACGTATCTCATGCGCGACACCGGCGGCGATCGTTCCCAACTCGACCAGGCGGTTTTTGCGGAGCGCTTCGTCTTCGATGCGGCGGTATTTCACCGCCAGTGCGACTTCAGTGGCAAGCGTTTCCAGAACACGCAAGTCACTGGCGAAAAACATGTCGCGGTTCAGTTTCTCGCCGAGACCAATGAGCCCCACCAACCGGCCGTCGAGGATCATCGGCACGCACAAGGCAACCTTGAGCAGGCTCATCTCCTCCTCCAACAGTTGTCGCACTCGCGGGGGCTCGCGCCGCATCATTTCATCGCGCACGAGTTCATCTTGCTTGTCCTGCAGCCATTTCATGATGGCCGCGTCTTCATGCAGAACGAGCGCGTCCACATCATCCTGGGGTCCCAGGCCACTTTCCGCCTGCAATCGGAGGTCTCCCGACAGCGCATCCTGCACCAGCACCAGCACCCGCGACACCTGCATCTGGGAATGCAAAGTGGTCGCGACCGTCGCGAGCACCTGGTCAATCGTCGGCAATGTGCTCAATTCCCTGACCAACCCGGAAAGGGCGTCCTGATAGCCGTAACGCGTTCCGAACATCCGTTCCTGCATCATCCGTTCCGCGCGTGGCAGCAGTTTGGGCAGACTGATCGTCAGGCCCATGCCGATGGCCATGGCCATCGTAAACGAAAATATCAGCTGTGCCTCGTTCATGAATTGAGGCGCAATCAGGGTCACGCCCCCGATGAAGATCAGGCTGACAACGGCGGTCACAATCATGGTGACCAAGTAGAGGAACACCCGCGCGATGACCACGTTGTAGTCCGCCAACCGCGCCTTGTTCATGACCCGCACGAGGAAAATGAGGTTCAGCGGCAGAACGAAAAAGCCAAACGGCGGAATATTGACGTTGTACTCCAGCGGAAAGATGACCGAACTTGTCGTCAAGAACAGGATCAACCAGGCGCCAAGGAAATACATCAATTGCGACCGGCGATACCCGACTTGCTGTTGGGCATTGCGCCAAACCAATGCCGCGCCCACAAATTGGGTGCTACAGAGATAGGCCATCAGCCATGGATAAAACGTCCGGTTGTAGTGGACGTAATGGTGCATGAACGGACAGGCGCGCAACCCGACAATCAGCTCTCCTCGCACCAGCAGAATCAGCAACAACGCTGCACTCCCATAGGCGGCCAGGATTAGCCATTTCATTCGCCGCAGCCGGTCCGCCAGGGCACAGAGTGTGTGAAACCAGGCCGCATGCGCTGAAATGGAGAACGTCAATGTCAAGTAGGCGGCGAGCAACGCGTGGTCTCGCGACAATGGGTAGTAATAAAACGAAAACCCTGCAGTCCAGGCACCCATCACCCCCAAAGTCAGGCCGAACAGCGGTCCCAAAGTTATGTAGCGATTTCGCCATGCCACAGCCGCCGCGGCCACGAAGCAGACCGCGGCGTTGACCCACACCACAAAAAAAATCAACGTCGTCATACCGCTACTCGATCGCGCCGCTTCGCCTGTGCACGAGCATTCTCCGTGGGCTAATGGTCCACAGTCCCCAGTCGCCGCAAGGGTAGGAACGCACACACGTGTCGGCGGTACTCTTCATATTCCGTCCCAAACTTCGCGATCATCTCCCGTTCCTCCCGCCGCCAACGAGCCAGCAGTAGCGGGATATACACTCCCACCGATAGCACCATTGTCCACCAGGCATTTCCCACCAGCGGAATCGAAATCACCTCCAGCATAATGGCCGAATAGGCCGGGTGACGCATGTACCGGTAAACTCCTTCACGAATCAACTGATGATCCCCCCGAATTTCCAGATTCAGACTCCAATACCGTCCCAAAGTCCGGATCGCCACGAGCCGAAGTGCCAATGATCCCGCAAACATGACCAGCCCAAGGATGACCAGCGGGATATTTACTGGCCGTCGCAGAAGGAAATACTCCAGACCGGTTGCCAAATAGATCAGCGAGTGCAGGATGTGAAACGCCACATACGACCACAGCATCTTCACCTCGCCACGCTTGGCTTGGACGCTGAAACGGCGCTCATACAAGCGTTCGGCAACGGCGAAGACCAGAAAACCGAATAGAAACCAACCGAATTTCCCCACGAAGTCATTGTAACGGTTGTCTCCAGTCCGTCAAAGACTTAATTCCGCGGCGCGCCGATTGGCGAAATAGTTCTTGTCGCACATTCCGCCCTGCGCCATCATTCAGCGGTGTTCACGATGGCCGCGCCATCCCACGCAGACCATGAACCGCACCGAAGCCACGAAACGCATCGCCGAGCTGCGCGATCAGATCCGCCATCACGACCACTTGTACTATGGCGGAGGACAAACCGAGGTTTCCGACCTTGAGTATGACCGCCTCTATGCTGAATTGAAGGATCTGGAAGCCCGGTTCCCCGATCTGGTCACGCCCGATTCGCCAACCCAACGTGTTGGCACCGCCCCTGTAGAGGGATTCAGAGAGGTACCGCATCTCATCCCGATGCTGTCATTGGACAAAGTAGACACGATTGACGGTCTGAAGAAGTTCGACGGCGATACTCGTGAAGACCTGGCGGGCGAAACCGTGAAATACGTGCTCGAACCGAAAGTAGATGGCGTCTCCATCAGTGTGCGCTACGAACATGGCCTTCTGACACTTGGTCTCGACCGTGGAGACGGTGAAAAAGGTCGCGACATCACCGCTAACCTCAGGGCCATACGCACGATTCCTCTTCGACTGCAAGTCAAGTTGCCACCGGCCTTGCTCGAAGTGCGCGGGGAGGCCTATATGACCGATGAGGGTTTTAAGCTCTACTGCCAAGAAGAACTCGAAGGCCTTGAAGGCGAGGCTCGCGAGAAGCGAGAGGGAAATCTGAATAAGCGTAATGCGTGTAACGGGACGCTACACCAACTTGACCCGCGAGTTGTAGCGAAGCGCAAGCTCCGAGTGGTTTTTTATGCGGTCGGCGCACTCGACGGCATCAGCTTTGAAAGGCACTCCGAAGTTCTAACGAGGTTGCGCGAGTGGAAATTCCCCACGCTGCACTATTGGTGGTTGTGCGAGACCATGCATGAGGTTCTTGCACGCTTTGAAGACGAAGTTGTCTGCCACAACGATGAATCGCGCGATCTGCGCACAAGAGTACCCTACGAACTTGACGGGATCGTAGTGAAGCTCGACAGTCTCGATCAATGGCGGCGACTCCCATCCAAACCCACTGACAAATACCCCAAGTACGCAATAGTCTACAAACCAGAGCATTGGGTCGAGAAGCGAGAAACCAAACTTCTCGACATTACGGTTCAAGTTGGGCGCACCGGTGTTCTTACGCCCGTGGCTGAACTTGCGCCAGTTGTCGTTCAAGGCTCCACCGTCAGACGCGCCACGTTGCACAATGAGGAGGAGATCAGGCGCAAGGGAATTCTCATCGGCGACTGGGTAATCGTCCGCAAGGCCGGCATGGTGATCCCCGAAGTCGTCAGGGTTGTCGAGGAGAGACGCACGGGCCACGAAACGGAATTGACGGAATTCAAGATGCCCCCGCTTTGCCCAGTTTGTAAGACCCCAGTGGTTAAGCGTGAAATCAAATCGGGAAAGAAAGGTGAGAGGAAGCTAGGTGTCGCTTGGTGCTGCGATAATGTTGCTGGTTGTCCTGCCCAAGCCGTCCGACGCGTTGAATTCTTCGCGCAGCGAGCCGCTCTCGACATCGAAGGGCTGGGTGGAGTCGTGGCGGAAAAATTGGTCGAAGGCGGTATCGTGAAGAGCCCGCTCGAGCTGTTTGACCTCGATGTTCAACGTCTGGCCAAACTTAATCTCGGAACACCAGACGAACCACGGATATTCGGCGAAAAGAATGCGTCGAAGGTAATGGCCGCGCTCCAAAGAGCACGGGGCGAGCAGCTCTCACGCTGGCTTTTTGCTCTTGGGATCCCGAACGTTGGAGAGACAACAGCGTACGAGTTTGCTCTTGTACATCGGGACCTAAATGATCTTGCGAATTCCAAAACACTTGGCGATTTGCTCAAGCTTCGGGAACTCGTTGATGAAGCCAAGGCGGTTAACCCGGACTCTCCGAAAAATAAGCCAAAGGGCGAGGACAAACTAAAGAGGCTCTCCCGACAACACAAGGCTCTAAATGAACGGATTGAGAAGCTTGCCGCGAACTTGAACTCCGTTGGCGTTGTGGTCAAGCTGAAGAAGCGGGACAAGAAGAAATCAAAGTATCCCCCCTTGATCGAGATCTCAACAGAGTTCGAATCCGAGGCGGCTAAGAGTGTCTTGGCGTTTTTTGCCTCTGACGCGGGTAAGGAAGTCTTGAAGCGCCTCAAAGAACTGGGGATCGCCCCAAAAGGTGGACAGAAGGCCGGCGCGGGCGACGTCTCGAAAGCATTCACTGGCAAGACATTCGTCCTCACTGGCACATTGTCGTCGATGACACGTGAAAAAGCAGCGGACGAAATCCGCACTCGCGGAGGGAGCGTTACAGGCTCCGTCAGCAAGAATACGGACTTCGTGGTTTTTGGCGAAGAGGCTGGATCAAAACTCGGCAAAGCCCGCGAGTTAGGTGTTGTAACCGTCAACGAGCAACAGTTTCTGAAGATGCTGGGCGTACCCGCATCCGCAAAGAAATCACGAGAAGGCGGGCAAGAAGAACTCGCTTTAGGCTGATCTGCTAACGGGAACCGGCTATGAAACTCACCATCCAAGCACTTAGCAGTTCGGGCGGAAACCACCCTGTCGATTTCACAGACGAATCTGGTGTTCTCCAAGTGTTCTGCCATTGTCAAGCTGGCGTATTACAGCAGATGTGCAAGCACAAACTTGCTCTTCTCAGGGGCGATTCCAAGATGCTCTATGACCTAAAGCAAACGAAACTGCTTCAAGAAGTTCTTTCTTCGAAGGCATACCCTGCGTTGAAGACCAGACTCGATGAGTATGAACTGGAGCTTGCCGAAACGGAAAGGGAGATGGCCAAACTCAAAGAGCGTGAGAAAAACCTGAAGACCGGGTTCGCATACGAGCTGACACATGGCCGAAGACCGCGGTAGCCACAAATCCATGGCAATCCGTGTGAATCTGTGGCTAAAATTACGTTATGTCAGACTGGCGATTGACTCCGCAAAATTCGGCGCTCGTGGTCATCGACGTGCAGGAGAAGCTGATGAACGCCATGCCCCGACGAGCGGAGCTTGTCGGGGCGATCCAGAAACTCATCGGTGTGGCGCGTGTGCTGAAGCTACCGACTTTGGTGACCGCGCAATACATCAAAGGGCTCGGCCCGGTCTGTACCGAGATCGTCGAGGCGACGCCGGGTATCACACCGATGGAAAAGATGGCGTTCTCCTGCTGCGGTTCCGAGGAATTCCTGCGCGCGGTGAAAGACCTGCGGCGTCAGCGAATCATTCTCTGTGGAATCGAGGCGCACGTCTGCGTCCAGCAAACCGCCATCGATCTGATGAAGGATTATTTCGTATACGTCGCCGCCGACGCGATCGGCTCGCGGGATCGACATGATCACAAGGTCGCCGTCGAGCGGATGCGCGATTGCGGCGCGGTCATCACCACCGTCGAGTCCGTCGTCTTTGAACTTCTCCGCGAAGCCGGCACGGAGGCATTCAAACAAATCCTGCCGCTCTTCAAGTAGTACGTCAATGATGGTGCCGGCCGCCGACGCAACCACAGCCGCCGGGACGCCCGCAGGCGCGGGGCGTCGGCGCGGAGGCTGTCGAAGCACCACCCTGTGCGGCAAAGACAGAAAGTTTCTTCGTCAGCTTCTTCGAGCCGCAATGCGGACAGGCAACAGTGCCTTCCCAGTTGGCGGAACGCACGAGCGACTCGAAATCCTTTTCGCACTTGCTGCAGACAAATTCGTAGAGCGGCATACGGTTTCTCCTCAATCTACTGCGGCGTGGCATCCAACAATTGCTGCATCTCCGGGCTGGATTGTTTGCGCGGGGCCTGTACCGACCGAACGTGGGCCTGCGTGACATTCTCACGACAGGGGATGCCGAGGATGCGCTGGACGTAATCCACCTTGATGGTCACGAGTTTGTTGACAAAATCCACACCGATCTTCTTGCCGACCAGATTCTGAGCGACGCTGCGTTGTTCCGTGTCCTCGTAGGTAATATGAATGTCGTTGGTTGTGATATCGATCCCCAGGCTCTTCGCGTCGGCAACGACATTCTGCTTCACGGTGTCCATCGAATTCTCGTCGACAGAATCGAGCTGACGAGCCACGCGGTCGTTGAAGTCGATGTTCGTCTTGAAGATCTCCATCCACTGGACGATCCCGTACCCGATCAGCACAACGACCACGGCGATGATGATGCCCTTCATTTCGGCGCTCCTTCCAACACTTTCTGTGACGTGCGAAAATGCATCTTGGCCACCTTGCCCAGCGCATCGCGTCCGTGTTTCGCTACCAGTTGCACCGCCGCTTCCTCCACGGCCGTGGACGCGCCCTTGGGCAATTCCACGCCATATTCCTTGCCCAACCGCCGCAGTTTCATCACAAATTCGTCCCGCGCGATGATCGACGCCGCCGCCACCGCCAGATCGCTCTCGGCCTTGTGCCGTTGCACGAGTTGAATCTTCCGTCCGCGCTTCATCAACGCCTGCTCGATAATCCGCTTGTTGCCGAACTGGTCGGAGATGGCCTTGGGACTGTCCACCCGCTCCAGCAGGTTTTCAATCACCCGCGCGTGGCCCCAACCCAGCATCTCGTTCACGTTCTTCATCCTCGCGTGCAACTCATTGTACTTCTCCGGCCCGATGGCGACAACATTGGTCAAGCAGCCTTCGGTCAGGCGAATCTGCTTCGCAATCTCGGCGATTCGCGCGTCGCTCTTGATGAGTTTACTGTCCCGCACCCCGATTTCCATCATGTTCTGCGCCGCCGCTTCGTCGACAAACACGCCGGCGATCACCAGCGGCCCAAAAAAATCGCCCTTGCCGCTTTCGTCCACGCCGATGCGCGGCTCCAGCATCGTCGGATCCAGGATGTGTTCGTAACCGAGCTTCGCTTCGCCCAGCAGTTGCGGTTCGAGGTAGAACTGCACGAAATCGGTCGTCCCCTTCCCCTGCACGACCAGCTTGCCGCTGGTGTACATGGCGACGCTGACCTTTTCGCCACGGTGTTCGGCCCCAAAGTATGCGTACGGCACATCCCGAAACATGAACCCGCGCGCTTCCAGGTCCCGTTTCAACTGCGGAATCTTGCCAGCATCCAGCTGGCATGTGTAAGATGTGCGCTCGGCCATGGCGACACGATTCCACACACCCACCGTGCGGGTCAACAACGGAGTGCGTGCCGCGTTTCACCGCCACCTGCGGCGCTGGTATCGGTGCCACCACCGCCGGCTTCCCTGGCGGGCCACGCGCGAACCGTATCGCATTTGGGTCAGCGAAATCATGCTGCAGCAAACACGGGTCGAAACCGTGCGACCGTATTACACGCGCTGGTTGCGGACGTTCCCGACCCTCCAGGCGTTGGCCCGCGCCTCAGACGACCACGTGCTGAAACTGTGGGAGGGCCTGGGCTACTACTCGCGCGCGCGCAACCTGCGCCGGGCGGCCCAAGCCGTCATCCGCGAACGCGGAGGCCAACTGCCCCGCACGGTCGAGGAATTGCGCCAACTTCCAGGAATCGGCCACTACACGGCTGGCGCCATCGCCAGCATCGCCTTCGGCGAACGGGTGCCGCTCGTGGACGGAAACGTGGCCCGGGTGTTCGCTCGAATCTTCGCCATCCGTGAAAGCGTGAAATCTCCCCGCACGTTGCAGTCGCTCTGGAGACTTGCCGAAGACCTGCTCCCCGACACCGACACGGGCGAGTTCAATCAGGCATTGATGGAACTCGGCGCACTGGTGTGCACGCCCGCCAACCCGCATTGCGACCCGTGTCCCCTGCGGCGGGTCTGCGCGGCGCAGGCGAGCGGGCTCGTCCATCGATTGCCGAACCGTGGCGACAAGCCGCGAACGGTGCATCTCGTGACCCGGGCGGCATTTGTCAAACGCGGCGGCCGGATTCTGTTGCGGCGGCGTTCCCGGCAGGGTCTGCTCGCGGATTTCTGGGAACTGCCGCCAGTCGATGCGCGGCAGTTCCGCGTGGGCCGCCGAATCCACGAACTGCGGCATACGATCACCCACCGCCGAATCCTCCTCCAGGTGCACGAATGCGCTCCGATGATGAAATTCCGTTCGAACGGGCAGTGGCGATGGGTCACGCGCAAAGACTTGAAGACACTGGCACTGCCCGCGGCGCACCGGCGGGCCATCGAACACGTTCTATCAGCGAAGTAATAGCACGGGGCTGTCGGTCACCCGCAAAAGCTTGACCAAGACGTCGTTCACCAGCCGATTCGAGAATTTCGCCCGCGTCCTCGGGGCCATTACGATGAGGTCGATCGGCGTTTTCTTGACGAAATCAAGCAGGTTGGGCAGTCGTTTGTCGGGTTTGGCAAACAGCAGGATGTTGGTTTGCGCAGGCCTGATCCTGGCCACTTCGCGCAGGGGATGGTCTTCGGGCGAACTCCCCGTGCGACTCGTGATCAGCGGGAACACATGGAGCATGCTGTTGAATTTGTGAACCAACGGCAGGATTTTCAGCAACGTTTCCGCGCCGGCCGCTCCCAGTTCGGTCAACGACAGCACGTGCTTGAATCGCGGCCGCTTCCAGTCCTTGTCCTTGATCGGGCGCCCGCGAACACACAGCACGTGGCAGGACGTGCCGGCGATGATCGACTCGATGACGCTTCCGACCGACCACCAGGCCAGATTGACCCCATCGTTGTTGGAAGCCATACAGATGAGATCGACCTTCTTGCCCAGCGCCGATTCCGCAATCGCCGCGGCGCGGTCTTTCTTGTACAGGTACATCTTGGCGATGGGCACGGCTTTCCTCAGCGGCGGCAGGTCGGGGGCGCCCACATCGAGCGCCAACATCCTCGTCAGTTTCGGAAAATCCACGAGGTTCTCCGGCCCCTTGAGCGAAGCGGGATCCATCACATGCAGCAGGTACAGCTTGCTGTGGAATGCCTGGGCCAGCGTCACCGCATACGGAATGACGGAATTCGATTCGTCGGATAGATCGCTCGGTACGAGTATTTTCTCCAGCATCGTCGGACGCGCGTCCTTTGGTTTGCCCCCTCGCGAGGAATTCTAGGAACTCCGCGCGCTCGATGCAACGCATTTTCCGTGCTCGGGCTCTGTTCATAACATGCGGAGTCGGTGGTGCCGGTCGCCGCACGGCGGCGTCTTGATTTAACCTTGTCGTCTGAAAGCGAGAGGAGGTATCCTGTGGTGCATGTTACTCAACAGCCGGTTATGGCAGGCTGGGCTGGGGTTCCAATCCGATTTCGCCGAGGCCGCAGACCGTTCCGTGGACGGCAACGACCCGCTGACACCAATCGATTTGACCTTTGCACATGCGCGCTAGGCCTGGACCGACGTGGGCGCAATTTGTAGCCCGCCCGCACCGCGCGCTGGCTGTCATCCTTACTCTCGCGGCTGGTTATCTCCACATTCTGGTTGTTACCCACGCCGGTGCGCTCTGGCGGGATGAGGCCGGCACGCTGGGGCTGGCCACACTTCCAGATATTGCTGATACCTGGCGGATGCTGGCACACAATGCGGACCCGATTCTGTTTCCGTTCCTGGTTCGGGTCTGGGCAGCCTGGGGTTTGGACCGTACTGATCTTGGCCTGCGAATGCTGGGTTGTGTCATTGGACTCTCTCTGATCACAGCCATTTGGTTTGGCGGCCGACGGATGCGAATCACCTGGCCGGTGCTGTCGCTGGCCTTACTGGCGACAAATTTGCCACTCGTACGCTGGGGCGATTCATTGCGACCTTATGGATTGGGTAGCGCGCTCCTGTTGTTCGTCGTGGGTTCAGTCTGGTCTTTCGTAAGTTGTCCCTCCCGCAAACGTTATTTGATAGCCGCGATTGTGGGTGTATTGAGCGCGCAATGTTTGTATCAAGACTCTTTTCTTCTCTTGGCGACGTGTTGCAGCGGCGCGATAGTTTGCCTGCGGCGCAAACAGCGGCGGGAAGGGATCGCTGCCTTATGCATCGGGCTTCCCGCGGCACTGTCCGTTGTGCCGTACGCTCGGTTGATTGTGGAGGCCCATGTCTGGCTGGCGACGCAATCAGCCGGGTTCCATCCCTTCCTCATGTGGATTCGTTTTTTCGATGTTCTCGATTCATCGGTCAGTGAAATGCACTGGGTCTGGCTGGCGCTGCTTCTGCTCGCACTGGGAGTCGGCGGGGCGACGCTCGCGACCGGCGGGCAAACAGCCTCGGCGGATCCGTGCGACCTGCCCGTCTTCGCCAGCTTGAATCTGATCTTCGGCATGGCCGGGCTTCTTGTTTTCCACTGGATCGCGAAGTTTCCAATCTATCCGTGGCATTGGCTGCCGGCCCTGGTGTTTGCCGCTGTGAACATGGAAGCGGCTCTCACCCGGTGGGCGCAACGTATCCAGACTCCCTGGCTGGTTCTGCTCTGTTTGATGTCGCTCGCGTCATTTCCCGCCGCTGTCCGCGGCGCGAAATGTGCCCACACCAACTTGGACGTCGTCGCCGCTCAACTGTCGAGGCGCGCCGAAGCGGGCGACGTGATTGTCGTTTATCCGTGGTATCTTGGCATCACGTTCGCCCGCTACTACACGGGTTCCGTGGAATGGGTAACATTGCCTCCAGTGAATGACCTGCGGTTCCACCGCTACGACCTCGTCACGCAGGACATGCTTGCCGGTAAACCGATCAAACCCGTGTTGGATCGCGTCGAACAGGCGTTGGCTTCGGGTCACCGCGTGTGGCTGGTTGGCGGCCTGCCTGGCTGGAAACCAGGAGAAACCGAGACTCCCCATCTTCCGCCTGCGCCACCGCCCAACACCCCAACCGGATCTCTTGTCGCAGATTACTCGTATGATTGCGGCCGACAGGCGGCAGACTTTCTGTCGAAACACGCCCAACACACCTGGTTACTGGAAATGCCCGTGGATCATTGCCTGATCGGATTTGAAACGGCGCCAGTTTTCGTGGTCGCGGGCTGGAAAAGTACAAAGAATGATGTAAGTCCATGAGGAAGTTCCATGCTTCCGGACGCACACGGGCGGGCGGCAAACCGCCAGATCCGTAAACCCGGTCACACCAACGGCAACTGCTCGTCGCCGTCGGGCACGGTGCAGGCGGCGATGGATGGATAACGCTCCCGCAACGCGACGGGCGCGCGGATGGCGACCGTGAGCGCCAGGCGCGCTTTCAGTTGCAGCGCATTGGAGAACGCCTTGGCGTCCTTGTGATTGTTGAATACGGCGAACGTCTTCTTCGTGCGCGCCGCGATCTTCGCGATGTGCCCGAGGAGATCGTCCAACTCCGTCGCCGAGTACAAGTAATCGTATCGTCCGCCATACGCGTCTTGTTCTTCCCGGAACCAGTTCTTCGCGTTGCGCCCATGCAGACGGAAGTAGCCGACATCCGCGGTCGCATGCGCGGTCGGCGCGATGCAATGACCCAACACGGGCTGATCGATATTGCAAAACGCGATCCGTCGCTCGCGGAGGAATGTGAACGTGTCATCCACCAGCCACGAGTCGTGTCGGACTTCGACCGCTACCGGCCACTCGGCAAACGCGTCGGCGACGGCCCGAAGCCAGTCGCGGTTTCGCGGGTCGTTGCGGAACGACCAGGGGAATTGGAACAGCAGCGCGTCGAGCCGGCCAGCTTCCCGCAACGGCTCCACACCGGTGGTGAACAGGTCGAACTCGGCTCTTGACCAAGCCGACGAACGTTCATGCGTAAACCGTTGCCATGCCTTGGCCAGGAACCGGAATCGCGGTTGCTGATCGACGGCCCGGACCCAGCTTTCCGTGGCCCGGGCGGTCGGGGGACGATAAAATGAGCTGTCGACTTCCACGCAGTCGAGGTACCGGGCAATCGTGCCGAGCCGATTCCCTGCGTTACCGCGCGGATAAACCAGGTTCTCCCAGTCGGGATAACTCCAACCCGCAGTGCCGACGAGTATGGGGCCGCTGGCCATGGTGCGGGTTCATTGTAGCGTGCCCGGCTCGCCTGCAAAACCTTTTTGACTTTGGAGCAGGCTACTGACACACTTTGGCACACCGACTTGACCGAGCGAGCGTTGAAGGAGGCTCGCGTCGCACTGATGAGTCCCAAGAAATCAGCATCCGTTTCCGCGGCACGCCAATCGCGACAGCCAGAAGCTGAAGCGGGTCCGAAAACCAGGCTGTGGCCAGCGGCCGGGTTCCTCACTCATGTAGCCGTCGCCTTCGTGCTCGGCGCCATCGTGTTGTTCACGTACTGCAACACGTTGTACAACACGGGGTTCGCGCTGGATAACAAGTTCATCATTCTCGAAGATCCGCGCCTGCGCGAGGCCAACCAGCACAACCTCCACCTTGTTTTTACCCAGGACTATTGGTGGCCCAAAGCCGTGAGCGGATTGTATCGCCCGTTGACAACGTTGTCGTATCTGTTCAACTACAGCACCCTCGGCAACGGCGCCCACGCCGCCGGCTATCACTGGGTCAACTTCGTCCTGCACTGGGCCAACGCGGTACTGGTCTACTTTGCGGTGTTGGCGCTGATGAAGCATGTTTGGCCGGCATTTTTCGTGGCGGCGTTATTCGGCACTCATCCCGTCGCCACCGAGTCGGTGGCCAACATCGTCGGACGCGCCGACTTGTTCGCCACGATGTGGGTGTTGGTTGGCTTCCTCTGTTATGCCAAGAGCGCTGCCGCCGAGAGCAAGACCGAAACGGAGACCAAACCGCTGGTTGTGGCGGGAGCAATTTCCGCGCTGCTGGTGGCGTTCATCGTGATCAGTTGGAAACACCCGACACTGCTGCCCGCCAACGTGCAAAGCGGCTTGGTTGTCTCCATGGCGCTCGTCGCGCTCGGCGTAAGCACCGTGGCGTTGGCCTGCCTCGCCGGCGGCTGGAGGAAAATGCTGCCGCTGACGATCTTGATGCTGACGACCGCCGTCAGCGTCTTCTGCAAGGAATCGGGTGTGGTGGTGTTCGGCGTGATCATGCTCTACGACTTTTTGTACCGCCTGCGCCGCAAACAACCCAACTGGCTGGCCAACCTCGTGTCGAATTTCTCGGAGTTCGCCCTCAAAGGTTACGTGGTCCTGGTCGCGCCCGTTCTGACGATGTTCTACGTCCGCAGCCAGGTTTTTGGGCAACTGCGCCCGCCGGAGTTGCCCTGGGTGGACAACCCGTTGGCCATGCCGGGTGTGAGCTTCCTGACCGCGCGCATCACGGCCATCAAGGTCATTGGCAAATACTTCTGGCTGCTCCTCTGGCCGCGACAGTTGTCCTGCGACTATTCCTACAATCAAATCCCCATCGTGACCTGGCATTTCAACACGTGGGAAGACTGGAAAGCCATCGTCGCCCTGGTGTCCATCGTGATCGTGCTGCTCGTCACGATCCGCAGTTATCACCGCAACAAGCCGCTGTTCTTCTTCGTGTTCTTTTTCTTCGGCACGCTGCTGCCTTCATCCAACTTGATCCCCAATCCAACGTTTGGTGGCCAGTCGCTGTTCGACAAGATCTCGTGGTGCATCGGCAGCATCATGGCCGAACGGTTTCTGTACCTGCCATTGATCGGGTTCGCCGGCTGCGCGGTGCTGGCGGTCTATGCGATCTGTCGTCGTCTGGTTCCGCACCTGGATGTCTCACCGTGGGCGCAACGCATCTGGTTGCAGGTGGTGGCGCGTACGGCCCTGAGCTTGGTCGTGGTTGCCTACGGCGTGCGGGCCTTTAACCGGAACGAGGATTGGAAGGATGATGAAACGCTGTGGACCAAGGCCGTCGAGACGTGTCCCGACAGCTTTAAGTCCCACAAGTCCCTTGCGTTCGCGCTCTATGAGAAAGATCCCGAGGGAAAGAATATCGATCGCATCATCGAAGAAGGCGAAAAAGCCCGTCAGGTGACGGACCAGACGCAGATCGTCCTGCTCCATCTCGGTGCCTACTATCGCATCAAGGGCGACACCTACGCCCAACGCGCGACCGACGGAGTCACTCTGCTGCCGTCGCCGCAAAGCATGCCGTGGTATCAGAAGTCGGTGGAAGCGCTGTCGAAAGCCGTGCCCCTCGACAAGCAATTCAATGAGGATAACCACCGGAAAGAGTTGGCGCGCGGCCGCAATCCAAACGAAATCCCGGACATCGGCAACCACGAAATCTATTGGAATCTCGGCATCTCCTACATGCGTCTGTCGGAATACCAAAAGGCACTGGATGCCTATTTGTACATGCGCCATCTTTCGCCCACGAATCCGGACGCGTACCTGAGCATCGCTTCCGTATATCTCGCGACCGGCCATCCCGATGAGGCCGGTATTTCGCTGCTGGAAGCTTTGTTGTTGGATGGCAGCCGCACCCAGGCGTTGCGGCTGCTGGCGGATATCTACCGGCAAATTGACAAGGAAGGTTGCGCCGTCATCATGAATCAGGGAGAACCCCGCCTGAATTTGGACTGCGCCATTGTCCGCAATCATATCTGCTCGGCCTACTACGGATTGATTCAAGCTTTCCTTGAAACCAAGGACCAGGATTTGCATCGAAGAGCGGTGGAAGCAGAGCAAAACGCCGAGCACAACTACCGTTGCCCCGCCGATGCCTTCAAAAAGCTGTTCCCCGACCAACCGACTACTGTGAGTTCGACCAAATGACCAGAATTCTCCACGGCCTGGCGGCCGCTTCGATGATCTTATCCACCGTACGCCTGATCCAGGCAGCGCCCACCAACGCGATCCCCGAGACCTTGAGACTGCAGGATTGTATTGACCTCGCCCTCCGTCAAAACCCAACCATCCTCAAAGCCAGGGAAGAAATCCGCCGCACCCACGGGATCATTATCGAAACCCGCGCCCAGGCGATCCCACAAATCACCGCCTCGGGCAGCTATCAGCAGGTCGCCAAGAGCACGATCGACTCAATTCCAGTCCCCGGGTTCCCCAGCGTCTTTGATAACCAGGAACAACCTTGGACCGCACAAATCCAGATCTCTCAGCTTGTCTACGCCGGCGGGCGCGTCAGCGCCGCGCTTCGCGCCGCGAATTTGTCCGATCAGGTGGCCGCCTTGGGGTTCCAAAGCACCGTGGCCGATACCGTCTTGGAAGTGCGAAAGGATTTCTACCAAATCCTGCTCGACACAGCGCTGGTCGAGGTTCGCCAACAATCGGTAACGCTCCTGGAAGAACAACTTCGCGACGCACAGTCCCGATTCGATGTCGGGTCCGTTCCACGCTTCAACGTCCTGCGGGCTGAAGTCGAATTGGAAAACGCCAAACCTCCGCTCATTCGCGCCCAGAACGACCTCCGCCTTTCGAAAGAGGCACTCGTGAAAGTTCTGGCTCTCGACAGCTCGAGCCGGACCAATGCGTTCACTCCTATCAATTTCGAGGGCAAACTCGTTTATGAACACCGTGATTGGGATCTGCCGGCCGCGCTGCAACAGGCTCTTCAACTCCGACCCGAATTACAGGCGTCGGAACGCAACATCAACGTTGCCAAAGCCAACGTTCAAGTCGCCTCCTCCGGCTATAAACCCCAGGCATCCGTGTTTGGAAATTATGGGTGGCATGACTATGCGTTCACTAACCGGCTGGAAGACACCCGTGAGGGCTGGATCTTGGGCGCCAACGTGAGTTGGGCGTTGTTCGACGGCATGCTCACGCGCGGAAAAGTCACCGAGGCCCGCGCGCAATTGCAGGAGGCCAACCTCGATTACGCCGACACGCGCCGCCAGGTGGAACTGGAAGTCCGCCAGGCGTACTCCGACTACCTGCAAACGCTTGAATTGATTGAAGCACAGAAGAAAACCGTGGAGGAAGCCGAGGAAAGCCTGCGGTTGGCGGAAGCGCGCTTCCGCGCCGGCACGGGCACGCAGCTCGATGTTCTCAGCGCCCAGACCGCGCTCACCGAAGCCCGGTCCAACGAGATCCAGGCGCTCCACGACTACAACGTCGCCATCGCCACGCTCGAACGCGTCACCGGTATGACCGTGCGTATGGCCGATTGAGCCATGCCATGGGAAACCTTCGCGCCGTTGCGCCAGATCCCCTTTATCACCCACGCGTTCACCCTCCGCACGAGCGACGACACCAAGGCGGATGATTTTGAAGTCCGCGCCCTGAATTCGCTCGGTTTCTCCTCCAGCCAATTTGCTTCGGCGGAACAGACACACGGAAACGGCGTGGCCGCTGTGTTCGAAACCACGGGCGAGCGCGTGCCGATGGTCGATGCGCTGGTGACGGCCACGAAAAACCTGCCGCTGGTGATTCGCTGCGCCGATTGCGCCGCGGTGTTTATCGTGGACCAACGGACTCCGGCCATCGCTCTGGTTCACTCCGGGAAAAAAGGTACGCTCGCCAATATTGTCAGAAATACCCTGATCGTAATGACGCAACGGTTTGGCACGGACCCGCGTGATTGCCGGGCGTTAATCAGCCCGTCGATCGGCCCGTGTCACTACGAAATCGACATCTGGGGCGGTATCGAAGGGCAACTTCGCGAGGCGGGCGTGTGCGACGTCCACAATCCGCGGGTCTGCACCGCCTGCCATCTCGACCGATACTTTTCGTATCGCGCCGAGAAAGGCAGCACCGGACGGATGCTGGCCATCCTGGCATTGAAATCGCCATGAGCCTGCTCGTCCCGCCCCGACGGTTCGATCCTGCCGTCCCCGAAATGATGGACCGCCGAGGGAACGACCCCGCACTGCTTCGCGCCGATCTCCATGTGCTGGGAAACTTCAACCGCTTTCTGGGCGGCCATCGCATCGCGCTGGGGTACCTGGATGAACTTTTGGAAAAGCTGCCGACGAGTCGCGTCTCGGTCTTGGACCTGGCTACTGGCGGCGCGGACGTGCCGCGAATCATCGCACAGTGGGCGCGCCAGCGGGGTGTCCGCGTCGAGATCACCGCGGTGGATGGGAATCCCGAGATTCTGCGGATTGCGCGCGAACAATGCGCTTCCTGGCCAGAGATTCGAATCGAACAGCACGACCTGCTGACGTTGCCCTACCCAGTGGCCAGCTTTGACGTCGTTCTCTGTTCGCTCACGCTGCACCACTTCTCCGCGCCCAATGTAGTTGCAATCCTGCGACGCATCCATGATATTGCGCGGGTTGGTTACATCATCAACGATCTGCGGAGGAATCGAGTCGCGATCGGGCTGAGCAAGCTCATGGCGCGCACGGTCATCAGCAATCCCATTGCGCGTTTCGACGCCCCAGCTTCCTGTGAACGCGCCTTCAGCGTCGCCGAACTGCGCGTGATGGCCGTGCAGGCTGGTCTGGGCAACTTTGTGATCCGCCGACACGGGTTCTTTCGCATGGCGATTGCGGGACGCAAATGAGCGTGCGCACCGAGAGTTCCATCGTCATCAAGGCCCCGCTGGCCAGGGTTTTCCAGGATACGTCCAATTTGCTTCTCTGGCCAAAGGTGCTTCCCCACTATCGCTGGATCCGCGTTCTGAACGTGGGGGATGATGGCCTCGTTGTGAAAATGGGGGCGTGCCGCGGCTGGCTGCCCATTCGATGGACCTGTCGATTTCAGGTCGACCCGAGCAGGCCGGAACTGCACTTTGAGCATCTCAAGGCGTTCACGCGCGGGATGAAGGTCCGATGGACGTACACCGCCACCCCCGACGGCGTGTTGGTCAGCATCACTCATGAACTCAATCGACCTTCCGCGTTTGGACGCTGGTTCGCGCAGCGTGTGCTGAGTGAAATGTTCATTCAGCCAATTGCCGCTCGCACGTTGTCCCATTTCAAGAAGTACCTGGAACAGAACGAGGGCTGAGCACTCCCAATGTATGGAAGCCATGTCACCACGCGTGGTCGTCACCGGCATCGGGGCAATAACGGCCATCGGCAGCGGCCGAGACGGGCTGTGGCGCGGAATTTTGCGCGGCAAGTCCGGCATCCGCCCTATCGCCCACTTCGATCCGTCACCGTTTGACTCCCAAATCGCCGGTGAGGTGACCGATTTCGACCCGTTGGCGTATTTCCCGGCGCGGCGTGTGAAACGCCTCGACCGGTTCGCCCAGTTCGCCCTCGTAGCCGCGAAAATGGCCCTCGACGATTCGAACGAGTGTGGCCGGCCGTTGTTCACGGAACGGCCTCCCCTCCCGCAGATCGGCGTCTGCACCGGCACGGCGTTGGGCGGTGTGGCGCTGGCCGAGCACCAACATGAGTTATTCATGCGTCAGGGCATCCGTGCGGTGAATCCGGCACTGGCATTTCTCGTGTTCGGCGGCTCCGGCGGTTCCCATGTCGCAATCGAACTTGGCTTCACCGGACCGGGTCACACGAATTCGAACAGTTGCGGCTCCGGTGCGATCGCGCTGGGAGAAGCGTTCCGCTTGATCCGGGGAGGTCAGGCACTGGCGATGGTAGCCGGCGCGGCCGAAGCGCCGTTGGCGCCGTTGACGTTTGGCGCGTTTGACGTGCTCCACGCCCTGAGCCGGAACAACGCCGACCCGGCCGGGGCCTGTCGGCCATTTGATGCGACGCGCGACGGATTCGTTATGGGTGAAGGAGCGGCGATGTTCATACTCGAAGAGCGCCGCCATGCCCTCTTGCGCGGAGCGCATATCTATGCCGAGATCCTCGGCTACGCTTCCAACAATGACGCCTATCACATGCTGGCGCCCCGCCCCGACGCGTCCTGCGCGGCGCGCTGCATCCGCAACGCGCTGGCAGACGCGCGTGTTTCTCCGGCGGACATCGATTACATCAATGCCCACGCCACGGGCACGGCACTCGGGGATGCCGCGGAAACGCTCGCCATCAAACAGGTGTTCGGCGAGCGCGCCCATCGGATCCCCGTCAGTTCCACCAAACCGTTTCACGCCCACGCGCTGGGCGCGTCGGGCGCGATGGAGATGGCCCTATGCGCCCTGGCGCTGGAGCACGATTACCTGCCGCCGACCCTGAACCTGAGGCAGCCCGATCCCGAGTGTGATCTGGATTACATTCCCAACGAAGGTCGGCGGGCACGGGTGAACCACGTTGTATCGAACAGCTTCGGCTTTGGCGGCATCAATGCCAGCCTTGTTCTTGGCCGTCATGAGTGAATTCGACGTGATCGTGGTCGGTGGCGGGCCGGCCGGCGCGGCGGCGGCCGCGGGTTGTGCGCAACGGGGATTGCGCGTCGCGCTGTTCGAGCACGCCCGGTTTCCCCGCCATAAGGTCTGTGGTGATGTTCTCAATCCGAATTGCTGGCCGATCTTCGAACGACTCGGCGTGGCGCGGAGAATCCAGCAGTTGCCACATCACGCGATTGAGGGCGCCTGTTTCACCACAACAGGCCGTCACACTCTCAGTGTCCCTCTGCCGCACACGACGGTAGCCATCCGCCGCAGTCTACTGGACGCGGCGTTGCTCGATCACGCCGGGTCGTGTGGAGTGCATGTCATGGAAGGCGAAACGGTCCACGACGTCCTGACCAACGGACGCGTGCGAACCAGCCACGGGGAATACGTGGCCCGAAATGCCATTATCGGTGCTGACGGACGGCATTCGGTGGTTGCACGCAAAGCCGGTCTGGCCCGTTTCCGGCGCCGAGGCAACGAACATGTGGCGTTCCAATCGCATTTCCGGGCACCGACGACGCTGGATCACCGCGTGCAATTACACCTGTACCGGGGCGGCTACTGCGGTCTGGTGCGCGTGGACACGGAGCGCGCCAATCTTTGCATCGTGACCGGCCCATGGGCTGCCCAATTCCACCGTGACTGCGAAGCGCTCTTTGCGCACACCGTCTGGCAGAACCCCCATTTCCGTGAGTTGGGAATTGCTCCCGAACCACTCGAATCTCTGCGAATCGCTCATCCACTCCAGGCACCGGCCTGCCGTGCAACCGGACACGGGGTCTTCCTTGCCGGCGACGCGCTACGGGTGATGGAACCCTTCACGGGTCAGGGGATCTTCTTGGCATTGCGAACAGGAGAGCTCGTAGCGGAAGCCATCAGTGATCATTCTCACAGCGAGCGTCTGTATGCGACCGCGGTGGCGAGACTATACCGGCAACGTGGCCGCACCAACACATGCCTGCGTCACGCGATGTACCGAGAGCGGGCCGCGCGCGCCATCATCCCGCTCGTGCAACACGCGCCCCAACTGGCACGCTGGCTTGCTGACAACGTTCTTGGCGGCGATACGGGATTTCGGTAGGCTGCGTCCTCGATGAACCGCAACGCCAGCGATCGTGCTGTCTTCCTCGATCGGGACGGGACACTCATGGAGGATTCCAACTACGTCGGGGAGGTTGAGCGCGTCGTACCGATCCCGGACGCCGCGGAAGCGCTCCAGCAATTGCGGCGTCCGGGATTCTCAATCTCTACTCTCGAATCGAATCTCGAATTAAGATCGGCAGACTTAATAATTCGGCGATGTTCTGCAACACGTGGTCGGCAGACGTAAGGTACTCTTTCCCCAAGGTGGTCTCGATGGCCACGCAGCGCATCCCCGCATTGCGTGCCGCCTCAATGCCGAGCGGCGCATTTTCCACTACAACGCATTCTTCAGGACGCAATCCGAGCTGGCGGGCCGCCGTAAGAAAGGGATCAGGAAACGGCTTGGCTCGCGGAACCTCATCGCCTGTGATGATGAAATCAAAACGGGCCTGCTGCTCGCCATTGAGGGAATGCTGCATGTTCTTTAAGGCGCAGGCCGTGACGAGCGCCACTTTGAATCCGCGCCGGCGCAGCTCGCCGATTGTCTCAAATGCTTCGGGATATGTGGTGACCCGCACAATGCTCCGATAATAGGCGCGCTTCTCCTCTATAAAAGCAGCCTGTCGGGCATCGGGAATCGTGACCCCTGTTTCCTTCATGAGAATCGGCAGAATCTCTCGGGAGTTCCTCCCTTCGTGCAGAAGCACCGTCAGCTCGCTTACAGGGGAGCCGCCGTGTTTTTCGAACATGTGCTTCCAGGCGAGATAGTGGTAGTGAAGGGTATCGACGATCACGCCGTCAAGGTCGAATAACACGCCGCGGATCATATGGTCTCGTATTATTTATTTCCGTGCTTCTGACACTTCCCGACGCGCCTCGGCAAGTTCTGGTTATTGGTCATGACCTGCGCTCATACATGATACCACATGCTATGTGAGTGTTTCTAGTGTTTGATCGTTGGGGGCCAGACGCCAACGAGTCGTAACCCCTGTATTTCCTGAGTTGCAGTCCGAAGTCTTTTGAGGGATTGTATGGACAAGTATTTCGACCCGTGAAAGCCCTTCGAGAACCTGATCGAAAAGCGCTGGCCAAACTGCTGGCGGACGAGGACCCGCGCACCGTCCAGTTGCTGCAGGAAACGCTGGCGGGACGGGGCGAAGAGGGCATCCGCTTGCTGGAATCCGTCGTCCACGATGGGGAGCCCACGGCGCAACGCAACGCCACGCAAATCCTGCGGGTCCTGCGCGAGGCGGTGGCATGGGAGGCCCTGGCACAGTTTTGCGCCACGTGCGGAAGTCACTTCGACCTCGAGGTGGCCAGTTGGCTGGTGGCGAAGACGCGTTACCCGGAGTTCGATGAGCCCGCGTATCGGACGCGGATCGATCAAATGGCCCAGGAGCTGCGCGAGCGATTGACGGGGCGGGAAACGCCGCGGGCAACTGTTGAGGTCTGCAACCATTACCTGTTTCGCACGCTCGGCTTCCGCGGCAACCGCCAGGATTACTATGACCCGGACAACTCCTACCTCAACCGCGTGCTGGATCGTCGGCTGGGCATCCCGATCAGTTTGTCGGTGTTGTATCTACTGCTGGCGCGACGGCTGCACCTTCCGTTGGTCGGCATCAACATGCCGGCGCACTTTCTCCTCAAATGGCATTCCACCACGGCGAGTTTTTATTTTGATCCGTTTCATGAGGGCGAGTTGCTGGACGAGGCGGATTGCCGGGAATTGTGTAAGCGATTGGGCGTGGCATTCAACCCGGTCTTCCTGACTCCCACGACACCGCAGATCATCCTGCTGCGGATGTGCAACAATCTTCAGGCCATCTATGCCGATCGTGAACCGGCGCGGGCGGAGCAATTGGGCCGGTGTGCCGCCAGGCTGTCGCGGGTGTGACGGACACCCCTTCCTGTGACGGTGCGGCTTTCACGCGCCAAGGCGCTGCCACCATGCCATTCATTACGGGCTGGTAACCGTGATCTTCAGCTTGCCGTATTGGCCAACCGGGCCTTCCCCGACGATGTAGAACGTGTTGGTCCCGTCCGTGTTGAAACTGAGTTGCACTCCTTCGTTGCCGATGTTGTTATCCGCACAGGCCACTTCGGTGAGGCCGTTACTTCCGCAGGAACCCGTCCAAACGTCCAGCATCGTGTAGAAATTGCTCCCCGCCGTGGATACGGTGAACTGCCTTCCGTTGATACCGACGGTCGGGATGATTTGCCACACGGCATCCGGACCACCGCCGCCGGGACCCCCGCTGCTGCCCAGGCATATCGTCGAGGGCGGCATATTGTTCGTGTAGGAGTTCAGGCTGACACTTGCCGTGAACACGGCCCTGGCAAATGGGTCGGAACTGTTCGGGAACACCACGACCTGGGCCGCTGCGCAGGAGTCGTTAACACCGGGACACGTGGCTTGTAGCATCGGGTCCTGGGAGATTTGCTTCAATGTGATTTTGTTGGTTTCGGTGCCAGATACGATGGGAATCTTGCCCGTCTGTGCGTTGCATTCCAGCAGCCCGTTTGGCAGATTGTTGGTCACGCCGCTGTTGTTGAATTTCTTGAGGAGCGCGGTCATGGTATTAATGGCCACGGGATCGTAGCCGGCGCCAACTGTTTGGGCCTGTGAGATCAAGTCGGGCGGAAAATTCGTCGTGACTTTACCGTTGAGGTATGTCGCATTGCCCGGGAAGGTGCCAAACAACGAGGCGTTAGCCGTGGCAGCGATCAATTCCACCGCCAACTTTTTTCGCGCCACACACAATGCGGAAGCCCTGAGCTTCGCAGCCTGTGAACCTCCGGGCTCACCAGTCACCCCGGTCGATCTCCAGTAGAAGCTGAGCGCCTCGATAAGGGTGTCGTAGGCGTCGATCACGTTGTCCGCGTTGCGGTCGGCCGTGGGCAGGACGGTAAATCCGAGGTTCATCACGCTGCCATTGGCCTGAATGGCGTTCAGCAGCGTGGCGCAATTCGTGTCCGTAAGAGAGAACCCATGGGTAAACCAAAAACGCGAGTTTCGCGTAACCACCTGGGTACTGGCCGTACTAGTCAGGCTGACATCCAGAGCGGACAGCACCGCCCCGATGGGATTGGCAAAGACGTTCTCACCAATTGAGTCTCCGGCAAACAGCAGGCCCACGGCATTGTTGTCGGCGTCGACAACCGGCGACCCCGAGTCCCCCGGCAAAGCGAACGCGTTTGTCGCAATGATCGGTTGAACCAGGATCTGATTGGTGAAAATCCCTGTCCCGCAGGTGGTGGTGCAGGGGGACGGTTCCGAATAGTCAACCGCGATTGTCATATTGATCCCGGCCACGATCCCTTCGGTGCAATCCGTGGTTCGCCCGTTTTTTCTGACGAACTGCCCGATGAAGGCGGGGACGACATTGTTCACCTGCGGCCCGAGATTCAGAATGTTGGCGGATATGGCCGCATCGGAGCATTGAACGTAGCCGCAGTCAACCTCATTGTCTGCGAGGCCGGAAAAATCGATTGGGACGGTTCGGACAAGGGTGCCAATGTTCTGGCCCGGGTTGCAATTGACATCTACCGCACCGGGTTGATACTCCGGCGTGCCAAAGGGCGCCGTGCTCGGGCATCCATCGACGCCATGACCGACGACGTGGTTGTTGCTAATCCAACCGATCGCGCCGCTGGCGTTATCACGGACTTTGAACCCGATGGTGCCGCTGGCGCAACAGCCGCCAAACAGGAGCGCATTCCCTCCCGAAACCCCCAGTGGCACGGGGAGAGGGTACGCAATCTGAGGGTTGTTTGCCCCGCATTGCTCGGCGTGGATCACTCCCACCACCACCACCTGCACCGGAAAACCGTCCAAGCTGCTCGGCAGCAGAGCCGCAGTATTTGTATTATCGACGAGCACCAGCAGCGACAAGCTTTCGCCTGACCCGCCGATGCCGATCCCTTTCACGCCTTCGGTTGCGAGAAGCGCCGGTTGGTTTGCCGCTTGCACCGCCATCGCCCTGCCCAAATCCGGGTTGTACGGGAACGGTTGGAGAGATTGTGCGTCGGAAGTTGTCCCGCAGACCCCCAGGACTGCGATGAACCCACAGACCAGCAAAGTCAGTACACGAATGCTGTTACGCTCCGACCGCCGCTTGTTGAGAACATCGGGTTGGCGCACGGTCAATTTCTCTTCCCGGTTCCTACATATGCGCATTCGTTTCATACAAGCCTCCAAAGATCCACGCATCCGCACCCACCACGAGGCTTCAGCGGCTGCCCGATACATGGTTCCGCTGGCACTCCCGTGGCGATCAGCCTTTTCACCCCATCGGTCATGCTTCTCACGGCCGTTCCTCTCATAGCTCCAAATCCCTTCACGAAAGAAGAAAGAATCAATCGTAGTCTGCCTCGTCTTCCAACCGGGCTGTCGACGATGCCGCCCGGTTTTCCGATGGCCGGCGCCAAGCCTTTCCATTGGTCCGGGCCTACTTCGCCAACGCCGTTATTCGCACCGTGTCTTGCTGCGCTGTGTCGCTGACCGATGTGAATGTCAATGTGAAGGTCGCCTGGGTCCCCTTCTTCACGAGGGTCTTGTCCGCGAACACTTCCGCTCGAATCATCGTCGAATCCCCCGTGACCGCCCCCGTTTCCATCGCAGCGGTTTCATAGGTTCCCGCCTGGACCGCAGTTGTTATATCCATGCTTTCGGACGGGTTCGCGCCAATGTAGTAATTCACCGTCCAGCCCGAGCCCCCGCTGACTTGCGTACTCTGCACTGTGAACTGGTCGGGCCCTGAACCGTCGTTCTCCACAGCCACATAGTACCTCACGCCATGTCTGCCCTTCTCAATAGCCTTCTGAATAGCAGTGGGCGTCTGCAGATTGATATTTTGAACAATTTCCTGTCCGACGCCGGTCGTGTTGATGACGCCAAAGCCCACGAACTTCTTCAAATTACTAAACGACTTGCTAATCGCGGCATCCGGCTGACTGAGCGCTCCCATGCCGCTCAGGGACACCAGTTGGGGCGGCAGAATATTGTTGCTGCTGATAATGGACAAAGTGGCCGACCGCAGCCCTCCAGCCGTGGGAGCAAACTTCAGACTAACCACGCAGGTGGCGCCGCTTGAAATCGTCGTGCATGGCGTGGAAACAACAAGGAAATCACCCGTATTTCCCGCCGTGGTGGCAATGTTGCTGATCACCAGCGGAGCGGTTCCGCAATTCGTGATCGTCACGCTCTGCACCGATCCGGTGACATTCACGGCGACACTGCCAAAGTCTATCGAACTGCTGCTGAGGCAGATGGCGGGCGCAGGCGCGACGCCGACGCCCTGCAGTGTCACCGTGGTCGGACTGCCCGCCGCGTCATCCGCGATGACAAGATTCGCGTGAAAAGCCCCTGCGACCGTTGGAGCAAACGCCACGTTCATCGTGCAAGTGCCCTCAACAGAAATGGGCGAGTTCGTACAAAGCGTCGCCACTGAGAAATTCGCCGACCCCGCTCCGCTGATCGTCACACCGGAAACGGTCAGCGGGATCGAACCGCAATTCGTGAGGGTAACGCTCTGCACGCTGCCGGTTGTCCCGATCACTTGGTTGGAGAAGGTAATCGACGTGCCGGTACTCAGGCACACCAGTGGAGCCGGTGCCGTCGCGTAGCCGGTCAAGGGGATGCTGCGCGGACTGCCGGTCTGGTTGTCCGTAAACACCAAATTCGCCACCAACGTCCCCACATCGTTGGTCACCGGTGAAAATGCCACAGTCACGAAGCAATCGGCCCCCGGACCCACGCGTCCGCCCGTACAGCCGTCATTAACAACCGTGAAGTCAGCCGCGTTCGACCCAGTGATCGACACGCTTTGGATGCTTGCCCCGACAGTCGTACCGTTCATATAGGTGACGACCTGTTGGGTGCTGACGGTGCCGGCAACCTGGCTGCCGAACGTCAAACTCGTGGGAGAAATCGTGATCGGCACCGTGCCTGGTGGCACGTTCACGTTGAGCACCATGGTCCCGCCGTCGCCGTCGTTTTGCGGCTCGACCACGATATAATAATCGTTTGACCCATCCGCCGTGAAGTTGACCTGGGCCGGCACGCTATTGGTGGATACGACCTCCGTCAGCGCCCCACAGTCGCCACGCACATTGAGCGCCTCCGGAAGCACCTTCACTTCCCAGACTGACAATAGCGGGGGCCCGCCGGAAAACGAACTGCCAAGCGTGCTAATGGTGAACACGGCACCGGGAGTCGGCAATGCAATCTTGAAGAATTCGTCGGCACCACCACGCCCCGCCGTGGGACTGGGCTGCACGTTTCGGTAGACCGCCTTCGTGAGATTGTTCGTGAACGCAAACGGGAATTGCGTGACGGGCATGGCGGTCTGGCAGGCGTTGTTGGTCGCCAGATTCGGAACGTCGGACAGCGTATTGGTCGCCGCGTTGTAAATGACCAGGGCAAAATCCTGATTGAGGGTGTTGGACCCGCCCGGCGTCGGCTCGCCCACATTCGGCACGCCCTGGCCCGCAATATTCGCGGCGCGCACGATGACCTGGAACGGGGCACCGGACGTCACTCCGGGAATGCCGTTGAGCAGTGTGGACGGATTCAAGAACACACTCTGCAGGTTGTTGATGGTGTCGATTCGGGAATTGGCTGTCGACACGTTCTCGAAAAACTGGTTGCCATTGTAGATGGCGGCATTCGAGCCGGCTCCGAGGGTCACCTGCAAATTAAGGTCGTTGACGAGTTGATTGCTGGCCGAAGCCGCCGGGTTGCCGGGTGGGTCGAGCCACACCAGCGTCACGCGGAACGGTAAGCCGTTGCTGGCGATCCGGCCGGTGACTTCGTAAGACTGCCCCGACTGGCTGAAGTACGTCTGCTGCGGCGCGGGATTCGTGGCGATGAGGGGCGTGTCAATCGCTCGCGGGGAACTCTCATCCCGAATCGCCCGAGGCACCCCGTCAAACATCGTGGCCAAATCCAGTTCGCCCATGCCCTGGGCAATGGAGGGCAGGGTGTCCAGTGTTCCGGGATACTGAGGACTTTGAATCGGCATATATCGGGCTGCGTTGCACAGGTAGGCCTTGGCCATGGCCGGGCTGGGCTGCAGCAATGCGCTGCCGAGTTCGTTCGTCAGTCGATGCTGGAAATACCACCACAGAAGCTGGATCGCCCCGGAAACCTCCGGTGCCGCATAACTGCTGCCGGAATCGCAGTCGTACTCCCCGCCTATGGGACTTGGAAAACTGTCGGGAAACGACGCACTAGTATTGGTGAAACAAGCGTCAAAGAGCTTGGGCGGACTACAGTAAAGATTCGTCTCCGAACAGGAAAACACCGCCCCGCCGCCAAGAACCCCATTAGGGTCCTCGTTTATTACAGGTATGATTCCAAGCACGGGATCGATTGCCACCGCCAGCAATGACTTTGCCGCCCAAACCGAGGTGGCCGGCGCCACTATCTCGGGCTTGATCCGCCCCTCCAACGTTGGCCCGAACTCTGAAAGGTCATACATCTCCAGCGAGTCAGTCGCTTGATCGTCACAGGCGCTGCCATCCAGGCGCACGCTCTGGGAAGAACAAACAGTGATGACGTTCTTCGCGGTGCCCGGAGAGGTAATTCGGATGTCTCCGATCCCGCCGGTGCCCGGTATCACGCCGACATCGCTGCGAATCGAGAGGCCCGCAAACACGATGATAAACTCCTGATTCAAGGGGAATGGAGTGGGAACATTGTTCGAATCTCCCACCAGCAATGCATCGCGAACGCCCGTGTCATAGATTTGAGCGTCAAGATCATACCTGCCGCCGTTGTCGCCGGTGGAACTCATTTCTTCGCCCCAGCTATCGTTCTGAATACGCGCCCCGAACGTATACGCATGGAAGAAGAGCGTCGGATAGAAACCCTCCATGCACGGCAGAGTGGGTTGAGGATTGGGCAGCAGACGCGCATGGGGCGGCGTGCCAGTGGTGTCCGCCGCCTGGTGCCAGATGCGCGAGCTGCCGATCAAGCCGAACGGGGAAACGCCAAGCCCCAGTTGGAACCCGCTCGGATCCTGGTAGACGAAGCTAACCACCTGCGTGACAATCACCTCTGTCAGGAGATCCACTGTGAAAAACGGGATTCCAGGACCTGAGCAGTTATAAGTCTCATTTGTGGTGAGCTCACACGGACTCGTTGGGAAAGTAATGGTGATGGATCCGCCGCCGGCACTCAGACACAGCCCGTTGTAACCGAACGTCTGCGTTACGATCGTCGAATAAATGGACAACTGATCAAGAACGTTCGTCCGTTGGTCGAATCCGACAATTACGGAAGCCACCCGTGTGCCGTGGTCGTAAAAATCTTCCGTCCCGATGAAATTGAGGCTGAGTGGCGAGCATCCCGAATCTACCGTGGAACCGTCGAAGTAACCATTCTGGCCGGGCTCCATATAGGCCACGCGACCGCGCAACGAGGGCTGCACCACGGGGTCGCCTACGTCAAGACCGGTGTCCGCGACGTCGACAATCGGGTAGTTGGTTGGTTCCAGAAAAGATGGCAATCCACCACCGACCGTGTTGGTCAGGAAATCGATGTAGTTGGTGAACAGGGCCGTTACGCCGCCCAGGTAATTCGTGAAGAACCTGGCGCCCCCGGTCGAATTGGTCGGCCCGAAGCCGGGTTGGCTGGAGGTCTGCTCGGCGAGAAGGAGGTCCTGGACTTCATCCAGCAAAATCTTTCGCTCCACGCTCTCAATCCACAGTACGCCTTCCAGCCGGGCAATGCGGGGAATGTCCGAAAACGGCACGGTCATTCGCGCGACCTTTCTGTCGGCGGCATGGTAGCCGGATTGTATCAGCCCAAACTTCTTGAGCGCAGCCATGGTTTGCTCCGCCGCCGATCCTCCCGCCATCGCGATCTGTACGTCGACCAACGACTGGCCATTCTCCTTGATGGCATTCAACAGTCCCCGCCCGATCTTGTAGTACGGGTGGTAGGAACCGATCCACTGAATTGGGCTGTCGGCGCCCTGCCCGCTGCGCAGTTCGCTCTCCGCCACCTCGTCGACCAGAACCAGATAAGCGTTATTCGGTACATACGACACGACTTGCGCCCCCTTGGACGTGATCAACCGCAGCCATTCCGGGGTGATGGGGCCACGAAATTGCACCAGCCGTAAGCGCTCGCCCTTGCCCTCCGCTTGCCGATACTGCGGCGGAACCGGGGGCTCACCAACGCTGGTGTCAAAGGATGCAGAGCCCAGCTCGATGCGATTGAACCGGTTATTCACTGCGGCCCGCGCGCCGTACAGGTGCGTCAACTCGTCTACTTGCGCATCCGTCGCTTCCACCAACCAGTAGGAACCGTAATTACGAACCCGGGTGAATCCCCGCTGTCGCAACTGGTCAAAGGTCTCGTCGCCAGTGGGGTAAATGATCACCTTGTTGTTGCTGGGCGGTAACGTGGGCGTAGCGTGGCTGTGCACCCCCATGAAAATAAGGCCCGCCAAAACAACCAGTACGCACCACCTGCTTACGGAGAATTTCATTCCTCGCTGTCCTCCAACCGAGCTGTCATTCGGAAAGATTTGTTGGTACCGTTAAAACTATCAAAAGGAGTTTTCTGATTGCAACCAGAATGTTCATCAAATTTCTCGGCCATAGGAGTCACCCACGCGGCATCCAGCCGCAATGCGTGAATCTCTCGCCCCTGTTTCGTAACACCAGAACCCTGGCGGCGTCTCGTGGAAAAATGGAATTACTACATTCCCTATTTCCGACCGGGAATTCACCCTAGAAAATTCACCCTGAAAAAGCTGTGACCGCTGCCGGCGGCAACGGGCAAGAGCACGACAACCAAAACGATGGTCAAGGCACCCTGTTCGTTTTCTTGTTTGCTTACGTCTGTTCCCTTGTAGTGCCGCCCGTCCTTCGCCCCGTGTCGTGAAGCTGACATTGGAGGGTTTTTACGGAGCCGCTCCAATGCGCGTGTAAAGGCCGATTGCGAGACCGACAGGTCTTTTTACACCACTGCCGCACCGCTCACCCGTGAGTAGCTGTTACGTCAGGCAGTTTTTGCAATGGCTCGCTGCAAGGTGCTTACCGCGCGCCTTCCAACACCGATGTGATGACGCGCGCCGTGGCGTCCCAACTGAACTTCGCGGCGTGCCTGCGCCCGCCCTCACCCAATTGCTGTCGCAACACGGAATCAGCCAGCAGTCGCCGAAACGCCTCCGCCAGCGCCTCGATGTCACCCTCGGCCACCAGCAATCCCGTCTCCCCGTCCACCACCGCCTCCCCCACGCCGCCGCTGCGATAACCGACAACCGGTTTCCCATGAAAGCCGGCCTCAAGGTAGCTGATCCCAAAGCCCTCCACGCTCCTCTTCAACGAGCGGCTTGTCATGGCGCAGATGTCACACTGGTGATACGTCATGGCGACCGTGTCCGGATTGATCTGCCCCAGATGCTCGAAACCAATCCCCGCCTCCCGACACACCGCCTCGACCTTGCGCAAGTACAACGCGTCGCCAACGCCCCCGATTTGGTAAATGATTCGCGACCGGAGCTCGTTCGGCAACCGCGCCAGCGCCTGCGCGGTGTCGAGCTGTCCCTTGCGTGGATGCACCCGGGCCAGGGTCAGGACGCGGACCCGTCCATCCGCGGCCACTTTCCCCGGGCACGGCCGCATCGCCGCCGTACTGCACGCGCAGGGAGCGATCACAATCCGCCGCGCCAACAACGAAAGGAAACTGTGTTGAATCAGCGATTGCGAGTACCTCGACACGGTGAATACGCATTCGACCCGCGGGAAAAAGCGCCGCGCCCAAAACCTCCACAACCCGCTGTTTTGGAATCGCAGCACCTCCGAGCCATGAAGCACCGAAAGGATGCGCCGGCATTTCACCCGACCCAACGGCACAAGAACCATGAACGCCAGATGCGCCCCGACGCTCGTCAGCACCACCGTCGCCTCCTCCAATTGCTTCCGCCGGGACGACAGTTCAATGGCGAACCGGACCATGTCCCCGAACCGCAAACTCCCGCCTCCGCGCAGCCGCACCACCGGGAATCGGTCCCCATCGACCGCTCCCAACCCTCCATAATCCGGCGCCCAGACCTCGACCCCCTGCCCCGCCCGGTGCAGGGCCGCCGCCAGTTCCTCGCTATACGTGGCCACACCGCCACGAAACGGGGTGAATTCGTGCGTGCAGATCACGATCTTCGGTTTGGGCTGTGGTGTGTGTGTCATAGATCGACAACGATCATCTCACCAGACCCGTGCCGCCCTGCCAACCGAAAAATCTGGGCCGGCTTCCAGACCAACATCATCAGCGGCTTGACCAGCAATTGGCCAAGCCACTATTACGTCGGCTCCGGCAAGTGTTTTTGTGAAGGAAGCCCCGGCAAGCGGTAACGGCGTCGCGGCAACGCAACCGTAGGTCGATTGGCGGACGCGCCGATCACAGCGGTTGCAACTTGCCCGCCGCAGACCCAGCGGATGTTCCGACCAGTAGGAAGAGCCGACAGCGGCGAACGCATTTGGGTCCGCCCGAGTCAGAAGAATCTCCCGCAACAAAAATGGACCCGGCAAAACCGTTGCAGACTGAACGCCATCCCGCGGCGCAATCCTCCGACTTTGGTCATGGGGTCTGGCCGCGGTAGCTCGGGAAAACCAGCAATGCGTATAATCAACCAGTTCTTTGACGACTTGCCGGTTCCGGGTAAAAGTTGCCATTGAAAAAGTAATCGAATAAGCCGAACTTCGGTTGCACACGATGGTTTCGACCACAGTCTTATTAGGCCTATGAGCAGGGAACCTGAGATCATTGCGAAATCCAGTTTGGCTCCGAAACGGAATAACACCACTGGCAATTCGACAATCTCTGCTGATCTGCGAAGTCGGGAACTGGAAAGTGGTAAGACCAGCATTGGGTACTTGTTGGGCATGGAGGCAACACAAAATGAGCGCTACGAAAACAAACGCTGACTGGGGCCGGAACGGCCCACAACTATCCCAAGCACGGCCGGCTGATGGACCGGGTCTACCGAAACGTTCTGCCGCCGCTCAAGGGCGATCATCGCTTCGACGCCAGTCGCTCGGTCAAGGAGACCGCTCGCGAAGTGCGGGACGCGGTCATGCACTTCCATTGCTTTTGCTCCTTCTGTGTGGCTGTGCCGCAACTCCGCCGACGCCCGCACCGACCGGTTCCGGCGTTTCGTGGCTGATGTGTTCCGGCGCCGGTGGCTTCTACAGCAACGGCGTGTGCTCGGCGGTGCCAACGACCCAAATCATCAACCGTGTCTCCCTGTGGCAACCCGTATGGATGCACTTCGGTATTCCTATCCGTATCTGCTGCCCTAGTCCGGGAACTTGCGACTGGTCCTACGTGGACGCCGTCATCGCCAGCAACCGGATCTGGCAGGCCCCGTACGAGACGAAGGTCAAGGCCTACATGGACTGGGGGTCCTACGTGACGCTGAACTACCGCAACGGCATCGCTATCTACAGCACCAACACGACCTACGACATCATGCCACTGTGGTTCTACAATCTTGCCCGGAGACCCCAAGATCTGTCCGGCGGCGCCATGGCCGGCGCTGAACTCTTCGACGCGCAGGTGCCGGCTGCTTCCCGGATCGTCAGCAACCTGCTCGTCCACGAAGCCGGGAGGATTTCCGTTCTGGGACTCACGTGGGAACCAGATTGGGGAACCAACTACGCCATTCCTCTTGCGATGGTTGCCAGTTCCGTAGTGAACGTGGCGAGGTCCACCGGAGTTTCCCTGGCCATGGGTGAATTTGGCCAACCAGTCTATGGAGTGTTCACTAGTTACTGCGGCTACTACAACGGCTCAAACTGGTATGACGCCATCGTCTGGCACGACGATCATTGGATTTCGTGGCCTCCGGATCGCCGGGCGGGCCCCAACAGTCCCCCCAACCTGCGGTATGACCAACTGTTCGACCGACTGGCATCGCTGGGCAAAATGATGATGCAGGACTACATGGAGTTTTTCTACTGCTGTGACCCAACGGAGGACGCCCTCTACGCCGACCGCATCGTCAAGGGCATCTTGATGATGCGAAAATCCGGTGTGGCAGTTATTGCGCCCAACGCCTATCCCTACGCCTCGACTTGCGCCCCCGACAATGTACTCAGCAACAACTTCGGCGGGGCCTACACGGGATACGTGAACAACGCCATGACGGCGTCCGGCGTGGCCATTTCCAATCTGCTTTCGCTAATCGGCAACAGCGCCTGCTCGACCTCGTCAGTGCACTACCCATACTACTGCTATCAATTTGGGTCGAATACCTTTGCCTGGATCGCGGAGGGGTATCCATCGGAAGCCATGACGCTTTCGGGCTGGGCGTCCGGACCGACCTACGTCCGAGATGCCACTGCGGCCCCAACCAATGCGCTGGGCAACAGCCCGATTGTGCTTTCCGGTACAGGCGAAATAAATACAGGACGGTGATGGACAGCGGAAGCCCCAGCCAACCAGCGCTCAAAAATAATTACCGACGAGCGAGCCAGGGAAGACGGTCACATCTGGGCGGAGTGATTGTTCAACCGCCCAATCCACTGGACAGACACAACTCCCGCCCCGCGCAGCCGCACCACCGGGAATCCGAACCCATCCGCCGCTCCCAAATTGTGAATGTTTTCACTTGGAATCCTGTCGGGACGGGAGCATACTCTTTTCCTGCCGGCTAGGGTAACTGTCACCACGCAGGTCTGGACACCACCAGACAAGAGGAACGCATGAAGGGATTGCGACGCCGCTATCTGATCGTGGGAATTCTCATTGGGGCCGTAGTCGGCCCCTGCCCCTCCAAGGCCCAGTACACCGCCGACTTCCAAACCAACATCATCAGCGGCGTGACCAGCAATTGGGACGACTTTTACGCCCTCGGAGCCACTAATTCTGGCGATGTGTTGCTCGTAGAGAACGGCGGCGTGCTCGTCGACGGCTTCGCCTCTATTGGGTCTCAAGCCGGAGCAAATAACAATGTCGCAATTATCTCCGATCCAGGATCCATCTGGTCGAACGGCAGCTTTCTGAATATCGGAGAGTCGGGTTCGGGCAACGAGTTGTTCATCACTGACGGAGCTGCCGTTAATGACCAGTATGGGTACGTGGGCTCCAATGCTAGCAGCAGCAACAACACAGCGGTGGTCGACGGTAGTCGCTCAGTCTGGAATAACACGCAGGAATTCACTTTCGGCTGGTTCGGGTCGGGAAACAGATTGATTGTCACCAACGGCGGCGCGATCTATGGCTGGGATTGCTACTTGGGCGGGGGAAACACGAGCGTCGGCAACACCGTTTCAGTAAGCGGGAGCGGGTCGACCGTGGGTGCAAGCAGTAACCTTTATATTGGCTATGTAAGCGCTGGTAATCGAGTCACCATCAGTGACGGCGGCTTGGTCTTCGACGCAAACGGTTACGTAGGCACTTCCAGCAACAACTTCGTCGTGGTCACGGGCAGCGGCTCGGTGTGGAGCAACCGCGCCGATCTTACTATCGGGACATCTGAGTATATGCCCGGCAATCAACTAACCATCACCAACGGCGGAGCCGTCTATGACAACAACGGGTCTGTAGACGGGAGCCCGTACCCGACCAGCACCGTGGTGTCGGTCAGCGGCAATGGCGCCCGTTGGTGCAATTCCGGCAATCTCTCCGTCGGCGGCGGCGAGGGGCTGGGGAATTGTGTTACGATTGGCGAAGGCGGTTCCGTAGTGGCCAGCAACTCGTATGTCTCCCCTGTAACGGGATCGACTTCATACAATGGGATCACCGTCTGCGGCGGTGCCTTGTTTGTGACCAACGCTCTTCATACTGGCACGTATCAGAACACAGGCCTGCTCACTCTCAACAGCGGAACCCTCACCGTCGATAGCCTGATCTCCACTCAATCATCACACATCGTCTTCAGTGGCGGTGTATTAAACGCTAAGAGTTCGGCCATCAGCACGCTTGCCGTCGGCAACGGCACGAATGTGGCAATCTTCAATCTTGCCCCCGGTGGGTCAGGGATCCACTGGTTTACCTACCAGGGTTTGAGTATCTCCAGCAACGCCATGCTGACGGGCGGCGGCACGATCATTGGCCGAACCACCGTCCAAGCGGGCGGCACGCTCGTCCCCGGTGGTGGTGCAGGCAGCATCGCCTTCAGCAGCAATCTGACGCTTGCGGCCGGATCAACTCTCGCCATCACCATCGACGGTCCCGGAGCAGGTCAATACAGCCAGATCACCGGCTTGGGTACGATCAGCGTCAGCAACTGTGTCCTGAGCGTATCGCTCGGCTATACGCCATCACCGGGCGACTCGTTCACGATCATCAGCAATCTCACTTCGATGGCGGTGCTCGGGACCTTCGTGGATACAGCGGGCGCCGCGCTGCCCAACGGCGCCGACTTCGTCGTGGACAACACAACATTCCAGATTGATTACAGCGCTAACTGCGATGGCATGGATGTAGCCCTAACCGCGCTGATTCCCGAGCCGTCCTCGCTTTTGCTGACCGCCCTCGGCGCGGTCGCCCTGTGCGCGCTTCTGAGGCGTCGACGGCATTGACGACGGCTGCTCCCCGCAGCGTTTCGCGCCGCCTGATTCTCCGCCGACCGAAAAAATCGCTTTCTCTTTGGCCCCGGGTTTGGTATCAGTCCCCTCGCCAGGAAGGACCAGCACACGCGCGTCGCTTCACATGAATATAACGTTGACTGATACCGAAGTGGCCGACCTCAAAGACGGATTGCGCCGATGCAGTCCCAAAACCATCGAAGCCGCCGTTCGCTACCGCGAAACGGGCGACCCCAACACCATCCCAACCATCGTGTACGGGATTCTGGAGCGCTATCAGCCCTCCACCGCGCCCGTGAAACTCTCCGCGGCCGATGAAAACGCCCGGCTCATCGAAGACCTCGGCCTCGATTCGCTGACCTTGCTCGAAATCGTGCTGTCGATTGAGGAGGTCCTCAAGTTGCACATTGAAAATGAGGAGCTTCGCGAAATCCGTACGATGGGGAACCTGAACAGGTTTCTCCACGCCAAGATTACCGGCGCCGCCACCGGGGCGCCGTCGAAGGTTTATTCGCGCGAACAGATTGCGCTCGTGCTCCCGCAACAGCCGCCGTTCATGTTCCTTGACGAAGCGTCGCTGAACGCCGAGACACTCAAGGCCAGCTATACCGTCAAAGGCAACGAGTTCTTCCTCGAAGGCCATTTCAAGGACGACCCCGTTTTCCCCGCCTCGATCGTCTTCGAAGCCCTGGGCCAGGCCGCGTGCCTGTGGGTGCTGGAGAAAGCACCGGCGCAGATCGGCAAGGAGATCAAGTCCAACCACGTCTATTTTGCGTCGATGGACGGCGCGCACTTTTACCAAAAGACCAGGCCGGGGGATAAACTCGAGTTCGAGTTGAAGCTGGCGCGGCTTCGCGAGCCGCTGGCCGTTTTCGAGGGAACAGTGACCTCGCAGGGGCGGCGTGTGGCCAAGATCGAACGTCTCGTGCTCGCGTTTGGCGAACAACTTCTTCCCGAAAACCTGTCGTCATCCGAATCGTCCGCGTCCGACGCCCCCGCGCCGACCCCCGTTCCGGTCACGCCCAACGGCCCGGACGGTGGCCGGTCCTGAATTCGCATCGACCCAACTTGTCAATGAAGCGCGTCGCCGTCACGGGCCTGGGGTTCATCACCAGCATTGGCAACAACCGTCAGCAGGTTGTCCGCAGCCTCCGGGAATGTATCACCGGCGTCGAGCCATTCGACGAGTTTGACGTTCCCGATGCGCCGGTAAAACTGGCTGGCACCGTCAAGGGATTTCACTTTCCCACGGCCTACTTCGAGGATTGGACGCTTCCACCCGACTACAAGCTCACCCGCGAGCAATTGCGACCGATGGCGCCGAATTCCTTGTACGCCTACGGGGCCATGCAACAGGCCATCGCCGAAGCCAGGCTGACGCCCGACGAGGTGTCCAACCCGCGCACCGGCGTCATGTGCGCCTCCGGCGGTTCCATGTGGCTCGCTTATGACAACCTGCACACGATGGTCACTCGCGGCGTCGCCCGATGCCACCCCATGGCCATCATCAACAGCATCCCCGGCTCCTTGTACATCAATCTGGTCACTTGCTACAAAATCAAGGGCGGGGCCCTGGGCTTTTCCAGCGCGTGTTCGTCCTCCGCCCACGCGCTCGGCACCGCCGCCGACCTTATCCGACTCGGTCGTCAGGATATCGTCTTTGTCGTCGGCGCCGAGGACTGCAACAAGTTCAGCATTCTTCCGTTTGCCGGCATCCGTGCATTGAGCCTGCAGACCGACCCGGCCAAAACACCGTGCGCGTTCGATGTGAAGCGCGATGGTTTCGTCGGCACGGGCGGGGCCGCGGTTCTGGTGCTGGAAGAACTGGGGCGCGCCCAACGCCGCGGCGCCCCGATCGCCGCCGAGGTCCTGGGTTGGGGCCAGTCAGCCGACGGATACAACGTCCTCGCACCCGATCCCGAAGGCGACGGATTGCGGCGCGCCATGGAAGAAGCGCTGGGCGATGCCCATCTGGCGAAGGAGGAAGTCGATTACATCAACGCTCATGCGACATCGACCACCGTGGGCGATGTCAGCGAATGCCGCGCCATCCGCGCCGTGTTCGGCAACGGCCGGACGCCTCACGTCAGCAGCACCAAGAGCCTGACCGGCCACGGCCTTTCCCTGGCGGGCGCGATGGAGGCCGCCTTCTGCGTGCTGGCGCTGCAGGTGGGTTTCACCCCGGTTTCCGCGCACATCACCCAGCTCGACCCGCAGTGCGCCATCGCGCCCATCGTCACGAAACCGGTCCCGGACAAACCTCGCATCGCCCTGAGCAACTCGAGCGGCTTCGGAGGCACCAATGTTTGCCTCGCGCTACGCCGATGGGACAATGGCGCCGAATGACACTCCGAAGGTCTTCCTGACCGGTGCCAGTTCCGGCATCGGGCTGGAAACGGCCAAATTGCTTGCCGCGCAGGGATTCGAACTCTGGGGAACCTCCCGCGACCCGGCCCGTCTGCCCCAACTGCCGCGGTTCCATGGCGTGCCGATGGATCTGACTCAAACGGATTCAATCCGTCAAGGTTTCGCCGTCGCCTTGAAGGAAGCGGGCGCATTCGACGTGTTGATCAACAACGCTGGTGCCGGCGCGTTCGGGGCCATCGAAACCATGCCCGCAGAAATGGTGCGCGAACAGTTTCAGCTGCTGGTGGACGCGCCCTTGGAGTTGATCCGCCGGGCGCTTCCCGCCATGCGCCAGCGCGGTCGCGGCACAATCATCAACGTCACGTCGCTCGCCGCGCAATTCCCCATTCCCTTCATGGCCCCATACAGCGCGGCGAAATCCGCCCTCAGCGCGTTTACGGCGGGATTGCGGGTGGAACTTTCCAACACGCCGATCCGTGTCGTCGAGATTCGCCCCGGCGACATCAACACCCCGTTTCACGATCGGACAAGGCGTGTCGAAGTCGCGAGCAACCCGGAAGAGGAACGCCGGATGAAATCAGCTTGGGAAACCCAGTTGCGAAATATGGCGGCATCGCCGCGGCCGGATCGGGTCGCGCGGGCCGTGCTGCGGGCGATTAGGACACCGAATCCGCCACCGGTTCTGGTCGTGGCAGGTTTATTCCAGGCGTGGCTGGCGCCTTGGGGCGCGCGGCTCTTGCCGCTTCGAGTACAGGAATTCGTTCTGCGGAAATACTATCGGCTCTAACGCCGAGGCCGGCGATCATCTTCACAATATCGCTCGGATGCAACGGCGGACAGGCCCGTTGCATCGCCCGACGAATCGCCGCCGGCAACTCGGGCCGCGTCCGCCACTCGGTGATAATTCCCGCCAACTCTTCGGGGCTGCGCACCAGTTGCGCCACGCCGTGGTCACGACAGAATTTCACCGTGATACGCTCCTGGGGCATGATCCCGCCGAGACTGTTCAGCAATAATGGACAACAACTCACAATCGCTTCGCTGGTTGTACCCGTGCCCGGGCGGGCGACGATCGCCGACACCGAACGCATCAATTGGCCAACATTGGTGTTGTGCGGGAGCAACCGCACCCGCGCCGACGGGTTGGCCTTGGCCCACGCGGAAATCTCGCTCTCGGCAATTGGCGATTTGCCGCACAACAATACCACCTGTATATCCACTCCCTGCCGCCGCAACGCGTCGAGAAACCGCACGTGATTGTGGGCGCCCCGGCTCGATGCGCTCAACAGAAGAATGAATTCGCCGGGGTCGAGCCGCAGTTTCTCGTGTATGAAGGCCGCGCGCTCCGTTTCGTCCTCCGGCGGATCGTAGAACGATCGACGCAATAGAAAGCCGCCCAGCCGGGTCCGTTCGGCGGCCATCCCCCAGCGTACCGCTGCCTGGCAGGTCTCCGGAACCGCGCCGATAAACAGGTCCGCGGACGGATTGACCCAGTGTCGGCTGAACCCGTAGCCGCCGGACAATTCACCGCAGTACGTGACGCACTTCACACGATCTTCGCCCAGCACCACGCGCGCGTATTCAAAAAAACCGTGGTTCAGCGAGTCATGCACGCTGATCAAGACATCGGGCTGAAGTTCTTCCAGGACCTTCCGGTACTTGGCCGCGCCCAGCGGTTTGCGGGTGCGGACAATCGGCACCACCTCCAAAAAGTTGAAATACACGTGATGCAGAAACGGGGCGGTGCGCTGGATCCAGTTGTACAGCCAGACGCCGAATGCGTAAATGGGGTGCGATTTTTCGAGCGGACGATGGAGTTGCACCGAGAGATCAAGCGACGGCTCAGCCTGCGCCCATTCCTGGAACGCGCGCGCTCGCATGTTGTGGCCTCCCCCGGTACTCGATGTGAGTATCAGAACTCGCATGGGCAATCGGAGTATACAGATCGCCCCTCCCACTACAAGCCCCGAAGTGACCCCGGCAAAACCGCCGATAGCATCGGTCGTTGCCGGTCAACAATCCCGGTGCGAAGTATCCTGCCAAAAAAAGTGTTACCCACACGTGCCAGATTCGGTATGCTGCCATTCCGTTGCCTCCGCGCCGGCGTCCTATCCGGAGTCCACTGCGCGGTCAGGCTCAAAGTGTGCGAATGAGGAGAATCTCCGCAAGGTTATGGCACGCGTCCTGTACGGAGTAATGGGCAACACGTTCGGCCACGTGTCGCGCGCCCTGGCCGTCACCGGCCGGTTGACCGGGCACGAATTTCATTTCGTCGGCGGCGGACGTGTCCCGGAAGTGCTGCGCGGCCAGCACCCCGTTTTGGAAGTGCCTGTGGCCCATACCGTGTACCAGAACCAGCGGGTCTCGGTACCTCGCACGTGCGGTCATCTGGCCCGTTGCATCGTCAGCATCCCTCGTGTCAACCGCCAGATCCTCGACCTGATCGAGCAATGGCAGCCCGATGTCGCCATCTGCGACCGCGAATTCTTTTTACCCCACGCCGCCAATCGCGCCGGACTCCCGATCTTTTCGCTCGACCACTCCCACGTGTTGCAAGTCTGCCGCTACCACGTGCCGGCCTCGCAGGCAATTTCGTGGGCGCTCGCGCGCCTCGAAGATTCCTTGTTCTTCAATTACACGCGCCACAACCTAGTCACTTCGTTCTTCCATCCCGAACTCAAACCCGACGGACAGAACGAGCTTCTCCCGCCCGTCCTGCGTCCGGCGGTGCGCGACCAACGACCGACGACAGGCGACCATGTTTTCATTTACCAAACCACCCCCACGTTCGGTGCTCTGATCGACGCGGCCCGCCAACTCAACCGGTCCGTGATCGTCTACGGCTTTCGCAACCAGAAGGCCGTCGAGGGCAACCTGACGTTCAAACCGTTCGATAGGAATGCGATCCTCGAGGACCTCGCCGGCAGTTGCTACGCCGTCGTCAACGCCGGCCACAATCTCATCTGCGAAGCCCTCGCCTTCGGCAAACCGCTCCTCTGCTTCCCCATCGCGAATACGTTCGAGCAATTCATCAACGCCTGGCACGTCGGCGAACTCGGCTACGGCGATTTCTCCACCAGTTTTCAACCCACCCTCGCCACGTTCGCGAATTTCGAGTCCCGCCTGGACCAATACCGGCAGAATGTGAGGGCCCGGTTTGTCGACGGCACCGACTTCGTCATCAACCGCGTGCGGGAGTTGATCGACCACTACTCCCGGAAGAAATACCCATGAGCCCGCCGCCAACTGTCGCCTACATCTTCGAGCGGTACCCCGTGCTCTCCCAGACCTTCTTTCGGCGCGAGCTCGCCGGCGTGCGCGATCAGGGTGTGCGAGTCGAGATTCACTCGCTGTTCCCGCCCGACCCCGCCGATCTTGGCTATCAGGTGGAAGGCGTCCCCGTTGACACCTTTCGCTGGTGGGAAGCCGGCGCGCTGATCGTGGCCCTTCCCCGCGAACTGCTGCGCGACCATGCATTGCTTCGCGACGGCTGGCGGCTCTACCGCCGCTACCGACCCACCAACCCGGAAAATTTCTGGTCGACCGTGTGGGCCGCCATCTTCGCCGTCTGCCGCGCCAATCGCTTCCGGGAGAAGAAACCCGACGTGATCCACGGCGTGTGGGCCACCGCCCCCGCCACCGCGGCAGCCATTCTCGGCCGGCTGTGCGGCGTGCCGTTCAGTTTTGGCGGACATGCCTACGACATCTATCGTCATGGCGGCGACGCATTCCTCGAACCAAAACTGCGCGCCGCGAGCTTCGTTCACACGACCACCGAAGCCGGCGCGAACTACCTGCGCAACCGCGCGAACGGCGCGCCGGTGAAAATCGTCCTCGCCCGTCGCGGCCTCGATCAACTCCCGCCAAAGCCGGTGCGCGACACTGCCCCGCGACCGATTCGGCTGCTGTCGGTCGGGCGACTCGTGCCGAAGAAAGGGCACACCCATCAGTTGGCGGCCTGCGCTCTGTTGAAATCGTGGGGTGTATCGTTCGCGGCAAGAATTGTCGGCGACGGCCCGCTTCACTACGACCTCCAGCGCCGCATCGACCACGATGGCCTTGCGAAATTCGTTTCCCTGATCGGCCCGCTCGCGCCCCAGCAGGTCGACGAACAATACCGGTGGGCCGACATCTTCTGGCACACCGGCGTGGTCGATGCCGAGGGCGACCGCGACGGCATCCCCAACGTCATCCCCGAAGCGTTCGCCCATTGTCTACCCGTCATCTCCAGCCGCACCGCGGGCCCCATGGAAGCCGTAACGCACGAGGCGACGGGGCTGATTGTGGATCCATCCAACACCGAGGAACTGGCGGCGGCGGTGAAACGCCTCGCGGAAGACCCGAAGTTGCGTCAGCAACTTGGTGAAACCGGCCGTCACTGGGTCGAAGAGAATTTCCTCATCTCCCGCAATGCGGAGTTTTTGGCTTGCGCCTTCCGCGAACCGCGTCATCAGTAGCTGCCTCCTTTGTGCTTTTCTTGCAGTCTCAGAAGCAGTTTAATCGGTTCGCACGATCGCTCCGAACGGACAACTTTCAACCGTAAACAAACAAACCACGCGCCCTAGCAATAAACCATGAAGACCGGCCTCCTCTTTTCCCTGGCTCTCGTTTTGTACGCGCTATTTGCCGTCAATAATACGACTCGCGGAAGTGATATCGATGCGTCACGACCTACCGACAGCGCGCAGAATTATCTCAAGGTGAGGTTGAATACCCCATGGACCGGCACAAAGGTTTATCTGTATCGAACCAGGGGCGGGCCGGTTGAGCTCGACGGCAAACGGGCAACGGCCACCGTCCAGGAATTCCTCTATTCATACGACGCCGAAGTCCTTGCATTCGTCGACCCCGATAAGGGAAACGCTTGGGCGGGGTCAGTGCTTGTCGACGTCCAGCCGCCATCGTTCTACCTCGAAACCGATTCCGGTATTTTTCGCGGAATGGTACGGTTCGGAACAATGAAAGGGGGCACGATTCGTCCGGACGATCATGACGTCAGGAATGGGGCCATGGCCTATGGACAAGTGGAGTGGCATGCCAGCCTTGTTCCGACTGTGAAACGCGGGGAAAAAGCGGAGGCCGTGATTGACGAGCTAACCAAGGACCACGACCTGGAATCCGTGGTGACGAAAGTTCGTCGCGACGAGGTATCCATTATCCAAAACAGTCTGTCCCGAGTCGAAAACGGGCTCGACCCATGGCTCTTCGTCGACGAACAACGCGGCTCACGCTCCGCAGCGCCAACAACAGTCACGGGGATTGAAGCCAGCAACGGGGAATTGCAACTGGATCTGAAGAATCCAGCGGGCAACCACACCGCCACTGTTTGGATTGATCTCAAGACATGGAACGTCGTGAAGGCTATTCAGGACGGCAAACCGTAAGAGCAGATTCTTTCGCGCCTGCGCCAGTGATCACTCCTGCCAGACGATTACGTGAAGGTCAGTGGCCGCCCGCCGCACATATCGCTGGCGTTGAAGTTCGGCGACCACATCAGCTCGCGCCTTCTGGGAAGCTTCGCGACGATGACGGGCACTATCGACGCGGCTTTACGTCAGCCTTCTTCATCGCGGCTTTGAGCGCTTCGCCGAAACGATCCAATTGTTCCCTGGTGTGCAGCGCGGTGACGGCCAAACGGATCAGGTCCTTGCCGGCCGGCACACCCGGCGCAATCGACAAGACCGTGAAGAACCCTTCGTCCCAGAGAGTCTTCCACATCCAATAACACTTTTCCTTGTCGCCCACGACGATGGGCAGGGCCGGCGTCGGACTCTGCCAAAAGTCCAGGCCCAGAGCTTCCACAATGCCGCGCAAATACCGATAGTTGGCCCAGAGCCGTTCGCGGTGTTCCGGCTCCTCTTGAATCACCTTCAACGCGGCGAGCGCGCTGGCCGCCGCCGCCGGACTGATCGCCGCGCTGAAAATGATCTGGCGCGAATTGCTGCGCAGATATTCGATCAACGCCTTGCTTCCCGCCACAAACCCGCCCGTGCTCGCCAGCGATTTCGAAAAACTGCCTGCGATCAGATCCACGCGCTCCGTCACCCCCAACTGGTCGCACACGCCGCGCCCGTCGCGGCCAAGGACGCCAAACCCGTGCGCGTCGTCCACCACCACCGCCGCGTGATACCGTTCGGCCAATTCGCACAATCGCGGCAGCGAGGCGATGTGCCCTTCCATCGAGTACACGCCATCCACGGCGATCGCTTTCGCCTGTTTGGGTTCGAGGTGTTCCAACGCGTTCGCCAGAGAGTCCATGTCCTCGTGCGCGAACCGCTCAATTTTCGCGCCGCTCAACAACGCGCCGTCCCACAGCGACGAATGAATGCTCGGGTCCACCAGCAGCACGTCGCCACGCTGGAGCAGCGAACTCAGGCTGCAGACACAGGCCAGATAACCGGCCGAGGTGACATGGCACGCCTCCTTGCCGAGGAACGCGGCCAGCGCCTCCTCCAGTTCGATGTGATACGCGCGGCTGCCGTTGGCCAGTCGCGAACCGCAGGCGCTCGCCCCCCATTGCTCCAGCGCCTGTCTGGCGGCGGCGATCACCTTCGGATGACGGGCCAACCCCAAATACTCGTTGGTGGACATCATCACCATCGGACGACCTTCGACAACAATGTTGACGCCGGCGGCGGACTCGACGACGCGATAGTACGGCGCGTACTTCAGCCGCAACCGTGTATTCATGTCGGCCTCGCAGCGGTCGATGATGGGTTTGGATTTGCGGGAGAACAAAGCCGATATGCTCCAATACGTTCGGGCGAGGCTAGTGGAATGCTGCCCGCCCGTCAAGCTGTCCGACGCAATCAACTTGACAGGGTTGTACCCACGAGTATACTGGGCGATCGGGCAGGTGTTAACATGAAGGTCAGGGTTTTATTGCTCGCCGTGATTGTTGTGGCCGTTGCCGCTGGTCGTGCCACCGCTGATGAACCGGTCATTATCAGCCGGGTCGCTCTTCTGTCCGCCACGACCAATGCGCCGACGGATGCGACAGGTTTGGCCACGTTTTATCCGGAAGTTTGGGCCACCCCAAACAACGTCGTACTACCGCCCACGAACGCGCTGATTCTTCACGTTACGACCGAAGGGCTTTCCACCGGCACCTACACGGTCATCGTGACCGATACCGAAACCAATAGTTACACCCTGGGCACGTTCGACGTCACAACGGTGACGAACCGGCCACCGATCACCACCCCGGGGGGCGCGACCCCGTTATGGTTAAGGATCGTCGACATCGGCGGCGGCAACTTCGCCCTGCCGACAGGATTGAATCCGACCAACGTGGTTGGCATTTCCATTTCCGACACCAACGACCTGGTGGATCTCACCGGGACATTCCAAGGGCCGCTTCCCCCACCGCCATGCGGGCTACGTGAGGATGCGACACTGACGGCGACCACAAACGCTCCCGCGGTGGCCACAGGCTTTGCGCAGTTATTTTCCGGACCATGCTTCGAGCCGCTCGGCTCCGCAGTGGATGCCCTCACGATTTTCGCCCCGACCGTCCGCATCACCACGGGCGGATTGCTCGGCGGCACCTACACAGTCAGCATCACCGACGTGGCAACCAACAGTTACGTTCTGGGGACTTTCGATGTCGTAACAATCACGAACCCGACTGCTGTTTCCACCGCCATGATCGCCACGGATCCAGTGCCACCGATGGTCATTGCGGTCGGTGGCGGAATCTTCACGCTGCCTTCGGGATTGAATCCCACCAATGTCGTCGGCATCTCGGTTTCCGACACGAACGATGTGGTCGATCTTACGGGGACCTTCGAGGTTCCGCCGCCACCTCCGCGCGTGATCGAGAAATTCATTGTGCTCGCCGACACCACGAATGCTCCGGCCAGGGCGATGGGCCGCGCCGCCATGGAGGGCGAGATTGATGGCAGCACCAACACGGTGATGGTCAAGGTCGAAACCCTTGGACTGCTCGTGGGCACGTACACGACGAGCATTACCGACACGACCGGTACCAACACTTACACGCTCGGCACGTTCGACGTCCACGCGTGGTCGAATTTGGTCGATGGAACCAAGGCCGCCCTCGGCCCATTCTGGTCCAACACGGTTGGCGGGGCCAGCTTCCCGTTGCCAGCAGGTTTGGACCCGACGAATGTGACCACCATCACCATCACCGACACCAATGGATTGGTCGACCTGACCGGGGACTTCGCCAACGCGCGCCGGCGAATTCCCTGCGTGTTCGACACGCTTATTTCGCTCGTCCCGGGTCCACTATGCGCAAATCTTCTGGGGACCGCCCGGTTGCACATCGAAGTCGTGAAGGGCAACACACACGGAAGCCTTTCACTCATTGCCTCGGGCGCACCGCCAAAGGCCACGCTCAATCTCTTTGTCAATGGCGTTCAGATCGGCACCGTCAAGAGCGACCGGCGTGGCCGGCTGGCCGTCAACAAACTTCCGAAAGGTACGGACCTCCTGGGCCTCACGACCATTGCCGCGGAAGACACCGCCGGCAACGTCGCGTTTAGCGCGAGCTTCTAGGTGCGGCCCGCCCGCCGGGTGCGACACACGAATGCCCCGCCGAATGGCAAGACCGAAGAGCATTGCCTGTCAAGCGTAGATCGTACCGGCCACGCCAGGCGCCATCTTGCGGCCATCCCGTTGTCTGCTATGCTTTCCGAATGAAAACTTCCATCGCACTCAAGACTGTTTTCCTGTTGATTTGCTCGAACACGTTCATGACGTTCGCCTGGTACGCGCACCTGCGAAACTGGCACGACAGGAAATGGTACATCGCCGCGCTGTTGAGTTGGGGAATCGCCTTTTTCGAATACATGTTCCAGGTGCCCGCGAACCGCATCGGCTACACCTCCCTGAGTCTGCCGCAGTTGAAGATCATCCAGGAGGTCATCACGCTCACGGTATTTGTGCCGTTTGCCATCCTCTACATGCGCCAGCCCATCAAACTCGATTTTGTCTGGGCCGGGTTGTGTCTGGTCGGTGCGGTCTATTTCATCTTTCGTGCGTGACCGTCCACGCGATGGACGCGCCCAACGCGTTGAGGCGATCCCGTCGCGAAAGTCGTTGGCAAAGGAGTGGTTTGCCATTAAAACTTCTGCCGCCTTGCTGCTGCGAAGAATAATCCTTTGTTTGGTTTTGGCCTTGGGGTACGGGCGATGGGTGCCGGCACAGAGCGATGTCGCCTCCAACGCGCCGCCACCACAGCTTCCGCATTACGCGCTGCAGGACTGCATCAACCGCGCCTTGGAGCAGAATCCCGACATCCTGGTGTCGAAGAAACACCTCGAAGAAGCTGCAGGAGCCATTGTCGAGGCGCGGGCCGGCTTCCTGCCCAATCTCACCAGTTATGCCAGCTACGAGAAGCTCGAGACGGACTACGCCACGCTGGGAGGCACCTCCAGCAATCGCACTGAGATTTGGAACGTTAATATCCGTCTGACCGAGACCATTTACGCGGGCGGCGCAATCCGCGCCCGGATGGACATCGCACGGCTCCAACGGCAATCCCGCACCTTGGATTTCGAAGCCCAGGTCGATCAGGTAATTATGGATGTCCGCATCGCTTTTTACGACATCTTGCGGAATAAAGCCGATGTCGCCGTACACGATCAGGCGGTGAGTTTTCTCGCGGAACAGGCCAGGAATGAGCGGGCGCGACTCGAAGTGGGCACGGGTCAAAAGTTGAACGTTCTCCGCGCCGAGGTGAACCTCGCCCTCGAGCAGTCCGCCCTCGTGGATTCGCGCAATCGCCTCCGCGATTCCTACCTGCGCCTCAGCGAATTACTGTCGATCCCATACTCGACTGACCAGGACAATGTTCCCTTCGATGTCGATGGCGCGCTGGCCTACGAGAAAACGACCCTGGACCTCAACCGTTCCCTTTCTGAGGCGCTCGTCCAACGCCCCGAACTCACCGCTCAAGAGAACGAGATCAAGCTCCAGAAGAAACAGCTCATCGTCGATCGTAGTGAACTGCTGCCCCATGTGAACCTGTTTACCGGCTACGACGTCGTCAGCGAGCCGGACGTCACCCTGCCTCAGGACCACTACGAAGGATACGTGGCGGGGGTCGAGGCGAACTGGCATATTTTCGATGGCTTGGCAACCAAGGGCCGCATGCGTGAGACACGGGCGCGCATCGAGGCCGCCGGGATCTTGTTCGACGCTATTCAACGGAACATCCAAACCGAGGTGCTCCGGGCGTATCGGGATCTGCAGCGAGCCGAGGAAAACATCCAGACCCAGACGGCCAACGTCCAACTCGCCACCGAATCGCTGAGCCTGGCCACCGCGAACTTCGCGGTAGGGTTGACGAGCCAGTTGGAAATGTTGCAGGCCCGGCTCGACCTGACACGCGCGCAGACGGCGGAGTTATCGGCACGGTTCGACTACAACGCCGCAATGGCACGGCTGCAGCGCGCGATGGGCACCCAGTTTCAGATCATCGACGCCCGGTCGTTGCGGGGGAGTGCAAAATGAGCTCGTGGCGCTGCATCCTTGTCGGCTGCCTGATGGTATTGGCGGCGATGTCGCCGGCCGTCGCCCAGATCGAGCAGCAGGCGCAAACGTACGACCTGACATTGGATGACTGCCTCGCGTGGACGTTCCGTCAGTATCCCGAAATCCAGAGGTTGCGCGCCGACGTCGACGGCGCCGTCGGTACGAAGATCGTCTTTCGTTCCCGCGCGCTGCCGCAACTCTTTACCCAAACGGGGATCGGCCTCCGTGGCGGCAACCTCTATAATTCGCCACAAATCGGGCCCCACTCGACCAACAACGCCACGGTCCTCAATCCCACCCCCTTCAGCTCGCTGTCGGCGTGGTTCTCCCAGCCACTCATCGACGTCGGAATCCCTCCTTCTTTGCGACGTGGAAGGCTGCAGGTAGTCATCGCACAGCAGAACCTCAACCGCGAAGTGACGGACCGTTTGCACGAAGCTCGCACCACGTTTCTGCGGGCCTTGTACCTTCGCGACCTTATCGTATTGCACGAAGACATTGATCAGCAGCTTCAGGCGAACGTACGAACCGAACAACAGCGACTCGATGCCGGCACGGTCAATCAGGAAGCGCTGAAATCGGCCAAAATCCAGGAATTGAACCTCCAACTTGAACTCTCGAACTTGCGCGGCGACCACTTCGCCGCCGTGACAAGGATCACCGAGTTATGCGGGCTTAACCTCAACGAGGATACAAAAGCCGGAAGACAATTGTGGTTGCCGAGACCGGTGGGCGAACTACAGTACGTACCGGCGAAGGTGGACCTGCCGCGAGAATCCGCGTACGCGCTGGAGCACCGCGCCGACCTGAAACTGTTGGCCGCGCTGATCGATGCCACCGCGGCGGACAAACGGATTACCCAGGCGGATTACTTCCCGTTGGTGTCAGTCGTCGGTTCGGGGTTGTTCATTCCGGAGAATTATCTGCTCACCAGGCAAACCCAGATCGTGCCCGGACAGCAAACCCAATCGTCCGAAGGGCGCGCCGGCGTGGCGATGAGCTGGCAGGTCATCGACAACGGCCGGGTCACGGGCGCCAGCCACCGCCTTGAAGCCACACGCGAGGCCTACAAGATCGACCTGCACAAGCTCGAACAGAACATTCCGCGCGAGTTGGCCACGGTGGAGGGCTCGCTACAAGATGCCGACGCGCGCCGCGCCGCCCTCGTCAAATCCGCCGCAGAGGCCGAGGAGAACCTGAAGTTGATCGAGACGCAAGTCGCGGTCGGCCAAGCCACACAACTGGATTTCCTGAACGCCCAAAGGAACCTGCTTTCCGTGCGCGCCGGCCTTGAGGATGCCACGTACTCCCACGAAGTCGCGAGGGCTGAACTGGATCGCGTCACGGGCCGCTACCTGCAATTTCATTTCGAGGGCGTCCCGTGACGGCGCTTGTCTTGCCGCGAGGTGACGATTAGTATCCGCACGGATGTTTCCAAAATGAAACGAACCATGATACTGGCCGCGCTGATTGTTTCGGGGACGGCGGCGATCTTGTACGGCATGTGGGCGTCACGGCCCGTGGCGGAGGTGTACGTCGCGCAGCGCGGCACCGCGGTTTCGGCGGTGTACGGGACCGTGAAGGTCGTGGCGTCGATGACGGTGAATACTCATGCGCGCAACAGCGGCACGATTCATTTTTCCAATCGTATTGCCACGAATACCACCGTCGGCCTGGTGGTCACCCAGGGGGAGTTGCTGGCCACGATCGTCAATGAAGATCTGGATCGTGAGGTCGCCAAGGCCGAGGCGGATTTGAAGGCCGCCGAGGAACGGCAGCGGCTTGGCCCGCCGAGCCTGCCGGAATTGAACGCGCAGCAAGCGCAACTGTCGCGGCTGGAGAGACTGGCCGAGATGCAAAGCGTCCCCGCCACCGACCTGGACCGGGCCCGCAGCACCGTTCAGACGCTGAGCGAACGCGTGCGCAACGAGCAGGTGGAAGTGGACCGGGTGGTCACGATCACCCGCGAACAGGCCGGCGTGCTGGAGGACCGCAAGGCGCGCTGTTTCATCACTTCGCCGTTGGGCGGCTATCTGGACACCATCAACTTCCTCAACGGTGAGTTCATCAACGAAGGCAGCACACCGTTCGTCGTCGCCACGAAGTCGATGTACCTGAACGGCGAAATCAACGAAGAGGATGTGGGCCAGATTGCCCCCAAAATGAAGGCGACTGTGCGGCTATATTCCTACCCCGATACAAACTTGATCGCCACGGTCACCCAGATTCTGCCGACGGCCAACAACCAGCGTTATACGGTCTTCCTTATGCTGGACAAAACGCCACCCAACCTGATGGCGGGGATGACCGGTGAAATGAACATCATCGCCGGCCAACGCGAGAACGCGCTCATCATCCCCTCACGCGCGGTGTTGGGCGGGCGCGTGCTCGTCGTCAAGGACGATGTGGTAAAACCTCGCAACGTGAAGGTTGGATTCCACAATCTGGAGCGCGCCGAGATCCTTGACGGGCTCCACGAGGGAGAACAGGTCGTCGTCGCCGACCAGGATTTGTTCCGGCCGGGGCAGCGTGTGCGAGCAGTCACGATTAACATGTAGCCGAGACCATGCCTTCGCCGCTGTACATCGCCCTCCGTTTCATTGGACATCGCAAAAAAGCCATCATTCTCAGCCTGGGCGGGATTATTCTCGGCGTGGGCTTTTTCATTTGTACCCAGGCCCAAACCCAGGGGTTTGAGCGGTTCTACATTCAAACCGTGCTGGGAACCTCGGGAGCCATTGTTGTGCAGGAGCGCTTCCAGGATCGCTATTCGGGGGCCCTGCAAGAACAGGGGATCGCCCTCGTCAGCGTGAAAGGCGAACGGCCGCGCAAGTACTACGAAGGCATCACTGATCCCGAGCAGGTCATGCGCGCGATTCGTGAGTTTTCCAGCGTTATCGCCTGTGCGCCGGTCCTGGAAGACAGCACCAGTGCCCAAACCGACTTCCGCAGTGAGGTGATTCGGTTGCAGGGCATTGATTTGGACGCGCATCTCCAGGCGACCGATTTGCACAGTTATCTGATTGACGGCGATCTGGCCACTTTCCGACAGAAGGCCTCGGGAATGCTCGTCGGGGAGTTGTTGGCGCAGAAACTCAATTTGGAGGTGGGGAACACCGTTTCGATCCTGGGACCGGGGGGCGTGACTCGTAACTTCGACGTCAGCGGCATTTTTCGCACGGGCGACAACATGATCGATGAGAAGCGGGCCTATGTCCATTTGCGCGTTGCCCAGAGTCTGCTCAACAAGCCGTCGGAAGTGTCCTACATCATCGTCAAACTCCGCGATGCGGATCGGGCGCCGCAACTGGCCGCGCACCTTGAGGAATTACTTCAACACCGGTCGCGCAGTTGGCAGGAGCGGGAACGCGGCAACCTGGAAATCTTCAGGGCGATCCGCTATTCGGCGGCCATCACGGTGTCAACGATCATCGTGTTGGCCGGCTTCGGCATTTTCAACATCTTGACGTTGATGGTGCTCGAGAAGGTGCGCGAGATCGCGATCTTGCGGTCGATGGGATACCGGCGGTCCGATATCAGTGCGATTTTTCTGTGGCAAGGGCTGCTGGTGGCGGTCATCGGCTCGACCCTGGGCTGTATTCTGGGCGCGCTGTTGACATGGGGCGTGTCACGCATCCCGGTCCGAGTCCGCGGGTTCTTCGCGACCGACCATTTCCTGGTGTACTGGACCTGGCACCACTACGCAGCCGCGATCGGCATCGCGTTTGTGGGCGTGTTTCTGGCCAGCTACTTCCCAGCGCGTCGCGCGGCGGCACTGGCGCCCGTTGCCATCTTGCGTGGTTCGGGGCAATGAGAGGGTCGACATGACCAACAGCCGTACGTCCGCGGCGGATGCGACCGCGCCGGTGGCGCCGGTCGCGCCGTTGTCCTGTCGCGGATTGCACCGGTTCCTTGGCGAGTTCGAATCGCGCGTCCATGTCTTGCGGGGAATCACGCTCGATGTCGAGGTCGGGTCGGTCCATTCCATCGTCGGTCCCTCCGGTTGTGGTAAGAGCACCCTGCTGTACGTGCTCGGATTGCTGGACACCCCCGACGAGGGCCAGATTATCGTCGGCGGCGAAGACGCGTCCGGCCTGCCGGATCACGAACTCTCGGCCAGGCGCAATGAGTTGATTGGGTTTGTCTTCCAATTTCACTTCTTGATGAACGAGTTCACGGCGCTCGAAAATGTCATGATTCCCATGCGGCGTCTGGGCCGGCTCAACGGGAAGGGAATGCGCGACCGCGCGGGGATGCTGCTCGATGCGGTGGGGCTCGGTAACAAACTCCATCGCCTGGCCAACCATCTATCCGGCGGGGAGCAACAGCGCGTGGCCATCGCCCGTTCGCTGGCCAACGACCCGAAAATCCTGCTTGCCGATGAGCCGACCGGCAACCTCGACACGGAAAACTCGGAGCGCCTGTTCCGGTTGCTCACCGAACTGGTGAAACGCGAACAGAAAGCGCTCCTGCTGGCCACGCACAACCCGCTGATCGCACGCTCCAGCGATTTCATCCACGAAATGAAGGATGGCGTGGTCGTCCGCAGCGGCCCGCCCGCCTAGAGCACATCCGCGAAGGCGCTCTTGGTCCGCATGAAGAATGCGTAGCCGATCACCATGATGATGACGCAGACGACCGTCATCGAAAGGTACTGCCCCCAGTTCATGGGCATCCCCCACATGAACACGTTGCGCAGATTGTCTACCATCACGGCCACCGGGTTATGCGTCACTGCCGGCAGCATCGGTGGCGGCACTTTGCTGATCGGATAAAAGATGGCGCTGACGTACATCAGAATCGTAATCAAAACAGGAACAAACGAGTTGATGTCGCGAATAAATACGCCGAGGCTGGCAAAGAACCACATCACTCCCAATCCCAGAAACACCAGCGGTATAAATATCACGGGCAGGTACATGGCGGTCAGGTGTAACGAGCCGTGCACGAAGAAATACGCCAGACACAACGGGATGGAACTGACAATCAGGTGCACCAGTGCCCCCCCCACCGCCGAAACAGGTAGAATCTCCAGCGGAAAGACCACTTTGGTCACGTAGTTTGGATTCGACAGGATGAGCGTTGGCCCGCGCGAAATGCATTCAGCGATGAAATCGAGCACGATCAGCCCGCAAAACAAGGCCAGAGCATAGTCGACTCTGCTCTCATTAGGGTCATGGCCAAAACGCGACTGAAAGATGTACCCGAACACGACGAAAAATACCGCCAACGAGCAGAGCGGCCGCAGCAACGACCAGAACACACCGAGATAAGAGCCGCGATAGCGTCCCAGCACGTCACGCACGGTAAACTGTCGAATCAACGCTCCATGCCGTCGGAGATGCAGCACCAATTCCCACGGCAACAGAAGACGCAACAAGGGCAATTTTTTGCTCGATGATTCGTCCGCAAATAGCATAATCACCCCGTTTGTCGAATCCTTGGTGATCAATCACCGGAGCCCAGTGTTGCATGGGCAACACCGAAAAACAAGGTGTGAATACAAACAACATTGTCATCCAAGTCCAGAACGTCGCCAAGGCTTACACGATTTGGTCGTCGCCGGCGGCTCGTCTCCACGGCCCGCTGTTGGGGCGAGTCGGGCAAATGCCGTTCCTGCCGTTGTCGACTCGAAAACTTTGCAACCAGCTCTCCCATGAGTCATTCCGAAGTTTCCACGCGCTTCGCAACGTCTCGTTCACCGTGCGCCAGGGAGAAAGCGTCGGCATCATCGGTCGCAACGGTTCCGGCAAGAGCACGTTACTGCAGGTCTTGGCGGGCACCCTGGAGCCGTCCGAGGGCATGGTATCGGTCAAAGGCAAGGTTGCCGCCCTGCTGGAACTCGGCTCGGGATTCAATATGGAATTTACCGGCCGCGAGAACGTGGAGATGTACAGCACCGTGCTTGGACTCTCGCGCGAGGAGATTCGGGACAAGTTTGCCGAGATCGAGGCGTTCGCCGAGATCGGCGAATTCATTGACGAGCCGATCAAGACGTACTCCAGCGGCATGGTGCTGCGGCTGGCGTTCGCCGTGCAGGCGGTCATCAACCCGGACATTTTGATCGTGGACGAGGCGTTCTCCGTTGGCGATGAGGCTTTTCAACGAAAGTGCTACGCGCGTATCCATGCCCTGCAAGAACGGGGAGGCACGTTCCTGTTCGTTTCTCACAGCGTCGGCGCGGTCATCGAACTCTGTCAGCGGGCCATCCTGCTGGAGGGCGGCGAACTGCTCATCGACGGGCCACCGAAGCTGGTGGTGGCTAGGTACCACAAACTGTTGTTTGCGCCGGCGGAGTCGCGAGCCGCCATCTGCCAGGAGATCCGCGAACTCCACCAGCAGGGCGCAAGCCACATGCAGGAACTGCTTTCCGTTGCTCCTGCCGCAGCGACACCCTCCAAACCCAGGGCCGCCGAGGACTTCCACGACCCGGGGTTGGTCCCCAAGAGCACGGTCGTGTACCCGAGCCGCGGGGCAATTATTGAGAACCCACAGATTCGCAGGCCCGACGGTCGCCTCGTGAACGTGCTCAACCGCGGGGAGGAATACGTATACACGTACTTCGTGAAGTTCACCGAGGCCCGACGCGACGTGCGGTTTGGCATGCTCATCAAGACGGTCAGCGGCTACGAACTCGGTGGGGCCACCTCTCACACGCGGGACAGCAGCTTGGAATCCGTCACGCCGGGCAGCGTGGTCAAGGTCGAGTTTCCGTTCCATTGTTCGCTGGCCCCCGGGGTGTACTTTTTGAATGCGGGCGTTCTGGGATCGATCGAGTCCGAGGAAGTCTTTCTCCATCGGCTGATTGACGTGGCGATGTTTCGCGTGCAGCCCGAAGACGGATTGCTCGCCACCGCGGTCGTGGACTTTGGCATCGACCCGCGGATTTCGTTTCTTGGCGGCGGAAAGAACGCGTCGGAAACCGGGAACTTGCAGACTGTGCTTCCATGAGCCGCCGCGCCGGCGCCGGATACGCGTACCGGCCCTTAGCCGCAGGCTTGCTTGCCTCTGGCAACGCGGAAGGCGACCAGATTTAACCCTGCGCACCCCAAAAAAAGGCGCATTTACGGGGCAAACAAGGGCCAAAACGAAGCCAATCCGGACAAACGAAGCCAATTGATTTTTCGCGGGCTTCCCGACACAACCCGATGCCCCTCAACCACATCCACGCACACCTCCGTCCAAAAAAATTGGCTTCGTTTGGCAAAAACAGGGGGGAGAGGGTATCTTCTCCCTCTCCTCCGTCGATCAGGTCGTTTGCAGCGCAAAGTTTACCCCGATTCCGAGATTTACCTCGTTCCACGAGGTCGGGGCTCCCGGTGCGCCGACCGCTGACAGCCCAGAGCTGCAACTGATAGCCGAAAGCATATGAGAAAGAACTGTGCGGAGCGTAGCACGGTTTCCACCCCCAGTCCAGCAGAATTATCTGTCGCCGATAATCAGGCGAACAAGAAAACATCTTGACACAAACAGCGGCTGGATGTAGGTCGCGATTCGTCCTGTCGAATAACGGCGTGGAGGCCAACTCAGATGAAAACTTCGGTATGGCTTGTCATCCTGCTGCTTGCTGGTAATTGTATCGCCGCCGTAACCAATCCGGTGAGCGTTCTCTCATTCGGGGCAGTCTGTGACGGCGTCAACAATGACGGACCCGCCATCCAAGCGGCCATTAACTCGGTCATGTCCAATTCGCCCAGCGGCGGATATATCACATTTCCGGTGGGCGTGTGCCAATGCAATGCACCGCTGGTCATGGGCGCGGGCGTGTGGCTCGAAGGCCAGGGGCCGGACGCCACGATTCTCAGGCCGGGACCAGGCGTTTCCAGTCTGTTGATCATCACGGGCGGGCTGAGCGGCGTGCTGTCAATGCAATTGGCCAACCAGGGCAGTTACGGCGCGAACGCGATTACCGTCTCCAAGCCTTACGATAACACCAGTGTGACGATTCGGGGCAACTTTTTCACTAATTGGAGCCGAGCGGTCTACTGGACGAATGGGGATGTCGCGGTCATCGAGAAGAACTATTTTAAGAAAAATG
>Ga0116126_1000041_pt1 | contig 117646 bp, 95 predicted proteins | sample June2015DPH_16_5_FD_89730 | JGI IMG/M metagenome (GOLD analysis project Ga0116126, IMG submission 89730) | Peatland microbial communities from SPRUCE experiment site at the Marcell Experimental Forest, Minnesota, USA - June2015DPH_16_40 | ecosystem: Environmental > Terrestrial > Soil > Wetlands...
ACTTTCAGATTGCCCAGCGCCGGGCCGGAGGCCGCGCGTACAGCCGGGCGAAACAGCACTTTCAGATTGCCCAGCACCGGGCCGAAGGCCCTCCGCCTCCGCCTCCGCCTCCGCCTCCAGCATTCAGCATTCAGCATTCAGCATTCATTTCTCCGCCCTCCTCCTTCGGTCTTCAGCCTTCAGCCTAAAGAATTTTGCAAAGGGGTTAAAATGTAAAATTCTTAGTGCTATACTTCATACTGGTAGAGGAATGGTGTGGCGTGCGGATTTTTAAAACAAAGTCGTTCGTGCGCTATGCGCGACAGGAGCGTATCGGGGATCACAGTTTACGCGAAGCAATCGAGAGGGCGGGCGGGCTGTCTAGAATGAGCCTTCAGCCTTCAGCCTGCATTTCTCACCATCAGCCTTCCAAGGAGCTGTCCCATGTTACTCAGTAGTTACACCAAGGAATTCGTCCGCCTCTCGTGCGGGTCCTCCGCCCAGCCGCTGGACCTGATAGCCCATCTCAATCAGGACATCAGTGAGGTGATTCCCTATCTGAATGCCGTTCTCGGGGGCTTTCAGTACACCAAAGACCCTCGTTCCGTTTCCTTACGGCTACATGGAAAGCTGGTCGTGATTCATCCGAGGGAAATCTGCATAAATGCCCCCAGTGACCAATCGGAGGGAGAAAAAATCATTGAATGGCTGCAGGAGAAAATCAACGATACCTGGGAACGCCGGGGAGAAATTCAGCCCCGTTTCGAAAGTGCTCCAAAGCCAAAGATGCTCGAAATCCTGAGACTGCTACCCAAAACCAACTGTGGCGAGTGCGGTCACCCAACATGTATGGTCTTTGCTTCCCATGTCGCAGAGGCAGGCAAAGGTCCCGATGATTGCCCATCGATCGATGGGGAGCGCAGAACAGAACTTGAAACGTATCTCCGACAATGCGAACCATAGAAGGCATTCATCATTCATTTCTCCGCCTTCCCCAACTGCTTTTGCCTGTAATAGTCCCGGTCCGCCACGTAAATCTGCTTGGTCACCTGCACGTACGTTTTCCCTGCGCCGTCCCGGAATTCAACCGGAAATTCAAAAACATATTCCTTATCGCTTTCAATCTTCGCTTTTATCTGTTCGATCAGCTCGTCCGTAATTAGAAATCGGGCAATAACCGTTTCCTTTACCGGCTTTATAAATTTAATAGTGGCGGATTTGTCCCATACTACATACTTACCCTTCAAGATGTTGATCAGCTGGACCATATACATGGGATCAAGCGCTCCGTAAAGGCTTCCGCCAAAAACCGTTCCCACGTAGTTTCGTGTGGTCCATTTCAAGGAGAGCTTGATATGTATTTCTTGCCAATCGCTGGACAAAAAACAGATCCATGCGCCGGTTCCCCTGTAAGCCGGGAAAAAATTGAATACCCATCGTTTCAACCAGGTTGTCAGACTCTCTTGCCTGACGGTTTCAAATAGCTTCATTTCTGTATTGATTTCTCAGCTTTAGGTTAAACTCTCCCGCCGCTCCACTTGCTCGCGGCCAAAAGCCCAGGGCTCAGCGCCGGCATTCTTTGATCGCCTCCACTATAGATTTGGCGTCATCCGGCGTTAAACCGTGGTGTACAGGTATTGCCAGGATCGTTTCAGCTATTTTTTCCGTAACCGGAAGCTTTAATGGACCATAGAGTTTTTCGAAGACAGGCTGTTGATGCAGACCTCGTGGATAATGCACCCCGCTGGCGATTCCTTTTTCCTGGAGTCTTTCAGACAGAGAGTCGCGGCTGGAGCCAAATTCACCCGGTTCAACCAGCAGGCAATACTGGTGCCAGGCATGTACCCCTCCCGGGACGACTTTCTGAGGTCGAAGACCGGCAACATCCGCGAGGCCTGCGGTCAGAATCTCCGCATTCAGTCTTCTTTTGACCAGCATCTCATCGAGTCTGCCGAGCTGTTTGCACCCGATGGCCCCTTCCACGTCGGTCATACGGTAGTTGAATCCCAGAGCAGTATGATAGTACTTGCCGGTTTCACCATGGCTGCGCATGGATCGCATTTTTTTGTAATATTCTGCGTTATTTGTGCACACCATTCCCCCTTCGCCGACAAACATGTTCTTGGAAGGATAGAAGGAGTATGCGACAAAATCGTCGAATGAACCAACATCCCGCTGCTTCCATGCCGCGCCGTGCGCCTGGGCGGCATCCCACACCACAACCAGGTTGTGACGCACCGCAAAATCACTGACAGCGGCTATATCGAGCGGATTGCCAAAGAGGTGCACCGGCGAAATAGCGCGGGTGCGATCGGTAATGCGCCTTTCAGCATCATCCAGATCTATCAGGAACGTATCGGGGTCAACATCACAAAACACCGGCGTCCCGCCGCTCAGTGCCACCATCGAACCGGTCGCCATAAAGGTAAAGGAAGGCACAAGCACTTCATCGCCCGGTCTCAGAAACGCCATATACGCTAAATGAAGCGAAGCCGTGCCGCTGGCGCAGGTCAAAGCATAACGTGACCCCACCTTAAGGGCAAATTCGCGTTCGAAAGCCTCGCACCGATCACCCTGACGAAGATTTCCGGACCGCAGCACCTCAACGGCAGCCTCTATTTCTTCCTCGGTCAATCTCACCTCGGAAATCTTTATACCCCTCACTGTTTAACTCCTCATGTCAAAAATCATGAAAATATACCGGCAAAACTTAGTAGTCTAGTCAATTACTTCGGTTTTTTGAACTCTTTTGTGCAACCAGGCATGGAATAAGAAGCAATGTGTTGGTTTATTTTGCGGGGGTCATACCGTGAATCTCGCCGGCCAAAAGCGGCACGGCCCTTCTTTTGCCCCCTCAACCCTATCGGATTTTGCAATCAGCCGCAAGTTGCCAAAGGCGGATGTGCCGGTTACCTTTTCTAACGGGGGCAGTTTTCCGGCGGATAATCGCCCGGCACATGCGACGTTTTACCCGGATGGATGAGCTTGTGGCGAATACCCGCTTATCGGGATCGCAAGGTGGACTTCGGGATCAGGGAGAAACTCATGACTGGCGGCTTACCGGTGATAATCGTCGATGACGACCCGGCTGTATGCGAAGTTACCAGCGAGCTTGTGAGGTCGTTTTACACGTGGGGCAAGGTGTTCGTATTCACCGATCCGGACGAGGCGCTGGCTTTCTGCCAAAGCCGCCGCACAGGAGTCGCCATATTCATACTGGACGTCTTCCTGGGCGAAAAGACCTGCTTCAGCTTCTTAAAATCCGTCCAGACCGCATTCCCATTTGCTCCCCAGGACACGATCGTCATGACCGGCAACGCCAATGACGAGGTGGTGGATGTGTGCATCTCCTCGGACATCACCTATCTTCTCGAAAAGCCGATCAGACCATACGCCCTGAAGCTCGCCGTACGGGCGATAGTAGCCAAGTATTCTAAATTCGCCAAGAAGCTCCTGCTCGATCCAGTTCTGGCCGACCATGTGACCCGCATCTGATCTTATGCTTTGGTATTATATGTCCGCCCACAGCTATCTTTTGGAAAAGGCGTTTGCCAGACCGTTGTCGATGACGTAGATACACACCTCTTTTGCGCCCTGCTCGGTGTAGCCAAATTTGGTGTTGAGATTGCCCATGAGCTGGGTGACGTCTTCGCGGATGCGCTTATCGTAGGATTTGAACCCCTCCTTGTGGTAGTCCTTGATGGCGTTTCGGAAATTGTCGTTTTTCAGGAACGGATCGAGCACGTTTTCCTTCAGATTGTGGATGTACCTGTTGTAGAGCGACTCGTAGAGCTGCGTCTCGCATATCTTTTTCCCGTCGACCATCATCTCCTGGGTCAAGGTGCTGGACGCATACTGGTTTTGTACCTCCTGTCGAAAATTCATGCGTTGGATGACCGTGGAGTCAGCCCCGAGGATGCGGCGCTCGACTGAGTCAAAAAACCCTTCCGTTATCTCGATCTCCTCCCCGGTGAAGACACATTTTTCGGTCCGCCCGGGCTCAAAACTTACGGCGAACAGATAATTTTGGATCTCCCTGGAGATATTGTCTTCGTTGTAATAATAGAGCGCTTCCTTCACCTCCTGAAGGACCGTGTAATTGTACTGACAGACGAGCGAATCCAGAAAGCCCTCCGGTATGAGTCCTGCCGAGCCGTTTCTGAACTTGTTGAAAAAGCCGCATACCATGGCCATGGTGATGATCTTGTCCTTCTTGGCATAGGCCGAATAGAATTCGCTGAAGATCTTGATCGAGTCCCTTCCGGTAAAGCCTTTGTCGCCCTCGGTCTCGGACTCCGCGATGATAGTCCTGCGCCTCTTCGCGTTAAAATTTTTCCTGTCCTCATCGGAGAGCCACGAGGGGATGAGGCCCGTGTATATGTCCATCTTTAGCAGGAGCAGATGCGAGTCGCAGTAGAGCCGGTATTTGTCCGTATCGGGTATCCACTCCTCCATGCCCGCTGACCTGGGGCTGAGCCGGGAGGAGATGATGACTTTTGCCAGATTGTCGAGGACCCTCGGGAGGAAATACCGCTGGATATGGTCTCCGAAGATGTTCCTGTAAATCTTCACCTCCGTGTTGTAGTCCAGGACGTAGGGGATTTTTATATTCGTGATGCGGTCTGAAAAAGACTGAGTGTCCGAGATATTTTGTTTGTCTTCCGGGTTCATGAGGGCAAGAAAAAGCGAGTTGACGTCTTCTTCTATGTCCTCTACCTTGTGGACCCCCTCGCTGATTATCCCGTGAAGGTTTGCGAACCTTTCCGTATTGTTGGACTTTATGTCCATCAGCGCATAGATGCCGTTATTGGTTTTTGCGTAGCGCGAGTACATGTACGGGACCCTGTTGCTGTCGCGCAACAGGGTGTTCAACTGGCTCTGGAGCAGTTGGTTGGTCAGGACGTGGATTTTCGATATCCTGTCGCCAGGGTTGAAGACGCTGATCCCCTCTCCCAACCTCCTGTCGAAGAGGTATCTGCGGGCAAAGACCATGTCGTAGACCTTAGAAGGGGAATCGAGTGCGTCGAGAAGCGTCTGGTAGAGCGAGAGGCAGATGGTGCACGGATTGTCCTTGAAGACCCATTCGTACTGCTTTTCCTTGAAAAGTTTGCGCTTGAAATGCTCATCGGTTATCAATTCGTCGAAGAAGCTTCTGCGGTATGCCTTAGGGATCAGCAGGAATGGATTATCGTGGCTGGGGCATGGGACATCGAGATACTCCTTGCCCGCCTGTGGAAAGATGTTTTCCTCGACCTCGGGGAGTTCGCCCACGCTGGATTTCTCCACCAGGCCCCGGAGCTGGGACATGATGTGGCTTGCGTCCGGAGCGCCACCCCCATCCCAGGTCCTTTCGATTCAGGCGCCAGACGATCTCGTAGGCCGCTCCCTCTTCGGTCCTGGAGTATTGCTCGAACTTCATGAGCAGATTGTTGAGGAAAGTGCTCTTTCCGCAGCCGTGCGGTCCCTCGAGGATATATATTCTGTTTTGCCGGATTCCCCTGCGGAATGTGTTGACGTGGCTTATCAGCCTGTTTGCGAAGAGCCTGTCGGCGAAAAAGGGATGGTCCGTCCCCTCCACAAACAGGCGGCTCGTGTCATAGTAGACAAAGTCGATGGATTCGGGATCGTCAGGATATTCGTTTACGCCCTCGCCCACATAGCTGTGCATCATGTCATAGAACATCTGGAAGATATTGCGAAAGACCAACCTGGGCGACTTGCCCAAAAGGTCCGTGAATTCGGGGAAGGTGAGCGGTGCGCACTGCTCGCGCTCCTTTATCTTCCGGCACAGGTGGGTTATGGAGGATTCTTTTTTTCTCGCGGCCGAGGCTTCCATTACAGGACCTCCTTGGAAATCTTTCTATCCTTCATGGTATAGAGGACCCTTCGCTCAGTCGGTTCCTTGCCGGAGCCGTCAGTGGACGTGCCGTTCCCGTAGATCGAGGACTCCCCGCCGGCCTCGACCACTTCGGTAGTCTCCAGTTTGACCGGCCCGCCCCACAGGTATTCGATGCCCAGCATGGTATTGGGAACGAATTCCGCAACGAGCGGCTTACCCTCGAAATGGTGGTTGAGATAGATACAGTTCTCGTCAGTCCATTTTGCTTCGACTTCGATAAAGGGAGGGTGATAGAGCGAATCGAGAAGCATCTGCCTGTATTTTTCGGCGCTCCTGCTCTGTACGAAGTATTCCCACACCCCCTTACCGCTGTTCAAGCGTTTACCGACAACGAAAAGCTTGTGCCGGTCCACGAAATCCTGGTCGATGAAGGTATTGATGAACAGGAAGTCGTTGAACTCCTGGCGGACTTTAAACACATGCTCCCGGCCCGAACCCGTTTTTGCATCGAAATCCTGCCGCTGCCGCACGTTTTGAATTCTCTGAAAATCGTAGGAGAGCTTGCCCTTTTCGGCCATCTGTTCAACATGGTCAAAGAGTCTCATGCCCAGTGCATACGGGTTGATCCCCACCCTGGGCAGTGCGGCCACCAGGGCGTGTATCCGCGCAAACCCCACCTCGTTGCCCTTTATCCTGTCGTCTTTTAGAAACAGTTTCTCATGCCAGTAGCTCGCCCAGCCTTCGTTGAGAATCTTGGTCCTGATCTGGGGCTGGAAAAAAAGGGAGGTCTTCCGCACGATCTGCATGACGGACTCCATCCAGCGATTTTCCTCCCTGCGCAGAAATGCGGAGTTTTCCTGCACGTACTGAAGCAGGTCCCTTGGGCCCTGGCTTGACTGTTTTTTCCGCCCGTCGAAGAGCGCATCGAACTCCGGATAGCGTTTGGCCACCTGCGAAAAAAACACGCTTTCGGCCACGTCGCCCCACTGCCTTATCACCTCGTTGTAGCGGTCAACCTCTTTTAGGTACTCGGTGATGCTCACGTTTCGGACTGTTTGCAGAAAGACGTCGAAGTAGAAGTCGATGCGCATCGATGTGTTCATCTCGGCCGGCATGCTCGAATCGAACATCTCGCCGTAGAAGCCCACCAGGTTATCGATGCTGCGGCTGAACTCAATCACGTAGTCCAGCCAGCGACCCTTCTCAGAGCGGAGCATGGCGATGGTGGATTTGTCTGAGAGGGCCTGCCCGCCGAAATCACGGTCCCAGGTGTGCTCGAAAAACATGTTGTTCTGAAAGAAATCGATATGGGCGAGCACGTGATAGAAGATCATGACGTTTAGCCAGTCCGGGTTGTTGTCGTTGTAAAAGGAGATGGCCGGGCTGGTGTTTATCACGGTTTCGTAAGGATTATTGGGATAGAGATCGTACCTTCCCTTTTCCCTGAGGACTTCGACATCATGGACCCAGTAGTCGTAGAGTGAGGGGATCATGTTTTTGGGGCTCAGCTCGATGAGGTCCCTGTTAGTCACGATGTATTCGAGCGTCTCGTCGTGGAAGCGCAGCCCGGCTTCCCGTGCCCGCTCCTTGCACCCTTCCATGATCCGTTTGGTATGTTGATCGATCAGTTCCATTGAGGTCTCCAAAAACCATTCACCGCAGGAAAACAGGCATTCACCGCAGAGAACGCAGAGAAAAAGCCGAGAAAACAATCTTTATAAATTATTGACCAGGCGACGTATGCCGAGCCGGAGTTCACTCAGGAAAGCAACTTTTTCATGCCTTCTATGAGACGCAGCTCGGTTGCGTTTTCGCCCACCGAGTCCATGCGAATGTTCCTGGCGTGTTCTTCGAGCAAGTGGGAGTTGGTCAAGTACCTCTCCACCACCGTTCCGCCGGTCTGCTCGGAGGTCCCGGCGATGGTGATTCCGACCCTGTTGGTGAACGCCAGCACCTTTTGTATCTCCGGTATAGTCTCGCTTCCGTCCGAGTCCCAGTCGTCGCCGTCCGTACCCTGGAGGACGTAGATATTGTAGTCGTTGGCCAGGCTTTCGGTCTCGACGATTTGATTTACCAGCCGATAAGCGGATGCGACGCGTGTGCCGCCTGCAACATTCGAGCTGTAGTAGGTGTAGAAGTCGGAGACTTCCTTTGCCTCGGTGTCGTGCAGGATAAACCGGGATTCAACCCGTTTCTCGTACTGATAGAGCAGCCAGCTATAGATCAGGATGTGTTGGGTGACAACCACTTCGGTGGGCTTGCCCGACATAGAGCCGGAGTAATCCCGGATGAAAAAAACCATGGCCTGTGAGTCGTAGTCCTTCTCCCTGGACAGGATGCGGTAAACTTTGTCGCGCGGCGCGACCAGCAGCCCGGTTGGGTCGATATCCTCCCACGAGCTTATTCTGTTCAGACCGAGATTTGTTTCGATGATGTTTCGAAGCGTGGCTTTCTTGTCCAGGAACTGCCCCGCACCCTTCTGCCTGTCTGTAAGGTCATATGTGTAGCGGGTCAACGACTGCTTCTTTCCCTTGTCTTTTAGTTCGGGCAGTTCGAACTTTTCGCTGAGTATGCGCCCGAGGTCGTAGGCGCTCGATTCTATTTCATGCCCTGCCTCTTCCCCCTGACCTGCGCCGGTCCCGGAGCCTTCCGCGCCGTGAACGGGCTCCTCTCCGATCACTTCGCCTTCCTGCCCCTCACCGGTTCCGCCCGATGATTCCCCTTCGCCTCCCGGTTCGCTGTGCCGCACGTCGTGAATGAATTTTTCCTCGACCGTGGTGGGCACCAGGATGATCTTCCCCTTGCCGCCCCGGCCCGGCTTGACCAGCCTTCCTATGCGGATCTTGCGCGGAAAGCCGTCCTTTTCCCGCAGCTTGTCCCGCTCCAACAGGTCGTCGATCGCGCTCAGGCTATGGACGTAGTTGCTCCCGGGCATGGCCGCGTCCTGGAGCCAAACCATGTCACCCCGGCCGTAGATGCACTCCCCGGCCATGTATGAAAGCGACTTGGCCCCGCCCTCTTCCTTCAGCGCATTTCCGTGGGCCTGGCCTTCAGTCTCGGGGATGTCCTTTTCCATCGCCTTTTACTGCTCCTCGCGTAGCGACAGAACCAACGGGAGTTATTTTTCCCTGCTCCCTGCTCAGTTCTCGTCGTTTTTCGTGCAGAAGTATTCCACCGTCTTTTGCGCGCAGGTCAGACAATAGCCGAGCTTGTTCAACATCGTATTGAGTATCCTGTCGTAGAGCTTCTGGTTTTCCTCGTTCGTGCGGTTTGCCAGAGCTCCGATGAGACTGCCCGCTCCAGCTATGTCGGATTTCAGTCTCACGTCCGTCACAGCTTTGACGAGTTCGAGATTGTCCATAAAGTCGTAGTCGCGGTCGGTCGACATCTTCTGTCCGTAAATTTTCCTGATAGATGTCCGAAAAGACTCGCGCTGTTCCCTGCTCTTGAGGCCGAGTCTGTCTTCAACGCTTTGAATGTAGCGCTCGTCGATCTTCAGGGCCTTGAGCTCGCCGGTCTGTGGGTTTTTGTATTTCCACATCTTGTCCGCCCCAAGGTTTTCCGCGTCTATGCCTATTATCATGTTCACGTAGTTCATCACGTCCTTGCGGATGGCGTGCGGCTCATCCATGTAGGCGTTGAACATCTCCGTCATGATTCTTTCGCGGTAGAGCCCCCGGGCAATCTTGAGGTCTTCGAGGTACTTGGCCCTGTCGTTTGCCTCGGGAACATAGTCCAGGACGATGCGCCCCAACGACTTGAAGATGTCGTAGGCAAACATGCACTGTCCTTCGTTGGTCTCGGAGGTCTCCATCTGAAGCTGGATCGCCCGGCCCAGGTTTCTCTGGCCGAGCCCCTTCTGGCCGAACCTCTTGGTGATGTCCGGTTCGTGGTTGAGCGTGTCGATGACCTCTGCCAGGGTCTTGATGCTCTTTTCCCCTGCTACCTCCCCGGCCGAGAGTTTCATCATTTCGATGACGGTGAGCTTTTCGGACCTGGGAAGTCTGGTCAGCACCGCAGCCACGGACGCCGCGTAGTTGAGGTTGGGGTCCTGGTGAAGCCGCTCTTTGGTCAGCGTGGTCTTGGCCTCGCTTCCGATGGCGTAGGCGGTCAGTTGCTCCTGCAGCCGGTAGTCCGTATTATGGGCCACGTAGCAGATGCGGCAACGATCCACTATGGGCGCCTCTTCTTTTTCAGCTAAAAAACGGTTGAACTCCGAGTTGTTGCTCGTAGCGATGATGAGCGTGTCGATGGGCCACCGGAAGCCGTCGATCTCGATGTTGCGGTTCTGTATGACCCCCAGGTAGACCTGTACGAGGTCTTTTTTGTTCTTAAATATTTCGTCGCTGAAATGGATTCCCCCGCCCGCCACACGCGCCAGCGCCCCCCGTCTGAGGTCAAACCGGAAGGGATTGTTCGGGTCCGATATGTGCAAAAGCCGCTGAATGGATTCCTCTCCCAGCAGGTCCACCGCCGAGGAGGTTATCTTGTCCTTGGCCGAGTACTTCCCGGTCACGGTCCCCATGCTTTCGCTAAGAGGTACGGGAACCACTTCGAAGAAGCTCAAAAGCTTTTCGCGGTCGCCCTGGCAGTAGTTCCTGATGTCGTTGAGAATATAGTCGCTGCAGGCGCCAAGAGGCCTGTAGCTGTGGTAGAGCCAGTCTATCTGCTGGTCCGGGAAAGCCCCCAGGGCGGCGAGGAACTCTTTGCCTTCATCCCGGGACTCGAACAGGTTCATGGCCAGTATCACCGGGTCTTCGAAGGTCTGCGACTGGATTGTCTCTATCTTGCCGTAACCGCCGAGTCTGTCCAGGTGCACAAAATTAAACGTATATCTTCGGTTTTCCGGACTGGCCAGAAACTGCCTGTAGAGCGCGCAAAGGTTGTCGACAAAGAAGGTCTTCCCGTTTCCCGGCTCCCCTACCAGCACGAAGGCCATTTCCCGCGACGATCCGCCTTCGGCCGCATCCTTGATGAAGGATACAAAACTATTCACTTCGTCGTACATCCCGACGACGTGTTTTGCGCTGATCCTGAAGATCCGGAAATCAAACGTGGTCCGGCCGTTGACCAACACTTTCTCGATGGCCGCCGGTTCGTTGAGGATCATCCGGGCCACCCCCTGGTATGCATTCTCAAAACGCCTTTTGCCATCCTTCACCTGTCGGAGATGGTGCCCTACGGATATTGTATCGTTCGCTTTCATTTTTTTACTCCAAACTGCGTAGTGAAGCACGTCGCCGGATATAAGGGAAAACAAGCCTTTGGGGCCTGAGTTTGCAAGCAACGTACCACGACAACAGAACTACCTTAAAAAATATTCCGAACAAGGAAGGATTCTCCGAGTCGGCCTACTGCCCACACGCAGGAGGCTCTGAGCACCGGTCCGCGAAGAAAAGTGCTGGACTTGAAGGCTTACGAGCCACGCTCGGCAATCAAATATCTGCCGCCCCGAGGTAATGACTGCCGGAACACTTCGCAGGCGGCAATTCCTGGATATCTACCGGCGCGAGGTACGCGTTTTCATAAATGCGATCAAATAAGCGATTGTAATTATTATATATGTATTGTAGCTTGACCGATCAGGACCGGACCTGGGGGGACCAATACGTCCTCGGATTTATGATCTTTGCCACTGATGGCAAGACTCTGACATCGGCGCTTTAATTTCGTCAAGGTTTGAGCGGTATAAACAGTAATTGGGGGGCGTGAGATGCGATTTCGAAAACCGGGCAAAATCTATAGTAACTTATGGTACCTCGGCGCTGAGGAATCCGGGATCTATTTGCTCCGGGGGCGCCACGGCACGGCGTTGATAAACGGCGGCATGAGCTACATCCTCCCCGATGTTCTAACCCAGATGCGTGAATTCGGGATTGACCCTGGAGAAATCACCAAGTTTTTGATCCTGCATTCACATTTCGACCACGTTGGAGTGGTCCCCTATTTCAAGAGAAATTACCCGGCAATTGAAGTACTTGCATCCGAAGCGGCCGTCAGGACATTCGAGAATCCGAAGGCGATCGAACTCATAAACAGCTACAACCGGTTGAGCGCCGGGGAAAAGACTGAGTCGCTCAAGGGTTTTGATCTCGAGTGGCGGACCGATATTGAACCAATACCCGTCCGGGAGGGCGACACCATTGACCTGGGTCGGATCGGGGTGAAAATCTATGAGACTCCGGGTCACTCCAACTGTTCAATTTCGGCTTACGAACCCGATGAAGGGGTCCTTTTTGCCTCCGATGCAATGGGCATACCTTTTTTGGACAAATTATTCCCCTGCATGAACACAAACATCGACCAGTATCTAAACAGCCTCGAAAAGCTGAAGCCTCTTAAGGTCAATGTATTTTGCGCCGATCACTACGGCTACATAACCGGAGATGAAGCTGAGGCAATCGTCTCTGAAACCATCAAAGAAGCCTTGAGCTTGAAAGCGCATCTGTACGAAATGTTCAGGCGCAACCCCCTCGACCTCGACTCCGCCGCCAGGGAGATCACCTCTTCCTTTTATCAGCAAATGCCCGGCTTCTGTATTTCTCCGGAAATTCTCGAAACCATTTTCAAACAGATGTTAAAGTATATCGCTAAGACTTCGCAGCCTCAGATATAATATTTTCCGGCCGGCCCAACTCCAAGCTCAGGGAAATAAACGCGCCTTTCCCCGCTGTAAGATTTTTGTTGCCTGCAACCTTTTGTCAGATAAAATATATAAGCCTTCACCTTTTAGTTCACTTTGATTGTCACTCGCACGGAAGCCGTCTTCGGCTCGAAAATAAATGCTCAGCTTCCATCGCTGCCGCGCCTCGCCTTTGTGGCAGCATTCCGTGGCTTTTGAACGGCCCTGTCCTCTCTTAGGAGAAACCATGGACGCAAAGAAAAGACTGTGCACCTCTAAGCACGAAAATGGGACGGATGAATTCGATATCTGCGCGCTTGAAGATATCCTGGAGGCCTCGCATGATGGCTTGTTCATAGCAGACGGACTGGGCAATATTGAAATGGCGAACAGCGCCTGGGAGCGCATTTGCGGTATTGACCGCGAATTCGTTGTGGGGAAAAACGCCCAGGACCTCGTCGATCAAAAGTACTACACCGAATCTTCGGTGATGGCGGCAATCAGGTCACGCGAAGAAACGACTATCATGCTCCACATGACCAGGGGAGAAAAGGTCGGTCAGAAAATTCTGGCGACAGCCATTCCAATCTGGGACGAAAACGGGCAGATAAGGCGAGTGGTCGCAAACATCAGAGATATAACGGAAATACTCTACCTCAAGGAACTTCTTGAAAAAACAAAGCAGCTTAACGAGCTATATGCAGCAGAACTCGAGCAGATGCGCCAGCAGCAGTTTACCAAACATGGCGACATCATCGCCAGAAGCCCCAAAACAAAGCTGGCGCTTGAAATGGCCGCTCAGGTGGCCAAAGTGGATTCGTCCGTATTGATTACAGGCGAATCGGGGGCGGGCAAGGAAGTAATCGCCGATTCAATCCACAGGTCGGGCCGCCGCTGTGAAGGACCGCTCATAAAGATAAATTGCAGCGCGATCCCCGAATCTTTGCTCGAGTCGGAACTCTTCGGATACGAAGCGGGGGCCTTCACCGGCGCCGGGAAACAGGGCAAACCCGGCATGTTCGAGATGGCCGAAAAGGGGACCCTTTTTCTTGACGAAATAGGAGATATTTCATGCAACATACAGGCAAAACTGCTGAGGGCCCTGCAGGACCAGACAATCATGAGGGTTGGAGGGCTAAAGCCCATTGCCGTTGACGCCAGAATTATTGCGGCCACCAACAGGGACCTTAAGGAGATGGTCAAAAGCAAGTCCTTTCGCGAGGACCTCTATTATCGGCTCAACGTTGTTTCAATTGAAATTGCTCCGTTGCGCGAACGAAAGGAGGATATTCCGCTCCTTGTTCTGCACTTAGTCGAAAAGATAAATAAAAAATATCAGTTCTCGAAGCGGGTTTCCTCGCAGGTAATCGATCACTTCATGCTGTACTCCTGGCCCGGAAATATTCGCGAACTTCAGAACGTAATCGAACGTATGCTCGTTATGACCCCCGACGAGCATATCACGCCCGTCCATCTGCCTTCGAACATACTAAGCCAGGCGGATTCGCACGGTTCCAAAGTGGCCCTGGATGAGACCATTCCATTTAAGAAAGCTATTGAAATCGTCGAAAGACAAATCCTCGAGCGAGCACTTAAAAAATATGGAAGTACGCGAAAGGCGGCGAAAGCCCTGAAGATTGATCAGTCCACAGTGGTTCGAAAAACCAGAAAGCATGGGCTTTCCGGTTTGAGTCACGAGGCCGAAGAACCGGCAAACCCTTTTGAGAACATAAAATTTCGGCTTTAAGCAGGATGTGTGCGGATGCTGCGATCCGATGCAAATAAACATCTTAGATGCTTCTTCGCATCAGCACGGGTTTGTGCCACCGTTGTGCCCCTACAACCTCAAACCCTCTGGAATCAGCTAAAATAGGGGTGATGTGATAATGCATCATTTCAATCCCCTTCTGAAAACAGCAACTCCCAGCCGGTGCCCTTTGCATAAAGGTTTCTCACCTCCCCAAAAGGCTGGCATGAAGTTTGCCGCTTTTGTAAAACCATCTCAACAGTTTTTTCACCAGGATTGCTAACCGCTTATCTGCATTGGAGATCGGTATGGCCGTATTCATGTCTGCTGAACAGGCGGTAAATCTCGTCAAATCGGGGGACACCGTTACGATGTCGGGCTTTGTCGGGATGGGTCACCCTGAGGAGATATCCGCGGCAATGGAAAAGAAATTCCTTGAAACGGGTCAGCCCAGAGATCTCACGCTCACATTCGGAGCCAGCCAGAATGATGGAAAATCAAACTGGGGATTAAATCGCTGGGCCAAAGACGGATTGGTGCGGCGGGTTATATCCGGCCACTGGGGTCTTCAGCCCGACCTGATCAAAATGGCTGTCGACAACAGGATCGAAGCCTACAATATTCCCCAGGGGGTCATATTACACCTGTACAGGGCGATAGCGGGCAAGAAGCCCGGGATTATTACCCATGTTGGTCTTAAGACATTCGTCGATCCAAGGGAAACCTGCGGCAGGCTGAACAGCATCAGCCACGAAGAGTATGTGCGCCTGATCGAAGTAGACGGGAAGGAGTATCTTTTCTACAGGGCCTTCCCGATTGACGTCGCGATAGTTCGCGGTACGAGCGCCGATGAAAACGGCAATGTTTCGATCGAACGTGAGGCAATCGCCCTGGAATTCATGTGCCTGGCGCTGGCGGCCAAAGCGTGCGGGGGCAAGGTGATCGTCCAGGTGGAACGAAAGGTCAAGGCGGGAACTCTTCATCCCATGATGGTAAAGCTTCCCAGAATAGTGGTCGATGCGGTGGTGGTTGCCAAGCCCCAGAACCATTGGCAAGTCCCGATGGCAGAGCCTTACAATCCCGCTCTGTGCGGGGAGGTAAGAATCCCGCTCAGCGAAGTCAGCCCGCTGCCTCTAGACGAGCGCAAGGTGGTATGCCGCAGATGTGCGATGGAAATGGTCCCCAATGCTATCGTAAATCTGGGAATCGGCATGCCTCCGGGGGTAGGCGTAGTTTGCGCCGAAGAGGACATGAGCGACATGATGGTCATGACGGTAGAGCCGGGAGTGGTTGGCGGAGTGCCTTTGGGCGGACTCTATTTCGGGTCGGCGATCAACCCTGAAGCCCTGATCGATCATCCACTCATGTTCGACTTCTACGATGGGGGAGGCTTGGATCTGGCCGTGTTGGGCATGGCGGAGATGGACGGCTTCGGCAACGTCAATGTCAGCAAATTCGGCCCCCGGATCGCTGGGGCCGGAGGCTTCATAAACATCACTCAGAGCGCCAAAAGGGTCGTTTTCTGCGGGACTTTTACGGCCAGCGGCTTCGACTTCCGGATTGGCGACGGCAGCTTGAAAATCGCACAGGAAGGAAAGATTCGCAAAATGGTCAGCAAGGTCGAGCATATCACCTTTAGCGGGGAGTATGGCCGGACCAGCGGCCAGAAAATCCTCTATGTCACCGAGCGCGCGGTATTCGAGCTTCGCCCTGAAGGAGTGACCCTGACAGAGATCGCTCCGGGAGTGGATCTCCAAAAGGATGTTCTGTCGCAGATGGATTTCACGCCCCTGATTGACCCGGCGCTCAAACTCATGGACCCGAGAATTTTCAGTCAAAAGACCCCAATGGGGATCAAAAACGAGATACTTGACAAGTATCGTGCGGAAACTGCTGTTGAAACTGTAGCCTTTTCTAAGGCCAAGAATTGATTCACCCTAATGAGAGGAGAGCCGTCATGGCGCTAAAAACTAGAGAACAATATCTGGAGTCCCTGAAATCGATGCGGCCCAACATCTATAAATTCGGGGAACTCATCGAGGACGTCACGACCCATCCAGCTACCAAAAGGACTGTGGAAAGCCATGCCAGGGCTTTCGACGCCTCACACGATCCCAAGTATTCCGACGACTTTACCGCAACCTCAACTTTCCTTCCAGGCGAGAAAATTCACAGGTGGACCGGGATGACCGAGAACCTCGAAGAGGTGATGGCCAATTCCAGGTTGAAGAGGTGGATGTTTCGGTTTACCGGGTCCTGCACCGGCGGTCTGTGCGTTGGCTGGAACGCCCAGAACGTGCTGTGGAATGTGACCGCCTTAATTGACCGCGAAACCGGGACCGCTTATCAGGAACGGCTTAGAAAATGGATTATTGGTTCCCAGGGAAAAGGCCTGGTCGTCGCTGGGGCCCTCACCGACGCCAAAGGCGACCGCAGCATGAGGCCCTCTCAGCAGCCCAATGTGGACAGCAATCTGCGCATCAAGGAAGTGAGGCCGGACGGCATTGTGATTAGCGGCGCCAAAGCGATGATCTGCGGCGTGGCCGCTTCCAATGAAATCTTCCTTTTGTCCGGCAGCGGCTACAGGGAAGAGGACCAGGACTATGCGCTCGCCTGCGTGGTCCCCAGGGGCATCGAGGGCCTTACCATAGTGGAAACGCGTCGTCCCAGCGACAGCAGGGAAATCGAGGAAGATGGGTGGGACATACCGGCCACCGGAATCACTCAGGCTTACCTGCTTTTCCAGGACTGTTTCGTCCCGAACGAGCGGGTTTTCATGTGCAGGGAGTTCAAGTACTCCGGAAAGATCATCGAGTATTTCACCGCAAATTACCGAGCCTGTATCGGCGCCTGTGTGGCGGGACAGGGGGACGTAATGATAGGCGCGGCCGCCCTGATGGCCAGGGTAAACGGCTTGGCGGCAAGCACGTTTGCAGGAAAGATTACTGATATGTCGGTAAACAACGAGACCACCTACGCAATGGGAATAGGGGCGATGGCTTTGGGCAAAAAGGGGCCCGGAGGAATGTGGGTATCAGACTCTCTGGTCGCTCATGCCAACAAAGTCCACGTGGCAACCCTTCCCTATGAGACAAAGCGCGTCTGCCAGGATATCGGCGGCGGGATCGTGGAAACCGGCTGTTTCCCGTCCTATAAGGATTTCCAGAACCCAGAATATGGTTCAATTATAGCAAAAGTGGTCCAGGCCAGCGACAAGTACACTGCGGAATCCAGGGCGCGCGCCGCCAGACTCTCGGAATGGCTGACCCTCGGCGCCGGTGTCCCGGGATGCATGCACGGCGGCGGTTCCCCCGATGGGGCTAAACTGGTTGTGCGCGCTCTCACGCCCGTTGACCAGTTTGCCGAGTTTGCCCGCAACATTGCCGGCATAAAGGAAGAAATTCCGGAACCGGAGAAGAAGAAAAAATAGCTCTTACAGGTGAAAGCGGGCAATCCTATGGTTTCTGCCCGCGCCGGGACCGGTTCATTTGCATTCCGGAGCACAAACGTGCGGCGTTTGGTCTATAATGGACCGGTTCCGAACTTCATCTCGCCAATTACCACCTGGAGGATCAGGACCCAAGATTAAACCCGCTTTGCTTTTTGGCCGTCATGTGATGTTTTTACGAACAGATCAAGGGGGAACAACATGGATTTCAATTTAACCGAAGAACACCAACTGATACGGTCCGGAGTACGTGAGTTTTGCCAAAAGTACGTTGAACCCTGTGCCGAAATCACCGACGCTGAAGCAAAGTTTCCGGCAGATACGGTGAAGAAGCTTGCCGAACAGGACTGGCTTGGCATTCCATTTCCTCAGGAATACGGCGGCGCGGGCGCCGATTACCTTAGCTACATAATAGTCGTTGAGGAACTCTCCAGGGCGTGCGCAACAACCGGCTTTACCCTCGAATGCCACACTTCCCTTGCCTGTTATCCTCTTTTTAAATTTGGAACCGAGGAACAGAAACAAAAATACCTTGTGCCGCTTTGCAAAGGTGAGATGCTGGGCTCCTTTGCTCTGACCGAACCCGGCGCTGGGACAGACGCCGGCGCCGCTTCGACCACTGCGGTCCCCGATGGCGACCAATGGGTCCTCAACGGCAGCAAGATCTTCATATCCAATGCCCCGGTGGCTGGAGTCATCATAGTTTTCGCGATGACCGACAAATCCAAGGGGACCAAAGGCATCAGCGCGTTCATTGTGCCTGCCGGCTCCCCTGGCCTGGTCATCGGCAAACACCTCAACAAGATGGGCATTCGTGGATCTCTTACGGCTGAGGTTTTTCTCAAGGACTGCCGTATTCCCAAGGAAAACATGCTCGGCGGCGAAGGACAGGGATTCAAGATAGCTATGATGACCCTGGACGGCGGCAGAATCGGGATTGCCGCTCAGGCCCTCGGCATCGCTCAGGCAGCCCTTGATGAATCCATCAGCTACTCCAAGGAAAGAGTCCAGTTCGGTAAGCCTATTGCCTCCCTCCAGGCGATCCAGTGGATGGTCGCAAACATGGCTACCGAAGTCGAGGCTTCCAGGTTTTTGACCTATCATGCCGCATGGTGCTACGACCAGGGTCTGCCCTATAGCAAGGAAGCGGCGATGGCCAAACTTTTCGCCTCGGAGACAGCGGCGCGGCAAACCAACAGGGCAGTGCAGATCCATGGCGGAATCGGCTTCATTAAAGGCCATAAGGTAGAGCGCCTCTACCGGGACGCCAAGATTACCGAGATTTACGAAGGCACTTCGGAAGTGATGAGAATGGTAATTGCCGGCAGTGTGCTTCGATAAGCCGAAGTGAACGATCAGCTTGTTCCGCACCTGGCAGCGCACCGAAAGCATGCGCAGTAAACTTTTTACTAGGAGAGAATCGTAAGGAAAGCTTAGCAGCCGTGAATGCCTTGAATCAATTTTTCGGGAGGCCGGGGAGGGCCGATTCCCGGCAATGGTCGACACAGGTTGTCAACATTTTGCTAAGGGAGGGCAATATCAATGAGTGATGTCACCGTTGGACTTTCCGTTTCGAAGACAGAACTTGCAAGTCTGGCGCAGCGGATGCTTCGATACCGATGGCTTTGCTACGGCATGCTGCTTTTAACCTACATTTTCGTTTACTTCGACAGGGTCTCGCCGGCAGTGGTCGCCCCGGAACTCATGAAGGAATTCGGTCTTACGGCGACCAGTCTCGGCATCCTATCCTCAATGTACTTTTATCCATACGCTGCGATGCAGATACCATCGGGAATCCTGTCCGATTACCTAGGCCCGAGATTTTCCGTAGGCACATTCTTCGTAATCGCGGCAATCGGTACGGCCCTTTTCGGCCTCGCACACTCCTTCGGAACGATCATTTTCGGCCGCTTCCTGATGGGTGTGGGCGTTGCCGTCGTCTGGATCCCCTGCATGAGGATCCTGGCAAACTGGTTCCGTCCAAATGAATTCTCAACCCTCACCGGCACGATGCTCACCGTCGGCAATGCCGGCGCCGTCCTTGCCGCAGCGCCCCTCGCTTTCCTTGTGGGCCAGGTCGGGTGGCGTCCTTCATTTTTCTGGCTCGGCGGGTTCATGCTGGTCATCGCGGTCCTGAATTTCGTCATCTTGAGGAACAAGCCTCAGGACAAGGGATACCCGACCGTCTCGGAGATCGACGGTATAGATTACTACTCAACCAAAGAAGCCTCCAAGGTCGCCTTCACCGAAAATGTAAAGAAGTTGTTCGGCATGAGGAATTACTGGCTCATCGCCGTCTATGCCTTCGTGATTTACGGCACGGTTATGGGATTCCAGGGGCTGTGGTTTATTCCCTATGTGCAACATATTTACGGACTGCCCAAACAGGAGGCTGCCAATATGCTCATGTTCTGGCCTATAGGAATGGCTCTCGGCTGTTTCAGCATAGGGTGGGCTTCCGACCGGCTCCTCAAGTCCCGCCGGAAAGCATCGTTCTACGGAATGATCATTTATGTGCTGACCTGGGTCCCCATCGTAATCTGGCCCGCATCCATTCCAGTCCAGGTCTTCTATCCGATGCTGTTCATAATGGGCTTTTTCTGCGGCGCATACGTGCCTAATTACGCCCACATCGCTGAAGGGCAGCCCCACAGCTTTATCGCCACGGCCAACGGAATGCTCAACATCTGGTACTTTATCGGTGGCGCGTTCTATCAGTCGGTGATGGGCGTCATTCTGGACGCATACGGGAAAGTGGATGGGAAATTCCCCGTCGAGGCATATCAGAGGGCATTCGTCTTCTGCTTGCTTACTCTTCTGATCGGCGCTGTGACCATGTATTTCACTATAGATACGCAAGCGCTTTTGAAGAAAAAGGCGGGATAGTTTTGTGGTCGGTCTCCCCGGCACTCAATTCGAATATTCGAGCAAAGTCACGCAGAGCGGATTGAGTGCCGGCGGTAGCCTAAAATCCAAATTCGGCCAACAGGGAATCGACTTCATCTTGAGAGTGCACCGCGTTTTCCAAAGCGGCGTGCGCCGGACCATAGAGTTCGTCTTCCTCCTTTTGCCTGCTAGGATCCGCCTTTACCCCGAACGTGCGGATCAGGTCGACAAGCTTTAGTTCCATATCCTTGAGCAGTTTGATTATCTTTTGAATGATCTGGCTGCTCAAATCATGGAAGTCCTGCGCGATAAGGATCGTATCCAGGTCTGAACGATTTTCGCTGATGAGCGTTTCTATGGCGTCCAGCGCTTGAGCGCCCTGATCGAGCTTTTTCCCGGCCGAATCACCTACCGCTCTCAGTCCTCCGAGAAGCCCGCGCAACCCCGAGAGCTGATCCATTTCATTCGAAATCCGCCCCTGCATGATTTCCACGTGATCCAAGGTGGTTATGGCCGCCTTTTCCGTCATCTCCAATATGTGTTCGAGACGATTCCCGGAGTCGGGTATCTTGTGCTCGACAATATCCTGGATGGACGGGTCAAGAGTGCTGAGAAAACCGCGTATTGAATCGTGGAGCCCCCTGGCCAGGCCTCCAATTTCTTTGTAAAGGCCCAAGGGGTCGCCCTGACGGTTGGCTATGTTCAGCAGGATCGTCTGCGCGTTGGCGAGATCGCCGCTGGAAAACGCTTTTACGAACTCCTTGGCCGAGCCAATCAGACCCTTGACCCCGGTGTCTTCTGCAAGCTGACGCGGCGCCACATCCAAAGGGTCCGAAGCGCCTAGGAGCTTTTCGATTTCTTTCATGGAATCGGCCGAAAGAGTGAAGGTAAGGCTGAATTGATCGCCCGAGCCTCCGTCAGGGGTCATGGACAACTCTCCACCCCAACTTCTCACCAACTCAATCAAGTTGGTAAAAGCGGCCTTTTCCGCACCTCCCTGAGATTGAAGATCTGCTTCATCCACGCTCCCGGATGCCTCAGAAGCTGTTTCCAGGGGCAATTCTTTTCCCCCGGAAACCCCCGCTGCCGTCTCCGATGTTCCCAATATTTCCATCAGCTCGTTCAGATCGATTTCGGGGGCCTTGCCGCCGTTCTTAAAAGTTCGCATCTGATCAATAACCGAGCTTACCGCGAATCCCAGTACGGCAATTGAGTCTATTGCGCCCGGCGACACTTTGTCGTTTAGGAACTTCTCGAGTTCGAGTCCCGCCCTCTCCAACCCCCCCAGACCAAGCTTGCCCGCTGTAGTATAAAATGACACAACAGACCGGCGAGATCTTTCCATCTCTTTTTCGGCATCCCCAGAGACCAGAGCGGACACACTTTCCTCAGCGTCTTGAAGAAACCTCATCAGTTTATCCCATTTCTGCGATTTCATGCCATCACCTTGCGCTTTCCTCGTATAGGCTGATTATCCCTTTTACATCGATTATCAATGCAATCTTACCGTCTCCCAGTATGGCGCCCCCCGAGATCCCCGGCAGTTGCTGAAACATGTCCCCCAGACTCTTGATCACCACCTCCTGTCTGTCGACAATTTCATCGGCAAGCAGGCAATATGAATTCTCGCCCTCGGTCACCACCATGAGCAATGCATCCCATGGGTTGCGGTGCTTAGGTTCTTCATTCAAATAGCTGTGCAAACGCACAATCGGCATGAGCGTATCTCTAACTTTGACCAGTTCTCCCCTCCCCTGGACGGTAAAATACGCCTCCTGCGACGGCCTGAAGGATTCCTTGAGAGCAATCGTGGGCACGATATATCGTTCGACCCCGATCTGTATGATCATACCGTCGATAATGGCCATAGTGAGCGGCAGTTTCACATGGAACGATGACCCCTTACCGAACTGGCTCGTGATTTCTATTTTGCCGCGGAGCCGCTCAACGCACTTCTTTACCACATCCATCCCAACGCCACGCCCAGAGACTTCGGTGACCGTGTCCTTAGTCGAAAAACCCGGATGGAAAATCAGATCGAAGGTCGTCTTTTCATCGAGTTGATCTGAGGCGCTGATTATCCCCCGTTCAATTGCTTTATCGCGAATTCTTTTGACGTCCAGCCCCCGTCCGTCGTCCTCTATATCGATTGCTATGTTGCCCCCCTTCTGCTCGGCGGAAATAAATATCGTTCCCGTTGGATCTTTACCCGCCCGGGTGCGTTCCTCGGGCATTTCGATTCCATGGTCAACCGAGTTTCTAATCATATGCACCAGCGGCTCATATATCTCTTCGACCATGTTTCGGTCGATTTCGGTCTCTTCCCCTTTCATTGTCAGAACGACTTCTTTGCCGGATTTTCTGGAAAGATCGTGAACCAGCCGGATCATCTTTTGGAAAGTGCTCTTGATGGGGACCATGCGCATCGACATGCTTATACGCTGTAGCTCGGCGGTGATCCGATTTAGTTGAACGGAGTCCTTCTGGAGTTTTTGATCGCTTATTTTCAGTACTTCGGGATTCTGCAGCACCATTGACTGGGCAATGACAAGCTCACCGACCATATCGACGAGGTTGTCGAGCTTGTGAGTGTTAACCCTCACAGACGCCGCATTTTCTATCGTGTGACGTTGCTCGCGTAAAGCCTTCGAGACCTCCCGAGGGCTGGCAGCTCCCTTATCGATTGCCGTCTGACCGAATTTGCTGCCCTCGGCCTTGCTCTGCTCAATGATATCCCCAACTGCTTCATCCTCCAGGACCCCATGCTCAACCAGGATTTCCCCGACTTTTCTGACTCGAATCTCACTGCCGGCCACTGGATCGCCGATGAAGTTTCTAACCTTTTCGATAAAAGCAAGTACGACAGGCGAGGGATCTTTCCGCCCACCTTGGCCATTTTCCAGCTCCTTTAGCAGGCCATTAAGAAGGTCGGTGGCACCCAGAACTATATCGATCACCGAATCGGTTATAGCCAATTTACCGGACCTTGCCAAATCCAGCAGGTTCTCAACCTCGTGGCTCAGATGATGAATCTCATTCAAATTGATAAAACCAGCGACTCCTTTGATGCTGTGAAACGGCCGGAATACGGCGTTCATCGCCTCGATGTCATTCGGGTCCGTCTCAAGGCCCAGAATGTTAAGCTCGATCGCCGCAAGATTCTCCTTGGCTTCCTCGATGAAGTCCTTCAGCAGCTCAGGGTCATGTATCTCGTCGCCTTTAGAACCGCCGTCCTCCCGGAACATACTCTCCAGATCGAGGGAGGATTCACCGGACTCCGAACCACTGCCCGAATCCGTGGACGCCGACGCAAAAAAGTCTTCGTCCTCGTCTGGTTGCACAGCGGTCTCAGTTTCTATTTGTGCGATCTCCCCTACGCCGCTCTCCACCGCGCCGCCAACCACAAGCGAACCAAGGAGCTTTTGAATCTCCCGCCAATCGGCGCTCGGATCAGATGACTCATCCAGAATGAGGCGCTTGAAAATCAGCCTTGCACTTTCAATAGTTCCAGCTAACGGCCCAGCCTGCCCGATTTTACCATCGAGATCGTCGAGAAGGTTCAGGCACTCCCCTATTCCCATCAGATCGTCAGGTCCGTCAATCACTCCGTTGGCAAGCCGGTTAACTATGTTTTCCATGAATTGTTATCCCTGTTAGAACAATTGCACAAATTCATCTCCAAAAACAGCCACAGGCAGGCGAACTCCTGCCCCTACTGCGGCAGGATCTTAGCGAGTTTCTCTTGAAGGCCCTCAGGCGTGAACGGCTTCACGATGTAGTTGCTGACCTTAGCCTTGACCGCTTCCATTATATTTTCCTTCTGAGCTTCCGCTGTGAGCATCAGAAATGGAATGCCCTTTAAATTATCCGTGCTTCGTACCTCTTTGAGCAATTCCAGCCCTGTCATCTTGGGCATGTTCCAATCTGAGATGATCAGGTCGACTTTTGTCCCCTTTAGGACCGACATGGCTGCCGATCCATCTTCCGCTTCGAGAATATCTTCAAAATCCAGGTCGCGTAGAATCTTTCTGACGATGCGCCGCATTGTAGTGAAATCGTCAACTATAAGAACTGTAAGGTTCTTGTAGGACATGGATGCTACCTCCTTTAGACCTCTTTCGCCTTGCCAGCGGCCGGTGCTGTGCAATCAAAAGAGCCTTTTCACTAATTCAGATAATTCATCAAACTTCGTGGTATATCGGACAAAGGTACGACCTTATCGGCCCCACCCAACCGGATCGCCTCTTTGGGCATCCCGAACACCACGCAACTCGCTTCGTCCTGAGCGACGGTATACGCGCCAGCCTTTTTCATTTCGAGCAATCCGGCAGCGCCGTCCCTGCCCATGCCGGTCATAATAACACCCAGCGCGTTCGCCCCGACAAAGCGGGCAACCGAAATGAAAAGCACGTCTACCGACGGACGCTGGTGGAAAACAAGTGGACCGTTTTTTACCTCCACGTAATAAGTGCCGCCGACACGCGTGATGAGCATATGAAAGTTCCCAGGCGCAATCAGGGCGGTCCCGGGCAGAACCGGGTCCCCGTCTTTGGCCTCGCGTACTTCGATCTGGCATAGACTGTTAAGCCTCTCCGCAAAAGTGGTTGTAAAGCGCGGGGGCATATGCTGAACAATCACGATTCCAGGGGAATTAGCGGGCATTGCCATGAGAACGCATTTCAGAGCTTCGGTCCCCCCGGTCGATGCGCCCATTGCAATCACCTTATGAGTTGATCGCTTGAGAGCCAGGCTTAGCCCGGGGGTGTTGTTCTGCGCGATAGGCTCCGCCTTTGGCGTGGGGGCGTACATACGCACGTTGGCTGCCGCCCGGATTTTTTCAGCCAACTGTACGCACATATCACCTACCGAGTATGATCCGCCCGGCTTGGCCATCACTTCGACTGCCCCGCATTCCAACGCCTCCAGGGCCATTTCACTGTTGGCCTGGGTCAATGAACTTACTATTATCGCAGGTAACGGATGGTATTTCATCAACTTTCGCAGAAAGCTCAAACCGTCCATCCGCGGCATTTCGATGTCTAGAGTGATAACGTCAGGCTTTAGATTGACAATCTTATCCCTGGCGACAAATGGATCGGGTGCAACACCTATAACCAAAATGTCGGGATGTTTGGACAGTTCCTGCGAGAAGATCTTTCTCACGATAGCCGAATCGTCAACTATGAGAACTCTTATCTGTTTCATTTTCGTTGCCTGATATATTAATTTTCAATAACTTCACGACCCTTAACTCAACCGGGCAGATAACTGAGAACGGCAGAGCCGACCGGTTCTTCAAGATAGCTCAAAACAAGCCGCACGGCGGCTTGAGCCCTGCGCGTTGGGTCGGGCCCGATCTTCCGGAACCTGGGTATTCCCAATTTCCAGGCCGCATCATTGATCCGGGCGGAATATCCGCCACCGATCATGTTTACCAGTTCCTTCATGCTGTCTAGGAGGTCCTCATCTTTAACCTGGTTTTCTTCAACGCCCAGAAAGCCGGCGGTTATCATCCTGGTGAATTCTTCACTCAGTTGCAGGGAAATGGCGATACGCCCCTCGTGATTCTGAAGCTCGATTTCCGATTCATAGTCGAAACACCGATCTTCCCGTCCGCAATCCTTGAATTCCACCATCGCAAAAAACATGGTCTCTAGGATCTCAGAAATCACATCCTTCAACACTGGTTCCAATTCTAGGACCATCTGTCTCTCCCATTATGCGACGCAGAAAAGCCTTCATTTCTTCCGGTCGGAAGGGCTTGCGTATATAACCGCTAGCGCCAAGATCCATCAATTGATGGAGCCTGTCTTCGTTTGCTTCGCTTGTAATAAATGCCACTGGAGTATCCCTGCAGATATCCCTTTCCCTCAGGGATCGGATAAACCCGACGCCGTCCATGACAGGCATATTAACGTCGGCCAAAATCAGGTCGATCCACTTGCCCTCCAGAATGTCCAAAGCTTCCTGGCCGTTTGAAGCTTCCAGGCACTCTCCAAGCTCAAACCCCAATAGTTGAAGAATTTTCCAGATGATCTTCCTCATCGAGCTGGAATCATCCACTATTAGAACGTTGTACGACATGGCGCCCCTCGCGCACCCACCGGAGACACGACATTTGCCTGCCTCCGGCATGAAAGTGTTCTCTCAGGTTTTTCGCCCTGGCCTGAAGGTCTGTTTATCACTCAACTCAGAGATCATATTTCTATCTCAGCTCCTGTCCCCATCTTCACAATTACTCTGCCGGAACTCATCTCCAGCCGCACAGTGCGGTTGATTTCTCCGCCCACGTGCTCAGCGGCGATCTCCACGTTGTTTTTCCAAAAAATCTTCCGCATCGCCAGATAGTTTCTCTTGCCAATATTGAAAACACCCTTCGGGTCGAGAATTTGTGCACCCCCGACTGTTTTCACCACCATATGCTCTTTTTTGGCCCCCATCAGGTAGCTGGTCTTAAAAAGATGACTGATCCCCGTATCCGCAAACATACATGGGTTCAGCTCTGCCTTTTCCGGATCCAGCGAAGACTCCGGAAGCATGTAATGAAGCATTCCGCCAACGTATGCGCGCGGGTCGAAAATTATTACAGCGATACAGGAACCAAGAGAATATGTGACCAAAAGCTCCTCCGGCGAGTCACTGAGCGCCATATCCGCCACTCCGATTACTCTTCTCATTTGAGACTCTCTCGTATTAAATGACGCCCGGCATTCCATCAGAGTTCTAATCCCGAATGATCGCTGCCATTTAGTCTACTACTTAATTACGGTATATAGCCGGCCGCACATAAGACAGCTTATGCGCCAGTCCCGTCAGGCTCTCGGAGTGGCCGACAAAAAAATAGCCCCCGGGGCTGAGAAAGCCCGCTATCTTGTTGACGAGTTCCTCCTGCGTTTTCTTATCGAAATAAATCATTACGTTTCGGCAGAAGATGAAATCAAATAGTCCTTTAAAAGGATACGGCTCTTTGAAGTTAAGCCGGCGAAAAGTGATGACCCGTTTGACATGAGCAGTTACCTGGAAGTCCGGTTTCCCGTTACTGTTGCTTACCTTTTGAAAATTCGCCTGCCGGAGTGCAGGCGGGACTTTTTGTATCTTCTCATCGGAGTAGATCCCGCGGCTTGCTGTCTCCAGCACGCGTGTCGATATGTCGGTCGCCAGTATCCGCAAATCCCATCTCGCAATTTCCGGCAGGTGCGCCATAACACACATCGCCAAGCTGTATGGTTCCTCGCCTGTCGAACACCCCGCGCTCCATATCCTGATCCTGGAATCCCTGTCTTTTAGCTTTTTCGCGATCAGCTCAGGCAGAGCAACCCCATCGAGAAAATCAAAATGCTGGGACTCTCGAAAAAAATAGGTGAGGTTTGTCGAGATGGAATCGAGAAAATGGACGAATTCGCCCGGATCCGCCCCAGAGGTTATGAGTTTGAAATATTCTTCATACGAATCGATCCCGGTCAGTCGCAACCGCTTGTTGAGCCTCGCCTGCAGAAGCGTTTTTTTGCCTTCGTGTAAATTTATGCCGCACTGCTCATAAACAAGCAGACTGAACTGCTTAAACAGGCGATCCGACAAATTGTTTTCCATTGCGTCCACTGCCTCTCGGCATTCTTCCCACACTAACGGCCGGTTTCTGTCCGGAAAGGCTTCTTCAGCTTTTCCGCCTTGGCTGTGCAAAGAAGAGTGCAGGGTGCAAATCAGGCCACTTTGTCCAGAAAACTCATTTCGTTGCCGCTCAGAACGCGGTCGATATCCAGCAGTATCTTCACGCCTCCGCCCGTTTTGGCCATCCCGAGGATGTAGCCGGTCTCCAAAGTGGTCCCGAAGCTCGGTGTGTCTTCGATATCGGCTCCCTTTATGTTGAGCACCTCAGAAACCGAATCCACCACCACGCCTATGTGCAGTTTTGCGCCCGAACCGTCGATTTCCACCACTATAATGCATGTGCGCTCGGTATAGCCGTTCTCGTCCATGCCGAACCTGAGCCGCAGGTCAATTACCGGGATCACCTTACCCCTGAGATTTATCACCCCTTTAATGAACTCAGGCGTTTGCGGGACCGGTGTAATCCTCATCATACCGATTATTTCCTTGACCTTCAAAATGCCGATTCCGTATTCTTCATTCCCCAGAGAAAAGGTGAGATACTTTCCTTCCCTCCCCTGTCCCACACTTGCTGTACGATTTTCTTCGCCCGGCTGATTTTTCATAAGAAATCCCTTCCTGTTTTCGCCTGATATGTATTTTTTTTGCAGGCGGCCGCAAAGTTGCTGCCTCACCAACCCGCTCCAGACCTCCCGGCGCCAGGCTGATCCCGCATCCGACGTAAGCCCACACTGCTTCAAATGCGGCCTTTCCCGCCGCTCCTTGTGTATAAATCGGCAAAAGAAATTTTTTTCTTCAATACAACTCTTAAAAATTATGCACAAACGCATCGCAAACACGCTGCAATAAGCAGATCGCCTAGCGGAAGGCAGGATGTGGGAGTTCTGAGAGAAATTGCCTCTTGACTTTCACCTTTTATTCACCTAAATTGAACTAAACGTTGTCAGAAGGCATCCCGCGCCCGCCCAACGCGTCCGATAAACACGCGATGCGGTCGCCTTCTGCGCTCCGCGATGTGAAGCTATTTGGGGATGCCTGCAAGCATGCTTCACACAGTGAAGCAGTGCGAGGCCCGCGTAGCGAGGCCTACACGACTTGTCACTTCACTTATTGTTGTGCTCTACGGTGGGCTTGCCTTCAACCGCACGACACTCGCTTTGAGACCATCTCGGATGGCTCCGCCAATAGCAACATAGCGACATGCACATGTAACACTATCTGGTATTTATTTTTGCATGATGCGCGTTTTTTTAATGAAGTGATATATCTAAGCCTATCATACGAGGAGTTCACGATGACGGGGCTTACCCCGGCGCAGGAAAAAGTTTTCCGGTTTGTGAGGGAATATATCACCCGGCACGGCTATTCTCCATCTTATGAGGAAGTGCGGCGTCATCTCGGGTTCAAATCCCTCAACTCTGTCTACAAGCACCTGAAGCAACTTGAAGGACGAGGGTATCTGCTGACGCCGTGGAACAACAAAAAACGTGTCCTCGACCTGGCTCCGCTGCACTCCCCCGTGAAGGCCGGGGCCTTCAGCATTCCCTTCCTGGGGACGGTTGCCGCCGGAATACCGATCGAAGTGGTCCAGACGGCGGAATCGATAGAAGTTCCGGAAAATTTTCTCGGCAACGGGAGCAATTTCGCACTGCGGGTCCGAGGCGATTCAATGATCGAAGACGGCATTCGGGACGGCGATATTTTGATCATCACCCAGCAGCCCCATGCCGAAAACGGGCAAACTGTCGTGGCCCTGGTGGCCGGAGAAGCGACCGTAAAGAAATTTTACCGCAGAGAAAACGAAATCGAATTGAAGCCGGCCAATTCCAGGATGAAATCGATTGTGGCAAGCGCCGAAGAGGTCGAGTTAGTGGGTGTCGTAATGGGCCTGCTGCGCAATTACCGCAACCATAGACACCTTGCGGGGCGTGAAGATTCAGACGGGAACTTATGCTCCGGAATATAGTTCATCTGGGGGTGCCCGATTTTTATACGGAGATCGAGCAACTTAGGCGGCCGGAATTGAAAAGACGCCCGCTCGTTTTGGCCGAAGCGGGCGAGAGGTCCGTTGTTCAGGGTGTAAACAGCAATGCCAGAAAAGAAGGCATCCGTGAGGGCATGCCGCTTAGCCGAGCGCGCCGCCTGTGCAGGCGGATTCATGTAATGCCGTCTGATTTTTATCATTACCGGGAAAAACACCTGGACATCCTCCGGGAATCCGGATTTTTCTCGCCGCTTGTCGAAGGGAGTTGCCCGGGAAGTTACTTCATAGATGTCACCGGGACCCGCCGCCTCTGGGGACCCGGACCGGATCTGGCCTGCCGGATGCAAAAGGACCTCTACATAAAAATGGGACTTCGGGCACGGGCCGGGCTTGCTTCGAACAAATTGGTAAGCCAGGTTGCATCAAATTGCATCGACCCGGGGGACCTGAGTTTTATCTTCCCCGGCAATGAAGAATCGTTTCTTGCGCCTCTGCCCGTCGGCCTTCTTCCCGGCGTGGGTGAGGTTACCGCTTCCAGGCTGGCCGGCTTCAATATCCTGAAAATCGGTCAACTGGCATCCTTTCCTCTCGACATGCTTGCGGCGGTTTTCGGCAGGGGTGCGGAGCGTCTTCTTAAAATCGCAAAAGGCCGGGACCCAGCCCCGGTACTTCCCACTCATCAGGTCCTGCGGGTATCTATTACGAAAATTCTGGACCGCGATGAAATCGACCAGGGGCGCCTTGAATCCGTTTTGTTCCAGCAGGTTGAAGAAGCGGGATGGAACCTGCGCCGCCATAATCGCTGTCCGGGAAATTTCAGCCTGCAGATTCGGTATGCGGACGGCGTGTCGGTCGATACCCGCAGGCGGATTTCCTCCGGGGCTGTCCGGACTGACCGGTTCCTTTTCCGGTCGATTCTCCCCGTCTTTTATCAGCTTTTCAGGAGGCGCGTGGCCGTGCGAAGGCTGGTCCTGGAATTTTCCGACCTCGCGATGCCCTTTTCCCAGCTTTCGCTTTTCACGTGGGAAACAAAGAAATCGTCAAAAGATCTCGACCTTCAGAAGGTCCTGGATTCGATCCGCATGAAATTCGGGAAAGGGATAATTGCCTGGGCAAGGGTAGTTTAAGGCAGTTTTCAGTCATGAACGATTTCGTCCACCTCCATGTCCATTCTTTCTATTCCATGATGCAGGGCGTAAGTTCACCCGAAGTCCTGTGCATGGAGGCTAAAAAAGCCGATTTTACCCATCTTGCCCTGACCGATACAAACGGTTTCTACGGCCTTATCAATTTTCTGGAAGCTGCGCGCGCAACCTGGATCGAACCTTTAGTAGGGGCCGAAATAAAAACCCCGCAAACATGTGCGGTGATCCTTGCCGCAACCGCCGATGGATACGAAATTCTCTCGGACCTCATTACCCGCCGCCATATCGAGAATGACTTCTCACTTATCCGAAGCCTTCCGGAAAAAAACTCCGATCTTGTGCTCCTCAGCGCCGATCCGGAATTGATAAAAGCATTACGCAACCGGTTGGAATGCTTTTTTGAAATAGTGCCTGGTCCATCCGACCGAAAGCTCCTCCATGCGGCAAAGGAGATCGGCATTGCGCCTGTGGCCACAAATGCAGTCCATTTTGCCGGGCAGCAAGACTATCCACTTCACCGGCTTGTTCGGGCCATAGACCTGAACAAAACACTGGGGTCGCTTGCGCCGGGAGAGGTTGCAACTGCCGGCCGGTGGCTGAAATCAGCCCGCGATATGTCCGTGCACTTCCCCAACTGCCCGGAAGCGCTGGCCAACACGGTAAAAATTGCCCAAGCCTGCCATACCGCCTGGGACCGTTTTCAGACCGTTTTCCCTCATTACCTCGATAAAAATGAGGACCACTTCGCCCTCCTTGTCTCCGAGTGCCGCACGGGGATTGACCGATGTTACGGAAAAACCGGCAGAGCAATTGAAGATCGCCTCGCTGAAGAACTCGATCTTATCCGTTCCAAAGGATTTGTGAATTATTTCCTCGTGGTGGCAGATATCGTGCGCCGCCGTCCGATCCACTGCGGACGGGGAAGCGGGGCCGCAAGCCTGGTCAGCTATCTTTTGGGGATAACCCATGTCGATCCCATCCGGCATAATCTCCTGTTCGGCAGGTTTCTAAATCCCGAACGTAAGGACCTCCCGGACATCGACGTCGATTTCCCGTGGGACGAGCGTGACGAGCTTTTTGAAGAAATTATGGCCCACTACGGGAGCCTGAGGATGGCTCTGGTCAGCAACCACGTGGGGTTCCGGGCCAGGGCCTCGGTGCGGGAAGTAGCCAAAGTATACGGCGTCCCAGCCTCAGAGATAAAGGAGGTAACCCGCAGGATGAACTACTGGACTTCGCGGGGCGCTACGATATGGGAGCACATAAAATCATATCCCAAATTCCGCAATTTCCCCCTGGACCCGCCCTGGCCGGAAATCATCAATCTTTCTTCGCGCCTGGAGTCGGCGCCCCGAAATATCGGGACCCACTGCGGCGGAGTGGTGCTCGTTCCGGACCGCGTATCGAAGTATGTTCCGGTCCAGATAAGCGCCAAGGGGGTCAGAATCATCCAGTGGGAAAAAGACCAGGCCGAAAAGGCGGGCCTCGTCAAAATAGACCTCCTCGGCAACCGCTCGCTTGCCGTGATCCGCGACACCATCGAGTCGGTTCGGGAAAACACGGCGAAGATCATCGACTATTCGAACTTCAATCCGATTGACGACCCGAAAACCCGGGAAATCATCAGCCGGGGAAATACAATGGGCGTATTTTACCTGGAATCCCCATCCATGCGGCTCCTGCAGCAAAAGGCACGAACGGGCGATTTCGAGCATGTCGTGATCCATTCGTCCATTATCCGCCCGGCCGCAAACCGGTTTATTCGGCAATACCTGAGCCGGCTTCATGGAGAACCGTACGAGCCGCTCCATCCACGTCTTAAAGACATTCTGGCCGAAAATTACGGAATACTGGTCTATCAGGAAGACGTAGTGCAGGCGGCGATGGCGCTGGCCGGCTTTTCATGGGGCGAGGCGGATAGCCTGAGAAAAGTGATAAGCAGGAAAAGCCGCGAGCAGCTCTCGGACTACAAGGCGCGCTTTGAGCAAGGATGCGCTCGAAACGGGATTTCACCCGAGGTGGTGGAAAGCGTCTGGGACATGTTCACCTCTTTTTCCGGCTATTCGTTCTGTAAGCCGCACTCGGCCTCATATGCCCTGGTGAGCTTCAAGTCCGCGTATCTTAAGGCGCATCATCCGGCGGAGTTCATGGCGGCAGTCCTCTCCAATGGAGGTGGCTATTACAGCACTTTCGCCTACATTTCGGAGGCCCGGCGCATGGGCATCGAGGTCCTGGGACCGGACATAAACCAAAGCCGGCTGCCCTATACCGGCAGCGGGAAAACGATACGAACAGGTTTTCAACAGCTTCAGGCAATAAAGAAGAACATTATAGAAGCCATCTTAAGAGAAAGAAGCCGTGCTGGGCCTTTTTCATCAATCGAGGACTTTCTCGATCGAGTGAGAGGGCAAAACGGCCTCCCCATATCTGCCCCGGACTCCGCCATACTTACCCGAAGCGGCGCCATGGACTCCATTTCCGGGGCCTTCAACCGCCCGCAAATTCTCTGGTTCATCGAAGCCTGGCTCAATGCATTCCGCGCTCCACAGACGAATTGCCGGTTTCAGACCTCCGTCTTCCACCCTTCGTCCTACGCCTCCCAATCACAGTTATCCTTCCTTCGCACTCAGTCCTCAGTCCACAGTCCTCTTTTAAGATCCCTGCCCTCCCGGATTTTTCCGACCGCCTGAAATGGGCCCATGAATCAGAAACGATGGGATTTCCCCTCTCGGTCCATCCTCTTGAACTGACCGAGCCGTTTTTCCGCTCGCTTCGGACGGCGGGGCCGCAGCCAAGATTGGCGCTGCCTTCGGCGGCGCCTCTCCCTGCCAACGACTTGCGCGCGATCGTTCCGGCATCCGATATGGCCGCACACGCCGGGAAAAAAATCAGCATGAAAGGATGGCCCGTCACGCGCAAGGAAGTCTTGACCAGGGAAGGGGAAGAAATGGAGTTTTTTACCTTTGAAGATAAAACAGGAATCTTTGAGACGGTTTTTTTCCCGAAATCATTCAGGCGATTTTGCCAGGAACTCGACATGAACCATGCCTATTTGCTGTACGGCCAGGTGGAAAGCGAATTCGACGTGGTTTCGCTCAATGTGGATTATGCTTATCGGGTAAAGATTCTCCGCACCGAAGAGTAGGGATTTAGAGATTAATCCCTCAATCCGTTCTGCAAAGCTCCGCTATCATCTTCAAGAAGGTAGCCGGGTTCACAATGGGAATGCCACTGAAGGTTTTCAGGTCAGTCAGGTGGTGGTCACCGGAAACAATGAAGCCGGCGCTGCCTTCAACTGCACACGCAAGGTAGATGTTGTCGGAGGGGTCATCGACTATGGTGGAAACGCTCAGTATCCCGGGGGTCGTTACCGCAATTTTCTCCAACTTCCGAAAAAATCGTTCGATTTCTTCCGGTGTGCGGCGGTGCAGCTTTTTGATCCTCGGATAGGTCAGCACCTGCTGCAGTTCGTTCAGGATGGCGGAAGAAAGCAGCAAAGTCAGGTCTCCTTCGTAAACCAGCCGAACAATTTTAGCAGGGTTGGAATCCGGCTTTAAGAGCGCACTCACGTATTGATTAGCATCGAGGACGACTCTTATCATTAGGTTTTTCGGGCTTTAAGTTTTTTAGCGCTCACTTTCCTGGCTGCTAAAACTGCTTCCTCGATGGCCGCGTCCAGATCCTTGGGGTCTACATCCCTGACGCTCTGCTGAAAGCTTTTTACTTCTTCCCAAAATTCGTCAAGGTCTCCTTGAATTTTCCGGTATTTTTCCATAGGAATGATGGCCACCAACGGTTTCCCCGCCCGTTCCACAACGTAGTCATCGCCACGCAGAGACACTTCGTTCATCACTTGGCCAAGATTCTGCCGGACCTTCATGGCCGAGATTTTTTTAAGCATTTGTAGTCCTTATAACTCTATCAATTCTTATAATCTATATAACCATTATAGTTGATACAATTGATCTGTCAAGACTACCCCGTATTCGTTTCAATGTTAATAAAACACCGCCAGCCACACAGTCTTTTGCTTCGGGTCGGTCCATTCCACCCGGTGCTTTGCATGGGCCGGGATATCGACCCAGTCGCCGGGTTCCAAAATGAGGACCTCCCCACCCCCATCAAATCTTAATGCAGCCCTGCCCTTCAGGACCAGGACCCATTCGTTTTCGTCCTGATCGTACCAGAACCCTTCCGGTGAAGCATGAGAGTCGGATATGATCCGTTCGATCCTCACGTTCCCCGAATCGGCCAGGGTTTCGAAAATCTCCTCGTGCGTCCGGTCCGGAATAGCTGAGTAGATATTTCCCTTAAGCATACTAAGCTCTTTTCCAGCAGGTAGCGTTCAAAGACTTAGCGGGCTGCTCTCCGCTTAGCCCACCCTTGGTTCTTTTCATGGTTCAGGGTGTCCCACAGGGGCATGATGGGCTCCCGTTAAATCCTTAGGCCAAAGGCAAAACAGGAGCCGCAAGCAATTATTCAATCCTGTTAATCCTGTTAAATCTCTTAAATAAAAATCCCCCGGGTTGGGATTTTACACCAACCCGGGGGATTTCTCAGATGAAATCCGCGCTCCGCAAATTTTGCAGAAGCCCGAACTCAAAAACCAGACCTCATCAACTTATATGTCGAAGTAGAGTTTGAATTCCATGGGATGCGGCCGCATGCGAACAACGTCCACTTCGTTCAGGGTCTTGTATTCGATCCACATTTCGATGACATCCTTGGTGAAAACGTCGCCCTTTAGCAGAAACTTGTGGTCTTTTCCAAGCGCCTTGAGGGATTCTTCAAGGGACCCCGGAGTCGAGGGAACTTTTGCCAGCTCTTTCGCACTCAATCCGTAGATGTCCTCATCGAGCGGCTGGCCCGGATCTATCTTGTTTTCGATGCCGTCAAGGGCGGCCATAAGCAGCGCGCTGAAAGCGAGGTAGCCGTTGCAGGACGGGTCGGGGAAGCGGACCTCGAGCCTTTTGAGCTTCGGAGACGGCGAGTACATCGGAATACGGATGCCTGCGCTTCGGTTGCGGCTCGAGTAAGCCAGGTTCACCGGAGCTTCATATCCGGGGACCAGCCTCTTGTAGGAATTGGTGGTCGGGTTGGTTATGGCGCACAGCGCCGGGGCATGTTTCAGTATCCCGCCTGCCGCCCAAAGAGCCATTTGACTCAGACCCGCGTACTTGTCCCCGGCAAACAGCGGCTTGCCCCCTTTCCAGAGACTGAAATGGGTGTGCATGCCCGTGCCGTTGTCGCCATAAAGCGGCTTCGGCATGAGGGTAACCGTCTTGCCATATTTCTTGGCGACATTTTTTAGAACATATTTGTACCACGCCAGGTTGTCGGCCATCTTGACAAGAGGGGCCGCTTTCATATCGATTTCAGCCTGACCGGCAGTGGCGACCTCGTGGTGCTGACATTCCGTGCGCACACCGACCTGCTCCATTGTCAGGATCATCTCGGAACGGATATCCTGCTGGGAATCCATCGGAGGCACAGGAAAATAGCCCTCTTTGTAGCGGGGCTTGTATCCTAGGTTCGGGCTCTCGATCCTTCCGGAGTTCCACTGACCCTCGACCGAATCGATGTAGTAGTAGCTGAAGTTATAGGAGCTGTCGAACCGGATATCGTCGAAGATGAAAAACTCCGCTTCCGGGCCGAACCAGGCCATATCGCCCACCCCTGTGGACTTAAGGTATGCTTCAGCCTTCTGAGCGATGTTTCTGGGATCGCGCGTATATTTTTTCTTCGTCAGGGGATCCACTACATTGCAGATCATCGTAAGGGTTGGCGCGGCTGTAAACGGTTCCATCACCGCCGTATCCGGGTCCGGAACAATCAGCATGTCACTGGCGTGTATAGGCTGCCATCCACGGATGCTGGATCCATCGAAACCGTAGCCGCTTTCGAAGTCACTTTCGCCCAACTCTGCGATCGGAACTGAAAAATGCTGCCATATCCCGATAAAGTCCATGAACTTAAAATCAACTATCTTGGCGCCGTTTTGTTTTGCAAAAGCCACTACTTCTTTTGGGGTCATAATTTCCTCCTGTGAGTTTTCAAAATACACATTGAACGGCTCAATCCGGAATGTCTAGGCAATTTGCTTGCCAACGTCAACAATTTTCTTCCAGCCCCCTTCCCGCCCCCTCTGAGCGAAGGCATTTTAACAATTCCGAGCCCGAGACCAATTGTGAGTCACACCTGACCCGGCCAATGAAAAAAACATTTTTGTTACGCAAAGTACGGCAAAAACGTGAAAGAACATGCCTAAAGGACATTGGAAACTGTAATTAGTCGAAAATTCAATCGAATTCCTTACCCAAAAGCTCAGTCCGGTTTCGAACAAAAATGTACCCTTGGCGCGCTACCCTGCAAAATCGGGGCAAACATGAACGGTCAGCAGACCTCGGACAGGCACCAAAGGAGCTTTTCTCTTACCTGTTCATGCCTGTCGTGGCTAATCAGCTTCTCGCCGCTCAAGTCGGTGACGTAAAAAATATCGGCAACCTGCGCTCCAGGTGTCGAGATCTTGGCAAGTTGAATATTTATATCCAGTTCGAAAAGGGCGTTGGTGATCGTGTGCAGCACGCCCGGCCGGTCCCAGGTATATACTTCGATCAGGGTGTAGAAGTCCGATGCCTCCTCGTCGATTATGACCTTATCCTCTTTGCGCGGATAGCACTTGGTCTCCAGGACCGATGGCCTGCGCCTGCTTTCCAGTATTTCGTCAAGATATGATGAATCGGCAAGGGCGCGAACAAGATCGCTTTCCACCTTGGCCCACAGTTCTTCGCGATGAAGAGGGTCGGGAATCCGCTCTACACGCAGGACATCGCAGGCCACACCGGGTTCGCGGGTAAAGATGTCGGCGGAAAGGATATTCAATCCTCTTGCCCACAGAACACCGGTAATGAGAGCAAACAGCCCGGGTCGATCACGTGTTACGACGGTGGTCTGCCACATCTCGCCTTCGAGCGGTTCTGCCTTGAAGCAAACCGGGCGGTGCGCCAGTTGATTCTCCATCTCGTAGTGCTTTAGAATCTCCTGCGGATGCTGAGAGAGCAAATACCTGAAAGGCAGCCTCTCCATCCATCCGGACAGCCTTTCGCTTTCAGCCGGGTCGGGCAAAAGGGCTAAAACTTTTCTGTGCGTTTGCGCAGTGCGCGTCTCGATGTCTTCCGGTTCGAGGTCCGCCCGCAGCAGCAACCTGTCAACCTTGAAGAAAAGCTCTCTAAGCAGGGACGCTTTCCAGGTGTTCCATGCCTCCGTACCGGTCGCGCGGCTGTCGGCCACAGTAAGCATATAGAGCAAAAGCAGGCGCTGGCGATCCTTGATGGTTACCGCACACTGCGATACCGGCTTTTCGTCCATTAAATCCCGCTTGAGTGCGGTTTCGGCAAGAATAAGGTGATGTTCGATCAGAAAACAGAGCAGATTTCTCTGACTGTCGCTCAAGCCCATCCTTACCGCGATATCCCCGGCCATCATGGCGCCGTGCATCGAGTGATTATTTCCCCGCCCCTTCCCAATGTCGTGCAGAAGCCCGGCCAGGTAGAGAATACGCCGCTCCTCGGGACCTATCAGCTCTCCGGCGCTCTTCAAAGGCTCTTCGCCATTGACCTCGCCAGCTTCAATGAGATGAAGTTCGCGGACCGTGCGCAGCAGGTGCTCATCAACAGTATAGACATGATAGACGTCATTTTGGACTCGATAACGCACCGCGGAGAATTCCGGTATGAATACCTGCAGAAAAGCTGTTTCCAGCATAGTCTTAAGGACATGGAACGAGTATTGCGGGTCCAGCAAGATGTCGAAGAACTGATTTATTGCCTCGGGATTTCGCCTTTCGCGATCTCCAAACCCACCCAGATTTTCCCGGATAATTTTTCCCGCATTGTGGTGAAAATGAGCTTTGGAACGCGCCGCCTGCCAGAAAAATCGCATGAGCAAAAGCGGATCTTTCCTCAACCATTCCGGTTCCATAAAGTGAAGGTGCTTGCCTTCCAGCAGGAATGGACCCGGCAGGATGCGCCTGCGCAGGTGAAAGTGGCGAAACCTTCTCTGGGACTCCTCGAGTCTTTCAAGAAAAAAGGAGGTCGTCCTGCGTACGCGAGAAGTGCAGCGGTAATACAGGCGCATGAAACCCTCAACGGCAGAACCTTCCGTACCTGCAATGCAACCCATTCGCCCCGCAATCTGTTCCTGCTCCGGAAAAAGCAGCCTGTCCTGCCTTCTTGCACTCAACTGGTGCAGTTGAAGTCTTACCCGCCACAGGAAATCGTATGACTGCTCGATCCAGAGTTTCTCGGCATCCATGAGCCATTCATTATTGAGCATTGCTTCCAGCGAAGGATCGTGAAGGTACACAATTCCCGCCCACCTGATCGTATGCAGGTCGCGCAGACCCCCCACTCCATCCTTAACGTTAGGCTCCAGCAGATAGGGGCTTTCACCATACTGGTGGAGTCTTGCCTCTCTATATGCGATCAGGTCCTGAAGAAACCGCCGCCGTCTGCCGGGATTGCCGAACAACTTGAGCAAGGACCTTTGCCAATCATTGAAAAACTCGGCGTCTCCCGCAACCAGGCGAGCTTCCAGGTAGTTGGTCAGAATGGAGAAATCGTTCTGAACCATATTGCTAACCATAGAAACCGAAGCAGTGGCGTGTCCGACTTCGAACGCGCTGTCCCACAAGCCGTACACGAGATAGTGAACCAGTTCCGACAAAAATGTAGGAAGCCGTTTCTTATAAAGAAACAGAAGATCGAGGTCGGAGGCGAAGCTGAGTTCACCACGGCCGAAGCCGCCTACGGCAACCAAAGCCCAGCCCTCCTGGGGCGCCGAATATTCGCTCAACGCGTTGCCCATGGCCTCTTGCAGGTTGGACGAATAGGTGCGCGCCGCCAGCAGCCCTGGAACATCCGTGCGGCATTCCCGAACGAAATGATCCCGCAGATCTTTGAGTTTTCGAGTTAGATTTGAACGTTGGACCATGATTTATTATTGATACATTCTAAAGCGCGTCTTCTCCGGTCTCGCCGGTCCGGATGCGAATACACTCCTCAACAGGTATAACAAAAATCTTGCCATCTCCGATTTTGCCCGTTTGCGCCGACTCACGAATTGCGGCCACAACCTCCGACAACTGCCGGTCGGGAACTATCACTTCTATTTTAATTTTAGGAAGAACGTCAACTACATACTCAGCACCTCGGTAAACTTCCGTGTGCCCCCTCTGTCGCCCGAAACCCTTCACCTCGGACACCGTCATTCCTTTGATTCCCAGGCCCGACAACCTTTCCTTAACATCGTCGAGCCTGAATGGCTTGATAACCGCTTCGATTTTTTTCATTTTTGTTCCCAGCCTTTGAAGTCAAAACCTGTTTTCGAAAAAGTTTATCGGACAAAAGTAACAAAAATGTACGTCAGGTCTCGATATATCCCTGCGCGATCGGATTGCGCCTGCCGATCCCGAAGGCCTTCGTTGTAACCCTCAAGATCGGGGGCGCCTGCCAGCGTTTGTATTCGTTGAGTTCGACTCGTCTTACCACCCATCTCACCGTTTCCGGATCAAACCCTCTGGCGATTATCTGCTTTACCGGAATGCGCTGCTCCACAAATTCGGCCAGAATAGCGTCCATAATTTCGTAAGGCGGAAGTGTGTCCTGGTCCGTCTGGTTTGGCCGCAACTCCGCGGAGGGAGCGCGCGTAAGTATGCGCTCCGGGATCCAGCCATGTTCATCGTTTAGTCTGTGGGCAAGTTCATAGACCATCGTTTTGGGAACATCGCCCAAGACCGCAAGCCCACCGTTCATATCCCCGTAGAGTGTACAATATCCGACGGCGATTTCCGATTTATTGCCCGTACTCAGAAGCAGCCTGCCGAACTTGTTGGAAATGGACATTAGCACCATACCCCTGATACGCGCCTGGAGATTTTCTTCAGTGAAGTCGTGCGGTAAATCGTTAAAAATCGGTTTCAAAGACTTCAGCGCGGTCGAAAAAAGCTCATCGATCGCAATCACCTCAAAGCCGATTCCAAGCCGGACGGCTAATTCACGCGCATCGCTAAGGCTTTCGGGAGCGTTAAAAGGACCGGGCATCGAGACCCCCAAAACGTTCTCGGCGCCCAGCGCAATTGAAGCCAGGCAAGCCGTCAGCGCGGAATCCACCCCGCCGCTGAGCCCGATCACCGCCCGCTTGAAAGAGCACTTGCGGGCATAGTCGCCCAACCCCAGGGTGAGCGCCCCGATCACCTCCGAGACGTGGTCATAGTCAGCCGCATGCAGTTCACAATCGCCGCCGCCCATGTCATAGATGATCAGGTCCTCCGCGAAATCGACGCCTGTAGCGCAAAGGCGGCCCTTTTCATCCCAGATCATGCTGTGGCCGTGAAAAATCAGCTCGTCGTTTCCGCCAACCTGGTTCACATAAACTATTGGGGCCCCTGCGCAGGCAGCCTGGCTCTTCAGCAGTTGGCCAACCCAGTGTGGCTTGCCTACGTGATAGGGAGAGGCGGAAATATTTACAATCAGATCGACCGAGGCTTTGCCCAACTCACCTACCGGATCGACACTATAGAGAGGACCCGGAAGATAACCCGGAACGTTCCATGCGTCTTCGCAAATCGTAATGCCGATCCGCTTGCCCCTGAAATCGACCCACGCCGCAGCTTTGCCGGGTTCGAAATATCTCTCCTCATCGAAAACATCATAGGAGGGCAGGAGCATCTTATGGGCGATGCAACGGAGCTTGCCGTCTTCATAGAACACGGCGGAATTGTGGTAGGGCTTTCCGGAACCCTCATTGACCGAAACCGCTCCAAAGATGACCCCAATACCTTTGCCCGCGCTCGCTATGCGCTCCCAGTAACGAAGACTGTCGGCTACAAAGCCGCGTTTGTCGAGAAGGTCACGCGGCGGGTATCCCATTATGGACAATTCCGGGAAAATGACCAGTTCGGCATTGGCCTTTTTCGCTATTTCTATAAATTCGCATATTTCGCGCGTGTTGCCCTCGAGGTCTCCAACCAAAGGATCGATCTGCCCCATTGCGATACGCATCATCGGTTCCTTCTCATCAGCCCGGCAGTGTCAGTAAACCAATCTCCCGTGGAGATTCCGCATTGACGAAATGCTAATTTATCTAGCCGATTTTACAGAGTAATCATTTTAGCCTATTCGTGCCCTTCCCGCATTAAGTAATCCCTTTTTTCAAATCTGTATGCTATAAAAAAACGCAGTCATTGCAGGGGCCGGTTTTCCACAAAATATATTTCGGCAATCTCCTCCTGGCGGAGAATAAGAGTCTATGATGCACTGGAGGAAGCGAGTTCGAGAAAAAAGACTCGGTGCTGATGAGATATTGCGCGAAATATTGCGCGACGGAAACCGGCTCTTTATTGGGACCGGATGCGGAGAACCTCAGCACCTGGTGCGTTCTTTGATCGAGCTTTTGCCCAGACACCGCGATATCGAAATAGTCCAGAATCTCTCCATGGGGTCCCTGCCGGAGGACTGGAAACGTTTTGAGCAAAACGCGCGCCTCAAGACTTTCTTTCTCGGGCCAAGATCAAGACATGCCGTCAATGACGGTTTGGCCGACTACATCCCGATTTATTTTTCTTCCATACCAGGTCTTTTCAAAGGAAAACCTCTGTTGAGGTTAGACATCGCAATGGTCCAGGTAGCGCCTCCCGATGAACACGGTTTCTGTTCGATGGGAATATCGGTGGGCACGGACAAGAGCGCCGTCGAATCCGCCAATATAGTCGTAGCCCAGATAAATCCACAAATGCCTAGGACCTTGGGGGACAGCTTCCTCCATTTATCTCAGATTCAATATTGTGTGGAACATGACGAACCGCTGCTCGAGATCGTCTTCCGGGAGCGGAGCGCGGTCGCCGAAAGGATTGCCAAATATGTTTCCGTACTGATCGAGGATGGGTCCACAATTCAGACGGGGATCGGAAGGGTCCCCAGTCTGGTCCTGAGATACCTCGAAGCCAAGAATGACCTCGGGATCCACACGGAGATCCTTACCGACTCCCACCTGCATCTCATTCGCACCGGGGCCGTAACTGGCCTGTGCAAAACCGCAGACCCGGGAAAGATCGTGGCGAGCCTCTGCATGGGAAGCCGGGAACTCTACGATTTTGTGAACAACAACCCTGAAGTTGAGATCTACCCGACGGAATATGTGAACGACCGCAAGCTGATAAGCCGCTTTGACCGGATGGTGGCCATCAATTCAGCCCTGGAAATAGACCTCAGCGGTCAGATATGCGCCGATTCGATTGGCCACAAGGTTTACAGCGGAATCGGCGGCTATGTGGACTTTATGCACGGCGCATCGAGCGCTAACGGAGGCAAGACTATCATCGTGCTGCCGTCCACGAGTCCCGATGGGCGCAAGTCACGTATTGTAAGCCATCTGACAAACGGGGCCGGCGTCGTGAGTCCACGCAGTACCGTGCGCTATATCGTTACCGAATTTGGAATCGCTTATCTGCATGGCAAGACCATCCGCGAGCGTGCACTGGCCCTTATCAATATTGCTCATCCGCGATTCCGAGAGCAGTTGCTCGCTGAGGCCAAAAGCATCCATTATGTCTATGAAGACCAGATCCTGCCTCCCATTTACGAACCCCTCTATCCCGGCCAGTGGGAGACCCACCAGGTGTTTCCGCCAAACGAGACGCTTTTTTTCCGTCCCATCAAGCCCACAGATGAGCGGGCGCTTCAGGAATTTTTCTATTCACTTCCCTCCGAAGACATCTATTACCGCTTCCTTTCCGCAATGAAGGCCTTCCCGCATAGAAACATCCAGGCCATGTGCAATATCGATTACGAGCACGTTATGGCAATTGTGGCCGTTACCGGGGAAATCGGCGCCGAGAAGGTCATCGGAATTGGAAGGTACATCCTGGACCAGAAGTCGAACTCCGCCGAGGTGGATTTTGCGGTCTTATCAAACTGGCAACAAAGAGGAATCGGGACTTTCCTTATCAATTACCTGTGCGAAATTGCAAAGGTTAAAGGTATTACGGGATTTTTGGCCTACGTGCTTGCTGCCAACATTGGTATGCGTTCCGTGCTGAGCGGCGTTGGTTACGCCGTGCATTCCACAGTCGATGAGGGCGTATATGAAATCTCGTTCCGTTTCGATCAACCCGCTTTGGCCTGCATCACGGAAGAATATGAATGACAAAGAACCGATAGATCCTTGCCTGCTTGCCTTTGACATTGACGGGGTGGTGGCCGACACGATGGCCGTGTTCGTCAGACTCGCCCACGAGAGGTACGGCCTCACTCATCTTTCACAGCAGGACATGCTCTCCTACAACCTCTATGAGTGCCTCGGTCTGGAAAAGCAGATTATAGACGACCTCATCCGCCTGACGCTCGATGACTGCCACACTATGCAGATCCCTCCTGTTCCAGGTGCGCCCGAAGTGCTCATGGAACTCGCCGGCGTTGCGCCGCTTCTCTTCATAACGGCCCGTGTCTGCTCGGAGCCGATTACACAATGGCTTTTTACCGTTTTGCCCCGCGTGCCGCGTGAAAAAATAACGGTAATAGCCTCCGGCGCTCCGGAAACCAAGCTCGAGATCCTAAGTGGACTCGATATCCGCTACTTTGTCGATGACAGGATAGAAACCTGCCGGCGATTAAAGGAGGCCGGCATCGAGCCTTTTCTTTTCGATCAGCCCTGGAACCGAAATGATCCGGCGGACGGTTTCATTCGGGTCCAAAACTGGATCCAACTGAAAAGTTGGGTATTGCCCTCCGGCACAAATTTGGAGTAAAGTATTCTTCAATTGGGGGGAGACCAATTTTCCGAAGTCTTGAATCAACTGTCCTGACCACTCATCATATGGATTTTATTGCCTTTATCGCCATTTTAAGGTTTGATGGGCAAATGTCATGTCCTTAGCCAAAGACAACCGTTCGTCAACCGTGTCATCTGAAAAGCCAGGGCAACGGCCCCTGGCCAAAGAACGCTCTGATGATACGAGCGAGAAGGGGCCGCCGACCGTACAGGTGAAAGCCGACCGCAACGGTTTCACGCTTGTCCCGGATCCGGCCGCTTCCCTGGATGAGATCGTGGCTTTCATGGATGAACGGTTGGAGCAGTCGCGTAATTTTTTCCAAAAATCGGAGATGGTTCTGGATCTCAGGACCAGGCCGATGCGCACCGACGAGATCTCCGTGCTCTGTGAGAAGCTGTACGAAAAAGCCAGCGTTAGGGTCGTGGAGGTGCGGCTTAGCGACGAACTTTCATTCTCAATGGCGCAAAAGGGGCTAAAATCCCGCTTGGGCTCGAAAGGCGCACGGTCCGGGGCCCCTGAAAACTACGCTCCCCTCATTGTCCGCAATACATGCCGGTCAGGCGTGCGGATCGTCTCTCCATCGGACTGTGTCGTCCTGGGAGACGTAAATCCGGGCGCGGAAATTATTGCCGAGGGTGACGTTGTCGTTTTCGGCGCTTTGCGGGGCATCGCTCATGCCGGGGCCGGTGGCGAGAGGGCCGCGCGGATTTGGGCGTTGAGCATTGAGCCCCATCAGATCAGAATCGCTGACCTGGTGGCGGTTCCCCCAGAGGGGGTAAAGCCTGTGGCGCCCAGGTTCGAAGTGGCTGAGATTCAAGACGGCGTTATCCAGGTTATCTGTCTGTAAGAACGCAACGGTTGAGGTCGCACGGGGGACTGCTGCACGGAAACCGGTTTTCGACTAAATTATAGGTGACTTATGGCTGGCAAAACAATTGTGGTTACTTCGGGCAAGGGGGGGGTCGGCAAGACTACCACCGTAGCCAACCTGGGGACGTCACTGGCCAAGAGGAAATACAGTGTCGTGATGGTCGACACGGACATAGGCTTGCGCAATCTTGATGTCGTGATGGGTCTGGAAAACAGGATCGTCTACAACCTGGTCGACATCATCGAAGGCAAATGCCGGAAAGAACAGGCAATGATCCGGGACAGAAAGCTCCCAAACCTTTTCATGATTCCGGCGGCTCAAACCAGGGAAAAAAATTCGATAAGCCCGGAACAGATGAAAGAACTGTGTTCAACGCTGGCTGCTGAATATGACTACGTGCTGATCGACTGCCCTGCAGGCATAGAACAGGGGTTCAAAAACGCAATCGCCGGCGCCGATACCGCGCTGGTTGTGACTACACCTGAAGTCTCCGCCATACGAGACGCCGACCGGGTGATCGGGCTTCTCGAAGCCGCGATGCTCAGACATATAAGCCTCATTATCAACAGACTTAACGTTAAAATGGTCAAGAAGGGCGATATGATGTCTACCCAGGACATCATTTCCCTGCTTTCCGTTCCGCTTCTGGGGGTTGTCCCGGAAAGCGACGAAGTGGTGGTGTCGACCAATCGCGGAGTCCCGCTTGCTAACGACAGAAACAGCAAGGCTGGGGCCGCTTTTATACGCATGGCCGCTCGCCTCAACGGTGAAAACGTTCCGATGGATGGAGAGGGGTCCCACGGATTTATGGGCCGCGTGAAACAGCTTCTCTGGAACTGAAAGGAGAAAGGCCAATGCTGGGTATTTTGCGGCGCTTTTTGGGGGCAGGATCAAGCGGGCATATCGCCCACAGGAGGATGCAGTTCGTTCTGATGCACGACAGGGTGGATATCACGCCCGACATGATGGAAGCGGTTAAAAATGATATAATTGCAGTGCTTTCGAGATACATGGAAATAGACAACAGATCCATCAAGGTCAATTTGGAGCAAGGCAAGGACTTCATGGCCCTCATCTCCAACGTGCATGTAAAGCGTGTCTACAGGCACGCATCCTCGATCTGATTTTCATGGTTTAGTAGAGGACGCCCCGCGGGTCATGAGAGAATGCGGTAAAGGCCCACTACTGCTCATCCAACGCTTCCTTAAGCTTTTGGAGTGCGGTCTCAAGCTCCGGAAAAAGCTCCACTGATACCGTCAGCCCCTTCTTGGACGGGTGAAACTCTCCGTCATCGCCTTTGTAATATATGCGTAGGTCCACATATTGCTTTCCTTTGAAATACGTTACCGACGATCTGACTTCCTCCAGGGGATTCTTGGGGAAAGAGTGCACGATCTGAGGTTCTTTTGCCATTTTCGTTAATCCTCGACTCAGGTGAATTCTATTACGGAGACCGCAAACCGAATCGGTGAAAAACCGATCTCCACGCTCAGACGTTCCGCCCTTCCTCGGGCTTGCGTTATGCGGCTTACGCCCTCAAGCTTCCTACTCGCAACCCGGTCCGCTTTACAAGAGATAATTTAAACATCAAAAAATAATGCAACAGGTCTGCGGCATTCCACAGGTCTGAAAAGCCGTGAGGGTTCGCAGCAGGCGCGGAGGTGAAGGCACTTTGACGTGATTAACAGGATTTACATGTTCAATGGCAATAAACGAACAAGCTTGATGAGTGCTAAACAGAACAGCCACTGTCGGCTTATTTATCCTGATGTTTCCAACGCATAATCTCTGCCGTCCCTGTGCCGGAAGGGCTGACTTGATTTCCCACAGGAGGATCAAACATCCAGAGTCTCTGAAAATCCGCAAAAAGAGATAGTTGGCGGGGCTTGGTGATTGGCGCTTCGCCGAGCTATCGGCCACACGCGCCTGCGCGTGTGGCCAAAAGCCCGGGGGGGTGCGGGGGAAAAGTTCCCCCGCACTGTTTCTTTTCCCCCCGCGCTGTTCGTGGTGGATCAGGCGGCTGGGTTTGCGGTGAGGACCGCGCCTTCGGCCTGTCCATGTTCGGCGATATATTTCTCTTTCACTCTCAGCAGCATAAGAACTACCGGCCGGTAGGCAAGGTGCGCCCATTTGGCGAAAGGCACTTCGAGAACGAGCATCGGGATTGCCACCATCATGTGAATGACGTAAATAGCGTAGGTGGCCAGCGGCCAATCCAGAAGGCGTGTGAAGTTGATGAAAATGCCGGTCATGGTGGTCAACTGGAGCAGAACCAAAAACATCCAGTCTGTCCCATGCGAACTCTTATATTGCGGCTTGCTCTTCTTGAGACGTCCGATCAGCGCGTATGTGGTGCCGTACATGATTGCGAACGTGGCATAGTAGCCGATCAGCCTGATCGGGTGGAAGATCGAGTACTCTAACTTACCGCCCAGCGAAGCATAGCCGCGCTGAAATTTGAGCCAATCGATCCCCAGAGGCAGGCCGTTTACCAAAACGACCACCATCAGGAAGACAGCGGAATATCCGGTCATAATCGCAAGATGGACGATCCACTGCTGCCTGTCTTTGCATTTGCCGAACTCTTTCTGAGTGAAAAGGTTGATCAAAAAGAGTTTCAATTCGTTCAAATACATCCCCAGGGGGACCTTCGTAAAATAATCGCCCATGACGATCCTGATGCAACGGTACACATTGGTTAGCAGGAAAAACGACAATATGGCGGCCATTACCAGGTCGGCCTTTTCGATTCCGTCCGACGGCCATACGGAATTAAGGTCCGTATGCGTCCAGTTGATCGGACCGCTGTGGAAAACAAGGAGTCCAATGCCTACGAGAATGCCGACTATTGCGACGGCAACGATCTCGAATGTCTCGGAAGTATAGAACTTGCGAGCAAACCCGGTCCAGTCGTAGAGCGAAGTGAGGTATCTGCGCAAGACCATCATCGTCTCTCCGGGATCGGCCCCTCGCGGACACCTGGTAGAACAGTCACCGCAGTAATAACACAGCCACGGTTCCGGAGATCTCAGGATTTTTTCTTTTTGCCCCAGTTGAATGTACCTTACCAGTTTCCTCGGAAAAGGGTTCTCAGGGGTCGCCAGGTCGCAGATAGCGGTGCAGGTCCCACAGTTGTAGCACTTGCTCGCATCCTTAAGCCCGAATTCCCCCAGTTCCCTGATCAAATTAGGATCGACTTTGTTGCTCATCCGTTTAGCCTCCAGGTATTAATATCCCTTGTACGGGTTGGGGCCGATTTCGACAAGTCTTTCGGCAAATGCATCCAGAAGAGCGGGAAGCTTATCGTAATCGGTAATGGACACCGTCTCGAACAGGACGCGATCCGACTCGAGCACGAGCCGGTCGAGAGTTTCCTTGACCTTGCTGAGCCGAATGTTTGCCAGTTCGCTCCCTTTGACCATATGGCACTGATAATTATCGCCGTGGCGGCACCCCAGCAGCATGATTCCGTCGATACCCTTGGAGAGGGAGTCAGCGATCCACACAAGGTTAAGGGAGCCGAGGCAGCGAAGTGGAATTAGGCGAACCCACGCGTTGTAGTTCATCCTGCGAAGCCCAACCATATCCATTGCGGGATAGGCGTCGTTTTCGCAGCAGAGTAAGAGGATGCGCGGTTTCTCATCATATTCGTCCGGAACATTGATCGACTTGACCATATCGCCGATCATACCAACCGAATAGTTCTTGAAGGAGATGATGCGCTCGGGGCATGCGCCCATGCACACGGAGCAGCGGCGGCACCGGGTCGGCTGAGGAAGCGGATTTCCTTTTTCGTCCTCGTTGATCGCCCCGAATGGACACTCTTCCGTACACCGCTTGCACTGCGTACAGCGTTGCATGAAAAATTCCGGGTAGGTCAAGTCACCGACCCTGGGATGAACCGCCATGCCCTGGCTGGTAAGCTCGACGCACTGGATGGCCTTCATGGCCGCGCCCGCAGCGTCTTCGATGGCGTTAGAAATTCCCATGGGACGGCGGACCGGGCCGGCCGCATAAATACCGGTACGACGGCTCTCGTATGGGAAACAGATAAAGTGGGAATCGGGGAACCCGTTCTGAAGTTCCGGAAGCTCTGGACCCTGGCGGTAATCCAGGTTCAGGATGTCGGAGACAAAGATAGAGTCGACCGAGGCTACCATCTCTTCCTTCTTCCCCTCTTCTTCGGGCTTCTTCAGCTTGAAGTCTTCCCCGAACGCCGTGGCCGGCACCATCCCGGTAGCGAGCACAACCATATCCACGTCGTCAAGGAGGATTTTGTCCCCGGAAAGCTCGTCAAAGGCTTCAACGGCGAGTTTGCCTCCGGTGGCGAGAACTTCGGGCGCTTGCGTCCTTACGAAAATTACGCCCTCCTGCTGGGCCTTTCTGAAGAAGTCCTCGCCCTGGCCGGGCGTGCGCATCTCCTGGTAGAACACGAACACGTTAGCTTTGGGGTCCTGCTGTTTTACCTGAATGGCCTGCTTGAGGGCGGTGAAGCAGCAGATCGAAGAGCAGTAAGCCAGATGGTTGGGGTCGCGCTGGCCGGCGCACTGAATAAAGGCGACCGTATTCAGGGCCTTGCCGTCAGCGGGCCTTGTAATTTTGCCCGACTTTGCGCGTTCTTCGAACTGAACGTTTGTAATGACGTTTGCCGATGCACCGTACCCGAGTTTTTTGTCCAGTTTTTCGGGATCGTAGGGCTTCCAGCCGGCAGCAAGGACTACCGCGCCTATATTATGATCGCTGGTGGACCCGTTCTGCTTGATCCGCGCGTTGAAAACACAGGGGCCGCCGGAGAGCTTTTCAATTTTCGAGCCGGTCAGGACCTTGATCTTTTCGTTGCTGTTGACCGCAGCGATCAGCCTGTTGATTTCATTGGCCTGCACGTCCTTGAAGGGGAAGACGACATTTTTCGAGACGTTTTTCTGAAAACCCCCAAGCTCGTTTTCCATCTCGACCAGCACGGCGGAGTATCCCGCCCCTGCCACCTCGAGGGCAGCCGTCATACCGGTCGTCCCGCCGCCAACCACCAGGATGTCCTTCGACATTTCCTGCTCGGGCTTGAAAGGCTCCGGAGGCTCCGTTTGCTTCATCCTGGCGGCGCTCATCCGAAGGTAGTCTTCGGCCATCATCTGGGTGTCTTCATCGTTTGCCGGATGGCTCCATACCACCTGCTCGCGCAGGTTAACACGATCCAGGATGGTCCCTTCGAAGTTAAAAACATCGTACATCACGCGCTGCGAACAGGCGGCGACAATCAGGGTGTTTACGCCCTCGTTTGCAATGTCGTCCCTGATCAACTGTGCGCCTTCGGAGCTGCAAAGGATGGGGTGGTTTTTGCAAACCGCCGCTTTGCATCCGGATGTTGCAACCTTGCCTAGCTGCTCTATGTCGAGGGCCTCCCCGATACCGCAGCCCGTACAAATATATACCGCAATTTTTTTGTCCATCGAGTCTACCTCCTGCCAACGGATTGGATGGCTTTGAGCGCTGCAGCCGTACCGTCCTGAACTGATTCGGAAACACCCGCCGGGGTCCTTGAACAGCCTGCGGCGAAAAAGCCAGGGGTCACTTCCAACGCGGAAATGAATCCGTAGTCGTCGCGCCGGGCGAAAGCAGGCAGAGGCGACAGGGAAGTGTTAGGCTGCATGCCGGTGGCAAGCACCGCCAGGTCAACGTTGATCTGGTTCAGGCTGCCCGCAGTGGTATCCTCGACCCTGAGGATGAGGTTCTTCGTTACGCTGTCCTCTTCAATTTTGGCCACTTTGCCTTTGAAGAAAACAATGTTGCCGTCTTCCTTCAGTTTGGCGTAGAAGGTCTCCAACCGGTTCATGGCGCGAATATCTATGAAGAAAATGTATATTTTGGCATCCGGGTATTGTTCGCGCACATAAGTGGCCTGCTTCATGGAAGCCATGCAGCAGATGGAGGAGCAGAACGGAAGGTTGTTTTCATCGCGCGAACCTGCGCATTGTACGAAACCGACCGTCTGCGGCGCCTTGCCGTCCGAAGGGCGAACGATCTGGCCTTTTGTGGGGCCGTTGCCCGCCGCTAGGCGCTCCATCATAACGTTGGTTATGACGTTCGCACAGGTCCCGAAACCGAGCGTATCGAGCTTCCCGGGGTCGTATGGGCTCCAGCCCGTGGCCCAGACCACGGCCCCCGCCTTTAGTTCAATCGTCTTGGCCTGCATGTCCAGTTCGATTGCATCATACTCGCACGCCTGCTTCACCTTCTGTCCTTCCGGGCTTTTGGCAAGCGCCGGGTCGATCACGAAGCGCTGAGGGAACGCCATATCGTGGGGCAGGTATGCTGCCTTGATCTTATCCATTCCATAATTGAACGGATTGTCGATCTCCATCGTGCACGCATCGTAGCACTTACCGCAGGCCGTGCACTTCTCATTTACATAGCGTGGATTTATCTTAATCCTGACATTCCATGCGCCTTTTTGGCCGGAAACCGATTCCACCTCAGCCATGGTGAAGAAGTGAATCCTGCTGTTGTTTTTGATCCTGCGGAAATTGAGTTCGAGGCCGCAATACGGGGGGCACAGCTTCGGGAAATATTGGTGGAGCTGGGCTACCCGCCCTCCCAGGTAAGGATTTTTCTCCACGAGATAGACCTCGCGGCCCGCTTCTGCTGCTTCGACGGCGGCCGTCAGTCCGCTCATGCCGCCCCCGACCACCAGAATACTCTGTGTTTCTAAGTCAACCATGCCTATCCTCCTAAGCTGATAAAAAAACAAAGATCCAGACCCCCGCGAGCAACTGGGCGCAATCCCCTTGGGGCAGTCCGATTACGCAACGGGATTGCAAACCGGCAAACAGTTCTTGCGGCGCCCGTGTATCCCAAACGGTACTAATTTCGATGAAAACCCCGGAAATGGACAACTCGGGGCCATCACAAACTTAATATGGCGCCATGGCGCATGCGGCCCCGCCCCCATTGAGAAATCAATGTTTTCTGAGCCGTCCCGGAGCGGATTGAAACCACATAAAACCACACATTACTCAGCTATGGCGGACCAATTTTCCGGGAACTCAACGGAAGTACAGGATTTACATTGAGAAAGCAGGAAGAGATTTCCGGAGAAATACACCAAGCTTGCAACGGTAACCTGTTATCTTACCCCATTTTTCCGAGCGGCCAATCCTTGCAGTCTGAAATTCGTTAAGCCGCCTGCCTATATCGCTAAATGCAGCGGATGTCAATATTTTCGTGCGTATATTTTCGTTTGCTCATTTAGTTGATTTGCCGAAGCTTTTAGCTCGGAAACGGTGAACCGGGGAGGTAAGCGTTCGCCGCCGGGGTCCAATGTCTTAACGACCTGTGGGGCCGATAAAACACCTCTGGATTCCATCGCCGGCATAGGTGAAAATCAGGTATTACAATCCCCGCGCCCCGCGATGCGATCACCTCCCCCATTTTAAAAGGGGGGAGGTGGCGCCCGGTCCCGACAGGTTTGGCGTCAGTTGATTTCCTCTGGCTCAGGTTCCGAATTGTTTACGCTCAGAAGCACCTGGGCATCTTCGGATGGAAGCTCCTGTACGCTGCGCAGTTTCCGCTCTATTGCACGAGACCTCTTTGCGGCGTCATCCATAGTGTTGGCCGCCTGATCCAATTTTCTTTTGACCCCGTCAAGGGTAGTTCCGAATTTGCCGAATTCAGCCTTGACCGCCCCGAGAAGCTTCCAGACCTCGCTCGACCGCTTCTGAATGGCAAGCGTTCGAAACCCCATCTGAAGACTGTTCAGAAGAGCGGCCAGGATATTAGGTCCAGCTACCATCACGCGGCATTCGCGCTGCAGGCTCTCAATCAGCCCGGCCCTCCTGGTTACCTCGGCATAAAGACCCTCCGTGGGAAGAAACATGATGCCAAAATCAGTCGTGGCGGGAGGGTTGATGTACTTGTCGCAGATCGTTTTTGCGCAATTCTTTATTGTGGCCGACAGCATCTTTGCCGCCTGTTCGGCGGCCGCCGGGTCACAACTCTCCTGGGCGTCAACCAGTCTCTGGTAATCTTCAATCGGGAATTTTGCGTCAATCGGAAGCCACACGACCTCCGTCGCGTCTTCATCGCCCCGCCCCGGCAACCGGACTGCGAATTCCACCCTTTCCCCGGAATTCTCCCTGGTCACGACATCACGTGCGAACTGATCCGGTGTAAGGAACTGCTCGAGGAGCGCTTCAAGCTGGATTTCCCCCCATACGCCCCTGGTTTTCACATTGGTCAGCACCCGTTTCAGGTCGCCGACCCCCGTCGCCAGGGCCTGCATTTCGCCCAATCCTTTATGTACCTGCTCCAGTCTTTCCGACACCTGCTTAAACGATTCGCCGAGTCTTTTTTCGAGGGTCCCCTGAAGTTTTTCATCAACGGTGGCCCGCATCTGTTCGAGCTGCCTGGAGTTGTCTTCCTGAATCTGTTTTAGTTTCTCGTCTATTGCGTTTCGAAGGGCTTCGAGCCTGGTTTCGTTGGATTCGGTCAACCTGCCCAACCTGACGGTAAACGCCTCGATTTGCTCCTTCTGCTGGGTCGCCATATTGGAAATCTCTTCGCGCAGGGTCTTGGAATTGGCTGAAGAATCGTCGCGCACCATTGAAAGCTGTTTGACGCTTTCCTGCTGCACCGCTTGCAGCCGATGCTCGATGGTCTCCCGCATCGAGTCGAGTCTTTTCTCGGTTGCCTCCGTCAGGATTGAGAGCTGGCCGGCAAATGCGTCAAGCTGAGCCTTTAGAAGACCGGCGATATTGGTCATGCTGGTTTGAAGGGAGTCTCCGAACGACTTCAGAGCGTTTGCGGTCTCCTCGCGTCCCTGCCGGGCGACCAGTGTGGCTTCTTCGCGATTTTTGGCGATTTCATCCCGCGATGAACGCTCGCATCGCTCCACTCCTCTATCCACGGAATCTAAGCGGGGAATGAACGAGGCAAAATCGCCACCCTTTCTGCGAAGCAGAACCAGGGCGCAGATGAGGTTAAAGCCCAGCAAGACGATTATGAACACCAGGGCAGATAAGAAAGCCGTTTGCAAAAACTCCGCGCCGCCGGACAATAACTGCATTTCTTACTCCGTCTTTGCGCTCCTTACCCCGAGAGGGCAAGGGGGTGAGGGCGAGAAGGGGTTAAGGGGGTGATTTATCCACATCCTTGTATCATGGCACTTTCTAGTATCCTTTGCACCCCACAGAGTCAAATAATTTGCAAAAGTCATTGAAATTCAATAGAATTTTTGCCTCCTTGACAGTTTGGACCTTCTGACTACTTTGAATCGTGGATATATATTTTTCGATGTATGCATGTCTATCCCAGGAGGAAAAATGAGCATCGAATGTAAAATAGGAGACAGCCCCCCGACGGCGGACCGGGATCTGAGAAATATCCTGTGCAGTTCGAAAACAATAGCCGTCGTCGGCATCTCGGCCAAAGAGGAGAGCCCCAGCCACAAGGTTGCAAAATATCTGATCGGGCAAGGTTTTAAGGTGATAGGAGTCAATCCGAAGTGCGACGAAGTTCTGGGGGCTAAATGCTATCCAGACTTGAAGTCAATTCCGGAGCATGTGGACGTAGTGGATATTTTCCGCAGGCCCGACGCTCTAGCGGGAGTCGTTGATGAGGCAATCTCAATTGGGGCAGGCACGGTATGGATGCAGCTCGGCCTGGAAAACGAAGAGGCGGCCCAAAAGGCGAGAGGCGCAGGTCTGAGCGTTGTGATGAACAAGTGCTTGAAAATAGAACACGCCCGTCTATCCGGGGGAGAAACGGCTTGAGACCTCGCAGGGTGTGGAGTTCTTATCCAAATGGGCTTTTGTTCGCGTCGCGCCGCTATGTCTCGTTTTTCAGTGCGGCCGCAATCTGTGCAAGAGTTTTTCTGGCATCCCCAAAAACCATCATTGTGTTAGGCCGCACAAAAAGCTCATTTTCAACGCCTGCAAAACCTGGATTCATGCTTCGTTTAAGGACGATTACGGCCCTCGACTGATCCACATTTAGAATCGGCATCCCATAGATCGGGCTGCCCGGTGTGTCCTTTGCGGCCGGATTGACCACGTCATTGGCGCCGACCACGATTGTGACGTCTGTCCTTTGAAAATCATCATTGATTAAATCAAGCTCGTAGAGCTGATCGTAGGGCACATTCGCCTCGGCAAGAAGAACGTTCATATGTCCGGGCATCCGTCCCGCAACAGGATGGATCGCATATCTTACGACGGCTCCGGTTTTTTCGAGCAACTCCGCCAGATCGCGCACCGCGTGCTGCGCTTGCGCAACGGCCATCCCGTAACCCGGAACCACGATGACTGAGTCGGCAAGCTTCAGGAGCTCAGCGGCATCCTCAGGCGTGCCCTCGCGAATCATGCCGCTGTCCTTGTCCGTCGGCTGTCCTTGGACCCTAGCCCCAAAAGCCCCGAAGACCACATTGCGGAATGAGCGGTTCATAGCTTTGCTCATGCGGAGCGCCAAAATAAGTCCGGAGCCGCCGTCCAGGGCGCCGCAGACAATGAGCACGGGAACGTTTAAGGCAAAGCCCGTCGCCGCCGCCGCAAGACCGGCGTAGGAGTTCAGCAGGCAGATGACCACAGGCATGTCGGCCCCGCCGATCCGAACGACCAGCAAAACGCCCAGAAGCAGTCCATCCGCAAGGATAGTCTGGAACAATACCTGCTGATCGGGTCTGGCCCCCAGAATAACAAGAAGCGCCAGCGCTACTGCCAGAAGGACCAGATTCACCGCGTTTTGTCCCGGAAAAGTTTGCGGCCGACCCGGCAAGATGCCCATCAATTTCCCGAATGCCATCAAACTCCCGGTGAACGTAATATTTCCGAGCAATACTTCAAAGCCAATTGCCCAAACATCAAATGGGCTGAGTTCCAAACGATGATTGAAATATTCGGCCACACCGACCAGGGCAACCGCAAGGCCTCCGAAGGCGTGGGAAAGCGCGATTCGCTCAGGCATCCTGGCCATGGGGACCCATCGGCCCATCGGCACCCCGATCACCGTTCCTACAACCAGCCCCCCAACGATCCATTCATAGGTCACAATCCTTTTGTTCAGGAGTGTGCCCACTACGGCAAGCAACATTCCTAATGCCGCAAGGTTTAACCCACGGCGCGCCGTCTCGGAATGCGAAAGACCTCGCAATCCCAGAAGAAAAAGGACCGATGCGATTAAAAGGGCGAAGAGGCATCCATTCTGCCACAAATCAATGCCTGCAAATAGGTCATGACCATTCATGCTTCGGTCTTCTCTTTCTTTTTGAACATCCTGAGCATCCTGTCAGTAATGAGAAAACCACCCACCACATTTATGGATGCTGCCGCCACAGCCACGGCGCCGAGAATGGAACTTGCCGTGTTCCGGCCCTCTCCGGCAATAATCAGCGAAGCCACAAGGGAAATGCCTGAAATGGCATTGGTAAAAGCCATGAGAGGCGTATGAAGAAGCTGGGGCACCTTCGAGATCACGTGGTAACCGGCGAAAGCGGCCAGGGCAAAGATGTAGAGAAGGATCAGGAAATTCTGGCATTCCATGTAGGCCCTCCTGATTCAAGGTATAAGGGAAGTTAGGTATCTAACCCGAATAATGCCTGGAAATGGTCTCATTGACGATTTCACCCTGGTGGGTAATCAGGCACCCTTTGATTATCTCGTCATCGAAGTTCATCCCGAACCAGCGCTGTTCAGGGTCCCAGTATTGAATTACCAGGTTGAATATGTTCGCGGAAAACATCTGGCTGGCATGTACGGCAACCACCCCCGGCAGATTTTCAAGACCAATGATGAGGACCCCGTTCACATCCACTTCCTCGTTCGGCCGCGAACCGGCGACATTGCCGCCGGACTCAACCGCACCGTCTACGATCACCGATCCTCTGGACATGCCACTGACCATCTCTTCGGTGATGATGAGCGGCGCTTGGCGGCCGAACACCTGGGCGGTGGTAATCACAACGTCTGAAGCCGCACACACACCGGCCATGGCCGCGCGCTGCATTGCAAGCTGCTCTCCGCTCAGTGCCCCGGCATAACCGCCTTGCGTGTGACCTGTTTCTCCCAGGTAGATCTTGACAAATCGGGCGCCCAGGGATTTGACTTGTTCCTCCACCTCCGGCCGGGTATCAAATGCTTCCACGCGCGCACCCAGCCGTTTTGCCGTTGCTATGGCTTGAAGGCCCGCCACTCCCGCCCCGACAATAAAGACCCGCGCCGGCGAAATCGTACCGGCTGCCGTCATCATCATAGGAAAGATCTTGGGCAGCCGCCCGGCAGCCACGATCACGGCTGCGTATCCAGCCAAATTGGCCTGGGAGCTCAGAACGTCCATTTTCTGGGCACGCGTTATGCGCGGGATCATTTCGAGGCTAATAGCTGAGACGCCCTGATCGCGCAGGGTTTCGACCATCTCTTTTTCGCGGAAAGGATCCATCAGGTTGATGCAGATGGCATCATGTTTAAGGCCGGAAACCTCTTCTCGGGAAGGTCCACGGATACTCAGCACCAGATCGGCATCTTTGAGCAAGCCCTTCCGGTCATCAATGACCCTGGCCCCAGCCTTGCCATAAGCCTCGTCGGAAATACCCAGGGAGCGGCCGATACCGGATTCGACCACCATATCGGCTCCTGCATGAGCGAGTCTGCCGACGTGTTCAGGCAGAAGTGCAACGCGGTTCTCTCGAGGGTGAACTTCTCTTGGAACGCCAACAATCATGGTTGACATTTCTCCTCAAGCGGGAAGATAAGAAGATTATTTTTTTTGGCCAGTGTACACGTTCGTACATGCGCGGAGTGGGGATTTGCGAAGTCAAGACTTCACCGCAGACGCGAAGAGAGCAGGGACATAGAGCATAAGCTTCTCGCTTCTTGCTTCTCGCTTCTTGCTTCTTGCTTCTTGTTTCACGCTTCACGCTTTACTCTGCGCCTGCGGTGCAAATTCAGGCTTTTCAGGCCGCAATCCTGCCAAGCACTACTGTGATATGCATTCCTCCATGCCGGATGTTCCATAGTCGCACCCGGCCCGTACCCATTGCGGCCGCTTCCAGCCGGGAACCCGCGAGGACGGCGTATTTCCAGCCTTTGAAATTAAGTCTCAGGTGGGCGCCGATTCTCTCGTAGAGGCCTACTCCTCCCGCGTTCAACCGTACTCCGTAGGGCGGGTTCAGAACAAGCAGACCTTTCTTCAGCCCTCTTTTCCGGGGATTGAAATCAAAGAAATCCATCTTTTCCCATTGGATGTCACCACCTGCTCCGGCGCGATCTGCATTTTCGGCCGACACTCCGATAGCATCCGGATCGATATCCATTCCAATGATCGTCTCAGACCCTTCGAGGACAGAGATCTCCTTCGCCTTGCGCCGCAGGTATTCCCAAGTCTTATTCTGAAATGAAGGCCACCCCTGGAATAGAAAATCCCGGCCAAGCCCTGGAGCAATCCGCCGGGACATCAAAGCCCCCTCAATCGGAAAAGTGCCCGAACCGCACATCCCGTCGACGAGCGGCTCGTTGCCCGTCCAACCGGACTTTAAAAGGATGGCGGCCGCAAGCGTCTCACGCAGGGGTGCGCCCGTGTGCCGGAGCCGATATCCCCTTTGGTGAAGATGGGCGCCCGACATATCGATGCTGATCCGGCAGTGGTCCTCTAGAAGACGAACTAGGATTTTTTGCTTCAGTTCCGAGTCATCAGGGCACCGCCCACTGCCGGTCAATCCGCCCGGCGCCGGGCGCTCGCTGTCTTTAACCTGGGAATCTGGGGGATGGAGAGGCCCTTTTTCTCTCAGACTCTTTTCGATGCTCTCGGAAATGACCTCGGCCACCCTTCCCTCGTGGCTTATGCGCGAATATTCCACGCTGGCTTCGATATGGAGCTTTACATCCGGATTCAGCCAAAGCTCCCACGGTATCCGTGAAGCTTTGTGGAAGAGTTCTTCGACAGCACCTGCTCGAAATGGGGCAAGCCTGCAAAGCACTCGGCTCGCAGTCCTGAGCCAAAGGTTGCAGGTGTAGGCGTCTTTCAGCCTGCCGCTAAATTCAAGCCCTGCATCGCTCAGCTCCGGTTGCGGAATATCGAGCCAACGGGTCTCGTTTAGACATATGCGGGCAAGCTCAGGCGGGACCACAATCGCGAACCGATGCTCCGGCCCGGCGATGTGAGTTTTGACCCGGCGGGAAAAACCCCCTGTATGAATTTGATAAGTGGCCACACTTTACCGGAAGAGGTGTTTGAGCACCAAATAACTTTTGCAAGAACCCTTATGCTAGCAAAATTGCCAAAAAGATCAACGCTCCGATTTTTGCGCGGTCCCCTCCACACGGGACTGAATCGGCAACTTAAATACCGGTTGACTCCGGAGCAATCCATGCGTAAACTTCAACTTGGTGGTAATCCGGTTCAACTCCATCCTTTATATTTCCATCACATTAATTTTAAATCATTTGCTTTTGGCTTCTTCCGCAGAGGAGCGGCCCAATGGAAGGGGCACTTTACTTCCGCCCTGATGTTCTTGGCCTCGATGCTTCCTACATGCCAAGGAAGTACTCGCCAGTCTGGAAGGCGCCTTTGCCTGGCTGGAAGGGCGTGCTGGACGAAGCATCCGCCCGGATGACCTCAGCCGTGTTGCCCCCGATTTTTTTTCGAGCCGATAATATCGGGGCCGCCAGCAAGGCTTTTGACGCTCTGTGCAATCTCTTTCGATTCTACCGGGTCCCGCTTGCGATAGCGGTGGTTCCCGCATGGCTAAGCGACACCAGGCAGGAAAAAGTTTTCCGGGCCGCGTCCGTGGATGAGGACCTCTGGAACTGGCACCAGCATGGCTGGAGGCATATCAACTGGCAAAAAGAGGGCGCCGAAAGCGAATTCGGATTGGACAGGGCCGCCGAGCGCCAGTACGAAGATATTCTTCGGGGCCGCACCAAAATGGAGCGTATTTTCGGTCCCAATTTCGTTCCGGTCTTTACTCCCCCATGGAACCGTTTTTCCACGGCTACTCTGAAGGCGTTGCGCAAACTGGACTTCAAAGGCATTTCGGCAACGGCCCCATTTCCGCTCGGCGTAAAGTCCCTTGACGGTATTAAACACTTTTCGACCCGTTTAGACCTTCATACCCGAAATGTCAAAAATCCCGCCAGCGACTTTGCCCTGCTGATAGATCAGTTTTCCGGGCTCTCAAAAATGAAGGGGCCGGCCGGAATAATAATCCACCACCAGCAGATGACTCCTTTTGCTTTCGAATTCCTGGATCTGATGCTTTATAATTTGAAATATGTTATAGGAGCGCGATTTAGCAGCTTTAAGGAGATGTTGAAAAGCCCCGATGAAAGACCGGCCCGCGATCGTTTACGCTGACGTCAACGGAAGTATATACGACTGGCCCGCTCTGGAAATGGCGGGGGCCAGCGCGAACACATGGCAAAGGCCTCGATCGGCTGAACTGATTCCGCTCCCCGAAGGCAGCGAACTGTTCCTCCTGCCGGAGCGTCTGCCCGTTGGCTTCAACCGCAAAGGGGGCAGGTTCGAGCCTATGCCCTCAGACCCTTTCGACCCGGCCAAACCTGTCCGGGCTGTAGCAGCATTCATTTCCCCTGCCTTTACGCGACTATACTCCCCCGCTTACAGGGCCAATGCCCGTGCGCCTCTTCTGCCTCTTTTCGCCTACACTGCGGTTGGCTGGCTAAACGGGGGTTTTGTTGTTCCCGCAGTCAGGATCGACAGTGACCAGCGGCAGGATTTCCGCAATTTTGACCCAAAACTAATCGAGCGAAACGCCGGCGGACGCATGAGAGCGGAGCGTGAAAACAGGCTCTTGCAGCACTTGGGCCGATGCGCTCTTACCTACGGCTGCCCTGCAGCAAGAAACCTGTTCATGAACCGCTGGGAGGCCCCACTTCCAGCCTCCCCAGAGTGCAACGCCCGATGCATCGGTTGCATCAGCCGCCAGGATGGCACAGGCCTGTGCGCAACCCAGGACCGTATCGCCTTCGTGCCTACTCCTGATGAGATATGCGGGGTTGCAATCCCGCACCTTGAAAAGGCCCCCCGAGCAGTGGTCAGCTTCGGGCAGGGCTGCGAGGGGGAGCCGCTCTTGCAGGCTAAAACCCTGGACGCCTCTATCCGCATGATGCGCAAAGCCACAGGCCGAGGCACCATTAACCTCAACACAAACGGAAGTCTTCCCGACGCAGTCGAAAAGCTCTGCCGCGCCGGTCTCCAGAGCATCCGAGTCAGCATCAACAGCGCGCGTCCCGAGTATTATGAGAGATACTTCCGCCCCAAGGGTTATAGCTTCGAGCACGCACGGCGCTCCATCTCCGTTGTGAAAACGAACGGCGGATTCGCGTCCATCAATTATTTCGTTCTCCCTGGATTTACAGATCAGCAAAGCGAATGGAACGCTCTCAGGGAGCTAATATCCGAAACCCGCCTCGATTTGATCCAGATGCGAAACCTGAACATCGACCCCGACTGGTACCTCGACAAGCTTAGAGTAAATCTCAGCGAAAAGAAGATTGGAATCCAGCGCCTGATCTCGCAAATCCGGGATGAATTCCCGGATGTCAGGCTTGGCTATTTTAACCCTCCACTGGATTAGTTTCCGTTCGGAAACTCCAATCGTCGCATCCGGTGTTTACGGATGAACGTTGGATTAACAAAGGAAGGTCTCAGGACGCAAGCCGCACAGTGGAACTCGAAAGCCGATGCCCACTTTTCGCAGGGGTTCCCAAATCCAATATGACTTCACACTTGAGCATTATTCAATACGTGCTTAGTTTGCAAACGATTTGGTCTTACAATCCACATGACCCATCATTAAGAGTCGTCAACCAGAGCACCCTAAAAGGAGCAAAAGAATGTCTCTTACATTACCGGATCTGCCGTTTGCAAAAGACGCGCTGGAGCCCTATATCAGCGCAAAGACCCTGGAGTTCCACCACGACAAGCACCATAAGGCCTATGTCGATAATGGAAACAAGCTCATTGCCGGGACCGATCTTGACAAAGAAGACCCCGAGGCCATAATCAAAAAAGTTGCCGGGGACGCCTCCAAGGCCGGGATATTCAATAATGTCGCCCAGGCCTGGAATCATTCCTTTTTCTGGACTTGCCTGAAACCCAAGGGAGGAGGGCGCCCCACGGGTCAGATAGCGCAAAAGATCGACCTTGACTTCGGAAGTTACGAAAAATTTGCAGAGGAATTGAAAAACGCCGGAATTACACAGTTCGGGAGTGGGTGGGCCTGGCTGGTACTCAAAAACGCCAAACTCGAGGTGATGAAAACCGCAAACGCCGATACCCCGGTCGCTCACGGAATCAGGCCGCTACTGACCGTGGACGTCTGGGAGCACGCTTACTACCTCGACTACCAGAACAGGAGACCCGATTTCATACAGGCCGTTATCGACAATCTGATCAACTGGGACTTCGTAAATTCGCGCCTTAAGTAACGGCAAAGGCTGCGCAGAAGCGGGAAAAAACCCGAGCGTTCGCCACAGAGACGGGACATGGTCCAGACAAGAAGGGGCCGTGTAGAAAACCAAAATCCAATAAGATAAAAAGGGAAAGGCGGGCAAACAGCCCGCCTTTTGGTTTGTAACTCTACCCGAAACTAATTAGGGTAAACGTTTCCCGTTTCCAGAATGCACCATCCGTTTCGGGTTTTTCCCAGAAGCAGGTTCACCTGCCAACCTTTCCGGCAATGGTCGGTTATCTCTTTAGGGACACGTACTTCAACGATTCCTGAAGTCGCTATCCCCGACAGGATCAGGATTCCGGGATGGATCTGGTCGATTACGAAGTAGTCGTCCAGCTCGGCGGTCCAGTATCTGGGAGCATGGCTCTGGGCGTATTCGTATATCAGTCTTGCAAGCCGTTCGGCAGCGGGCAGCTCTCTTGCCGCCTCGGCAGCAAGCCTGGTAACCCGGTCGGCGATTTCCTTTCCAATGTATCCGCTTTCCTCGAGCCACTTCACGAGTTTTTTGGCAACTACTCCCGCGGCCTGAAGCAAGGCCTCGGAAGCCATGACTTTTCGTATCATAAAATAGTTCAAAAAATTGGGCAGAGATGACACAATCTTTTCCGGACCGAAAATAAAACAGAATTCGAGGTTTTTCTGGAAATACAGCTTTTCGTAGAGCGCCACTTCAGACGAATTATCCAGGTCATGATATCCATGTCCGTTAAGACAATGGCGCAAAAGATCTATGACCTCTTCATACCGGTTGAAAGTCCGGAGTTTCAACCGTTTTTGCTGATCCTTCAGGAAAAGCGTCAGCACCTCATCGATGCTGGGCTGCGAAACCGTTGGAAAATGTAAAACTTTTTTGCTCTCGCTCATCTTTGTCACCGTTTATGCCCGATCCCCTTATATTCGCCTTCCGCACGAAGGGCAATAGCGAAAATCGCCAGCCACTGGATAGCCGCACTCGGAACACCTGTCCCTGTGAGCTTCCTGGAAGGCCCCCCGGAAATCACCTTTAGGAGAGGAAATCGCCTTGCAGCGATCACAGATCAGAACGGGGTCACCCTTTTTAACACGAAAAAGAGGAATAAAAAACAGGCTCACGTAATGATCAACCCGCTTCAGTCTGGCTTGAGCCAGGCCACAGGCGGAGCAAATTCCCGCGGCCTCGTCCAGAGTAACCGTCTTGGGCTGAACTCCACCGATCAGGAAAAACATTTCTCCCCCGCGCCTCACAGATTTGGACTGATATATAGCACATTTTCCAGGGGATTGCTACGCCATCAAACGGGCAACTGGTGGATGAAGCGGGAAGCAAGAATCTTAACCCTCGGCCAATTATTTACCCCGGCCATTTTCTGCATCTGCCTGGACACGAGGAGGGGCCTGTCTTAACAATGGTACTATGCGACCGGCAGTCCTAAGCGCTCACCACGAACACGAAGAACATGAAAATGCCGGAAGGCTCAGGCAAGGCATGAGGGACTTTCTCTCCGGATCAGCGCACGGGGGAAGTCTATATAGTCCCTTCGTACGTCGTGGGGCGTGTAAATCGATTACTGTTTTTTACCACGAAGAGCAGGAAGGCACGAAGGCTGCCCCGGACTTCGATCCGGGGATGAAACCGATTGCTCTAATGTCTGGAGCTACAAGGCGCTATACGGCGCTTTTATCTCCACGCTCCGCGAGGTACTCAGGTCAGGCACTGCAGGTCCTTCGTGCTCTTCGTGGTGAACGGGTACTGTAGTCCAATTAGAAACGTATCTTGGGGAGGTGAAGAATGAGTAAGCTCAGAAAGATCAAGACGGTATCAAAGAGCAAGCCCACCATAGAGGGGGCCGGGGTTCATCTTAAGAGGGCTTTCGGCTACTACCAGGTCCCTCAGTTCGATCCTTTTCTTATGCTGGATGATTTTCGCTCCGATGATCCCTCGAAGTATCTCCCCGGCTTTCCCTGGCACCCGCACCGGGGAATCGAGACAATCACCTACGTCCTGCACGGGGACGTGGAACACGGCGACAGCATGGGAAACAAAGGCGATATCGGCTCTGGGGACGTGCAGTGGATGACCGCCGGCAGCGGCATCATTCATCAGGAAATGCCCAGGGGAGATCAGGCCGGCCGTATGGGTGGATTTCAGCTCTGGGCGAACCTGCCCGCTTATCAGAAGATGATGGAGCCCCGTTATCGTGATGTAAGACGGGAGCAGATCCCGGAAGTTTCGCTCGAAGGCGGTATAAAAGTGAAAATCATCTGCGGTAAGGTGAACGGAGTCCAGGGGCCGGTGCATGACATTGTGATCGATCCCGGGTACCTCGACGTCACAGTGCCTGCTCACTCCAGCTTCGTCCATCCGATCGAGAGGGGCCATACTGCCTTTGCCTATGTGATCGAAGGAAAGGGCTACTTCGACGAGGAGCGGGACCCCTTCGACCATCAGGTCGTCGGCACGAACTACTTCGATCTGGATCGTGACTGCATCTGCGTCAATGAGAGTCTTATCCTGTATGAGGACGGTGACCATGTCTCCATCAGCGCCAAAGACGGGCCGCTCCGGTTTCTGCTGGCTTCGGGCAGGCCCATAGGCGAGCCGGTTGCCTGGTACGGCCCAATTGTCATGAACAGCCAGGATGAACTCCGGGTGGCCTTCGATGAGTACCGCAAGGGGACCTTTATTAAACAAAAGACCCCGTTACGGGAGTAACGGAGGACGGAGAGCGGAGGGCGGAGAGAAGCTTAGACGGGATCTACAGGATTAAGGGCAATGGCTATCCATTAGCGAATTTGGGAATTAATCCCTGAATCCCTCAATTCACAATCCCTTAATTCCTTGCTATTTCTAATCTCCCTAAATTTGATATTTTTCAATTCTGTCAATCCTGTTAATCCTGTCAAAATCTCTGCGTCCTCTGTGGTAAACCGGGCTGAACAGATGGACCATGCCGACGGGGTCACGCCCTGGAGCTGAGGAAATTTCTCAAACTGTACGTCGCGTTGTTTATCTTCAATTTCCTGCGGATATTTTTCCGGTGAGTACGCACCGTACTCGCAGCAATATACAACTGCCTTGCTATTTCTTCAGTCGTTATGCCATTTTTGATAAGAGACGCAATCTTCAGTTCGGTGAATGAGAGGCTCATGGCAACGCGGGAGTCGATGGCGAACCCGGAAGTCAAGTCTTCGATCTGCCTGGTCAGCATATCAAGTTGCGCTCTATACTTGTGAAGGGCCTGATCGTTTCTCAGCTTCTCGACCATGGGTAGTATGATATTTCTTAGTCTGAGGGCGATCCGCTTCTCGATTTCCTCTTTCTCTCGCTCAATATTTTGAGCAAAAATCGACAGTGCTCTGTTGGTGTCGAAGAGTTGAGCATTCATATTTGCAAGCCTCTGCTGCTGCACGAGCAATTCCGAGCGACTTTGCTTCAGGTCGTCTGTGAGCCTTTTTGATTCCCTCTCATTTGCGAGGGCGGTCAAGGCCCTCAATATCGAATGGTACAACAACTCATTCTGAAAAGGCTTCTCCAACAAGTCGAAAGCGCCGAGTTTCAGTGCCCGGATAGCAGTATTCTTATCGGCGCATCCCGTTATGACAATGATTTTCAGATCGCTGCCGAGTTGTGGGATCAGGTCCAAACCGCAGACATCGGATATGAAAACGTCGAGCAAGACTATATCGGACTTATTTTCCCTGATATCTTCAAGTGCTGCTTCGGGCTGGGTAAAGCCTTCCGCGCTAAGACCCCAACTTTGAATCGTCTCGGTGAGAGTCTCGCAGACCAACTGGTCGTCGTCGACTATTGTGGCCCTGAAATTCTTGAACGCTTCCATAGCGTTCACATCGCTCTTTGAACCTCCGACACGTATTGGCTCACTTCTGACCTGTTCAATCTCATCGTTGAGCAGTTCTTTGTACATCGCCAGTTCTCCTGCCTCCCAATTAGTCACATTTTGCCTAATTTATGGTTCTCCTTACGGTGGACGTAATCTCTTTATTTATCAAAGCTCTTCTTGTGAAGAATCCCCCTTATTCGGTTCGGTATTCGATCGATCCCTTTTCTCTTTTCAATCACGGCCCCCACCATTGCAGCGATTTCGGCGCCCGTAAGAGCGTCTTTAGAAAGGAAGTGGTCCACCCCGTATTCTTTTGCGACTTTGCGGTACTCGGGAAAGTCGTAGCCGATAAAGTGCTTATGACAAGGTTTGGATGCAGGCATTTGATCTCGCGCCTCAGTTCGAGGCCATTTTTCCCCGGCAGGCGGATGCCCATGAAAACGATGTCCGGCGAGGACTGATTGATTTTGGTCAGAGCCTCCGACCCGGCAACGGATTTATCGACCGATAGTGACGGGATGTGCATCTTAAGGATTTCTTTGAAGGAACGCCTGAAGACGTCGTTATTTCCGGCGATAAGTACCGATGGCATTTGCTGCCTCCACTCTTGCCAAGCCAAACAATACGATCAGGCGTATTATGGCCTTTTGGCATCCTGCTTCATCAGTTTCTACAATCCGAAATCGGACGGATTGGGCGGCGCCGTTAACTATATTTTTTATTTAGCCCTCCACCGGCCATCAGCCATTTTCTCAGCCCACTGCGCCTTGGGGGTTAGCGGCAGGGCTATCGGACCTCTGAATAACCGTCGTACTCGATGAGAGACCACTTCACGTGACGATTAGATTCTTATCTCGGCATATTGATATATTCAGGTGAAAGCATCATTTTAGCGGAGGGGAGACGTGCCCTTCGGTGGATCAGCTCCTTGCCGGCATTACATGGGCCATTGCTACGAACACATATGTAATCCTCTATGACATCGATGGCTTAACACGAAAGGCTTTAAGCATGGGATTAAAGATTTTCGAGGAAATGTACAAAGGTGTTCCTCCGTGGGAAATAGAGGGGCCTCAGAGCGAGATCGTGCATCTTGCCGAACATGGTGAAATAAGGTCTCCGGTGCTCGATGCCGGGTGCGGGACAGGCGAAAATACCCTCTATCTGGCAGGCCTTGGCTTCGAAGTTGTTGGAATCGATATTGTGCCGGCCGCTGTAGAAAAAGCTCTCAGCAAGGCAAATGAACGCTCTTCGGCTGCCACGTTTATGGTCTGGGATGCCTTAAAGCTAGACGATCTGCATAGAAGATTCAATACGGTTATCGACTCGGGCTTCTTTCATGTTCTGCCTGACAAAGAGCGTCCGGTTTTCGTAAAGAGTCTTGCGTCCGTGTTGGATGTTGGGGGGTCTTACCTCATGATGTGCTTTAGCGAGCATGAACCAGGCGCCTGGGGGCCCAGACGAGTGACCCAGGCCGACATTCGGGAGAGCTTCAGACACGGTTGGTTTATTGATTATATTCGTGAGGCAAGATTTGACACAAACCTTGGCTCTCGGAAATGCAATGCATGGCTTTGTTCGATCACACTGGTTGATAGCCATGTGATGAACGGGACTTAGTACACACTAGGTTGCAGGAACAACCCTTCGCCGGAGCTCGAAGTGGGAGCAAATTCCGGTTGATACTACATTGCTGTCTCAGACCCTCGTTCGCCAACTGTTGCCCCCGCTTCATAAGGCTCCCATGTTTCAGTTATTTACCTCTTGCTTAAACAAAAAGTGAAAATAATTCCTGCATCCTGGAAGAAGGGAGCAGCACTGTCTCTTCCACCATTATCCGCCCGTTCTTGATGGGTACCCGCAAGTGAGCACAGGCAAACCGCGTCCATGCGGCGGCGAACAGTGAAGCCCAGCAGGTGAGGCCCATCAACAAAATTATCAGATAATCAGCGATGTTCCCTTGCATATTTCTAAAGAATTCCGTGATGCCGAGTGCCGTGAAAAGTACTGCGCAAACTCCCAGGCCGCCCCCTACCTGGAGGATAATATGCAGACCGGCTTTCGCCAGGGTAATTTCGTTGGGAGCAAGAATCAGATCAATTCGGCCCTTACGATAAACGGCAATCTGCTCACCATCCTTCACGAGAACGGTGCGATTCCTGCGCCGCCAAATCTCGTAACCAGCCAGACATAGACCAATCGCGCCCGAAATACCCGAGATCTCCCATTGAATGGATAGCGGAGCCCCTTTCCGGGTATCTAATATCAGGTAGGCTACAACGATAAAAAAGGAGCCCCAGATTCCCGACTGTCCACCCAGGGTTTCTATGAATTTTTGGTGTTCCGGGACATTCTCGATTCGGTCGGGGACCATTTCTTCAATTCCTTATTTAGGGATAAATTCCTCAATTCCTAAATCCCTAAATTCTCAAACCCATAGCTATTTCTGTTAATGGACAATGGCATTCTTCAGCCGGGCCGCGTACTCTCCAACCTTGCCCGCTATGTTTTCATCCTCCAGGCTGGATTCGATGAGCCTCTCAAAAGCGCTTCCCACAACTATTCCGTCAGCAAACTCCGACACTTTTGCGGCGTCATCCGGGGTGGATATCCCGAACCCGATGCAGATCGGCAGACCGTGGCAGTTGTTTCTTAAATCCTGCGCCACGCGCGCAATTTCTTCACGGTTTAATCCTCCGCTGCCTGTAATACCCGTCATGGAAACCAGGTAAATGAACCCTGAGGCATTGGAGGCTATCCGTGCCATGCGCCCGGTGGGGGTGGTAGGGGCGACAACCCGGATGAAATCAAGCCCATTTCCCCATTCGCCGGTCAGTTCATCGGATTCCTCCGGCGGCAGATCAACCACCAGGGTCCCATCGGCCCCGGCCGCCACCGCATCCCGGTAGAACTCATCGGCCCCGTATGCCAGAATGGGGTTATAGTAGCTGAAAATTACTATGGGAATCGAGCTGAACTCTCTTCTTAGACTCCGGACCATTCCGATAACGCTTTCCAGGTTCATTCCGGCGTCGAGCGCGCGCGCCGATGAGCGTTGAATGACCGGGCCGTCGGCAGTCGGGTCTGAAAAGGGCACGCCCAATTCGAGAAGGTCCAGCCCGGAGCGGCACATTTGCCTTGCTATTTCCAAGGACCGCCCAAGGTCGGGATCTCCCGCCGTAATGAAGCCCACCAGGGCTTTTTCTCCCTTGGCGCGCAGTCTGCTGAATGTTTCTTCTATCCTGCTCATGATCGTTTGTCCTTTCAAATGCGAAAGCATTCACCGCAGAGACCCAGAGCGCGCAGAGAAGTTAAAATGGGCATGCAGGAAAAACCTTAAGCAAACAGGGACATGGGTTTTGGTTTTGTCCGCTCGTTCAACTGTTTTCCTCTGTGTCCTCTGCGTCTCTGCGGTGAGCATTTTTTGTCCGTCTGCCTGTGGTGGAATTCCCTGTGAACTGTTACAGTCTCGACACGATCCCCAGGTCTTTATCGCCGCGCCCGGACAGATTCACTATGATAATCTTTCCCCCCGGCAGCCTCGCGGCTTCGACCATGGCTTGGGCAATGGCGTGAGAGCTCTCCAGTGCAGGGATGATCCCCTCGATCGAGCTCAGCAGATGGAAAGCCCCAAGCGCTTCTTCGTCTAGAACGCTCTCATAGCGCGCGCGGCCCGTGTCCTTTAGCCAAGAATGCTCAGGGCCGACACCGGGGTAGTCGAGACCCGCAGATATTGAGTGCGCCTCCTTAATCTGGCCGTTTTCATCCTGAAGTACGTAGGACTTGGAGCCGTGAAGAACGCCGACAGATCCGGCTCCGAGCGTCGCCGCGTGCTTTCCGGTGTCGATTCCGTGGCCGGCCGCCTCAACTCCCACCATTTCCGCCGCCCCATCAAGGAACGGATAGAAGAGGCCCATCGCGTTGCTTCCTCCGCCCACACAGGCCACCAACATGTCCGGCTCCCTGCCTTCGGCTTCCATGATTTGCACTTTCGCCTCATCGCCGATCACCCGCTGAAAATCGCGTACCATAGCCGGATAGGGATGGGGACCGGCAACCGAACCGATTATGTAGAAAGTGTCACGCACAGAGCTTACCCAGTATCGCATTGCTTCATTCATGGCGTCCTTCAGAGTGCCGGTCCCCGAATCAACCGGAACTATTTCGGCGCCCAGCAATTTCATCCGCTGCACGTTGGGGGCCTGCCTGGCGATATCCTCGGTCCCCATGAAAATCCTGCATTCCATGCCAAAGAGGGCCGCAACCGTCGCTGTAGCGACTCCGTGCTGGCCCGCCCCAGTTTCAGCGATCACCTTGGACTTACCCATCCATTTGGCAAGAAGCCCCTGACCGAGCGTGTTATTGATTTTATGAGCGCCGGTATGCGCAAGGTCCTCCCTTTTCAGGTAAATGACCGCCCCACCGACATGGGCGCTTAGCCTCTCTGCCCGGAAAAGGGGAGTCGGCCTACCGGCGAAGTCTTTCAAAAGCGATTTCAATTCCTCCTGAAAAGCCGGCTCAGTGCATATTGACAAGTAGGCCAGCTCCAGCTCGATGAGCGCGGGCATAAGCGTTTCGGCCACGTAGCGCCCTCCGTAAGGGCCAAAATGGCCTCCGGCAACCGGTTGGGCAGATTGTTTCCCGGAAAATTGAGATACAATTGGAGAATTTCTCTCCGCCGATTTCATTTGAATATCCTCCCTGAATCGCTCCGCAGTTTCGCATTGCGAACCGCCTCGATAAAAGCCCTCACTTTGCCGATATCCTTTCGTCCCGGTTCGGATTCCACACCGGAACTAACGTCAACGGCGTCCGGGCCGAATTCATAAATGGCCTCGCCAACGTTCTCCGCACTAAGGCCCCCTGCCAGAATGCACGGAAGCTTACCCGCCAATTCCCCGCCTTCCGCCCATTTCCAGCTCAGCCCTGCCCCACCCGGAACAAGCCCTCCTCCACTCTCGATCAGGTACGCCGAGGCGCGGTAGAGGCCGGCTTCTGACAAAAAGGGCCTTTTTTTCACAAAAAGAGATTTGATTACACGTATTCCAGCCGCCTCAAGCGCTTCAACCATCTCCGGAGGTTCAGTCCCGTGGAGCTGGACGCAGTTCAACAGGCAGAATTCGGCCTTTTTCATGACCGCCGCGAAAGGCTCGTCGACAAAAACGCCAACCTTCCAGACCTGCTCCGGAAGACTCCGGCTGATTTCCCGAGCCCTCTGCCCGCTGACCAAACGCGGACTCGGCGGATAAAACACCAGGCCTATGGCGTCCGCACCCATTTCCGCACAGGCAACGGCCTCGTCCACATGGGTCAGACCACAGACCTTTACCTGAGGGGGGCGGCAAGACGCGGCGGCCAGGGTGCGCAGCCCGCCCTCCCGCCCTTGCAAAATCGCCGCGCGGGGCACATCGCCAAAGGATGCCCCGCAAGCTATCTTACAATGATGCTGCCCGCCTTTTTTCATGCTTCCACTCCGTGCAAAGCCTTCAGAAACCTTACGGGGTCCTCCGATCTCATGAGGCCCTCGCCAATCAAAAAATTCCATATTCCGGCTGCGCGGAGCCGCTCGATATCGGACCGGGTGTGAATTCCGCTCTCCGCGACCAGAACTTGGCCGGGGCCTGCCCGGCCGGCAAGACCTATGGACGTCGAAATGTCAGTCTTAAAGGTCGCCAGGTCGCGGTTGTTTATGCCGATTAGCCTCGCCCCGGCTTTTACGGCAGTTTCGAACTCACTTTCATCATGCGCCTCAACAAGGGCGTCCAGACCGATACCTGAGCACAATGATAACAGGTCACGCAGAGACTCGGGCAAAAGCGCCCGCACTATGAGCAATACCGCATCGGCCCCCATAGCCGCCGATTCATAGACCTGGTATGAACTTATGATGAAGTCCTTTCTTAGCGTGGGAAGTGAGGCCGCAGATTTAACTTCCCTAAGATCATCGGGACTCCCGTTGAAAAAGTTTCGGTCCGTAAGCACAGAGATAGCTGCGGCACCTCCAAGTTCATACTTCCTGGCATAATCAGCCGGATCGACATTTTCCCTGATCTTGCCTTTCGATGGAGAAGCCCGCTTTATTTCGGCAATAACGTTGATCCCCAGCGGACTGGGCCTGGCAAGCCGCGAAATAAAACCCCTTCTTCTGTCCGGCTTCTCGGCTTCGCGCCGAAGGACCCGCTCCGGCGTGTGTTTTGCCGCTGTCCTCACCTCGTCTCTTTTGCAGTCGAGAATTTTCGAAAGAAAATCGGACACGTTTAATCCTCGCAAAATAAACATAAATGCCACCGCAGGCGCAGAGAAAGACTTTTGACAGAATTAACAAAGCTTTTGTCTGTGTCCTCTGTGCCTCCGTGGTGATGGCCTAAAGCCCGGTGAACCGAACGAGCGCTTCGAGTTTTTCCTTTGCCCTGCCTTCGTCAATAGAAGCCCGGGCCATTCCGATACCCTCGCTGAAATCATGTGCGACGCCGGCGGCGACCAATGCCGCGCCCGCATTGACCACGACGACATCTCGCCTCGGCCCCTTTTCACCGGACAAAATCTTCGTGGTTATCTCCGCGTTTTCAGCAGGCGTCCCTCCAGCCATATCCAATGGGTCGGCCGTCCGGCCCAGGAGCTGTTCGGGGGACACGTCATAGGTCCGGATCAGCCCATTGGCCAATTCGGAGACCCTCGTCGGGGCGCAGACGCTAATCTCATCGAGCCCTTCCTGCCCGTGCACAACGAAGGCACGCCTGGCACCCAAAAGCTGGAGGGCTCGGGCGAACATTTCTGTCAACTCCGGCGCATAGACGCCTATCAACTGGCAGTTCGCCCCAGCCGGATTTGTCAAAGGCCCGAGCATATTGAAAACCGAGCGTACCCCCAGCTCCTTTCGCGCCCTGGCAGCATGCCGCATGGCGCCATGAAAGAGCGGGGCAAAAAGGAACCCTATGCCGATTTGCCTGACCGCCTCTTCCACCACCTCCGGACCCACCTCCAGGTTTACGCCTAATGCCTCCAGCAAATCAGCACTACCGCATTTGCTGGAAACCGAACGGTTCCCGTGCTTTGCCACCGTAACGCCGCATCCCGCGACAACAAAGGCCGCCGTAGTCGAGATGTTGAAAGTGTTTGAACCATCGCCGCCCGTTCCACATGTATCCACTACTATATCGGCGTTTGTTTGGATCCTGGCGGCTTTGCGCCGCATCGCCCGCGCAGCCCCGGCAAGCTCCGAGAAGGTCTCTCCCTTGGTGGCCAGCCCAGCCATAACGGCCCCTATTTGAGCGTCGGTCGCATTGCCTGACATAATCTCACCAACAAGTGCGGCCATTTCTTCCTCGCTCAGGTCTATCTTTGCAATCAGCTTTTTGAGGCTCTCGCGTATCATATCTTGTCCCCCATATTCCCTTGTCCGTTTGCAAGCTCGAGGAAGTTTTTCAAGAGCCGCTTGCCAACGGGCGTCATTATAGATTCCGGATGAAACTGCACGCCTTCGGTGAGGTGCTCTTTATGGCGGATTCCCATAACTTCGCCATCCTCGGAACTGGCCGTGACCTCAAGGCATTCAGGCAGGCTTGCCGGCGCCACGGCAAGAGAGTGGTAGCGCATTGCCTGGAAAGGGTTTGAAATCCCTGTATAGATAGACTTGCCGTCTGCGTTGACCGTGGAAACTTTTCCGTGCATAAGCCTTTTGGCGTAAATCACCTCGCCTCCGAAAGCGGCCGCAATCGCCTGGTGGCCAAGGCAGATCCCCAAGATAGGTATTTGTCCGGAAAATCTCCGAATGGCGGCAATAGAGACCCCGGCGTCCTCCGGCCTGCAGGGACCGGGGGAAATCACGATCGCCGAAGGCCTCAGCCTTCCGATATCTTCAACAGAGACCCCGTCGTTTCTGGCGACCTCGACTTCAGTGCCAAGCATTCGAAAATATTGGAAAAGATTGTAAGTGAAAGAATCGTAATTATCGATCATGAAAAGCATGGAATTGAACTCCTTTTGACGCTTTGCGGTAAAGATTTAAACCACGTATGGTGAGCTGATGAGGACAAAAGCCCAATCCGTGAGATTCGTGAAATCCGTGGTTTTCCGCATTGTCTTTTATGAACCCGGTATAAGCCTTGTGCTGCTTCCTTCGAGCATCTGAAGCGCCCTCCGGATTGATTCGGCCTTGTTGATAGTTTCCTGTCTTTCTCGTTCGGGGTCGGAGTCGGCGACAATCCCGGCCCCTGCCCTTACCGTCGTCTTGCCTCTCTGAATGCAGGCAGTCCGGATGGTGATCGCCAGATCCATGTTCCCGGTGAAGGAAAAATATCCGATTGCCCCGCCATATGGACCGCGAGGCTCATCTTCTAGCTCGGCTATAATTTCCATAGCCCTGACTTTAGGAGCGCCTGTAAGGGTCCCGGCCGGGAAAGAGGCGCGGAAAAGGTCGAATGCGTCCAACCCTTCACACAAATCGCAGTTTATGTTGGAGACAAGGTGCATTACGTGCGAGTATCTTTCAACCACCATCAGGTCGGTTACCTGGACCGTGCCTATTTCAGCCACTCGGCCCAGGTCGTTCCTGCCCAAATCTACCAGCATAAGGTGCTCGGCCCTTTCTTTTTCATCCAGCAGCAACTCGTTGGCAAGCTCCCGGTCCTGCTGCTCCGTCTTCCCGCGAGGGCGTGTCCCGGCGATAGGGCGAAGCGTGGCGACGCCGTTTTCCAGGCGCACCATGGTCTCCGGAGACGAGCCTACCAGGATCGTCTCGTCGAAATGCAGGAAATAGAGGTATGGAGATGGATTTATGAAGCGCTGAGCGCGGTAGAGTGACCATGGATCCGGGGAAGCCGGGCAACTGAACTGTTGTGAGAAAACTGCCTGGATGACGTCTCCCTCCCTTATGTATTCTTTGATCCTGGCAACCCCGGAACGGAATTTCTCCGGTTCGACATCGTGATGGAAAGGAAATTCCTCAGGCGCGTGGCGGGAGACCACTTTGGGCATACCCTCGAGTTCGCCTTTCATCTGCTTGATGGTCTCCACCGCCCTGTCATAAGCTTGATCGGCCTCCCCGTTTTCGACAACACCGTATGCCACAAGGCTCAGAGTGTGGCGCAGGTTATCAAAAATGAAAAGTTGTCCGGGAAGGATAAAATGAGCCATCGCAACGTCTGCGGGCAGCCGACTTTGGATCGCTTCGAAAAAGGACACGAACTCGTAGGTGAAAAATCCGACCATGCCGCCCCAGAACCGGGGGAGCTTCGCAAGCTTGACCGGCTTGTACTGGGCCATTAAGGAGCGCAGAACTTTGAGCGGATCTCCGTGATGGGCAATGCGCTCCTTTTTAGGCCCGCTCTCGATTTCGACTTCATCACGGAAAACTCTGACGGTTCTTGTGGGCGAATTTCCCAGGAAGCTGTACCTTCCCCACCTCTCACCGCCCTCCATGCTTTCCAGAAGGAATACAGGCCCATGCCCGTCATATATTTTGGCCAGCGCAGAAACAGGGGTCTCCGTATCGGCCAGCACTTCCAGGCAGACCGGGATAAGGTTCCCCTTTTCGGCCATAGCGCGGAATTCGGATCTTTCCGGGTAAAACCCCAATTGCATAATCTTCTCCTTCTTGGACCTGATTAATCTATCGCCCTTGGCTTGGTACCCCGGACCGCCGGCCGGCTTGCCCGAGGCCTTCGGCTTCGTGCGGCTTCTCCTTGAACAAGCTGAAAATGGACTCTATCTGCTCGCACAGATCGGCGAACTGAGCCGGATAAAGCGACTGATGCCCGTCGCTAAGGGCGGTTTCAGGAGCATGGTGAACCTCCACCATCAAACCATGGCATCCGACTGCCACAGCAGCGCGGCTCAGAGGGATCACCTGGTCCCTGAAGCCCGCAGCGTGGCTGGGGTCTGCGATCACAGGCAGATGACTCTCCTGCCTGACAACCGGAATGGCGGAAATGTCCAGGGTATTGCGGCTGTGGTGGGCGAATGTGCGCACCCCGCGCTCGCAGAGTATCACTTTGTCATTTCCTCCCTCCATCACGTATTCTGCCGCCATGAGCCACTCCTCGATGGTCGCCGCCAGACCCCGCTTGAGAAGAACAGGTTTTCGGGACTTTCCGGCCCGCCGCAGCAAGCTGAAGTTCTGCATATTCCTGGCGCCGATCTGGACTATGTCAGCGTATTGCTCGACGAGCCCGTAGACTTCATGGTCAATCGCTTCGGTAACCACCGGCATCCCGGTTTCCCGACGCACTTTGGCCAGGATTTTGAGCCCTTCCTCTCCCAGTCCCTGAAATGCGTAGGGCGAGGTCCTGGGTTTGAACGCGCCGCCCCGGAAAATCTGGGCGCCGGCCTTCTTCACCATTCGGGCGATTGTAAGCGCCTGGATTTCGCTCTCGATCGCGCAAGGCCCGGCCATTATAGTAAGATGCGAGTTGCCAACCATTACCCCGCCAACATCTATGACGGTGTCCCATGCCTGTGATTCCCGGCTCACCAGCTTGTACGGGCGGGTCACAGGAATAGCCTCTTTTACTGCCGGAAGTTGCAGAAATGACGAGGCGTCCACCGGACCGTCATTGTGGAGAACGCAGATCGCCACCCGCTCTCCACCCGGAATTGGCCTGGCAATGTAGCCCTTTTGCTCAATGCCGGAGACAACCGCCTCAATTTCTAACGCTGTAGCTCCTCTTTTCATTACGACAAGCACCTTTTGCCTCCTTTTCGCGGGGCCCGCACCCCCAATTAGAAAGGGACCGCAGAATGTGTCCACGGTCCCTTCCGGCAAAAACAAAAGGACCGTGTGCCTTGGTGCGGCTCACGGTCCCAGCAGATATTTTAATTCGAACTGATGGCTATCCCGTCAGGCTCGCACCTCCCCAAGTAAACCACCAAAACCAGACATTTGCAGTATCGAAGCAATGATTCATGATTTCGTCCTTTGACCAAATATTGACTACTCTTTAACAATCAAAAACGAGAATAGCAAGTAGATTTTTCAAAATCCCGACACAGATCATTGAGTGAAGAAAACATTCAAAGGGCAGGGCTGACACAAGGCTGTCTTACGGCAGTAAAGATGCCCGGTTCGAACCAGCAGGCCATGGAATTCCTGAAAAAGCGGCACATCGGGCTCCATTGCTTCCATGAAATATTCCCGCAGTTCCTCGTAAGAAATCGACTCCCCCACCCATCCATGTCTTGAGAAAATCCGGTAGGTATATGTGTCTACGACAAAAGACGGTTTATAAGCGGCATACAGGACGATGCTGTCGGCGGTTTCCGGACCGATGCCCCGGATTGCCAGAAGATCGGTCCGCAGGGACTCCATATCCTGGAGCAGGAATTCTTCCAAACCGCCATCCCATTTTGTCAGCATATGATTGCAGAAATTCTTTATTTTCTTTGCTTTTTCGTTGTAGAAGCCCGATGAGCGAATGAGCGGTGCGAGCTCCTGTGCACTAAGTCCGCAAATGCGCTCGAAGCTCAACAGATCGTGGCGACGCAGGTTGCCGATCGCCGCGGCCACATTTTTCCATGCGGTATTCTGCGTCAGAATCGCGCCAAGGATAACCTCGAACGGGGTCTCGGCAGGCCACCATCTCTGGGGACCGAAAAAGCCGAATAGCCTGTCGTACACCTCGCGCAGCAACTCTTTTCTGCTTGTGCTCAATCCAGTCCCACCCCCCCAAGTACGGTTCGACATTTTGCGCAGGCGCCATGCTCAAGGCCCTGTTTCCTGATGGAATAGCCGATTCGGGTTATCAGCACGGCCCCGCAGCAGTGGCAGTACGTATTCTCGCCGTTGTCTCCGGGCACATTGCCTGTATAGACGTAATGAAGACCGGCTTCCAGCCCGATTTGCCTTGCTCTTCGGATCGTTTCGATCGGCGTAGGCCCTTTGTCGCGCAAATTAAATGCAGGATGAAATCGGCTGACGTGCCAGGGAATTTCAGGCCCCAGGCCGACCAGAAATTGCGCAAGCTCTTTGAGCTCAGCTTCGCTGTCGTTCAGCCCCGGGATGAGCAGCGTTGTCACCTCGAGCCAGATGCCTTTGCTCTTCATGCCTTCAAGGGTCATGAGAACGGGCTTGAGACGAGCGCCGCACTGTTCCCTGTAAAACGTATCATTGAAGCACTTGAGGTCCACGTTGGCCGCTCCAAGAAAAGGGGCAACCGTGTCCAACGCCTCTTTGCTCATGTAGCCGTTAGATACGAAAACGTTTGCAAGTCCGCGCTCCTTTGCAATGGCGGCCACATCGAGAGCATATTCCATAAAGATGGTAGGCTCGGTGTATGTATAGGAGATTGTGACGCATCCCTCTTTTTGCGCGCGGTCTGCAATTTCTTTGGCAGACACGCTCTGGCCGTAGATCTTTCCGTAGATACGGGGAGACTGCGATATGTCAGCGTTCTGGCAGAAAAGGCATTCGAAATTGCACCCTGCCGTAGCAATCGAATAACTTGTTGTGCCGGGAAAGAAATGAAACAGCGGTTTTTTTTCGATAGGGTCCACATGCTGGGCGATCAATTTCCCGTAAACCAGGCTCCATAGCTTGCCTTCCCTGTTTTGGCGCACCCCGCATTTTCCGGTTTCACCGGGCTCAATATGACATTGCTGCGAGCAAAGAAAACAGTGCACCCGGTTTTCATCAAGCCGCCTGTACAGCATCGCCTCTTTCATGCTCACCTTCTCACCCATTCACCGAACTCTCAGGTGCGCCTCCAGAAGCCCGCCAGCAGCCTAAAGACTGAATGGAAACTTTGGCCCCGGCAGGGATTTCTTCGAAAACAGGTGTTTGCAGTGTGCGAACCCGGCATCGCATATCGATGCGCATTGCGATGAAATGTCCGAAAGGATGCCGGTGCAACATAGGAATTCGCTCCAGGAAATCAAAGTAGCGAAGAAAAGGCAGCGGTAAGGAAAAACAGGTCAGCCACTCGATCGGAACGGCGCCGGAAAGAATCCCGGTGGTCATTGCGCGAAGCTGAAAAACGCTGAAAAACCTGGCACGGCTGTAAACCGAGTCTTTCCAGAATCTTTGTATGCCATAGTGGAGACTATCGATCGAATACGTGTTCAAGACACCAAGCAGCACGTTTCTGCGCGCCACGCGGAAGGCTTCTTTAAGCGCCAGGTAGGGGTCGTCGACGAATTCCAGGGAGTTTATCAGGGCCACCGTATCAAATTCATTGTCATCGTAGGGCAGGTTTTCAGCAAATCCCTGATCCAACCGCACTTTGAGGCCAAGCCGCCTGCGCGCGAGCTCAAGGCTTGAGATCGAAGGATCGAGCCCCACCACCATATGCCCCTGCGACTTGAACCATTCCAGGAAAATACCGCTCCCGCAACCCACCTCCACAACTCGCTGTGGGGAAACCGGCGCCCATATCTTCCGGAAAAGCTCTTGTTCGAACGCCAGCGCCCTTTGTCCTTGAGGAGAACGAAACCAGTTCTCATGGCGTTCGGCGTCAGCTAAGCTAAAAACATAACCCACGTGAAACCCTTGCAAGAATGCCGGCAGCGATTGCCAGGAAACCAACAGCTATTCGCCTCCTGCTCCCCCTCTGCCGTCCATTCTATTCGTTGAGCAAAATAGCCCCGAGAGAACCGGAGCTGACCATCCTTGAGTATCTGGCAAGGTATCCGTTCTTAACTCTGGGCTCATGCGGCTTCCATGCTTCCCTGCGCTTTGCCAGGACAGCATCGTCCACCAGCAGTTCCAGTTTCTTATTCGGGATATCCACCAGGATTTCATCGCCTTCTTCGATCAACGCAATCGGACCGCCAACAGCCGCCTCGGGAGAAATATGTCCTATGGCCGCTCCGGTCGTACCTCCGCTGAATCGGCCATCGGTTATGAGCGCCACATCCAGTCCCAGACCACGCCCTATAATGGCGGCAGTTGGGGTTAGCATCTCCTGCATCCCGGGGCCCCCTTTGGGACCTTCGTAGCGGATAACCACCACGTCGCCCGGTAAGATCCCACCGTCCAGAATAGCGTTCGCCGCCTCGGATTCGCTTTCGAACACGCGCGCCCTGCCCTTCCTCGTAAGCATCTCCGGCGCCACTGCCGACTGCTTGACCACTGCACCTTCAGGCGCGATGTTCCCGTAGAGAATAGCTATCCCTCCCTTGTCATGATAAGGATTTTCGAGGGGCCGGATAACCTCGGGCCGAACAACGCGCACCCTTCTGAGGTTCTCCCCCACCGTCCTTCCAGTAACGGTAAGAGGAGCCGGATCTATCAGCTCGCGGCGCGAAAGCTCCTTCATCACAGCCTGTACGCCCCCTGCCGAGTTGAGGTCTTCCAGGAAATGCGCTCCACCGGGCCGCAGGCTGCAAAGGTGAGGCGTACGGGCGCTGATCTGGTTGAAAACGCCGAGATCGAGGCGGATTCCGGCTTCAATTGCGATTGCCGGGACGTGAAGGACAGTGTTCGTGGAACAGCCAAGGGCCATGTCCACAGCTATTGCGTTTTCGAAAGCAACCCTGGTTGCTATGTCGCGCGGTTTGAGGTCCATGGCTAACAGTTCCATTATTTGCCGGCCTGCTTCTTTGGCGAGGCGCACCCTGGCAGCGGTAACCGCAGGGACCGTTCCGTTGCCGGGCAACCCTAATCCCAGGGCCTCAACCAGGCAGTTCATGGAATTTGCCGTAAACATGCCCGCGCATGAGCCGCACCCTGGACAGGCATTGTCTTCCAGCTCTTCCAGTTCACCCAGGGAGATCTGTCCGGCTTTTAGCGCACCCACGCCTTCAAAAACCGATATGAGATCCACCGGCTTTCCACCCACGTGACCCGCCAGCATTGGGCCGCCGCTTATGAGAATTGCCGGAATGTTAAGTCTGAGCGCGGCCATCATCATTCCGGGTATGATCTTGTCGCAATTTGGAATCATGACCAATGCGTCGAAAGGATGAGCCATACCCATTATTTCAATGGAATCGGCTATTATCTCGCGGCTTGCCAGGGAGTAGCGCATCCCGGCATGATTCATGGCGATGCCGTCGCAAACACCTATGGTGCTGAACTCGATGGGAGTTCCGCCAGCCATCCGGATGCCGGCCTTGACCCCTTCGGCTATTTTGTCTAGGTGAATGTGGCCCGGAATAATTTCGTTGGCTGAGTTGACGACACCTATGAGAGGCCTGTCGATTTCTGTCTGAGTGTAGCCCATGGCCTTAAAAAGTGACCGATGAGGGGCTTTCTCGATACCCCTTTTCATTAGATCGCTTCGCATCCCGTTATCTCCCTCTGGCGGACACCTAAATTGTCTCCATCCGTAAACACCCGATTAACATTGCAGGCTCCGTCAGAAAAACAGAAAACTGATACCACCAGGGGCTTCCCCTGACCTGATTCGGGGGCGGAAAAGAACCATTTCCTGACGAAAAATAATTTGTGTGGTTAAAGTCTAAACATATAATAATTAAAATATTTTTGGTTATTTTGGAAGCAAAAATGTAAAAGCCGCACGCCCGAGCCGCAAAGTTGACAAAGGATTTCCCAATTTATATAATTCTGACCGAGACTGGCGTTTTTATATCAGATAGCACAAATTGCAGGGCGCATGAATGGAAAAAGACGGCCAAGAACCACTCGATCCCAACGGCATAGTTGTCAACCGATAGGGATAGAGCCGAAAACCTTGCGCTCTTAACAACATATATGAGCTTGATATTCGGTCCTGTACCATCACGGCGGCTGGGACGATCTCTTGGAATAGATGTCCTGCCACCCAAGACATGTTCTTTCGATTGCATTTACTGCGAGTCGGGACCTACTACCCGTCTGAGCGTAACCCGAGAGAACTTCGTCGACCCATCGGAAATCCTCGCGGAATTGAGCGCCTTTTTCCGCCTCCATCCCAAAGCAACGGACGTCCTGACCTTGTCGGGCGCGGGCGAACCAACCCTTTATGCGGGCCTGGGAGAGCTGATTGCCGCAGTTAAAAAGACTTACCCCCGGTTTCCTTTGATCGTACTCACCAACGGCTCGCTTTTGTGGGTGCCGGAGGTTAGGCGCCGCCTTTTAAAAGCCGACCGCGTGATTCCATCTCTTGATGCCGTAACGCCCGCCGTTTTCCGCAACATCAACAGACCTCATCCATCTCTGGAAATCGCGCAGATCATCGAGGGAATACGTGCTTTTCGCAAGGAATACAAAGGGCAGTTACATGTTGAAATAGCGCTGGTTTCGGGAGTCAACGACAGCGCTGCAGAGCTTTCGGCCCTGGCGAAGGTCATCGAGTCCATAAGGCCCGATAAGATCGAACTCAACCCGGTTGTCCGCCCTCCGGCGCTCACAGGGACCCGGGGCCTCAACGATGCGCGAATGGCATGGGCGGCTTCCTTTTTCAGTTCGCTCAATGCCGAAATAGTGGGTGTATTCGAGGCGGATAAGCAGAACTGTGGCGAAGCACAAATCGGTCTACGCATTATCGAAACGGTTCAGCGGCGGCCCTGCACCGTTGCTGAACTGGCCGCCTCTCTCGGGGTCCCGGAAAAAAAAGTGGAACAGGAATCACGAAGACTTCAGAAACAGGGGAAGCTAAACAAGCTTTGCTTTGACGGAAAAGCTTTCCTCTGCCCCAATGAATGAGGAGGAGCTATAGGTCCTATACGACGTATAAGACCTATAGCCCTAAGGCAGGCAGTCGCTCAGTTCTGCACGTCGTTTCTGACAGCAGGCGGGGATGCAAGTATGTCTACGGGCCGCTCCGGCAGGGTCCTCGCTATCAGGGTATTAGTGAAAAGCCTGCGGGCCATGTCTTTTACCTGATTAGCGGTGACCGCCCTGATCAGATCCGGATAACGCTGACTGTAATCCCACCCGAGGCCCAGCACTTCATTCAGCGCGGCATCCGCCGCCTGGCTGCTGAGCGTTTCCCTGCTGAGCTTCAGTCCTACGAGCATTGTCTCCTTGGCCTGATCGAGTTCGCTTTGCGGAACAGGTTCATCCTTAAGCCGCTTCAGGTTTTGCTCAATCACTTCCTCCACCTTGGGCAGATTCGCCAGGGTGGTCTGGGTGATGACCCCGAAAAATCCTGCGTTTTTCCCGTAAAATGGGAAAGTGCTCACCGTATAGACCAGGTTCTGATCCCCACCACGAAGAGAATCAAATATCCTGCCCGCAGGAGAACCTCCTCCAGACAGAACCGAAGTCAGCACATCCAGCACAGGCCGTTCGGCGCTGTTGATATCCAGACCGTTTGTTCCGATGAAAAGCGCCGAGCTGTTCTTTTCGTTTTTTATCTCGATGGTATGATTTGCTCCGATCCGATGAGTCTCGTCGGGCATTGAACTCTTAAGCGGCACACCACTCCATTTTCCGAATTTTTGCTGCACCAGGTCCCTGGTTCTGCCGGGATCTATATCGCCGTAAATAGCCAGGGCGGAATGAGTCGGATTCACCATTTTGCGGTAGAATGCAACTATCTCATCACGGGTAAACGACCCGACGGACTCCGATGTTCCCGGCTTGTCGTTCACATAGGAAGATTTCTGGAAATAATTTCTCTTGAACAGTCGCATCACCTCGGCCTGCCAGTTCTCATCGAGCTTTTGTATGGCAATCAGCGTGTCCTGCCTCTGCTTTTCGATCTCGTCCTGAGGAAATTGGGCGTTCTGGGCAATATCGGCAAGAAGGGCAAGTGCCCAGTCGAAGTCTTCTTTGAGCACCTTTATGGAAACATGGTAGGTGTTGTTATCGGATTTGGCGCTTATCTCGCCGCCGGCATCCTCAACTTTTCTCAGTAAATCAAGCTTTGGCATAGACTTCGTCCCGGCGGTCAATAACTCGGCTGTAAAAGCGGACAGCCCGGGGCGACCCAGGGTTTCCAGTGCAAGGCCGCCGGCGCCCCAAAGTTGCATGGTTACGAAAGGGAGGGTGACGTCCTGTTTGATCAGCGTCTTCAACCCGTTAGGCATCCGGTTGAATTCAACCGGCGGGATGTGCGGAGGCGGGCATTGGGTGGCCGCTGCATTCTGGACCTCGGTGTGCGCAGGCTTTATCACCGCAACGTTCATGCGGTTATCAACCAGATATCGCTGAGCCACCGCCTGAACCTCCTGCACCGTTACGGAGCTGATCCCGTCAACATACTCTTCCTCAAAGTAAGGATTCCCGGAGAGTAAGTAGGATGAAGCAAGCGAGGCGGCCTTGGCCGATACTGATTCTTTTTCGAAAACGTGTTGGGCAATGGCCGTTTTTTTGGCTTTATCCAACTCCTCCGCGCTGATCGGAGTAGTCCTGAAGAGATTAATTTCCTCCTTTATGTCCTTCAGCGCCGAGGGCCACTGAGAAGGAGCCAGGGACACCGAAATAATAAACTGGCCACGGACAAAGGCAGGCGTCCAGTTCGACGCCCCGATGCTGAAGACTTTGTTCTGATCTTCTTTCAGACGGCAATGCAGACGGCAGGTCTCCCCCTCCCCCATCACCTGCGCGAGAACGTCCAAGGGGTAGAGGTCTTTTTCATAAGCATTTACCGATGGAAATCCTATCATTGCCTGGACCAGCCTGACGATCGGAACTTCTTTTTCCTCCCACCGGACGCTTCCCTGCAGAGGCTCTTCGGGCAGGACCACCGGATCGGAGCTTCCGGCGAGAAAGTTCTTGGTCTTTTCCGCCACAAACTCGAGGACTTCGGATGCCTGAACATTCCCGGACAGAGCCACTACCACGTTCTCCGGCTGGTAGCGCTGCTGATAATAGTCCAGAAGGGCCTCCCGGCTCTGTTTAACGAAAACCTCTTCATACCCGATCACAGGATATCGAACTGGATTTTCTTGGTAGGCAGTCTGGATGAACAGCCTCCACAACTCCGTATTCGGGTTGCTCTCCCCCATTTTCATTTCCTGCTGTATCACCTTCTTTTCCCTGGCAACCTCCCTGGCGTCCACAACATTTTCAGACACATAGGAAACCAGCAAATCCAGGGCATCCCTCCAGTGGCCGGCCCCCGTGTTTATGTAGTACACCGTCCTGTCATAGCTGGTGTAGGCATTCGTTGTACCGCCCATTGTCTTGAGCCGTTCCTTGGCCTGTTCTTCAGTAAAGGAGCGCGTCGTTCCTCCGGCCACTATGTGCTCGAGATAATGCGAAAGACCGGCCCTCATGTACTTTCCCTCGAAGACGGACCCAGCCCGAACGAACACCTGCGCAGAAACGACTTCAGCCCCGGGCTGTTGATGAACGAGCAGTGTCAGGCCATTTTTGAGCACCACGAAAAGATCGTTGGGCTTTGAGGCAAGCGTGCGCGCCACGAAAGGCCGCGACTGCTCGGAAATAAGCGGACATTGCTTGACTTCGTCCGGAAGCCCGGCTGAAGCCAGCCCGGCGCATACAGCTATAACCAGAGTGAATATCAGAACTATCCTTCTCAACATCATCAAATTGTTCCTTTCAAGATATTTAAACCGGATCGGTCCTCTAATTTTAGTTGACTGGTCAATACCTATTCCACAAGATATTAAGAGCGGGGCGTCGTAAAAAAAAGGAGTTAAATTTAGAGCTTATGGGACTCAATCAGGCGGGAAATCAGCCTATGTCTGTTACTTACGCCGTCGGGGGTCGGCCACGAAAGTGGCGGGCGAGCCAATTCAATCAGGCGCCATCCTTGGCGGGTTGTACCTATTTCTACGGCAATGTCGTTTATCTGCATCGATCTAAGCAACTTTTCAAGGCAGGACACAATCTCCCTGCTAAAAAATTCCAGACCTATCCCCTGCCCTAACTGGGGGCCGGGTGAGACGCTGCGGCCATTGAATCCGTACTGCGCCCAACTCGAAACTCTTTTTATTATCCCCTCGCATTTGTAGTTGACGAAAACGAGCCGAAAGCACTCTGCGTAATCAAGCATCTCCTGAATTATCAGAGGGTTATAAATCTCAGTCAGGGCGTGCAAATCACCAGCATTCGAGACCAGCCGTGCGCCGCCCACCAACTTTGGACCCATTGCTTTAAATGGAAAAGAAAAATCTTCAGCGATCGAACTTTTTTGGCGTCCGTAATAGATGCGCGTAAAAGGGTGAGGACACTTGAGAAACTGAAACAAAACTTCCTGTATGAGCCTGGATTTTTGAATGCTGTACGTGAAAGCGCTGGGAAATGTTTTTTTCCCGGCCGCTTGCAGAATCCTGATAAACCGTGGAGTGGGAAAGAAAATCTGGCTGGCTGAAAGCAGCATTCTCCTCTGCCTGGGGGTGTAGTCACCCATGGAGGGACGAACGCCGAGCGTTACGAGCTGCGGACAGGAGTGAAGGAATGGAGCGATTGCTACCAGCTTTTCTCGCATTGAATTTTATCAGGCAAGGCAGGCGGCGGGAGCTTTCGGGTTACCCCCCAGCCTCTCGGATGTCCATTTAGCCATTGAGCAGCAGGTCCGGATGAACGCCGTAGTTGTAGCTTCGCATACGAAAATAATTATCCAGTATTCCCACCCTGGAATCAACGTAATCATAAATGGTTAGGCGGCTATCGCCCGAGTCTCCATCCTGGCACATATCCCGTAAGGCGTTGGAAAGGTTTTTCCGGAAGTGGACCGGCACAGCCAGGAAAACCACATGCGATTTCAGGCCGTGCGAACACTGGGGCATAACGCGTGGGGAAACAAGCAACACCTTCTCATGCGAAGCTCCGGCGTGCGGAACATAATTGTTCGGGCCTTCCTCGTTCACGATCTTGGGGTTGGCATAAAACTGATTATATGAAAACGCCTCTATCCCGCGCTGGCTCAACTCAGCGCTCAATGCATCGTCCTGGTCTTCTCCTCCTGAAAGCACAAGGACCCGCTCTTCTCCTTTTTGAAGTTCGATCTCCACATCGTCCACAATTTTGCGGTTTCTTGCGGGGTTTAGCATCAGGTCCCTGAGCATCGACTGGTAATCCGCCCTGGAATTGTAAGGGTAGTTGAAATCGGTTTGACGGGCTATTACGGTTCCCGAAATAACCCCGCGTCCTTCACGGGCGTCTTTTTCATCGATCGTATAAGCAACATCGCCCAGATAAAAATTAATCAGCTTGATGAGGCGGTCCTTTCGCTGAACGGTGTTCGATAGACCCAATACGTAGCGGCAGTCGAAATTCGGGACCAGGCTGGTAAGAATCTTCGATGGACAGCGCTGAGATTCGTCGAACACTATGTATCCGACCTTGTCATAGATTTTTCTCCAGTAACGCATTATTTCGCCGGTATGGCCGATTGTGATCTGCCTGCCGACCTGCTGAGTCCCGCCGGAAAATATACCGACCTCTGAGGCAGGGATCTGGAGAAAGCTATAAATCTTCCTCAGCCAGCCATCGAGAAGGTCGATTTTAGGAATTACGATCAACGCAGGCTGGCGCCTCTGAGAAATGGTATAAAGGGCAATAACTGTTTTGCCGCTCTTGTGACCGCCGATCAGGGTAGCGCAATCGTGCTCGAGTACAGCTTCGGCCGCATCCTGCTGGTAGCTCTTCAATTCGCCATGAAACTCCATCGAAATCGGGTCGAACAATCGCCTCTTGTCGATCATGCGGTAAGGAATCTGGTATCTTTTGCACAGTTCGATAAACTGGTCGAGGAATCCTCTCGGGATGAGATAATTTCTGCCTTTCTGTTTAAAACAGCTAATCTGGGCCGGGACGTTGCCTATCCATTCGCCACGGTTATGCCGCATCTCGTAATCGGGGTTTGTAAAAGTGAGGCGTTCGTGCAGTTTTCTCTCGAGCATGGGAGGCAGTCCGTCAACCGGGACTTTGATCCACTCGGAAAGCAAAACGTTGACATTTTTGACGAACATTTCAAGACCCTCCGCCGACAGAGTGGAGCCCAAAGCAACTGCCTTCGGACTAACGGTCTGGACAGGAAGACCACGCCAGAACTCCCGGCCCGCGTAAGTCTCCCCACACTCATCAACCGCCAATTAACCGCGATTCAGTACAGTATAAGATATTCTCTATAAGTGCAACATATGAAAGCTATAAGATCCACCAAAGGTTGCTATAATTCAATTATATAGTAACCCTTATGGAAAGAGTTATAATGATATAACTTATCCTCTAAAAGGAGCTTTCATGAAAGGTCATTCCCCACATCTGGAGATTATAGGGCAACTTGCCCGAGAATACGATGAAAAATATCGAGAACTCGAAAAACTGATTTCCGAAACTCAGCCGGAAATCATTCTGCCTCAGTTGAGGGCGCTTGCCGAACGTGCTACGGACCGTTTTCGCTCCGCTCAGTCCGCTATGCTCTCAATGCCCGAATTATTTGATGGAGAGGAACGGAAAATGGCTGTACAGGCCATGGAGGCACTATGCCGCGCCTTCGATGAGATGCGCATTCTTTTCCATTTCCTATTTGAAAACCATTCGCAGGCAGATAAGATCTGACTATACTTTGGAGATCCTATTGCGGCTCCTGGCAAATCAGGCCTTTTTTGATGAAATAGTATAGCTCGCCCCCCTGTTTCATCGGTCCTGCAATCCTTTCTGCCGCCTCACCCGTCCCGCAGAAAAGATCGATGCGCCCCGGTCCCTTAATGGCTCCACCACTGTCCTGGTTGAGGACCCACCTTCCAAAGCGTTCCCACCTCTGGATTTTACCAGATGAATCATACACCGGCTTCTCGCTTACCAGGAACGCCGGCGCACCACTCGGGTGGAACCTGGGGTCTGTAGCAATTGATCTGCCAGCCGTGAGCACGACATCGAGGCTGCCCAGCGGACCTTGTGAAACCAATTTGAAAAATACATATCGCTCGTTTTTCCACATAATAGCGTTCTGACTGTCCGGATGCGAGCGCAGGTACTCGCCTATCGCCTGCATAGACATCTGCTCAGGTGAAACCGCCCCGCTATCGATAAGATCTTTCCCGATGCTGTGATATGGCCGTCCGTTGTCTCCTGCGTACCCCACCCGCATTTGCGTCCCATCCGGATTGAGTTTGATCACTGCCGACCCCTGGATGTGAAGAAAGAAACAGTCAACCGGGTCCCTTAACCACACCAGAGGCACGGTCGGCTTAATCCCTTGTTTTTCAAGGACCTTTTCCCCGTCAATTTCGGAACGTGAATAATATGGAACCACGAAGTTTTTTTCCAACCGCCCAACCAGGCGCTCACCATGGAATTTATTGCCGCCGAAACGGTCCAGCTCAATCACGAGAAGGTCCGAGGGAACGGGATAAATCGGCCGGCAAAATTCAACTCCCGGCTTAAGACTTCCCTCCAGCACCGGTTCATAATACCCCGTTACGATAATACTGCCGGAGTTGTCCGGAGGAACCACCCTAAAGACATCGAAATCCTGCGAAAGCCTATCAGCGCTAATACCGCCCGAACCCACAAGAGAGGCAAAATGATTGAGGGACTCCCGCATAAGTTCTGCCGGCAAACTTAAGCGGCCCAGACAAACCTGCCTGTCTCCGGGGACCCTGGCATACCACGAAAGGCTTTTATCAATGGCCGACCGAAGGGAAGCGGCCGGCTCATCGTCCTGCAAGTCAGGAAGCTGCGATGGGGAAAGTCGTTCCAAAAGTGGCCGCTCTGCAGGTTGCAGAGGTGTGGAAGAAGGTTTCGATGGACAGCCCGTCAGGAGAAAAATACATATGAGCCAGAAAGCCTGGGATCTTCTTTCGATGCTTATACGCACTCAATTCCCGCCAGAAAACATGTTTGCCTAAGGGCTTGTCAGTAAATAAGCCTCTTAGGGATTGCGCCGGATTTTGAGACTGATTTGGTCGCGAAGATTGAGCAAAACCGCAGGCGTAGCTGGGCTACGTCGAGGATTTTGCGATTGAGGAGCGGCCAAAGCCGGATGCGAGCGCAAAGGTTTTATTTACGGACAAGCCCTAAGTGCCCATCTCCCACGAATGCAAGTAGGCGTCCTGCTCCGGAGTGAGCGAGTCGATCTCGACCCCCATGCTCGCAAGTTTGAGGCGGGCAATTTCACGGTCTATGTCCATCGGTACCCGATAGACCTGTTTTCCCAGGGAGACGTGATTTTTAACGATATATTCCGAACATAACGCCTGGTTAGCAAAGCTCATGTCCATAACGCTCGAAGGATGGCCCTCCGCCGCCGCCAGATTGATAAGGCGGCCTTCGCCGAGCAAGTATATCCTCCTGCCGTTTTTCAGGCTGAATTCTTCAACAAAATCACGCATGCTCCTCACCGATGAGGACATTTCGCGCAGGTCATCCAGATTGAGCTCGACGTTGAAGTGGCCCGAGTTGCTAACAATAGCGCCGTCTTTCATCATTGCGAAGTGTTCTTTGCGCAGCACGTGGATATCGCCGGTCAGCGTGCAGAAAAAATCGCCAATCGGCGCGGCCTTTTCCATAGACATAACCTGGTAGCCGTCCATAACGGCCTCCAGTGCCCGCAGCGGGTTTATTTCGGTCACGATGACCTTGGCCCCCATTCCCGAAGCGCGCATCGACACTCCGCGTCCGCACCACCCATATCCGCTCACTACGAAATTGGCCCCGGCAAGCAACCGGTTGGTAGCCCGGATTATTCCGTCCAACGTGCTTTGACCCGTCCCGTAGCGGTTATCGAAAAGGTGTTTGGTATCCGCATCGTTAACTGCAACAATTGGATACTGAAGCACCCCTTTTTCCGCCATGCTCCGAAGCCGGATTACTCCGGTAGTCGTCTCTTCCGTACCGCCGATAACGTTGGCAAGGAGCTCTTTGCGCTCCGAATGAAGAATGCCAACAAGGTCAGCCCCGTCGTCCATTGTAACCTGCGGGAGGTGTTCAAGCGCATTGTGAATGTGGCGGTAGTAAGTTTGCTTGTCCTCACCCTTTATAGCAAAAACAGGAATATGCTCTGAAATGGCCAGAAACGCTGCCACATCGTCCTGGGTGCTCAACGGGTTCGATGCACAAATGCGCAAGTCGGCGCCTCCCGCCTGGAGCGCCTGTGCAAGAGCAGCTGTTTCTGTTGTAACGTGAAGGCAGGCAGCCATTCGTATTCCCGCCAAAGGCTTTTCTGAGGCAAACCTTCTGTGGATCGACCGCAGCACGGGCATGGATTGCGCAGCCCATTCAACCCTTAAACGACCCTTCTCTACAAGCCCCTTGTCCTTGATATCAAAATCCATTCATACCCCTTAATTCACCAAGTCCAAATTCACCGGCAGGTTCGGGAAAAGAAACCCTCACGGAGTGCAGGACTCAACCGGAATAGCCCGGGACGCGTCCCCTCAGACAACCGACGGCAAATCAGAAACCCTTAGAGTTGCTTGCTGACCCCGTTGAGCCCCGCCTTATCTCTCAGGGTCTCAACCATATCGGTTTTCTCCCAGGTAAAATCGGGATCGGTCCTTCCAAAATGGCCGCCGCAGGCAGTCTTCCTGAATATTGGCCTGGTAAGCTTCAGGTACTTTATCATGTTCGCTGGTTTGAAACTGAACAGATCCAGGACAATTTGCTCAATCTTCTCGTCGGGAACGCGACCCGTGCCGAAGGTGTCAATCATCAACGAGATCGGTTCGGGCATTCCAATGCTGTATGCGACCTGGACTTCGACCCGATCCGCAAAATCGGCGGCAACAATGTTTTTGGCAACATACCTAGCCATATAAGAGGCAGTTCGGTCGACCTTCGAGGGGTCCTTGCCCGAGAACCCGCCTCCCCCGTGACTGCCCTGGCCTCCATATGTATCGGCGATGATTTTTCTTCCAGTGAGACCGCAATCCCCCATCGGGCCACCGACCACAAACCGCCCGGTGGTATTTATATAGTATTTGGTTTTCGAGTCGAGTAATCCCTCCGGGATAACCTTCTTTATGACCTCTTCTATGACTGCCTCGCGCAACGTGGAGTAACTCACATGCGGCGCGTGCTGGGCGGCCACAACTACTGTGTCCACTCTGCTTGGTTTGTGATCGTGATATTCGACCGTTACCTGGCTTTTTCCATCAGGCCGAAGAAAATCGACCATCCCGTTTTTCCGGACTTCGGCGAGTTTTCGGCAAATCCTATGAGCATAGTAGATCGGCATTGGCATGAGTACAGGCGTTTCGTTACAGGCATAGCCGAACATCAACCCCTGGTCTCCGGCGCCCTGCTCTTCGAACAGCCCTTCACCGGCGTTCACGCCTATGGCGATATCAGGCGACTGTTTGTCGATGCTGGTAATCACGGCGCAAGTTTCCCAGTCGAAACCCATCGAGGAATCGTTGTACCCGATATCTTTTATAGTATCTCTGACTATATGGGGAATATCGACATAAGTGGAGGTCGTAATCTCGCCCGCAACAAAAGCAAGCCCGGTAGTTACAAGGGTTTCACAGGCGACACGCGCTGTTTTGTCTTCCGCTATAATCGCGTCAAGAACAGCATCTGAGATTTGGTCGGCTACTTTGTCGGGATGGCCTTCGGTAACGGATTCGGACGTAAACAAATAACTCCTCATTGACATCTGGAAAAATCTCCTCTTTCAGGAAGAACGATTCAGCCGGGACAACCCCGGCTGCTGTAGTCACTTTTGGTCCGAGAAGGCGCTTTCCCGCTCCCGTATCAGGTCCGGAGCAGGCGTTGGCGGTACAAAGAAAAGTGAAGAGTGAATTTCACTCTTCCAGCTTCACCCTTCGCACTTCAGCCAGATCGATTATGGCCTTGTCGGCGCGTTTTCTGTTTTGCGAGTCCACGAGCACTACAATAGGTTTGTGCTCTGCGGCTTCGGCTTCGTTATAATTTGCATACGTAGCAATTATGATCAGATCGCCCGGAGCCCCCATTCGAGCAGCCGCCCCGTTTAGGCAAATATCCCCATTCCCCGCAGGACCGGCAATCGCGTACGTGTCGAATCTCGCCCCATTGTTGATATTGTAAATCTTTATCTGTTCGTAAAGCATTATATCGGCAGCCTCCATTAGATCGGAATCTATTTCCAGGCTGCCTTCATAGTTGAGATTTGCGTCCGTTACACGAACGCGATGAATTTTGGACTTAAGCAGGGTCCTTTGCATGGCTCTTCTCCCGGCAGATAGAGTTTAACGTCAGGTCAACTGGAACAGGTTGAAACTCGGAAGCAGATTTAGCAGCGAAGCCAGATACCAAGCAAACCGGAGCCCCTTGCCGTGAAGATCGACATTGAGCTTGTTTTGAATCTTTCCTGCCTTGGCTGCATCTCGTCAAACGGTTCGATGATGCGCATAATTTCCTTACCTCTTTAGGACCGCCGGCCTCCAGGCCCGCACCCTAACGGCTTTTCACGCCGAGTTCATGAATAGATACCGTCCCGGTCTCACTTAAGATCCGGGCGCCACCGCAACACAAATCACCTTTAATTACAAAAAAAACCAATAGCAGTCAAGTTTTAATCGCCGATTCCTCCACAAAGGGTTCTTCAGATTCTCCGGCCGGTGCGACTTCCCGGTGCCGATCCCCGTTCTCGAAGCTCCCCCGGATTTTTCCCTTCCCACTACCCCGATCTCAATTTATACTCAGCCCGGAAATTTGAGGAACAAATTCTATAAAATATAATCAAAAGGATTCGAGTTGATGGGTGTCTATGAACGGCAACTCCGACTGGTTGCCCCCTACTGGCGCAGGATTGCGCTTGCGATGATTTGCATGGCCGTGGTTGCTGCCTGTACCACGGCAGGTCTCTATCTTATCAAACCCGCGTTCGACGACCTGATAGTCAAGAAAAACAGGGCGATGCTGAACTTGCTTTGCGCAGCCGTGCTCATCATCTTTGGCGTCAAGGGCGTTTCTCTCTGCGCCAACGCCTATCTTATGAGCGACGTCAGTATGCGGATAATAACCAAGCTTAGGGAAGACGTTTACAATCACATACAGTGCCTGCCCATTCCCTATTTGGACATGATGCAAACCGGGAACCTGATGTCACGAATACTCAGTGATGTGGGCGCTGTCCAGAGCACACTTTCCGGGTCGGTAACGGGAATAATAAAAGAGTCTTTCAGCGTAATCGGCTGTGTCGGCATAATGTTCTACATGGATTGGCGGCTGGCAATTGGAGCTATGTTTATTGTGCCGGTGGCCTTTTTGCCTATTTTCAAGGTCGGCAAGATATTGCGAAAGACCAGCACCAAGGTTCAGCAAAGCATTGCCGACCTCGTCGTCCTGATGCACGAGACAATAGGCGGAAACCGGATAGTAAAGGCTTTCGGCATGGAGGCCCATGAAAAGAGGCGCTTTCACGAGGAAAATTGGAGACTGCTGAAGTTCAGCATGAAGGCGGTGGTCGTCAGCTCTGTAAACAGCGCGGCAATGGAATTCCTTGGCGGAGTGGGCATAGCCTCAATTATGTTATATGGAGGCTACCAGATTATCGGCGAAAAATTGACGGCAGGAAACCTCATCGCATTTCTGGCTGCTCTTGTCAGCCTCTATGATCCGGTTAAACGCCTGGCTAACATCTATGCCTCCATCCACCAGGGATTGGCGGCCGCCGACAGGGTTTATGAACTTTTGGACCAGCCCATCGAGATACTCGACCAACCACATGCGATGACTCTGGAGCCCGTCAGGAAAAACTTAGAATTCAGGAACGTCTCTTTCAGTTACGGAGCAAAACGGGTCCTGTCGGGGATCAGCTTCAGGGCCGACGCGGGACAGGTTGTGGCCGTGGTTGGCATGAGCGGGGCGGGTAAGACCACCCTGATAAACCTGATCCCCAGGTTCTATGAGGTTTCCGAAGGGACCATCGCCATTGACGGAATCGACATCCGGGACGTAACCCTTTCATCCCTGCGTTCTCAGATCGCCATTGTCACCCAACAGTCCGTCCTTTTTAATGACACCTTCAAGAATAATATCGCATACGGCGACATCCGCAAAAGCGATGAAAAAATAATTGCGGCCGCCAAGGCGGCTAACGCATATGATTTCATAATGAAATTGCCCAAACAATTTGATACCGCCGTCGGTGAGCAGGGGATCAGGCTCTCGGGAGGAGAACGCCAGCGAATTTGCATCGCTCGCGCTCTGCTCAAGGATGCTCCGATCCTAATACTCGATGAAGCTACGTCTTCGCTCGACAGCGATTCCGAGCTCGAGGTCCAGAAGGCCCTAGAAAACCTTATGAGGGGCAGAACGACGATCGTAATAGCCCACCGCCTTTCCACTGTGCAGAATGCCGATTCCATAATAACCCTGGCAAATGGAAAGATTGTCGAACAGGGCCGCCACTCCGAGTTGATGATGCTCGACAGTGAATACCGCAGGCTCTATGAGTTGCAGTTCTCTCAATTCTCAAAAGATGATCGGGCGATTGCCCTCGGGCATTCCTGAAACGAAAAGGCCTCGTTGAATCAAATAATCCAGGATAAGGCATGCGTTCTCCTCCTCCGAGTTCGCGACGGTATCCAGCGTGATCTCGGCCTTGAGCGGGGGTTCATAGGGATCGTCAATCCCGGTAAAACCCTTAAGAAGCCCCTGGCGCACTTTAGCATATAATCCCTTGGGGTCACGCTCCTCGCAGACACTTATGGGAGTATCTACATACACCTCGATGAAGCGGCCTTCTTCCATCATGCTTCGCACCTCATCGCGGATCGCCCGGTAGGGACTGACTGCCGCGCACACGACAACGCCACCATGACGCACGATCTCAGAGGCGACGAAGCCGATGCGCCGTATGTTCACGTCACGGTCCTCTTTGCTGAATCCCAGTCCTTTGGACAAATGAGTGCGAACCACATCGCCATCGAGCATTGTCACCCGGCGGCCCTGCGCAAGGAATAACCGTTCCAGCGCCTCGGCAGTCGTGGATTTCCCGGCGGCGCTAAACCCGGTGAACCAGATACATACTCCCTGACGATATCGTTCATTCGGAGTCAAAGACTGCATATAAACCATTCCTCGTAAGTTGACTTGTTAATTAGCTGTTACCCCTGAATTTTGCCCGGCCTCACCTATCGACACGACGGCAGGTTTGATCGGTGGTGGAAATCTGCCGGAGTTTGACTTACTCCTTTCTGCCAATTTATCAAGCCCTTTTTTACTGTGAACGTTCGGAAAACCCCGAAGGAGTGTAAACCTGCAGGCAAACAGCATTGAACTGACCCTCACATTCTGATAGAGTTCTCAACTGAGCACGTCTGACTCGCGATCATAGCGACAGGAGAAGCACTTTGCTTGTCGCGTTGCTAGGTGTGCTATGGTAACGGCTTTGTGTTTCCTCCCAGCTTTGACATGGTGTCACATATTGTCTTAGCAAAAATCAACGACACCTTCTCCTCAGTGTCGTGCACTGCGTTTTCAACTTTGCAGATAAGCCTTTTGTTAATTGGAGAAGATGGGATTATGAATCTTTGGGCGGACTTCCTAACGAACAACCAACGCGAGATCCATAAGTGGAAGCATTACTTTCCTGTTTATGAACGCCATTTCAAGGATTGGGTATATAAACCTGTTACCTTTATTGAGATCGGCTGTGGAAAAGGTGGTTCGCTTCAAATGTGGAAGCGCTATTTTGGTCCCCACGCCAGAATCATCGGGATTGATATCTGCGAGGACTGCAAGCGTTTTGAGGAGGATCAGATCGAGATCCGCATCGGTGAGCAACAAAACACGGCATTCCTCCAAAGTGTGATCGAGGAATTTGGCTCGCCCGATATTGTTCTCGATGATGGAAGCCACGTCATGGATTATATTTCTACAGCATTCCATTTCTTGTATCCCCGACTTACAAAGAGCGGTATTTATATGGTCGAGGATTTGCATACGGCCTACTGGAGCGAATATGGAGGCGGGTTCCGAAAGAAAGCCACGTTTATTGAATTGTGTAAGGATCTCATAGACGAACTCAACGCCGATCATTCTCGTGGTATGCTGCCTTCAACAGATTTTTCGAAGACCACCCTGTCGATCCACTTTTATGATAGCATCGTCGTGTTTGAACGCGGTGCACATACTAAGAAATTTGCGCCGCATGTAGGTAGGAAGCTATGACGGAGGAGAGAGGCAAGATGGCTATAAACTATTGTCTCTTCCTCCGCTTTCGGGACACTGCGCTGAAAGCCGTGTAGTTGGAATCCACATCGAGTCAAATAATACCACGACAAAGAATTCGAGCCGCTTGATAGACTTCAATCGCAGGGGACCTCCCGGTACTGAAATGTTGCATGTGACATGGAACTAATGCAACGCTTCTGTTGCATGCAACACTTCTCCCATGCGAGTTAACACCCTTCGATAGCTCCGTCCATACCGTGAATGGTTTAATCTTTAAGCTAAAGTGTAAACTTGACGCCTCCAGATCCGGCGGGCATAAAACTTGCCTAAATTTAATGCGGCATGGCTCGTTTGGCCCTCATCCCGCTTCTCTTATGTTATTCCACCTCCGGTAAGGGACAACAGGCTCATTGAGGTCAGAGAAGCGAAAGAAAGATGTAAACTAAACTGTCAAACTTGCCGTCAGTACCTGTGTAAAGTTAAAATGCTCCTTATCATCGGGAGTCCGATTGTGTTTTATATTTTTAAGTGAGGGTCTTAGATGAAAAGCACACCAATACTGAAACGACTCGGGACAAGCAGCACAGGCGCCGTTTTGCGTGGACTGTACGTGGTCATGGTCCTTTACTTCTTCGTGCTCTTCGTGCCGATGCCGGCCCACGGGCAGGGACAGCCGTTACTGACGCACCACATGCGTGAGGCGGTTTCAAGCGCCCAAGTGCCGTGGCTGGGCCATCTTCCCGCAACGCAGTCCTTGAAGCTGGCCATCGCTCTGCCGTTGCGCAACGAGGCGGAACTCCACCAGGTGTTGCAGCAACTTTACGCTCCAGGCAGCCCCATGTACCACAAGTTCCTCAGCGTGGAAGAGTTCACCGAGCGGTTCGGACCGTCGCAGCAGGATTACGACGCGGTGATCGGATTCGCGCAAGCGAACGGCTTGACCGTTACCGGCACCGCTCCAAATCGAATGATCGTGGACGTCCAGGGGCCGGTGTCCAATATCGAGGCGGCGTTCAATGTAAATATGGGCGTGTATCAGCACCCTACGGAAAATCGCACGTTTTACGCTCCCGACCGCGAGCCGGCGGCGGACCTGCCGTTTGCGTTGTGGCATATCTCTGGCCTCGACAACTTCTCGATCCCGCGTCCGGCCAGCCTCGGGAGAGTTCAGGGAGCGAAGGGTAACGCCGCGGGCACCGGCTCGGGACCCAATGGGTCTTTTTACGGCAGCGACATGCGGGCGGCCTACTACGGTAGTGGCACACTTACCGGCAGCGGCCAATCGGTTGGGATACTGGCGTTTGGAACCTGGCTCGACCAGAATGGTGTAACCACCTATCTCGGCATGAATAACGCCATAAATGACGTCACAGCCTATTTCAAGAATGTCGGACAGCCGCTCAATGTGCCGATCACCGGTGTTTCAACGGATGGGTCCACTATCACGAGCTGCACCGAGAGCTGCGGCGACGCCGAACAAGCATTGGACATCGAAGAGGCGATCTCGATGGCGCCGGGCATGAGCCATGTCCGCATGTACGTAGCCCAGAACAGCGACGCCGACATCTTTGCCGCGATGGCTAACGACGGCAATACAGTCAAGTCATTGAGCTGTTCGTGGGCGTGGTCTCCGGCTGATCCGGGCACTGACGACCTGTATTTCAAGACGTTCCTCGCGCAGGGTCAGAGCCTGTTTGTGGCCTCAGGCGACAGCGGCTCGTATCCCAGCCAGTATGTTTATCCGGCGGACGATGCGTATGTCACGGCGGTGGGCGGCACGCACTTGACCACCAACGGCGCGGGAGGCCCCTGGCAATCGGAAACAGCATGGCCAGGCAGTGGCGGCGGGATTTCTCCGAACAATATTCCGATCCCAAGCTACCAGCAGACGCAGGGGGTTATCACCACTACCAACAAAGGATCGAAAACCCTTCGCAATGTCCCCGACGTTGCCGCAGAAGCGGACGCCGGCAATTACATTTGCTACAGCGGCAATGAGGGCGACGAAGGCTCAGGACAACACTTCGACTCCAACTGGTACGGAACGAGTTTCGCGGCGCCCCGATGGGCCGGCTACATAGCGCTGGTGAATCAACAAGCGGTGGCAAATGGGTTGAGCACGGTTGGCTTCATCAACCCGGCCATCTACACGATCGGGTTGGGGTCTAGCTATAGCACCGACTTCCACGACATCACCAGCGGCAGTAACGGCACTTACTCATGTGAACCAGGCTACGACCTGGTGACCGGGTGGGGCAGTCCGAAGGGGACCGGCCTGATCACCTCCCTTACCACGGGCATTTCCGGGGGCGGCTGGACGCCGGTGAGCTACAGCTATAACTCCGCCGGCAGCACCCTGCTCTGGTCGGGAACGGGAGGATATGCATACCTCTGGACCCTCGGCACCACCAATAATTTTAAAAGCCTCGTAACTTACGGCCCTTACGGCAGCGGCTGGACTCCGGTGAGCTACAGCTATAACCCCGGTGGATCTACAAGCACCCTGCTCTGGGCGGGATCGGGAGGATATGCATCCATCTGGACCGTCAACAGCTCCAATAACAGTTTAGAAACCTATGTAAATTACGGCCCTTACGGCGGCTGGACGCCGGTGAGCTACAGCTATAATCCCGGCGGATCGACAAGCACCCTGCTCTGGGCGGGATCGGGAGGATATGCATCGATCTGGACCGTCAACACCTCCAATAATAGTTTAGAAACCTATGTAAATTACGGCCCTTACGGCAACGGCTGGACTCCGCTGAGCTACACTTATAACCCCGCTGGATCTACAAGCACCCTGCTCTGGTCGGGATCGGGAGGATATGCATCGATCTGGACCGTCAACACCTCCAATAATAATTTAGAAACCTATCTAAATTACGGCCCTTACGGCGGCTGGACGCCGGTGAGCTACACCTATAACCCCGCTGGATCGACAAGTACCCTGCTCTGGGCTGGATCGGGAGGATACGCGTCCATCTGGACCGTCAACACCTCCAATAATAATTTAGAAACCTATGTAAATTACCAGGTTGGCAGCGGCTGGAATCCGGTGAGCTACAGCTATAACTCCGGTGGAACAACAAGCACCCTGCTCTGGGGTGAACCGGGAGGATATGCATCCGTCTGGACCCTCAACAGCTCCAATAGTCTTACAACCTACGTTCCGTACGGCCCTTAAAGCGGCTGGACGCCGGTCCAATATCGATAGGATCGGCGATAGCAGGAGTGAAGCACAGCGATCTTTCCCCGAAAAACTGCAGTAGAGCACGAGGGGGCTTCTCCCGGCCTGCTCTGCCTTTGTGAATTCGTTCAGTGAAGCTCAGCAGCCTGAGCACCAATTGGGGGAATGTCATATTCGTCCCATTCTGCTGCACACACACATATGTCAGATGCGATGGGCACGCCATTGACCCTAACGTGAGAACCATGTGCCTGGAATTATATCCTTTGTATCGAGGTTGCTCTTATTGAACCATTTTTTTGGCGCGAAAACGATCTTTCCCTTGTTTGTACAGAGCCATGCACCCCACCAACTAAAAGTGCTATTAGCGATAATATGATGCTTAGATAAACTCATCAATCGAAGGTCGTTATAATCCCTATCTGCTCCATTGTGATCCACGTATGTCGCAGGAGCGGGTAGTAAAAGGTTCGTGCGTGCCCATTCAGGATCGTCGCTAAAAATAAAAAAGTGAGGTCTCCTGACTTTGAGAGTGAGGCATTCTACACAATCATAATAGTAGCGCAAATCACACGTACCAAGTACTAGATTGATAAATGGCTCCGTAACATAATCTCCACGCCGAATGTGGACACTAACTGACTCGGAGGATTGAATGTCATGCGCAACCGCCCTGTCCAGTTTGGACAAAGGAAATTTAACGGTAAATTCTCTTCTGATGATATCACTGATTCTCACAAAATACTTCTCGCTTTGCCAATAACCATCCAGGTAAACATCATTCGGTAAACGCAGAATCTTAGGGTCAAAGCAATGCGCCCTTTCCTTGATGTAGGTATCCGGATATAGGTGAATGCCTATCACGTCTAAGTACCTCACCAAGCGGTCTAAAATATCGTTTCTCGTTACTGCGAGAGAGGCGATCTCACTACTCGAAGCGAAGGATTGGGGAATGTCGAACACATCTAGAGAGTATTTCCGTACTCGATAGTCGCTAAAAGGCGAAATATCCATTTTTAGTTCAGTATTGTGTATTACAGCGAGATGCCTCGCCACTGAGTATTGGAACATCTGATTACCAAGTCCACCTATAAGTTTGGTGATAATCATAGGTTTTCCTTCTGAAATAATCCCAAGGCCTTCAAGATCATACGATTTACCAATCTAAGATGCGAGGATATGTCAATGATGCTGATTTTTGCAATTTTAGGACGCACCTCCTTGCCCGGAGTTGATGAGCTCGTTCCCCCGCAACATAGTATTTTGAGGGGCCAGGCGAAAACTCCACGCTCCGCGAGGCGGTCATTACAGTCCTCAAAGCCTGCCGCTGCTCGGTAGATTCTCTGTCGCAGCAGTTAGGGCAAGGGATAATCCTTATGCCGAGGCGATCTCGGGTCATCAATTTGGGACTCAGCACCACTGAGGACGATGAATCGCTGATCGGCCTCCCTCGTAAGAAGAAGGCCGCTATCGGTGGCGACCCTCGCTCACTGAAAATCAACACTGCTGGATCTGTCGAAATCCGGCCTTATGGTCCCCGTCTTTTTGCGACCAACTGCGCGGAACAACTAATCCCGTTTACGTATTTAAGCGATAATATCATACGGTTAAAATGAATTCAGCACAATTCTAAGTCATATAATCCTCAGTCATGCTAACGCATAATCCAAGTTGGAACGCATCCCGATCTCAAAGATGACATAAAATTTTTGACTTCAATCCCAGGTATCGGAGAACTTACTGCCCTGAGAATGGCCAGTGTCCTTGAAGGGGGAAGCCGGTTCGACAGTGCAAGACAATTTGCCGCCTATCTTGGTCTTACCCCCAAACAAAATCAGTCAGGGACAATCAAAGGAGTAGCCTGTCTAAAATGGGGCCACGCACGTTGCGAAAGGCACCCTATATGCCAAGCATTGTGGCTTGCCGAGTTAATCCTGACGTTAACGTCCTTTATGAACGCTTGTTAGAGGCCGGCAAAACCAAGATGTCAGCATTGGGAGGCGCTATGCGTAAAATGGCCCACCTTGCTTTCGGGGTTATAAAAAATCGTCAGACCTATAGGGCTTTTTTTCATCCAATCCTTGAGCCCGAGGTCGGAAAGGAGGCCAATCCTCTCGCCGTCGGCCTGCTTGCTTGAAAGCATGGGAAAGCGATCTCCGTCAAGGCCGAGCGGTAGCGAGCCGAAGGATAGCCTTTACTGAGATCGCGCCCATGCTATGGTTAAGAGGCCAATGGCACTCCTTATGTTCTCAAAGAACAAAAAACGTCTAGATTTTTAGAACTCCGCCTTGACGTTCAAGACGGTATCTAAAACTATAAAAACCGGTCTCATCGACGTTTCACTTGCTTATTCTATTGGGAAATCGTATGGTTTTAAAGGGTTTCAGGGTCCAGCGGGAGTTTTTCGGGCAAAAATCCGATTCCTGGATGCAATTTGGATACATAGCACAGAAGTTGATGCATTATTCCGGTTCATAAGTCCTTGCTCCATCGAGGTTACCGTTCAGGCTATCATGCACCGATATTGGGGCGGGTGGGGCGTCCATTTCGGGAATGCTCTGATGAAATCCCTGTCCCCTGCTTCGCCCAATTACACCGCCCTTTGCTGCTGGGCCTTGAGGTTCAGGGCACCTCCCGAAAGGAAGCCAAAGAGTGATTACGTTTGAAAACTATCTTGCCGAGTTGCCGCTGCTACACACCTGGGACGGCGGGCAGACTTGGAACAGCGGTGGGTTCGAGCCACATCAACTTCGGCGGCTATATGCCTTTCTTCGCGATGCCCTGCCGCCCGACCCCTTTGTTCTGGAAACCGGCGCCGGCAACACCACTATCACTCTCTGCTTCCTTCCCCCAGCCCGCCACACGGTGATTTGTCCGGACACGGCGGTGCTAAGTCTCATCGAGCGCTTCTGCCAAGATGCCCGGCTGCCGACCGATCACCTCGATGTCCATGTAGGTCTGTCGGAGTGGCTGCTGCCCGAACTCGCGGCTCGTGCCAGGGAGGGTGAGGCACCACTGCACTTCGGCCTAATCGATGGTGGGCATAATTGGCCGACAGTGTTTGTGGACTTTTGCTATGTGAACTTCATGCTACGCCAGGGCGGTTACCTTTTGATCGACGATTTGCAACTTCACTCGGTCAAGGAACTGGGTCGGCAGCTGGCCGAGGAGCCGGGCTTTGAGCTGGCGCTTGACCTCGGCAAATCGTTGGTGTTCCGGAAGACCACCGAAGCGCGGCAGCTTGGGGAATGGAATGAATCTCCCTACATACTACGCCTTAGCGAAGAAAACCAGCGCCGGCCCAATCCTTTTGCGCTTATTGGCGCCGGGGGTGGAAGAAACAGCCAAAATGACCGGTCAGAAAGTGGGCCAGGACGAGTTGAGAGCATACTGCAACGTCTTCGCTCCGGCGATTATTGGTGGGGAAAGAAGACTTGATCAGCGAGGGATAAGGCTAATGTATGAAGCTCCTGAGATTGAAGTGAAGGAGCCCTCACAGATTAAGGTGAAATAGTCCGATCACATCTGGAATCAACATGCCTACGAAAAAGAGAATCCACAGAGCGGTTGCACTGACGGTCTTTCTGCTCCTCAGTTTCCCTAACATTTCTCTTGCCTGGCTTGATGAGACCCACTTAGCCATTGCCAAAGCTGCCGGATATCAGAAATGGTACAATGCGGCTGGCGCTGACATCGCCAAAGTCAAGGCAGGATAGCAGCCGTACATTCCGTATCGGCCCATTATACTAAATCAGTGAGCGTTACAAATCAGATAGCTGCTGAGTTCCCGAAGCTAATTGTGAGTAGGTATGCAAACACTGATTTTGAGCGCCATCACACTCTTTTCATTCCCGATTTACTGCTGGGGGCTATAGAGTTTATCCATCATTAAGGAGACGCCCTCAATACCATTCTCACTGAGTCGCTCTCATAGCTTTGGAGCTTCATAGCTTTGGGGTCATAGCTTTGGGGTCGGACCAAGGTAATAACTCGGTATCTATGGATAAATGTTAAAAACACTGGCCTTATTAGGGCTTAAAAGCTCGTTTTAGACCCCAAAATGATAGCTCTAAGCCGGGCTGGGGCTCGCCGAGCCTATCCGGGCAGGAAGTGCCGTCTGGCTCCGGCCCCCATATCCGGCTGTATTCCCGAATGGGTCTTTATGGCCTCCGGAAGCTCCTCGCCGGGCCTTCCGTGCAGGGCGCCACTTTCCGTGCAAAGCCATAATCTTACCGATCATCGTTTCGGGATTATCTCTTATGACATACCCTGGTGAATGGTCACCTGATCGGCGAACGGTTAAATGCTCGCCCTGAGAGCTTTCGGGAAAGATTTCGGAAAGATTTTACAATTTTGTAGAGTGGATATAATAGAAAGAATAGACAAACACCATATTGATAACCAATTGTTTTCAACGTCTGATGACGCCTCTTAGCATTTTCTCTCTTATATTGTTTCCATACTTGATAGGCATCGTCATAATTGTCCCAGCCAATATTTAGCGCCGAGAATGTGCTTAATCTGGTCGTGCTGGTGGAAAGGTCCGCTCTATGCGACTCGAGCTGTGCCAGACGGCTCATCATATCATGTACGGCGCTGCTCACCGCCTGAGGCGAATAGTTGTTCTTGATAAACAGTCGGGCATTTTCAGACATGGTGCTCCACAGGCCGTCATCCGAGTACAAGTTCACCACGTGCTGCGCAAATTCTGCCGGCGTGTCGGCGATGAATGCCGTCTTTCCATGTACCAGCCCGATACCTTCTGCCCCCACGGAAGTTGTGACCACGGGGACACCGTGGGCCATGGCTTCCCCTATCTTCCCTTTCATACCTGAGCCATAGCGGAGCGGGGCAATGGACACGCGCGCTTTTTGCAAATAGGGCTCTGTGTATGGGACATACCCGGTGACCGTGACCCCTTCGTCCCGCAATTCCCGAATGAGATCCGGCGGGCTGCTGCCCACAACTTCCATGGTAATATCCGGCGCCGCCTTTTTCACAAGCGGGAAAATCTCCTTAATGAAGTATAAGACCGCATCCGTGTTGGGACGATGTTTGAAGCCCCCGATAAAGAGCAGCCCCGAGCGGTTGGGTGAGCACCCTGGGCTATCCGGCACGAAGTGTACGTTCGGGATCACAAAATGCGGTTTTGCGGGTAAATAGGCGTCGATGTGTTGCCAGTCCTGCTCCGTAACCGTAATCAAAGCATCAGCATGGGAATAAACGGCCAATTCGTCAGCTTTTGTAAGCTCAGCCAGCTTCATGGCCGCCGGGTCCCAGGAGAGTTCTGCTTCTCTTCGTTCTCTTAAAAAGTGAATATCCACCGTGTCGATCACAATTTTCGTTCGCGGACTGATGGAACGCAACGTGGGAATGAAACCTCCGGCAAAGTTAAAGAAAGCGAGAAGCGCCACGTCATATTGGTTCTCACGAAGGAGATCTGCGAAAGCCTCCGTTGCTGCCGGCGTCGGGCAGCAGGAGAGCTGACCTGATGGGGTGTCCAGAGCATGGACCAAAACTCCCATGCCGCTCAAAGCCGAGATATATGGGGTCATGTCGATATCATCAAACAGTTTGCCATACAGGCAAACATAGGTGACATGATGACCCTGTTCTCTGAGGATCCGAACCAGGTTGTATAGGCGGAAATCACCTGAAGCCCTGTCGTAGAGCGGGGGGGTAAGGTGCGCAACGAGTACTTTGATCCCCGGAGTCGCGATACCCACGGGGATGCGTTCGGTCTCCTGGAATGCGGAGACCCCCTCTATCGGCCGGGTTTCTGACTGCCGAGAAGCCGCCCGTTTTTGTTCATAGTATAAAAAATCGCTGTCATGCAATGCGGTTTTCTTTTCTGAGGACCTTTCGGCATCGATAAAACCCTTTATTTTCGAGCCGATAAATGTTCGCCTGTACAGGCTGAACAATTCTTCAAGGAAGACTGACTTTCTCACTCGGAACGCCCCGGACATAAGCAATGCCTCAAGTTCCTTTACCCTGGAGAACCATCTGTCAAGATTTTCGCGGATGTATTGCCATTGATGTCTGGCTTCATCTGCAAGGCAGTATTGCTGGATCAAGGCAGCGGGATGGAGGCTGCTGAACAGGTACTGAGATTGCCCGTGTCTTTCGCACCTGTTGCAGAATTGTTCGAAAGTAAGAGAGCGCTTCATGTAACTGACGCAAGCTTGGCTGTAAACCACTTTAAGGTTGAATTTCGAAAGCCGGTAGCCTAATTCGATATCCTCTATGGTACGGAAATCCGGGTTGAAGATGCCGTTCCTGATGAGAAGAGATCTCTTGCATGAGGTCCGGCCTGCCCAAAAATAGGTAAAGTCAAGCACTTGACCATCTCTAAGGCTCACATAGGAAAATAGAAAGCAGCCAACCTCCGTGATGTAGTGCATCACAGGGGTTACAGGTATTCCCGGAAACCAGGTAGTGTGCCCTAGCACCGCCGTTTCCTCACCCGGCCATCTTTGATGCATCTTGAGGTGCTTTAGCAGAAGGTCCTTATGCGCACAATCATCGTCATCGAAAAAGAGGACAACTCTGCTTTCGGATGCAAAGATTCCAAGGTTTTTTGCCGCAGATGTTCCCGAATGTTCCTGGCGAAAATACTTCAGAGGCAACCGGGATTGGAACCTTCTGCATAGCTGCGGTGTTTCATCCTCAGATCCATCGTCTACCACCACGACCTCAAATTGATCCTGCGGGAGGCTTTGATGAAGAAGGCTTGACAGAGAATATTCAAGATAATCAGATCGATTATAAGTAGGTATAATAACACTTATTGATCGAGTTCCGCTGTTCCTGACCATTACAGAATCTCCCCAAAATTATGGACCTTCAATACGGAGAAGCACTCATCAAGAGAAAGGTGCTCGTGTTTTTCCAGGTAGGCGGTTCTCTGCCGGTCCGCCTCGCTCCAGTTGTAATTCGCCACGGGCGCCCTCATGCTGAGGTCTACCGGGACATTGTCGATGATTCCCATTTTCATTCCACCCTGCGCCACCTGGTAAGACCATACGTTCTCGTAACCCCAACCCATAGATGATGTGGTATCAAAGGGGAAAACAATCGAAAATACCGAGCGGTGGAAACTAACTACCGGGCCAATTTCTACGAAACGACTCTGTCGGGCCAACACGCCGCGCTGTTGAATCGCAATAGCGTGGTCCACGAATGAATTTGTGGTTCGCGCAGGCTGTGCAATAGCGAATTTCAGTTTGGTCTGAATATGCAGGAATTCATCGATGAAGCCTTCGGGAAGCACAATATCAGCATCAAGCGTGAGGATATATTCATAGCGGTCGAATTGAAGGTCAGCCAATAAAGAATTCATAAGTACGTACTTGGCGGTTTGGTTGACATTTTCCTGGCAGGTAACCGCCGCAACTTTCTGCGGGGCTGGTCCACAAAGAGCAATCCATTGCTGGGTGACATTGTAGACATTGGACCTGGATACCACCTCGACAACGTCAATAATATTGTTCGGCTGATTGGCAAGATATACACCTAGCACAAGAACTGCCGGTTTTTTCTCGTCAGATACGGTGATATTTTTTGTGCCTATGTGCTGTATTGTTGGCCTGAGTTTGACAGCAGCATTCTTGTCGGAACTTTGAGCCGATTTCATTTGCACTACAGCACGGGGTTGATATAGGACCCGGCGGCCATTGGAGATCAGCATCGAACCAAGGTCTATCAGTGCAGATTCAAAAGAAAGGTAACCTCGGTCCAGACCGCCGACCGCGAACAAATCGTGCCTGTTAACCAGGAAGCAGAATCTCGACCCCGATTCCACATCACGTTGGACATTGTATTGTGGGACGTTTCCCGGCAACCCCTCACCAACGCCTTTTATGCCTTCGCGGAGCATGGTCGATCCGCCCGCTTCAATGAGGGAACCTGATTCATCGATCACCTTAGCGGTTACACCTGCACAGGAAGGATTTTGGATCATAATCAGAAGTTCGTAAAAAAAACCTTGCGTTAATCTCGCTCTAGAGTTGAGAAATAAAATGAAATCTCCCTTGGTGTGCTCATTTATCAGTTGAACATAAGCGTCCACAGAAAGTTCGCTTGCATTAATTAGCTTTGCGACTCCCGCAAGAGACTCCGGAACTCTGCAGCTTGCCAGTTCAGACCCGCAGGGAACGACCACGATTATTTCTGCAATGGCCTCCATCCATATGTCTTGTATTGACTGCAGGCATTGCCCTACCGGTCCTCCATCGGCAGAATGAGGTATTACGATCGAAATCCTAAGATTTGTGTTCAGCGGCATGCCAATGGTCCTTACCATCCCGAAAGCTAGCGCCGTAATTCATGAGTTCATCAATATTCGCAAGGCCGTTATCTTGGCGCTGGGCCATCAAGAAGATCGAATCGCAATATACAGCTATTTGCAAGATGCTATCCTAAAGCCGTAGGTGACCGGCAGCATTGTTTGCCATTTTGCGCTACCGTATTGCTGTAATAACTCCTGGTGCAGGAGGGTAACCACTATTTGCCACTCTGCGCAAGTGATGGGCTCTGCACTGCTAGGACCGCCATCCCATCCGGCCCCGCTGCAGGTGACATTCAGCCAACACTTCTACCAAGATACAGAACTTGCCTTGCCGGAGGCATTCCCTGATCTTCTGGGCTAAAGGGTCGCTTTTCCTTTCCAAATCATAGCAAGGAAGCGCAGGCACATACCGCCAACACCAGACCGCCGGTAATGCCGATTTAACCTCCCCAGCAAAGCCGAAAACACCTTGTCGTCTTTCCACTGGGAACAGTAGACCCGAAGATTCGCCAGGCCTTCTGAATTGATTTTATTGACATCCACCGACGCTCGCTTCTCAAATACAGCGAACATCTCCGTAGGTCGAAGCTTATTCTCTTCTATCTGCTGCAAGTCAAGTCGAAAAAGAGTTTCGAGGTACTTCCTATCTGCTTCATTATCAGGACAGATCCGTTTCCCGAGCTCGGGATGTGTACATATCAATCTCATAAAAGAACCATATTTAAACATTTTGATCGGAGTAAAATACTTATTAATTTGCGACTCGATTTCTTCCTGCCTAATTCCTTCCATCCCTTTTTGAATTGACGGTTCGACATAAGGGGGGATTATAGCTTGCTCGTCAAGGGAATCAGGTTTGTACTGGGGCGGCATATTCCGGACAATATCGATCGCAAAGTCGACGTTTTCCTTCCAGAAGAGAACCTGCGTCTTCCCGATGATGTCCTGAACGATAAGCCGGCCATTTTCTCTCAGGCCCCTGTATATTTGACTGAAAACATGCTCAAGGTTCAACAAATGGTGCAAAGATGCGTGCGCAAAGACTACGTCGAAGGCATTCTCTCTGATTTCAACAAAATTCAGATCAAGGGACAAAAACCGGATATTAAAACCTTTTGTCATGGCCTCTTTATCAGCCCTGTTGAAGATACTGTCATTGAGATCCACAGCAATGATTTCGTAAGGTTTTTCCAGAGAGCGTGCAATTTCTATCTCGATCCCCCCATAGCCGCATCCGAGACTCAGAATTCTTGGGTTGGCAACAGTTTGACAAAAAGACAAAATCTCCCCGCTCAGGGTCGTTTCCCATAGCTCTCGGGCCAAATATTGGAACCAGTATGCCCATGCCTTTTGGGCGTGGATGCCTCCCTCGCGTAAGTCCTCAGTTACTTCGATACTCGAATATTGCTCGATTTCCTCTTCCTTCAGTTTTCGGTAGTCGAAACTATCCGTCCAGTCAATGGCGACTTGTTGCGCCCAATAAACGTCCACGTCCCGGTCAGCAGCCACTCCTATTAAATTACCCAAATTACACCCCCGAACTGCGTGCTCAAATGCTCGCATCGGTTCATGCGACAAAAATAATAAGTATGGCAGGTTTATGTCCAATTTCGCAATTGTTCAGCCCGGATAATGCACGAGAAACTGTAAGATTTATGCTGCATTCCACCCAACCATCTGATATCGTAGCACAAATTAATGTGGCTGAGGGGGGACGGCTTGAAGTGGTGCGGAACCTAGCTCGCCGGCGGTCTATCCGTAAATGGAGCCACAACCCCAGCCGTCGCCGAGGATCTAACCAATTACATATTACCCCCTATCCCATCGAGACACCTAAGTTCATTCTATGCGGCCGCAGACAAGTCTATTGGCCAGCGACATAGCATTCGAGATTACCTGGTCCATGTCATAGTACCGGTATTTTCCCAATCGCCCGCAAAAAAGTACATCCGGGATTTGCATGGCTCGTCTTCTGTAAGGCTCATAGAGCCGGGCGTTTTTATCATCGGGGACCGGATATTCATACTGAGCCGGATCACTCGGGCTGTAGGGTATCTCAGTGGTGAGGACGGTACCGCGAATGAGGTCGGCAGTCTCCGGCCGCATCATATGTTTCCATTCCAATGTGCGGATGTGAGGGCTGTGGCAAGGGTCAGGGTTGTTTACCTGGCCGCAGGGAAGGGCATACTTAAGATCGGCGAAATATTTTTCATGCCGCACCTGGCCGCGATATTCCAACCGCCCCAAATCAAAGCCGAAATATTCATCTATCCGCCCGCTATAAATCACTTTTTTTAGCACTCTGAACTCGCTGCGGTGCTCCAGATAGTTGACCTCTAGTATCACGGGTATTCCTGAAAGCATGTTGAACATAAACTTGGCATAACCGCAGGATGGGATGCCCTGGTGCTTATGTCTCACAAGCCGAGGGTCATCATCCTCATGAACAGTGAATCTTCTGTTAAGCTTAGGATCAAGGGATCTCGCCGAAATTCCCCACTGCTTCTCAGTATAGCCCCTTACGAATTTTTCATAGACCAGCCGGGGCATCATAGAAAGTGCCGATTCTTCAAAACAGGTCGGTTCTCCAAAGAAGTCCGGTTTCCAGTCATTGCCGGCTGCTCTCCTGATATAGCTTCCGGCAACAGGCCAATTTTCATATCGGCCGTCTACAAAAGACTTGACCACAGCTTCGTAGCGATAAAATTCAGCAAATTTGTTTACAAATTCCCAAATGCGATCGTCATCTGTCCGGAAATAATGAGGGCCATACGTGTGGACGCGAATCCCGCTTGGATGAAAATGGTCGTATACATTACCTACGAGATGGTGGCGCCTTTCCAGGACAAGTACTTTACTCCCAGCTTTTCGGAGCATGTGGGCAATCACTGCATCAGTCAATCCTGACCCGACAATCAAAAAGTCGTAATTCATGCCCCACCGGTTTAGTTCTATCCTGAATTATGCGTCAAGTTGACCCTCAATTGGAGCCGAACCGCATTTCCGGGCCGGATTCCATCCGAAACAGCTCTTGGAATGCCGGATGTCCGTAAATCATACGATTTCCAATCAAAACCCGCAAGAAAAAGTGCCGGCCATACCAAATTAGGCAATCTGAGATACCACCATCCCCGCGTTTAATAGCTCGCTTTCCGCCACACATAGTTTTGGGGAGGCTCAGGCGAAAGCTCCACACCCCGCGGAGCGTCGCGATGAGTAAAAGCCGACGCTACATGCGAGTGCCCCACGCCCCGCGAGGTATGGTAGACCACCCAGGCCCCAACCTTGACGAGCCGCCTGATGACCGAGTCTGTGAATAAGCTTGACGCTCTCGCCCCAGAATGCCGCATCCCGAATCATGTGCAGCAGATTGTAGGCAAGACATCCGACGAGAAGCCACGTCCAGGCACCATGTCATCATTTCAGGCGCCGGACGCGCGGGCACAACCTTTCTGGGGTCCAATTGCTCACCGCACTCAAATTGGACACCGGCTACGACAATCCCACAGCGGACATACACCCGAACAGCAACGCCGGAATGAACACGATTACCCGGTTGTGGTGTGGGCCATCGCAAAGAAATGCCTGACCAGAATGTAGGCTCATATCGACGTGACGCATAATGAGGTTTGAAACTGCCCAATTGGTATGATAGGCTTTTGTATTGGCGTGTTTGATAGAGATATAGAATAATTTAGTGAGGTATACGGCTGCTCGAAGCGATTTTTCGAGTGAAATCCAGGTGCAAAATGCACTTCGGCATGAATGGCGATTAAGTTGACACATTATTCAGGTTGATAGTAGGACCAAATTTATGTCTTTGACCAGAGGAATTCCACCGAGAATCATAAGTCTATCGATAGTGAAAAATGAACAGGATATCATAGAACCTTTCATCCGTCATAATATCGCTTTTTTGGATTTCATGATTATTCTCGACAATCGTTCAAACGATGCGACGCGAAATATTATTTCGGAGCTGATGAGAGAACTCGGCAATATCGTGCTGACAGACCTATCAGATTCTGGTTATTGGCAATCCGAGCGCATGACTCGGCTGCTGCACTTCTGCCAAACTGCTTTTTTCGCTGATTACATAGTGCTCATCGATGCCGATGAGTTTATTGACGCTCCTGATAGGATAACTTTCGAGTCCATTCTGGGAACGATTATGCCGGGCGGTATTGGACTTGTCCCTTGGCGAACATTTGTGCTAACACCCGAGGAAGGAGAAAAGGCGACGTTAGACCCGCCGAGATCGATTAAATGGCGTCGCACCACCGAAATCCCGATTTATAAAAAAGCAATTCTTCGCCTGGATGGCTTACACTTCCACGATCTCACAATAAGTCAAGGAAGCCACTCCGTTTTTTCGGCAACAGGCAGACAGCTGCCCTGGATGGACCTTGATGGCCTTGCCCTGGCCCATTTCCCGGTACGGAGCAGAAATCAACTGCTGACTAAAAGCATAACCGGCTGGATGGCTTATCTACGCAAGGATCCCAATGCGCGAGAGAGCGCGGAAGGCTACCAATGGCGCGAAAACTTCGACCTTTTTTCGACCAATCCCAATGCCCCTTACATTCTTGTGTGCGAGTCCTCTATTCGCTACTCTCAAGTCCGCCCTCGTATTCAATTGCCGGAAGACATCGTGACTTCCTGTCCACCTGTTAACTACATTCGAAAATACTCGACCGGAGAATTTGGTGAACCAATTTCGATCCTCGCCAAAGCATGGGAGCCTTCGCTTTCCCCGCCCCGGCCGATTTTCGATCTCACGCCGCTCAACAATTCGAAAACCTATGCGCCTGGCACCGTACCCACTGCATTCGATCCATCATGGCACCGGGATAATCTGTTCGTTGATATTCCGCCTTTTCGTTACATTTTCGAGAAATATCTTCCTGACAGCGTTTTAGACGTTGGCTGCGGAATCGGTGCTTACCTGAAAATTTTCCAGGGCCTTGGCGCGACGCAAATATTTGGCATAGACGGCATACCTGCCGATGCCACGATACTCGATGAGACGGAATACGCACTCCACGACCTGTTCGGCGCCTTCCGCCTGGGCCGCAAATTTGATTTGGTTGTCTGTGTGGAAGTTGCCGAACACCTCAAAGACAACCATGCCGAGCGAATGCTTTCGGACATCGATAGCCACTCACCCGAGATAATCATCTTTTCTGCTGCCGAACCAGAGCAGCCTGGCATCGGCCATATCAACTGCAGACCGATTATCGATTGGCTGAAGAGGTGGCGAACACTGGGCTGGGGACCCGATCTGGGCGACAGCCTCGCTATGAGGAGCCTCGCAACGCTTTCCTGGTTTCGGCGTAATCTCGTTGTCCTGAAAAAGTTGCCCGGCGACAGCGCCGAGACCGCAGTTCAAGCGCTTCAGGAAATCGCAGACCGTCCATTTTCCTGGTATTCACAGCCGGCTGGAATTCGATATGAAGTCCTGAGCGAAGACCCCCCGCAACCGCCATGGGGCTACGTTTCCGATGATGACGTTGTTGCACGGCGCGACGCGACAATTGCGGAGCGCGATGCAACAATTGCAGCGCGCGACGCGAAAATTGCACGTTTGAGGAAGCAAAGGAAGTTATTTACATATATAATGATCTCGATTGTTGCGGTTTTCTCGCTGATATCTTTATTTATACTAGGTTACCATAACTGGTTCTGAAACCTGCTTTCGATTTGATAGGCAGCCAAACGGAGAAGGGCGGGTCCCGGTTCCTGCCATCAAGGAGCAGCCCCGCGGGCTGCCAGGAAATCCGTTAGCCAGTCGGCCGTATCCCTCAGGCCGGCTTGCCAGTCTACCTCGGGAGACCAATTCATTTCCTGCTTGATCAGGCTGATGTCCAGGACGTTCGTCGGCACGTCGGCGGCCCTTGCTTCCCGATAGACCCTATGGGCTATTGTGTTCGGGAACATGCTTTCAATGTCGGCCGCAACCTCGTTGATGCTTCTGCCAATTCCGGACCCAACATTGAACACTTTGACCGGGCCCTCATAGAAAATCGAGGCAATCATCGCCTCGACAACGTCGTCCACATGAATGAAATCGCGTATGGCGGCGCCGGTCCCCCAGAACTCAAGAGGCGCGCCATTCAACACGTTAATAATCATTGCCGCGATGACGCCTTGTTTTTTGGTCGGCACCTGATATCGGCCATAAGAATTTGCGATTCGCAGGACTATGTAGTCCAGGTTGTGCAGGTACCTGTACAGTGAGAGATACTTCTCGATCGCGAGCCTGCTGACGCCATACGCACTGATCGGCTCAGCCGGATGGTCCTCGCGGATCGGCACTGATCGCGGCACACCGTAGATGGTGCCGCCTGAAGAGGCGAAGATCACCCGTCTTACGCCCGACTCCCGGCAGATGTCCAGCATTTTGAGAGTATTGATCGCGCCGGAGTTCAGGTCGGCGATCGGGTCCCTGTTCGAACTCGCAGCAGTGCTGGAGCCGATCAAATGGAAAACGATATTGTTGCCCTCTATCGCCCTGGCGACTGCCGACGGGTCATCGAACAAACCACTCATCCAGGTCACTTCATTGCTGACTGCGCTCATTATGCGTGAGCGGCCGAAAGCCTGTACCCTGGCGCCTCGTCTGGCAAGTGCGAGGCAGAGATTGGTGCCCATAAAGCCCCCCCCACCCAGCACGACGCAACGAAGCCCCTCAATATTATCGGAACAACCGGTCATCGGGTGACTCCCGGCACGTAAGTGCCCACTGCTGCATCCTTGGTGAGGGCGGCCCTTTCAGCCAATCGATCCAGGGACGTGACATAGCGGTCCATATCGAAGGTTGAAAGCGCCAGATCGCGGATTGCCGTCTTGGTCGCCTGGTAATAGCAATCGTCTGCGCTCAATTGCTCAATGATCTGGGCTGCCGATGCTGCATCAGCGTAAGGCACAACCAAACGCTTGAGATCCGCGCTCTTTGACAGCATCTCCGCAACTCCCGAGCCTTTGCTGAAACAGACAACGGGCAGGCCGGTCAGCATGGCATCGATGGCGACGTTGGGAAACGGATCGAGCCGGGAGCTAAGCAGGAAAATGTCCGCCATGGCATAAACAGGTTCAAGGGAGTTCACCTCCCCCAAGAATGCCATAGTATCCTGGAGGCCGCTGCAGTTGACCTGCGCGGCCAACAGGCCGGGGTAGACGCCATCCGGCTCTTTACCGACCCACACAAAGCGGAAGCGTCTTGACGGCAGGCGGTTCTGCAAAGCGGCAGCGACTGAGATGAACAGATCGACGCCCTTATGTATATCAACAGTACCGCAACCGATTACAACGACCCGGTTGTCGTCCTCCCCAAGTGGCCTCATCACTTCGGCTATGCGCTTTCCCTCATTATCGTCGGCTTCTCCTTCCAGCCACTCACGAGGGATTCGCGAGGGGCCCTGAGTAATGATGTTAGCAGGACGCCCGCCCATCGGCGGGAAAAACTCGACTGCGCCTTCCCAAACAAGCCGGGCCGGGAAAACCATCTGATCGGCATACTTGAAGACTTTCGCCATGTCCACTCCCCTCCACATGGAGAGGAACTCGTGCACAAGCAGGATGGAAGGAACTCCGGCTTTAGACAGTGGGATGAGCGCCTCGCGCGACTGTATGCTGTTGACGATGGCAAACGCGGGCGCGAACCTGCGGCAGGCCTTGAGAATAGGTGAGTGGATGTAGCGTGTTAGCCGCAATTCGGGCGGGAAAGGCCCGATCGTCACTGATGAGACGTTTCTAAACGCTTTCTCCATGCTGCCGGGTCCCAGAAGAATGGAGATGACGTTGTAGCGCGCCGCGAACTTTTCCAGCAGATTGAAGGCAAGTATGGGCGCTCCAGTCTGGGACGCCTCATGGGAAATAAGAAGCATCGTTCTTCTTGACGGGTCGAAGGTCCGTATCGAAGGGCGGCGGGCTAGTTTTCGCCATAAGAATTTTCGGAAAGGTTTTACGATTTTGTAGAGGGGATAGACTGTAAAGAATAGACGAACACCATATTTATCACCGATTATTTTTA
>Ga0116126_1000043_pt1 | contig 116566 bp, 96 predicted proteins | sample June2015DPH_16_5_FD_89730 | JGI IMG/M metagenome (GOLD analysis project Ga0116126, IMG submission 89730) | Peatland microbial communities from SPRUCE experiment site at the Marcell Experimental Forest, Minnesota, USA - June2015DPH_16_40 | ecosystem: Environmental > Terrestrial > Soil > Wetlands...
AATTACACCAACGCAGGCTTTGTCGTAAAAGCCGGCTTTTCTTTCGAAAACGGGCTTTTCTCGGGATTCGATGCCGGGAAGCGCTCCTACAACTATGAGTCGTGGGACTACGAAACGGATTCTAACAAAAAGCCTGTGATTGATCCCACCTTAACTCATCCCCATTGTGTATTTCAGTTGATGAAGGAATTTATGGCCCGCTACACCCCGGAAATGGTCGAGGGGGTAACTGGAGTTTCCCGGAAGCATTTTGAAGAGATGGCCGAAATGTACGGGGCAACCGGCCAGCCGGGCAAATCCGGCACGATCCTCTACGCCATGGGCGCCACCCAGCACTCGACGGGCGTCCAGATCATAAGGAGCTACTCGATTCTGCAACTTCTGCTGGGCAATATGGGGGTCGCGGGCGGCGGGATAAATGCGCTTCGTGGTGAGAATAACGTCCAGGGGTCTACCGACATGGGGGTCCTGTTCAACGCATTGCCCGGCTATATATCGATTCCGAGCGAGGCCGCCCACCCCACACTAAAAGATTACCTGGAAAAGGAAACTCCCAATGCAAGCTTCTGGAGCAACAAACCGAAGTTTTTCGTGAGCCTGCTGAAAGCTTTCTGGGGAGACGCCGCCCTGCAGGAAAACGAATTTGCCTACCACTACATGCCCAAAATCGGGAAAGGCTTCCAGGGGGCAGGATATTCCTGGATTCCACTGTTCGAAGCCATGAACGCAGGGACCATCAAAGGCATGCTGGTATGGGGGATGAATCCCGCCGTGAGTTCATCGAATATCAATCAGACATTTCCGGCGCTGGAAAAACTGGAGTGGATGGCCGCCTTCGACCTATGGGAAACGGATACGTCCGTTTTCTGGAAGCGCCCAGGGGCCGCCGCGAAAGATATCAAAACGGAAGTGTTCCTCTTCCCTGCGGCGGATGCACTGGAAAAAGAAGGAAGCGTATCCAACAGCGGCCGGTGGATTCAGTGGCGAGCCCAGGCGTTACAGCCTAATGGGGACGCAAAGAGCGACTTGTGGTACCTCAACCGCCTCGCCATGGAACTCAAGGACCTCTACGCCGAGGACGCCAATGGTGTATGCCCCGAACCGATAGTCCGGCTGGCCTGGAACTATGGCAACCAGGACCCCGATCCTCACCTGGTGGCCAGGGAGATTAACGGATACACCGTAGCAGACCACAAGCAGTTGGCCAATTTCCTTGGGTTGAAAGATGACGGCTCGACGGCCTGCGGATGCTGGATTTATTCCGGGTTCTACCCCGGTGCGAATGCAGGCGACAACAAGGCGGCGAGCCGCGATCCGGCCGATCCGTCAGGACTGGGTTTACACCCCGGGTGGTCTTATGCCTGGCCGGTAAATCGCCGCATAATCTACAACCGATGCTCAGCCGATCCCCAGGGGCAGCCGTGGAACACCGCAAAAACCCTCGTCCGGTGGGACGCCGCATCGCAGACCTGGGCAAAAAACGACGTACCCGATTTCAGATGGATCGATCCGGCCAACAAGGCCAATTTGCCGCCGGAGCAATCGGCCGGGGCGGCCTTTATCATGTTGCCCGAAGGAATGAGCAGACTCTTCGTGCCAAAAGGGCTTTGCAAGGAGGGGCCCTTCCCCGAGCATTACGAGCCTATCGAGGGCTGTTTCACCAACATCATGTCCGCTCAGCAGTCAAATCCCTTAGTAAAGTTATGGAAATCGAAGCTCGCCGAGTTCGCGCAGCTAAGCGATCCGAAATTTCCCCTGATCGCAACCACTTTTAGGGTAACCGAGCACTGGCAAGGCGGCGCCATGACGCGAAATCTCGCGTGCCAGACCGAGCTGCTCTCCGAGATGTTCGTTGAAATCAGCCCCGGCCTTGCAAAAGCCAGGGGCATCAAAATGGGTGATTGGGTCAAGGTAACGAGCGCACGAGGAGAGGTGCCTGCACGAGCCTTCGTTACTTCGCGAATTGGCCCCTGTCGTTGCGGTCCGCCCGGATCTGAGACCAGCTCCGAGATAATCGCCTTGCCATGGCACTTCGGTTTCGCGGGGCTGGCCACCGGAGGGGCCGACCGCAAACGCAACTATTCGGCTAACTCGCTGACGCCCATGGTAGGTGACGCCAACACGATGATTCCCGAATATAAAGTGTTCCTTTGCAACATTCAAAAGGCATGATGAAGCGATTGCATTTGCAAAAGGGTGTGTCGGTCGCCTGCTTCGGAGGATAAGACGATGGTCAATGGGATGTTAATCGATACCACACGCTGTATAGGATGCCGCTCATGCCAGGTGGCGTGCAAGAACTGGAATTCCCTCGCAAGCGTACCGGCGGTTTTCTCCGATTCGGGGAGCAACCCTCGGTACCTGAGCAGCAATACGTTTACTCGTGTCATCTTCCGCGAGGTCGACGGCGCGGAAGGTGAAGTGAAATGGCATTTCGTAAAGCGGCAGTGCATGCACTGTGAGGATCCGGCCTGTGCGAGCGTCTGTCCGGTCGGCGCCATGAAGAAAACCAAACAGGGGCCGGTGACCTACGACGATTCAAAATGCATGGGTTGCCGTTACTGCCTTATGGCCTGCCCATTCCAGATTCCCAAATTCCAATGGGAGTCGGCGGTGCCGCTCGTGCGCAAATGCACCTTTTGTGCGGATCGCCAGGCAATAGGCCTCGCTCCTGCATGTGCCTCCACATGCCCCATGGGGGCACTCGTTTTCGGAGAAAAAGAGGCCCTCGTGAAGGACGCGTGGCGGCGAATCAAGGACCATCCGAACAAATACGTACCACAGGTATACGGAGAAAAGACCGTCGGGGGCGCTTCGATGATGTACCTTTCTTCGGTCCCGTTTGACCTGATCGGGCTGCAACTGAGAGGGCTTAGAACCGATCTCGGCGATGTTCCGTTCACCCTGCAGGGCCGGGAGTGGATGGGCAACGTGCCGTTCATAGCGCTGGCGGTGGGAGGGGCCACCCTCGCACTGTATCGTTTCAACCAGCGCCGGGCCAGGGTGGAGGCCCTTAAGGAGAAAAGCGATGACCGCAAATAAGAAAATCGGTTGGGGCCGGACCATTCTGTATTCGCTCCTTGGTCTGGGGGGTGTCTGCTTACTGGCCAGGCTAATCCTGGGGCTCGGGGCCACCACGAACCTAAACGATTCATATCCTTGGGGATTGTGGATCAGCCTGGACGTTCTCACCGGGGTGGCGCTGGCCAGCGGCGGGTACGTCATGACGCTGATCATCTACGTGTTCAACCTGGAACGGTATCGGCCGCTTCTGCGCCCTGCGAAGCTCTCAGCCTTCGTGGGCTATATCATATTCATGTTCGGGCTTTTCGTGGATTTGGGCACGCCTTGGCGAATATGGCATCCGCTGATCATGTGGAACCCTCAATCGGTCCTCTTTGAGGTCTCCTGGTGCGTGATGCTCTACACTACCGTACTGGGGCTGGATGTTTTCATTTTCGCCCTCGAAAAGCTGCGGGCCGAGACCTGGGTGCGCTTCTTCAGGAACATCTATATCGTGATGATCGTTGCCGGGGTCGTCCTTTCAACCCTGCATCAGTCTTCGTTGGGGGCGCTCTACCTCCTGATTCCGGAAAAAATGTCAGATCTCTGGGCAACCAAGGCGATCAGCATTCTGTTTCTGGTGAGTGCCATAGTCGGCGGACTGGGGGTCATCACTCTGGAGAGTCTGGCCTCTTCCCGCTCTCACGGCACAAAACCCGAAATCGGTATCCTCTCGGGGCTTGCCAGGGGAATGGGGGCGATCATGCTCGTCTATTTTGCCATGAAAACAACGGACGTCGTCATCCGTGGAGTGGACATTCTCCGGTTTGACAACACTCATCTGCTATTTTTTCTGGAAATGCTGATTGCCTTGTTTCTGTCCGTTGTGCTGCTTACAAGCGAGAAGCTGCGCACCAGCGTCACGGGCCTGATGTGCAGTGCTTCGGCAGCCATTTTCTGGGTTGCCCTCACCCGCTTCAACGTAAGCCTCACGGCCTATGCCGGATACCGGGATCAGACCTATTTCCCCTCGCTGATCGAGATAATCATCACCGTCTCCCTTGTGGCTCTGGGAATTCTCGTCCTTGATCTCGCGGCCCGTTACCTGCCGATCTATGAGCCGCACGAACCGGCGGGAGCGGTTTTACGCAAACCCGCAATGGGGTGAGGGGACCGGCAACAGGAACAGCAGCTTATACGGGCAGGTTTACGCGGGGTAGATCGTTGGGAGGGAAAGCGATCAATCCACCTTTACACGGTGGGCCTTTTTCTTCCCGGCTTTCAGCAAAATGGAGCCATCCTTCAGGTGCACTGTGCCAATGCGGAAGTCTTCATCGTTTATGCGGTCTTCATTGACATATGCGCCGCCCTGCCGGATCAGACGACGCGCGGCGCCCCTCGAGCCGCAAAGATCGATTTCGGCAAACAGTTCGAAGGCCGGGATTCCATCTTCAAGGCGTTGCATCCGCAGAATGGAGGTAGGGACGGCATCGGCCTTTTCCCCCGATACTCTCGGTATGTCGCTGGAAGGAAGCAGATCGGGCGGGAGCCGTCTTTGCCCAAAAACAGAGACCGCTGCCTCGAGTGCTGACAGCGCAGTCTCCCTGCCGTGGACAAGCCTGGTCACCTCAAAAGCCAGGATGGATTTGCAAACATTCAGGTCCTGTCCCTCAAGGACGCTTGTGGCCTCTATTTCATCTATCGGAATAAACGTATATAGCTTCAGAAAACGCGTCACATCACGGTCGTCCGTATTTATCCAGTACTGATAGAAATCGAAAGGACTGGTTTTCTCGGCGCTGAGCCATACGGCCCCGGCCGCCGTTTTCCCCATCTTGGCGCCCGATGCGGTGGTAAGGAGCGGAAAAGTAAGAGCATGGGCGCTCTTGCCGAGCTTTCTGCGTATAAGTTCAATTCCAGCAACGATATTTCCCCACTGGTCGTCGCCGCCCATCTGGAGGCAGCAGTCGCATTTTTGCGCCAGATAATAGAAATCATATGCCTGGAGCAGCATATAATTGAATTCGATGAAATTGAGACCGGTTTCCAGGCGAATCTTGTAACTTTCGGCTGCTAGCATTCGGTTTACGCTGAAGTGCCTGCCGATATCCCTCAGGAATTCAATGTAGCGAAGATCGACCAGCCAGTCGGCATTGTTGAGAAGCAGCGCCTTACGATCGCTGAAATCCAGAAAACGTGAGAGCTGCTTCTTGAGGCAGCCAACATTCAGCTCGATTTGTTCCAGCGTTAAGAGCTGACGCATTTCGGTCTTGCCGCTGGGATCTCCCACAAGACCCGTGCCCCCCCCGACAAGAACTATTGGGCGATGCCCCTGGCGCTGCATGTGCGCAAGAGCCATAATTGGAACGAGGCTCCCGACATGCAGGCTGTCTGCGCTCGGATCGAACCCGATGTAGCAGGAGGCAGGTTTGGACAGATGCAGCTTTAACTGGTCAACGTTTGTAGCCTGAGCCACAAACCCGCGGTCGTTCAGAATATCGAAGACGTTCGCCACTTTGAGAATCCCGCACTCCGGTTAAAGGATAACCAAATGGATTATTTCGCGTATTCTACAGCCCTGGTTTCCCGAATGACCGTAACCTTGATCTGGCCGGGGTAGGTAAGTTCGCTCTCTATTTTCTTGGCGATGTCGCGGCTGAGCAGGGCGACATCGGCGTCTGCAACGACATTGCTTTCGACTACAATGCGCAGTTCCCTGCCGGCCTGGATCGCATAAGCTTTGCTGATGCCGTTGAAAGAACCCGCAATCCGCTCGAGATCTTCCAGGCGCCTCACATATGTTTCGAGGAGCTCTTTTCGAGCGCCCGGCCGAGCCCCTGATAGAGCGTCGGAGGCCTGGACGAGAATGGCGATGATGTCCTCTGCCGGAATATCTTCATGGTGGGCCGCTATCGCGTGTACTATTGCCGGACTCTCAGAGTACCTTCTGGCAAGGTCGGCCCCTAATGCAGCGTGAGGGCCTTCCATTTCGTGGTCGACGGCCTTTCCGATATCGTGCAGAAGGCCCGCCCGCCTGGCGTGTTTTTCGTTGAGGCCAAGCTCGGCGGCCATTATTCCACATAGAAATGAGACCTCTCTCGAATGTTGGAGTACGTTCTGAGCGTAGCTCGTGCGGAATTTTAACTTGCCGATCAGCTTTATCAGCTCCGGATGAATGCCGTGAACACCAACATCGAATGCCGCCTGCTCGCCGGCCTCGCGAATTGATGTCTCTATTTCGATATTTACCTTTTCTACGATTTCTTCGATCCTCGCGGGATGAATCCTGCCATCGGATATGAGTCTTTCAAGTGAAACCCTTGCCACCTCGCGCCTTATGGGGTTAAAGCCCGACAGTATCACCGCTTCGGGGGTATCGTCGATAATCAAGTCCACCCCGGTTGAGGCCTCTATGGCACGGATGTTTCTGCCCTCCCTTCCTATAATGCGTCCCTTCATTTCTTCGTTAGGAAGGTTTACTACTGAGACAGTCTTTTCAGCGACGTAGTCACCGGAGTATCTTTGGATCGCCAGCGAGATAATGTCTTTGGCTTTTCTGTCACCAGTTTCACGCGCTTCGGTTTCAATCTTTTTGACAATCAGAGCAGCCTCGTGACGGGCTTCGTTTTCAACGGAATGCAGCAGTATCTCTTTGGCTTCCTGTGCAGACATTCCAGAGATGCTTTCGAGCTTTGTTCTCTCATCCTTCAGTACGGACTCCAATTCCTTTTCCCGGTCGATCAAATCCTTTTCCAACTGCGCTACCTGCTTTTCACGCTTGCTAAGGGCAGATTCCTTTTTGTCGACTCCTTCGGCCTTACGATCAAGGTTTTCTTCTTTTTGCAGAATTCGCCTTTCGAGGTTCTGGAATTCTTTCCGGCCTTCTTTGGACTCTTTATCGAACTCCAGTTTCATTTGGAATAGGCTGTCCTTGGCCTGAAGGATCGCCTCTTTTTTGATTGTTTCAGCCTCTTTTTTAGCATCCGCGACCAAATTTCGAGCGTCGTTTTCAAATTTGCGTTGCTTTTTTTCCAGCCAAAAGTACCTGATAAGGTACCCTGAGGCCCCGCCTGCAAGCAGTACAACAATAACTAACAGCGCCAAGTATATATAACTCATTAGTTCAGTTTCCTTTCGGATTCCAGGAACCCAAAGCGCACTTGCAAACCGTCGGCTCAACGAACGGAGGCGGGTGATACAATATCGAGCCTTTGAGCCGGCAGTTTCCGACCGGAAAGGGTTTTTCTTAGTTTCTTCATTTTGTTCCCGCAAAGGCGGGATCAGTCTTCAGGTTTACCGCAGAGAGTAAACTGAGATGCATGCTGGAGGATTCCAGACCGTCGAAAGACGTCTTGAACCCCGAAAAAGGAGAGAAGACAAGAAAGGCAATGCCCCCGCTTTGTGCCGTGTTGGCAGGTGGTCTAGAACCTGATAGTTCAGGTGGGCGCCCTATAACTCCTTCAGGCTTTCAGCCAAAGCTGACATGCACACCAGAGCCAGGCAGGGCCCCCGTTCAATTTATGTTGGCTCTGAAACATTCTGCCAATCACGTGCACAGCAGGGACAAACCGTAAAAATTTCATCAGCCCGATTTATTCTTTCAGCCCTTCCGTGCCGCACATCCTAATTCAGAGTACGGCACTCAAGCCGGAGTCAAAAGTTTGGTATTTTTGCCAAATAATTCGGTAGTGAATGACCGGTTAAGCCTATCTCATTTCTTCCAGTTTCAGACGGTCCGAAGCGTTTTCCCCCACATTCGCCAGTTGTATGGCTAAACACTACAACGGCCGCATTCATCTGTCTTCTTGCGGCTCCACATCACACGTCCGGCAAATGCCGGCAAAGCATCAAAATCCGCACTCAGCCCTATTTTAGTCAAAAGGTGCAAGGATAGTCAAGTTTGATTATGGTATGAATCACAGGCCAAACTGACCGGGAGCATTTCGAGAGGCGCACACAACAAAAAAGCCCCCCGGAACGAGGGGGGCCTGTCAATTGAGATTTGAATGCGCTACTGTCTCTCGGAGACCTTCAGGCGCGCCATTGCTCTTTGCAGAGCAGCCTGGGCGCGCGCAAAGTCAAATTTCTCTCTGACTTCGGCAATCCGCCTTTCAGCTCTTTCCCTGGCTGCCCTGGCGCGGATAACATCGATTTCTACGGCCGCCTCGGCTGCGGGAGCCAGAATAGTAACTTGATTATTCAAAACCTCGGCGTAGCCTCCCATTATGGCCACGTGCAGGTAAGCGGCGCCGACCCGGTACCGTAGCTCTCCGACCTTGAGCTTGCAAAGGAAGGGGATGTGACCGGGGAGTACGCCAAATTCGCCCAATTCTCCAGGCGCCACAACAATGTCGACCATTTCGCTGAGAACTTTTCTCTCCGGCGTAACGATTTCCAGCAAAATTTTCTCGGCCATACGCTCACCATCTTCTTATGTTAGGTTAGTTTCCGTCCGCAAAGGGTTTTTCAGGTTCTCCGCCCTGGGGCGGAACTAATGTACGTCTCTGCGGCAACCCAACGGTTTAGACGCCGGGGCAAAAAAGTTCCGGCTAAACGTCTCGCAGGGCTTGGAAAACAGATTATCCATCCTTGTCGAATCAGAATCCCGCCTGGTTCAAAACCTCACAACAGGTCTGGCGGACTCATCCGGCGTTTCCGGATGACGCTAGGCTGCTTCGGACATCTCTTTGGCCTTTGCAACCGCTTCCTCGATGGACCCGACCATATAGAAAGCCTGCTCCGGAATATCGTCATACTTGCCTTCGCAGATTTCGTGGAACCCCCTGATGGTATCTTCCATCTTCACGTATTTTCCAGCAACGCCCGTGAAGGTCTCCGCGACGTGGAAAGGCTGCGACAGAAAGCGCTGGATTCTCCTGGCCCTGGCGACGGTGATCTTGTCTTCGTCCGAAAGCTCGTCCATGCCCAGAATAGCGATGATATCCTGCAGGTCCTTGTACTTCTGGAGAATCTGCTGTACTTCGCGCGCCGTGAAGTAGTGATCGGAGCCAAGAACATTGGGGTCAAGAATACGCGAGGTGGAGTCAAGCGGGTCCACCGCAGGGTAAATTCCGAGCTCGGCGATCTGCCGAGAGAGAACGACCGTACCGTCAAGGTGGGCGAAGGTCGTTGCGGGCGCCGGGTCCGTGAGGTCGTCAGCCGGTACGTAAACGCACTGTACCGACGTGATCGATCCCTTGTTGGTCGACGTGATTCGCTCCTGCAATTCACCGAGGTCGGTACCCAAGGTCGGCTGATATCCGACGGCGGAAGGCATGCGGCCGAGCAGCGCGGAAACTTCAGCGCCCGCCTGGGTAAACCGGAAAATGTTGTCAATGAACAGAAGAACGTCCTGGCCTTCGACGTCGCGGAAATATTCGGCTACCGTAAGCCCGGAAAGCGCAACACGTGCACGGGCCCCTGGAGGCTCGGTCATCTGGCCGTAGACCAACCCGGCACGGGGAAGAACCCCTGAATCCTTCATTTCGTGATAGAGGTCGTTTCCTTCACGGGTCCGTTCGCCAACGCCGGCAAAAACCGAGATGCCGCCGTGCTGCATGGCTATGTTATGGATCATCTCCATCATAACGACGGTTTTCCCAACGCCTGCACCGCCGAACATGCCCATCTTGCCGCCGCGAGGAAAGGGAACGAGCAGATCGATAACCTTTACGCCGGTCTCGAGGACTTTAACCGAGGTATCCTGCTCGGTAAAGGCAGGCGCAGAGCGGTGAATCGGCATGTATGTGTCGGTCTGGATCGGGCCGAGCCCATCCACAGTCCTGCCCACCACGTTGATAACGCGACCGAGGACCGGTTTGCCGACCGGCATCATGATCGGCTTTCCGGAATCTTTAACCGGCATGCCGCGCACGAGGCCGTCCGTCAAATCCATCCCGATGGTGCGCACAACATTGTCACCCAGATGCTGGGCCACTTCGAGGACGAGATTGTCTTCCTCGGAACTAAGTCCGGGACTGCTTACAAACAGGGCCGTCTGGAGCGGAGGGAGCTTTCCCTCTTCAAATTCGACGTCCACAACGTTTCCAATAACCTGTACGATTTTGCCCATATTCATGGGTCTGTATCCTCCTTGATCTATTTCTTGAGGGCCTCGGCGCCGCCGACTATATCCATCAATTCCTTGGTAATTCCCGCCTGCCTTGCCTTGTTATAGGTAAGGGTCAGAGTCCTTACCAGTTCCTTACAATTGCTGGTCGCATTCTCCATGGCAGCCATACGTGCGGCGTGTTCGCCCACGCAGGTCTGGTACAGACTCTCCAGAACTTGCACATAGATATAATCTGGCAGCAGATCGGTCAGCAGTGCCTGATGAGAAGGCTCAAACAGGTACTCGAAAGCTTTTTCCCCCCCCTGCTGTACGGCAGCGGTGATGGGAAGGAGCCTGACAACCGCGGGCTGCTGCTTAGCTATGCTGATAAAGTGACTGTAGAGTATGTAGACTTCGTCCGCCCCGCCGGTTTCAAACAGCTCGATCAGTTCGCTCCCCAGGCGACGGGCATCCTCGTATGCGACCTTATTGAGCAATCCGGTACGGCTATCTCGAACGTTAACGGGCCGCCGCTTGAAATAATCTCTGGCCTTTCTGCCTGCATTGATGAGACTTACCTCAATGCCTTCGGCTTTCCTGGCCTTGATAAACTTTTCGGCCGCCACCAGCAGGTTGGTATTGAAACTTCCGCAAAGACCCCGGTCTGCGGTAACCAGCAGAAGCTCAACCTTTTTGACTTCCTCCTTGGGCGTGAGCAGAGCGTATTCACTGGCATCCTCCACCCCCGCTGCAAGCCGTCCGATGAATTCCCGGAACTTAAGCGCATATGGGTGGAATTTCTCCATATTCTGCTGGGCGCCGCGAAGTTTGGCCGCGGCTACCATATTCATAGCCTTGGTAATCTGCGAGGTCTTCCTGACGGCTTCTATCTTTCTCTTTATATCTCTTAGAGTTGCCATGTCTCATCTGTCCTCTGGTTTATTCCGAGGCCCTTAGGCCTGGAAAACCCCCGCAAATTCTTTCAGGGCTGCAGCCATTTTCTCGTCGAGAGAATCCCCGATGATGTTCTTCTCTTTTATTTCGGCGAAAATCTCCGGGTATTTCCGTTCGACGAAAGCCAACATCTGCTGCTCGTACTGTCCGACCTTTTCAACAGGAATCGTATCAAGAAAACCCCTGGTACCCGAATAAAGAGACATGATCTCTTTTTCAGCAGGCATGGGCTGATACTGGGGTTGCTTGAGCAGTTCGACCAGGCGCATGCCGCGGTTCAACTGGGCCTGAGTCGATTTGTCGAGGTCGCTTCCAAACTTCGCGAAAGCCTCGAGTTCACGGTACTGGGCCAGCTCGAGGCGCAACTTTCCGGCTACTTGCTTCATCGCCTTTGTCTGCGCGGCGCCGCCAACGCGTGAGACCGATAGGCCTACGTTAATAGCCGGACGAACACCGGCGAAGAAAAGAGAGGGTTCGAGATAAATCTGGCCATCGGTAATCGAAATAACGTTTGTGGGTATGTAGGCCGAGACGTCGCCGGCCTGGGTCTCGATGATAGGCAAGCCCGTGAGCGAACCGCCTCCGAGTTCCTTATTGAGCTTGGATGAGCGCTCCAAAAGTCTGGAGTGATTGTAGAAAATATCGCCGGGATAAGCTTCGCGGGCGGGCGGGCGGCGCAGAAGCAGCGAAACCTGCCGGTAAGCGGTAGCCTGCTTTGAGAGATCATCGTAGATGATGAGGGCATGTCCGCCTTTGTCGCGATAGTATTCGCCCATAGATGTTCCGGCATAGGGTGCTACAAACTGGAGCGCGGCCGGGTCGCTCGCAGTGGCGGCCACAACGATCGTGTAATCCATCGCGCCATGCTTGCGAAGCGTTTCAACTACCTGCGCAACGGTGGATTTTTTCTGGCCGATTGCGACGTAAATACAGATTATGCCGCTGTCTTTCTGATTGATTATAGCATCGACTGCGATGGCCGTCTTGCCGATCTGGCGGTCACCGATTATGAGTTCGCGCTGCCCCCGGCCGACCGGAGTCATTGCGTCGATTGCCTTTAGACCGGTGTACATCGGCTCGTGAACGGACTGCCTCGCGATAACACCCGGAGCTATGACCTCGATTCTGCGGAATTCGGTTGCCGCGATGGGACCTTTGCCATCAAGCGGGTTTCCAACCGAGTCTATAACCCGGCCGAGAACCGCATCACCAACCGGAACTTCGGCGATACGACCCGTGCGCCTGACCTCGTCGCCCTCTTTGATGTTGAAGTCTTCGCCCATGATGGCGACACCCACATTGTCCTCTTCGAGGTTGAGGGCCAGTCCGTAGATATTTCCATGCGGCGTAGGGAACTCAAGCAATTCCATTGACATGCACTTTTCAACTCCGTAAACACGGGCAATACCGTCGCCTACGGAGAGCACCCGTCCGGTCTCGCTGAGATCGACCTTTTTCTCGTAATCCTTGATCTGCTCTCTGATGATTTGGCTGATTTCTTCTGCTCTGATTTCCATTTATCCTACCGCACCCCTCTTCAAAGATTCTTTAAAATTGAGCAACTGACGCTTTACGCTGCCATCTAAGACAAAGTCGCCGATCTGAGCAAAAACTCCCCCAAGCAGAGAAGTATCCTTCTCAAATTCGACGACAATCTTCTTTCCGATTCTCTTCTCCAAAGCCGCAGAAATCTCGTCGATCTCGGCTGCCCCTAACTCAAAGGCTGCTTTGACCTTTGCCCTCGAGATATTGGAATATTCGTCCATTAACCTGTGGTAGTAGTCAACAATTTCGGGCAGGTGCTGTATACGCTTTTTCTCGATCAGAAGATTTAAAAAGCTGTCCATGATCGGCGAGAGTTCCAACTGGGCGGCCACTTTCTGGAAAAGATTCTTTTTCGCGGCTTCCGGGTAAAGAGGATTCCGCAGAGCGTTTCCGAGATCGGGTAGATCTTTGATGACATCGTTGAAGCCGTCCAACTCCGTTCCATACTGTTCGATAGCCTTTTTCTCCTGAGCCAGATTGAACAGGGCCTTTGAATACCGTTTCGCAATGACTTGCTTTTTCACTTCGCCTCCACCACCTTGGTCATAAATTCACGGACCAGACGTTGCTGATCCTTAGCCTTCATTTGTTTTTGGATAATATCCTGGGCGGCGGCTACGGACAGCTCGGCCACTTCGTCCTTTAGACTGTCGCGAGCAGCCTGTATCTCTTGCTGAATGGCAACCTGAGCCTGCTGTTGTATGTAATCAGCCTCCCGGTGGGCAGCCTCAATAATTTTTTTCCTTTCGGCCTCGCCTTCCGCAATCAGTTCATCAACAATTTTTCTCGTATCCTCTTCAAGGGAGCCGAGCTTGGCTCGCGCCTGTGAATATTCGGCCCTGGCTTCAGAGGTCTTGGCATCCAGGTCGGAAAGCAAACGTTGAATCTCTTCCCTGCGTGAGGTGAGGAAGTTGGCAGCAGGCTTTCTGAGAAGCTTTACCAGGATAACAGCCACAATAACAACGGCGACCGTACGATATGCAAAATCAATCCAATTCAGGTCGTGGCCCCCTTCGGCCTCCGAGGCAAAAGCGTTGCTCAGCCACGCGAAATAGAGCACTATCCCCAAAAGGGGCGCAAAGTGCCTGGATCTCATAATCTTTCCATTAAGACTCGCACGCATTTAAATCGTCCTCCCCAGAATCTTCTGCGCCAGTTCAACAGAAAAGGACTTCACCTGTTGCTTGAGCTCCTTTTGAGCGACCGCGATATCCTCCTTAATCTTTTGGCGCATTTGCTGAAGCGTTGCCGCCGTCTTCTCCGAAGACTGGCGCAGCAGTTCCTTCTCCTGCTCATAGCCGGAGGCCTTGAGCTCCTGAATTCTCTCAGCCCCCGTTATCCTGGCGTCCTGAAGCTTCCGGTCGTATTCCAGGAGCGCGCCTTGCGCCTGTGCTTCCAGGCTTTCGATACCTTCCTGTTTTTGTGAAATCAGTTTCTTTCTCTGCGCCACTATCCGCCGGATCGGACGGTACAAAACGAAGTTCATCAGGAAGAGAAAAATCAGGAAATTGGCCATCTGGATAAAAAGCGAGATATTAATGTCAATCATATTACCCTATCCTCCTCGTTGACTGCCGGCAAATAAGCACCCACGATCTGGATTTTCCGTGCCCTGAAGGGGCTATATAAATTAGCCCAAGGTCAGGAACGTAACAATGGGGAGAATAGACCCCCCAATAATACCCTGAAGCGCATGAACCAAAAATCACAAGCAAATTTGGGCCCGCTCGCTCGGCTACTCAAATAAAACGGATAAAGCTGAGATCTCAAGCAACCACCGGACCTTTAGTATGGGCGAGGTTACTAGCACAGCTCAAGAGCATTGGCAAGCGAAAAGTATGAGAAGAATCAGCTAATTAATAATAAGAAACGATTGTAATGTTTCGCACATTATTCCGAGCTTTTAGTGCGTTTGGAATACGTAGCGACGCATGCTTACATTTTCTATCAACCCGATTGCCAGACACAGGGTAATGAGCGAGGAGCCGCCGTAACTCACGAAAGGAAGTGTAATTCCCACTACCGGGAGCACTCCGATCACCATGCCAATATTGATGAACGCCTGCCAAAGAATGAGGGCGCTCATCCCAACCACAATGAGGGAACCAAACCTGTCCCGCGATCTTGTTGCAACCCTCAGTGTAAGAAAAATAAGCAGGCAGAACAAAAGAATGAGAACGGCGGACCCTACAAAACCCCATTCTTCGGCCCAAACTGAAAAGATGAAATCCGTATGTTTTTCAGGCAAGAAATGAAGTTTGTTTTGAGTCCCGTTAAGGAAGCCTTTCCCCCAGAGCATTCCAGAACCAATAGCGATCTTGGATTGCCTGATATGGTATCCGGCGCCAAGGGGGTCAAGGTCGGGACTAAGGAGTATCAGGATACGGCGCTTCTGATAAGGTTTAAGGACGTGTTCCCACACGGGCACGATGAGTGGAATGACAGTCAAAATGAAAACGGCCAGGTATCTCCAGCGGACTCCCACGAAAAGGATCATCGTGACTGCAATGGCCATCAGCGAGATCGCCGTGCCAAGATCGGGTTCGGCAAGAACCAGCAACACCGGGAAAACAACGAAGCCCACAGGGGAAATCAGTTTCTTAATGGCCGGGAAGCTGCTCATCTCCTGCGACGAAAAATAGCTGGCGAGCTGAATCACAATAATCACCTTCATAAATTCAGAGGGCTGGAACTGAAAGCCTGCGATTTCCAACCACCGTTTCGAACCATGCACTTCCTTTCCGACCGCGAGGACAACCACAAGAAGAAGAAAAATCAAACCATAAAGCCACGGGCTGAGGGACCTGAGCCTCTGATAATTGATAAAGAGCGAACCGGCCAGGACGGCAAAACCAATGGTGAACCATATAACCTGCTTTACAAACAGATTGTTGGTCGGCCGGGCTTGAATCTGATGATATAGGGCGCTGTAAATGCTAAGCAGCCCGATGCATATAATCGCCAGCAAAGCCCAGATTATGGACCAATCAAAATTTTCGATCAGACGCCTATCCATCATAGCGAATAAAAGCCTTCTGAAGTTCTGCAAACCAGCCTGGAAAGCCAATAGACCAATTTCTACTCTCCGAGCGGTTTCTCCGCGTTTTTCAAATAGGCCATGATGACCTTCTGGACCAGCGGGGCTGCAACCGATGCCCCGTGGCCGCCATGCTCGATTAGGGCAGCGACGCATATCCTGGGGTCCGAAGCAGGCGCGTAGCCCACGAACCATGCGTGATCCCTGTCTTTGGACTTGGTCAGCTTTTCGAGCAGTTTTCTGTTCGCCCCCTGAGCCACCTGCACGACCTGCGCGGTACCGGTCTTGCCTGCAATATGAACTACCGGGTCCCGTATAAGATGGCCCGTTCCCCTCGGGTCTTCAACAACACCCGACAAAGCCTTCTTCACAAGATCGAACCAGCACTGTTCGATGGGAATCTTGCGCTTCAATCTGGGTTTGATTTCATCTATTTCATTCGAGGAACCGCCCTCGATTCTTTTCACAACGTAGGGCTCCCAGAGTTTCCCGTTGTTGGCGATTGCAGCGTACCCCAAAGCCATCTGCAGTGGTGTAACCAAGTCAAATCCCTGCCCTATGGATATGGAGATAGTTTCACCCTTCTGCCATGGAATGCCGGTGGCCTGTTTTTTCCACCACGAGGTAGGGACAAGCCCTGGATGTTCTCCCTGGAGGCCTATCCCCGTTCTTTCCCCAAGCCCGAACATTGCCACATTCTGAGCCAATCTATCAACGCCAAGTTTGAGGCCCGTTTGATAAAAGAAAACGTCGCAGCTCTCGATTATCGCCCTTTCCACTGACAAAGAGCCGTGGCCATGCTCTTTCCAGCAACGGTACATATGATCAGCGAATTCAAGGTAGCCGGGACAGGTGAAGGTGGAACTCGAGCTAATCACACCTTCATGGAGTGCCGCAAGAGCTACAAAGGGCTTGTAGGTGGAGCCGGGCGGATAACCAGCCCCGCAGCCGCGGTTCAGTAGAGGATGACGCGGATCTTTGCTCAGCGCAAACCATTCATCCTTGCTAAGTCCACGAATGAACTTTTCCTGATCGAAAGAAGGGCTGCAGGCGAATGCCAGGACCGCTCCGTTGGTTGGGTCTACAGCCACGATCGCGCCCGTCTTGTCATCGAGCAGTGACTCGACGGTTTTCTGAAGATCCATATCGAGAGTGAGCCACAGGTTGTGGCCGGCAATAGGCAGATGTTCTTCGAGCAGGCGGACCCTTCTGCCGACGGCGTCAACCTCGAGCTGCCGCCCTCCCCTGCTCCCATGCAGGTACTTTTCGAATGAACTTTCGATTCCGACTCTCCCAATGTCCTCGCCGGAGTAGTACCCCAAATATTTTTCACCTTTTAGCTCCGCTTCGGTAATCTCGCTCAAATACCCGATAATGTGCGCAGCCGTTCCATTCCATTTGTACTCGCGCTTAGGATCGAGCTGAATCACCACGCCCGGGAGCCTGACGCGCTGGGCCTCAATCCGGGCAAGGCAATCCCTGTCCATGTCAGAAACCAAGCGTATGGGAACGAACTTGGGGGTCGCTTTGTTGGCTTCGATAATTGAGAAAAACTCATCCGGACCGCGTTCGCACAGGCGGGCAAGCTCTCTTATCGTCATGTCCAGGTCAGTGATGTACTCCCGGATGATCACCAGGTTGTAGGCAGGACGGTTCTCGACAATGGGCACTCCATTCCTGTCGAATATTATTCCGCGCGGAGCGGCGATATCCTCGATCCTGATCCGATTATTTTCGGATTGAAAACGGTAGGAATCGCCCTGGAGCACCTGAAGATGCCAAAGACGAACCAAATAGATCATCATCAGCAGCAGCATCACCGCGTAGATCGGGATGTATTGCTTCTGGGAAGAAACCGACTCGGCGCGTTCCCGGTTTATGAGTTTGACTCCGTCGAGCTTTTTGCCTCTGGTTTTCATCTCTGTTCGAATCCAACCTGCTTAGTCGCTAAATCTTTTTCCGAGGGTTCAACATCGCATAAATCAAAAAGGGCGCGATCGTTACTGAAAGAAGTGTTCGAATGCCAAGGCCGATCCATATGGAAGTGAGTGCATCAATATCCATAGGGAAAAAGGATAAAAACGACCCAAGCGCAATGGACTGACCAAGAGCACACAATCCGACCAAACCCATCTGATAGGCCGGGTTGGCCCAGTCGAACCTCTTCGATGCCATGTTCACGAGGCAGACGGTTACCGTATAGGAGCCTACATGCAGACCCCAGAACTCCCCCGAAAAATTATCCACAACGAACCCCAGAAAGCCGGCCCAGAGCACACCCGCCAGCGGAGGATATTCAACCGCGATTACAAACATGAGCGGGATGAACAGGTCAACCCGTAGAGCCGGGTAGGGAAGCCGCGGAATCAGATGAGCCTGTAATGTCAGCACAAATAAGCTGTAAAGGGTGGTCTTGATCATCCGTCCAGGGGTAATACCCGTGGCTAAAGGGGCGGAAACAATCATCTTCAATCCACTTTAGGCGCGGGCTGGGCCTGTCCCTCAGGCACGGTTTGAGATTTTTCTCGTAGCCTGTTCTGTTCCCTGGCCTGCCCTTGAGACCTGGAGTTGAGGTCCGTCTGAGTCTGAGGCTTGAGCTGAGGCTTTGGCTTGGGAGTTGTCTGAGCCGGCGGCTTTGTCAGAGGCTTGGCCAAATCTTTGGCCACAGGCTTTGTTTCAGAACCTGCCTGAGGCTGTGCCGCAGGTCTTGTCTGAGTCTGCGGTTGGGCAACAGTCTGAGCCGCAGCCGGCTGGTCGTCATCTTTAACACCCAGCCCAACCCCACCGCGCTTTATTATGAGCACCTCCTCAAGTGCGCTCAACCGAACCAGCGGTTTGACATCGATTTTTTGAAAAAGATCGGTCGGGCTCTTATAGATCGAATGTACGACACCCAGCCGCAGCCCCTTGGGATAAATACCGTCTTTGCCGGAAGTGATCACGAGATCACCTTCCTTTATATCGAGATTACTACGAATGTATTTTAAAACGCACCCGTTTGCGTCTTTGCCGCAGAGAATGCCCCGTACGCGATTTCGCTGGTCAATAGCGTCTACATCACTGCCCTGGTCGGTTATAAGCAAAACCCGGCTATACCGGTCCGAAACGTCCAGAACACGGCCAATCACCCCTTCGTCATTGACGACAGGCATATCGGGAGCCACTTCATCCCGAAATCCCTTATCGACCATCAGTGTCTGAAACCAACCGGTCAGATCGTGTACTATAACTTCTGCAGGAATCGTTTCAACCATGGTCGAGGTCTTGAAATCTATCAGCCGCCGCAACCGCTGGTTTTCGACATAAGCCTCCTGGTAAGACGTAACCCTGCCTTGCAGCTCGATAACTTCTCTTTTGAGCGCTTCATTCTCGCCGCGCAGATTCTTGAGCCAGATATAATCCTTAAATAACTGTTCGAAGCCCGAAAATAGATTGCCGAAAAACCGGATCGGAAAGCTCACCGTTTCCGTCACTGAACGCTGCAATACGTCCATTTTGTTGGGAGTTCGGAAATTGAGGGAAAAAATATATAAAAATACGCTGATAAACACGAGGATCAGGAGTGCGCCACGCGACCGGCGAAGCCAAATGCCCGTATTGAAAAATTTCATATTAAGCACTTCGATTTTGAAAAATGAAAGCCTGCCGGGCTTTTAACCTGCCCGGTTGAGGCATCTAATATGGACATAATGATAAAATCAGTGAATTAAGTTCGGGCCACAGGCCGTAAGGAGGCGATCAAGCACCGATGCCGGCCGGCCGGCAAGGCCGAAAAAGCTCGCCGTCCGCAGGCCATGGCTCCACCTCTCAGGATAGTACGTCCTTTAAGAGCTCAATCTCCTCCAATGCTTTACCGGAACCGAGCACGACAGTAGACAGGGGGTCCTCCGTCAGCATTATCGGCAATCCTGTCTTAAGTCTCAGGAAGTGATCGAGATTTTTGAGAAGCGCTCCTCCACCGGTCAGAACGATCCCTCGGTCCACGATCTCTCCCGCCAGTTCGGGAGGCGTCTGCTCGAGGGCAACTTTTATGGTTTCCAGGATTGCGTCGATTTGCTCCTGGATCGCTTCCCGGATTTCATCCGAATTGATCTCAAGGGTGTTGGGGATCCCCGTTACCAGATCGCGGCCCTTTATCATCATAGTTTCAGTTTCGCCAAGAGAATAAGCATTCCCGATGGTGGTCTTTATACGTTCCGCCGTTGTTTCACCTATCAGCATATTGTACTTGCGTTTAATGTGCTGGAGAATGTCCTGGTCCATTTTGTCGCCCCCAATGCGCACAGACCGGCTGTACACAATCCCGGCAAGCGAGATGATAGCGACTTCGGTTGTTCCTCCGCCTATGTCCACAACCATGTTGCAAACCGGCTCGGTTATGGGGAGTCCAGCCCCGATTGCGGCCGCCATAGGCTCCTCTATCAGGTATACCTCATGGGCGCCAGCGGATTCAGCGGACTCCCTAACGGCCCTTTTTTCAACCTGTGTCACGCCCGAAGGAATACAGATTATTACTCTTGGCCTTACAAAGGCCCGCCTGTTGTGCACTTTGCGTATGAAGTATCTCAGCATTGCCTCGGCCACTTCAAAATCCGCAATTACCCCATCTTTCATGGGCCTGATCGCAGTGATATTGCCCGGAGTCTTGCCGAGCATCATCTTTGCCTCTTTGCCCACAGCCACGACCCTGTTGGCGCCGCGCTCATCCCTGCGAACCGCGACAACCGACGGCTCTGTCAGCACAATTCCCTTACCCCGCACGTAAACAAGCGTATTGGCGGTCCCAAGGTCTATTGCAAGATCATTTGAGAAAAGCCCTACTATTCTGTTGAGGAACATCCTTTAGAATTCTCCTTCCGACCCAGTTTTAGATAATCTTTCATAGCATATGAATCGCATATGCGCAATCCCTAAGAGATAGGAATGAACAGCACCGGGGTGATTTGCCCAAAAGGGAAGCAAAAGCCTCAAAATCCTCAAATGTCACTCTTATGCCTTTTGCGGGGTCATAGAATCGGGGCAATCCTGGGGAGATGGTTTTTAAACGGTTTTTTGCGTACTTGACAAACGATGAAGATTTCGATTAAAGATAAGGTTTCGCGCATACCGTGTCGTTTCAAAGGGCTTTCGGCGCGCTTCCCGGTGCTTGATCCGGAGCAGGAAAATATATATACCTTAAAAGGAAGTTTAATGTCTAAGAGAACCTTTCAACCGAGCAATGTGAAGAGAAAACGCACTCACGGCTTCCTTGAGCGAATGTCGACAAAGGCTGGCCGCAGCGTACTGAAGCGGCGGCGCGCAAAGGGCAGAAAACGGCTGTCGGTTTGAGACGAGATGGGACCCTGGAATCTTCGGACGAGGAATCTTTGAGGGCCAAGTTCAGTTTCCGGCCTCATGAAAGAATCCGTTGCTCCGCCGATTTCCAGCGCGTCAAAAAAGCGGGAAAACGAGCGAAAACCCCCCATTTCGGTCTGAATTTCATTCCAAACGGTCTTGCATATCATCGATTGGGCCTTATTGTGCAAAAGCGGTTTTGGCCTGCGGTAGGGCGCAACCGCATCAAGAGGGTCATTCGAGAATGGTTCAGGCTGAACAAGGGCCGGATTCCACCGCCGGGGAAAGACATCGTCGTAATAGCCCGCACTGGAGCGGAAAAACTCTCACCGGGAGACCTCCTCAGGGAGTTCTCAACGGTTTTCCATAAACAGGAAAATGACTGATGATCCGGTCGATATTTCTGGGCCTGATTCGATCATATCAATATCTCATCTCACCGCTGTTTCCCCAGACCTGCCGCTTTTCGCCCAGCTGTTCGCATTATACCCATGATGCAATCAGTACGCACGGCATTCCCAAAGGAATTTACCTGGGGTTGAGACGAATTGTGCGCTGCCACCCCTTCAACCCAGGGGGCTATGACCCCGTGCCACGACCAGCACCCTGGAGTGACAAAGATTAATGGAGACTTCCTGAATGGATTCCAAGGCCCTTTTGGCAATAGCATTATCATTCCTGCTTTTTCTGGCTTGGCATTTTTATTTCGGTCCCACACAGCTCCCCCCGCCCCAGCAAAAACAGGCCGCCACTAATGCGACTCAGCCCCAAACGATTCCGCCCCCGGCCGCGCTTCCACCTGCGCCGCCACCGGCGGTGGACCTTTCAGCCCAGAAGACATGGTCGATTGCCGATTCACTCTTCAGGATGAAGATCATTGCCCAGGGGGCGCGAGAAAGATCTTTCGAACTCCTCAAGTTCAAGCAGGAACTCAAACCCGATTCCCCCCCGATGCAAATGATTCGTGACACGGCATACCTGCCACTGGACGTCGAACTCCTCTTACATAAGGATTGGGACCTCTACATGAGGCCTTTTACGAGCGATGCGCCCACCGATCTCAAGATTGCTCCCGGAGACCCTCCCAGAAGCATTGCCTTCCAAACCGAGATCCCGGGGAAAGTCCGCCTGACAAAGATTTTCACGGTACAAGGCGATTCCTACGCTATGGATCTGGAAGTTCAGATTCAGAACCTTTCGGCAGAAAAACTTTCCGATCAGATGGGACTCAGCTTTTATTTCAAGCCATATTCGGAATCTGCGCACCAGACCTATAACCAATCGCGGCTTACATTCTCAACGAACGGGTCGAATCATGATCTGGCGCTCAAGGACTTTGCAAAGCCGGACGCAACCCCCAAACCTCCCTACGACTGGGTGGCATATCAGGATAATTTTTTCATCCAGGCAATCATTCCGCTAACACAGGGCGGTTATCAGGTCGTCCCCAGCGTAGTGACCGATGAGACTCAGCATACTCAAATCACCAGGCTGGTTTATCTGACAGATAAGTTCGATCTCGATCCGAACGGGTCCAGCTCATTCAAGCTCAGGATTTACAATGGCCCCAAGATAGTAGGCACTCTCAATGAGGCCGGCCATAACCTCTCTGCCGCAGTTGACTACGGCTGGTTCACCTTCCTCGCAAAACCGCTTCTGGTGGTGCTCAGGTGGTTCTACTCCTTCACCCATAATTACGGGATTGCAATCATTCTGCTGACAATCATCATCAAGCTGGTTTTCTGGCCTCTGACCCATAAAAGCTACACATCAATGCAAAAAATGAAAAAGGTTCAGCCCAAGATTCAGCAGATCAGGGAAAAATACAAGGATGACAAGGAGAAGCTGAACCAGGAGCTGATGCAGGTCTACAAGACCCATAAAGTGAATCCGATGGGCGGATGCCTGCCTATGGCGCTTCAAATACCGGTTTTTTTCGCTCTCTATCGCATGTTGAACTCAGCGGTCGAACTCCGGCACCAACCGTTCGCGCTCTGGATACACGATCTCACCGCTCCCGACCGCCTTAACCTGGGGTTTTCAGTCGATCTTCCGATGATTGGCCATTTAGACGGGCTGCCGGTTTTGACAATCCTTATGGGCATAACAATGTTTCTTCAGCAAAAAATGACGCCGTCCTCAGGAGATCCTCGCCAGGAAAAGATAATGCTCATAATGCCGGTCATGTTTACCTTTTTCTTTATCAACTTCCCGGCAGGTCTTGTGCTATACTGGTTTGTAAACAATCTTCTCTCTATTGCGCAGCAATACTGGATTAATCGTCATGCCAGCGCTTAACGGTTGTCTCTCCGCAAACCATCTTATCTTTTTACCGTGAATGACGGAGGAGAGCATGTCCACTTTTGAATTCGAAGAAAAATCACTCGAGGACGCAATAGAGCTTGCTTGCAAGCAACTGAAGCTTCCACGCGAGAAGCTCGACATAGAGATCATTTCGAAGGGCTCTTCGGGGATTTTCGGGATTGTCGGGACGAGAAGGGCTAAAATACGGGTAACCACGAAAGTTGCTCCCATTGGACTTGCGGCCGACAGGGCGAAGGAGGTCTTGGACGAGATACTCAAGCACATTGATTTGCCGATGGTCGTCGAGTGTGAGCCAAAAGACGGGTACTACTACCTGAACATAATCAGCAACGGCTCAGGGTTGCTCATCGGCAAACGGGGCAAGACTCTAAGCGCGCTCCAGTTCCTTGTATCAAAGATAGTGAGCAGGCAGACCGGAGAAAATGTTTCCATAATAGTGGACACAGAACACTACCGTTCCAAGCGCGAGGTAAGTCTGAATGAACTGGCGCGCCAACTGAGCGAAAAGGTCAAGAAATCCCACCGCTCACTTACAACCGGCCCGATGAGCGCTCAGGACCGCCGGATCATTCACTTGGCGTTAAAAGAGGACCACGAAGTCAGGACCAAGAGCAAGGGCGAGGGGAATCTCCGACGCGTCGTAATTTACCCGGTAAAGAAGACAAAGGCCTCCCCGCAAACCGAGGAAAAAACGGAATAGCAACCGTTAATTTATCATGGACTTCAGACTCCTCCAGGATACCATTTGCGCGATAGCCACCCCCATTGGCGAAGCAGGTATCGGCTTGATCAGATTAAGCGGGTCCGAATCGCTCAATATGGCCCGAAAGATTTTCACGCCTAAAGATCCCACTCGAACCTTAAGGTCACACACCCTCCACTACGGTTGGATCAAAGACCCTATTTCAGGCCAGGTGGTGGACGAAGTGTTGCTGACCTTCATGGCGGCGCCCAGAACTTATACCTGCGAGAACGTTATCGAAATTAACTGCCACAGCGGGTACGCAGTGCTCAACCGCATCCTCGAACTCGTCCTGGCAACCGGCGCCAGGCTCGCCCAGCCAGGAGAGTTTACGCGCCGCGCCTTCTTGAACGGACGAATCGACCTCTCACAGGCTGAAGCGGTTATAGAGATAATTCGTTCCCGCTCTGAACAGGGAATGCTTCTGGCAAACCGCCATCTTCGCGGAGATTTCAGACAACTCATTGAAAAATGGCGCGAAACGCTGATCCAGGTACAAACACGTCTCGAAGCTTTTATAGACTTTTCGGAAGACCTTGCTGAAGAAACGGAGCAAGAAGCCCCCGGGTATGAATCGCTTCTGGAGGAGGTGCTGGAGGGAGTCACAAGACCCCTCAAGACCATCTTGAACAGGTACGAAGAAGGACGCGTGCTGCGCGATGGACTCACACTGGTGCTGGTGGGAAAACCAAACGTCGGTAAGTCCTCGATGCTCAACGCCCTGCTCGGCAAGGACCGGGCCATCGTCACAGCGGCCCCCGGTACTACCAGAGACGTTATCGAAGACACATTTGTTTTGAAAGGAGTACAGGTTAGGATTCTGGATACGGCTGGAATTCGCAATCGGCCGGATGAAATCGAATCGTGCGGGATCGAAATGACGATCCGCTCGGTATCCGAAGCCGACGTGGTGCTCTGGCTCATTGACAACAGCAGACCTCTTACGAGCGAAGACCAGAAGGTCTACGAGGCCGTTGGCGGCTCACGCTGCATCGTGCTGCTCAATAAGAGCGATCTTCCCCCGGCCTTTCCCATCGAAAGAGTTCAGCGAAGCTTTCCCGGTCCGGGTCCGGTCTTCAGGCTATCCGTAAAGAATCCCTCAGACATCGAGCGTCTCAAGACCTACATGGCCGAGGCTTTCATCATGCGGCCATTGGAGAGTTGCAGATCGGAAATCGTGCCGAACATGCGGCAAAAGGAATGTCTCGAAAAGGCGATGAGCACCCTTCTGAGGGCTGGAGAACTCCTGGGCTCCAACGCCTATGGCGAACTGGTCAGCCTCGAGCTCGAAGGAGCGCGAAGGCAGCTTGAGGCCGTTCTCGGCTGGGAAAATGACGGCGAATTGCTCGACAGTATATTCACTCAGTTTTGCGTAGGAAAATAGCCCGACGTTTGTATCTGCATTTACGCATTATAATCAGCCCAAAATATAAGTAAGTCGAAGGCTATGCACACTTACGGGGACGGCCTTGGACAAGGAATTCACCAATCTTATCATGAAATTTGCAGACAATGCAGGGATTGCGCTCACTGAAAGGCGGGCCCAACTCTTGAGCCTGCATATTCAACTCATGATCGAGTGGAACTTACGCCTCAATCTCACCCGAATAACGGGCAGGGAAGAAATAATAGTTAAACATCTCCTTGATTCCATCCTGCCCGCGAGATTTCTTCCCTCATCCGGATGTGCGCTGGACGTTGGCACAGGCGCCGGATTTCCTGGAATTCCTTTGAAGATTGTTTATCCCGATCTCCAAATGGTCCTACTCGACTCGAGCAGGAAAAAGGTCAATTTTCTGACTGCGGTGGCCGCTACGCTGGGGCTGAAAGGAATCCGGGTTTTGCACGGGAGGTGGCAGGACTTCTCAAAGGTTGAAGAGCATGCCAATAGATTCGAACTGATCACCATGCGCGCATTAAAGCTGGAGCCCGAACACATTAGCAGTCTTGCTTCCATAGTCCTGGCTGCCGGCGGGGTTTTAGCGTGGTGGGGAGTAGGAGACGCAGAGCACCTCGCGGGTGGGGGGCTGGGCTGTGGAGGTCCTGAGACAGGTAAGAGGATCTATCGCGATATGGAATTTCAGGACGATCTTAAGTATTTGCTCCCCGGCATAAAACAGCGGAGAGCGATCTGGTTATGGAGGAAAACCGGTATCGGCAGGCCGGGGGCTGGCGTCGCGTCATCATGACTCGCAGCCGAGCCTCATCTTTGTGCAACCATACGATTCACAAGCCTCCCCTCAACCTCTTCACGCCATTTGAGCCGGGCAGCTTTACTGTCCAACTCCCTAAGCGATTGGCAAACTTCGACAGGATAAACCTGCCCGGGGTGAAGTGGTTTGAATATTTCCGGAAACTTTCACCACTCCTCCGAGAAACGCGCCCGGATTTCCAGTAGAGACTCAGGCGCCCTAACCCTTTGCCCTTTCTCAACGATCAACTCGATCAGAGGCTCCCCTTCCTGATGTCCGGAGTCAAGCAGGCACACACGGTCAAAATCCATCTTCCCATCTGCGCCATAGAAGCGATAGACCTGCTTTTTACCGATCCAGGTTTTTTTCCCGCTGGAGAGCTTGAGTATGGGTCTGCCTTCATATTCAACCAGCTTATAGACAATATCAAGGCAGGGGGCGTCAGCGGAAACGCCCATCCGGGTGCCCACAGCGTAGAAATCGATTTGCGCCCCACCGTTCAGGAGATTTTCAATCCGATATTCATCCAAATTTCCACTAGCCATTATTTTTACATCAACCAGGCCTGCTTCATCCAAAATGACCCGCACTTTCCTGCTCAAATCGGCCAGGTCGCCGCTGTCCAGCCGGACCCCTAAAAGTTTGTTTCCCTTTTCCCGCAAAGCTATCGCCACCTCGACCGCTTTGATTGTGCCGGCGATGCAATCATAGGTATCAACCAATAGCACTGTATTGTCCGGAAACGCACGCGCAAAGGCGTGGAAGGCCTCAAGCTCGCTGGGAAAACTGGTAATATAGGAATGTGCCATGGTACCGAATACGGGAATGCCATATATTTTTCCGGCGAGCAGATTGCTGGTGCCCAGAAAACCGGCCAGATAGCTTGATCGAGCTGCTTTTACCGACGCGTCCACACCGTGTGTGCGCCGCATCCCGAAGTCTATGAGTCCCCTGCCTGACGCAACCGATGACACCCGCGCCGCTTTACTGGCCAGCATAGTCTCAAGCTGAATCACGTTCAAAACCAGAGTCTCGATGATCTGAGCTTCTATCATCGGAGCGGTTACCTCCAGGATAGGCTCCTGCGGGAAAAAGATGCGTCCTTCCGGAATGGCCCGTATGCTTCCCGAAAAATGAAAACCGCGAAGGTAGTCTATGAACCCGGTGGAAAACTTCCCAAGGGAAACAAGGTATCTGAGCGATTCCTCGCTGAAGCGGAAATCGGGAAGAATCCGGAGCAGGCTCTCGAGTCCTGCTGAGACGAACCAGGAACGATCCGCCGGATAATCCCTTATGAAAAGGCTGAAGGTCGCCTCGCCGGTCACCCCTTCCTGAAGATAACTCTCAGCCATTGTAAGTTCATAGAGATCGGCTATCAGTTCCGGCGCGTATTGCTCCCAGGGTTTCATATTCCCTCGCATAATAGACTTATATAATACCTTATAATACATTGCTCGAAAGAATGCGCCTGACACGATAAGAGCGGCGACCGTGCGCGCAGCCATGCAGAGAAACAGGACTGAGGACTGAGCAAAAGCGCGCGGCTGTGGGCGTAGCGCGGAGGACGAACCCAGGATATGTCTGTCACACGCGACAGGCGGGAGCGGGAGGCCTCCTTCACGCTACGCAGCCACAGGAATTTCCTGTCTTCCAGCACCAATCCTTGTCAGTCTGGCGCCGTAAACCTTTTTCATCCGCTCCAAGGCTAATTCATGCCAGACCGGATCAATATCGGCAACGGCGTCTACGGGGATCACCGCCTCATAATCCCGGTCTCGCAGACCGCCGGTCGTATCCATAACGCAAATGGAAGTCAGAACTCCGGTAACCCACACTTCATCGGGCTTGATCTCTGCGAGCAGATCGGCAAGCCTGTTTCCAAAAAACCCGGAAAAACGAGCCTTGTCCACTATAGAACTATTAGGACCCGGCGCAAGCTCCCAAATCAAGTCAGACCCCCAGGTCCCCTTTATCGCGTGCGGGGGGAAAAGCTCGAACTCCTTGTCGTTCTGAGCGTGGGCGTCCCGCAAAAAAACGACCGGGTCTCCCCTGATGGCAAACCGGTCAATGAGTGACCTGATAATGGGAATTATCTTCCTGGCCTCTACGCCGCAATAGAGGGCGCCCGCCGGATGGAGAAAATCATTTAGCATGTCAATGACCAACAGGACCCTTCGCATCATTTTTATTCCTCCCGTCCAACTACCGGCAGCCCGAAACTTTCCAGACAAAGCTACAGACCGAACATATGATTCTTATTAATTTTAATTATATCCACTTTCCCATTCATATGCGTTTCATTGAAAAAAAAAAGCCAAAGAAGTAGTATCCTGAAAACGTGACTGGGGTGCAAAATGGAATTCGAAAGCATCGAAGTCTCGACCCGCGACCAATACAAGGGAGCGCAGGAACCTGTCTCTTTTGTATGGCGCGGCGAAGAGCGCCACATCGAGCAAATCGTCGATAGATGGTATGAAGGCCGAATTGATTCCACCCGAATGCCCATGCTTTATTTCCGGGTGAAAACCCGGTCGGATGAGGTTTTTTTCATCAGGTATCACGAGTTTTTCAGAGCATGGAGCATTCGGGTGTGAACCCGAGGTGAAAACTCTCACCAGGCATGGAGGAAAATTCTTTGATCCGAATTGCTGTCATAGATGGACAGGGTGGCGGTATCGGCACCGCTATAATAAAGCGGATAAGAGAAGTTTTTGCCGAGCGCACCGAACTATGGGCGTTGGGAACAAACGCTATTGCCACAGCACAAATGATGAAAGCCGGAGCGAACCGGGGCGCGACCGGTGAAAACGCTATCCGCCACAGCGCGGCGCAGGCGGATATAATAATCGGCCCTATTGCCATCCTGCTTGCAAATGCGATGATGGGCGAAATGACGCCTTCTATGGTCCGGGCGATAGGCGAATCGAAAGCCACAAAGCTGATCCTGCCTCTTACCCAGGAACCCATCGCGGTTGTAGGAACCATCAGGGAGCCCCTACCCCACATGGTTGACCGGCTTATATCCGAACATCTGTCGCGCTATGTCGCCCCCCCGGGTGAATACTAATGGTTTCCCCCGACAATGATTTCAGAACACCTTTGCTGGTACTTGGTGGCGCCAGAAGCGGAAAAAGCACCTGGGGCGAATCGGTTATGAACCACTTCCCTCCGCCTTACGTCTATGTTGCAACCGCCCAGGCTCTGGACGACGAGATGAAACTGCGAATAGGACTACACAGAGAGCGCCGCAAAGACCTTTGGCAGACCATCGAATCGCCGCTCGATCTTTCGGCCGCGCTGAAAAACCTCAAGGGCCAAAGCAAGCCTGTTATGGTTGATTGCATAACGCTTTGGCTCAGCAACGTGCTCTGTTCTGCATCCACTGAGGCCGAACCGGCCGTTGATGGAGTATGCGAGGCGATAAAGGCTGCAGACTATCCCCTGGTGATAATTTCCAATGAGGTAGGCGGAGGAATCGTGCCGGACAACCCGCTCGCACGAAAGTTCCGGGACCTTTCAGGATTAACCAACCAGAGGCTCGCTCGAATCTGCGCTTCGGTCTTCCTGGTTGCAGCCGGTTTACCTTTGCGCCTGAAGTGATGGTGACTTTGTAAGAATCGGTTTTTGACGTGATTGTGCAACCACGCATGGGATAAAGCAAATGAGCCCGAGGGGGCCGACAAGACCAACGCAGTTGGAAATTCTGAAAATCCTCAAGCAAAATGAGGGAAGCTTTGTATCAGGGGTGGGTCTTGCCGAAAGGCTTGCAATCAGCCGCCCAGGGGTTTGGAAGCATATAAACAGGCTCAAAGAGATGGGCTACGAGATCCAGAGCCGACCCAAGCTAGGCTACAGACTCGTAGCCGTGCCGGACTCACTTGCACATGAGGAGATCGTCCCAAATTTAAAAACTCAGTGGCTCGCGCATTCGTATCATTATCTCAGGACCATAGGCTCCACAAACGATTATGCTTTGCTCCTGGCTGTAGAGGGTGCCCCTCACGGGACCCTGGTCGTCGCAGAGGAACAAACACAAGGGCGCGGCCGCCTCAGACGGCAGTGGATATCCTATCCCAACCGCGGGATTTATCTCTCGATGCTGCTCAGAAACCCTTTGCCGGTCAGCGTTGCGCCCCAGTCAGCCTATATCGGATCTCTGGCTCTTGTGAAGATGCTACGCCAAGAATTCGGCATCACTGCCTCGATAAAGTGGCCAAACGACGTATTGATAAATGGGCGGAAAGCCGCTGGAATTCTGACCGAGACACAGTCAGACCAGGACTTCTCACGATTCATCGTTATGGGAATAGGAATTAATGTAAATCACAGCGGGGAGGAGTTGGGAGGACCTTTTCGATACCCTGCGACCTCGATAGCCATAGAAGTGGGGTTCGCCGTCAAAAGACAGAGAGTGCTTCTAGAATTTCTCAGCCAATTCGAGCGGGACTACGACCATTTCCTCCAAAAGGGGCTCTCGGTAATGATCCCCGAGTTTGAGGCACATTCGGAGGTCCTGGGCAAAATAATAACGGTGGTATGCGGAGACCGTGAAATAATGGGGAAAGCGCAGGGCTTCACTCCCGAGGGGGCGCTGCTGCTGCTCAGAGAAGATGGCTCACAGGAAACCGTGTGGGCAGGCGATGTCTCGCGCGTTGAAAGAACGGTCTAATATTATTATTGATCTCAAAACTATGTGCCCCTGGCGCGCTCCGTGGCTTCCTGCTTTCGCTTGCACTCGATGCACAAAGTCGTGACAGGCCTGGCGTTTAGACGCTCTCTTCCGATATCGTCGCCACACTCGTCACATTGTCCGAAATGGCCTTCCTCGATCCTTTGCAGCGCCTCGCGTATCTTCATGATAAGCTTTCGTTCACGGTCGCGGATGCGCAGGATGAAGTTTCTGTCCGATTCAAGGGTAGCGCGGTCGGTAGGATCAGGGAAATTCTCCTCGTTATCGGTCATCCCGGCCACTGTTTTTTCGGCTTCCGAATAGAGCTCATCGAGCCTCTTAAGAAGGACTTCCTTGAAATATGCTTGGGTTTCCTTATCCATATTCCGACTCCGCTGGCAGATTTAAACGTTAGCGAGTAACATAATCGCCATCAAGAGTAAAGTGGAATCGTAATCCCTGGATCGCTAACCACGCTCAAAGGGACCGCTCTTTCCACCCGTTTTGAAAGTCAGGCGCGTATTGCGTATGGTCATTCCACGATCGATGGACTTGCACATATCGTAAATCGTCAAGGCCGCGTTTGTTACCGCAACGAGTGCTTCCATCTCGACACCGGTCCTGTCGTTGGTTTTGACACGCGAACTGATCCTGATCTCGCTTTTCGACTCATCGGGGAAGAAATCCACCTCGATACCGGTCAACTGAAGCTGATGGCAAAGCGGAATAAGCTCCCAGGTCTTTTTGGCAGCCATTATTCCGGCAAGCCTCGCAGCCTCAAAAACATTTCCTTTATAGATATCCCCCGAGCAAATGCGCCGTAGAGTCTCACCTGAGAGGCTGACAAAGGCCTCCGCCCGGGCTTCCCGTTGGGATGCCTCCTTCTCGCTTACGTCCACCATCCTCAGTCGGCCCTGCGAGTCGATATGAGTCATTTCGCCGGTTGACATCTGTTTACCTCAGTTCCCATCGATGATCTGCACGAGCAGAATCAGATCCCCGGGCGCCGCCGCAGGCAAGACGGCATCACCTGCACCTGCCACCCGAATCCTTGTTCCGTCCACGATTCCCGCCGGAATCCATACTCTTAGCGAGCAGGCCTCTTCACACTCCCCGATCCCACCGCACAACTGACATCCGGAACTCCTGGACCCGTTACTACAATGTCGGCAATAGACCATCCTCATATAACTGATTTCTTCGTGAAAGCCCCCGTTTTGAAGAGAGCTTCTCGAAATCTGCAAGTCGAACCTGAGGTCGCAGCCATGGATGGTCCGTACCTGGCGCTTGCCTATCCCGAACAAGTCCTGAAATATCTCATCGAATGAAGAAGCCTCGCCGCCTGCGTTGTGAATGTCCGTCCAGGATGAGTCAGAGTAGGTCTTCCTTGACTTCCGGTAGCCGCGAACCCTATCGTATTTTCGGCGTGCGGCAGGATCTTTAAGTATTTCATACGCCTTGCGGACTTCCCGAAAACGTTCGGCCGCCATGGCATTGCCTGGATTTCGGTCCGGATGCAGCTTCATAGCCAGATAACGAAAAGCGCTACGTATCTCCTGATGGGAAGCCCGAACCGAAATACCCAGGGTTTTATAGTAGCAGGTTTTTTTTCTGGCTCCGGCTTGTGGTTCCAAGTGGCATCCTTGTGTTTTGCTGAATTGAGGCCCTAATTTTATTAGCAATGGGGCAATAAAACAAGATCCGAGTCATCTCATTGAATGTGTTCATGAAACACCGGTTTTTCAAGACCATGGCCGGCGCAGATCAGATTCTCTATCCTTTGTTTATCTGCAATCAGGATTTTTTATGAATACGGATGGATACGAAATATCCATCGGCAGGGGGATCGGCCTGTGCGGAAAGCGCATCAGGGTGGTTTATACGTCTATCATACGAGGCTTAACGGCATGCAGGGCGCAATCACTCTAAGTCCCGGCCTGCCCGGGACCGAACAGGCCGGGATTTTAGGAGTATCGGTTTAAACGATCCCTTTGGCTTCCAGATCTTTTAGAGCCGCAGGACCATAGCCAAGGTATTTAAGATAAATGTATCCGTTATCATAGCCAACGGGGCGACAGACCCATTTTGTCCTAGGCGGTGTTTCGGTGGCCTTCCAGTGCGCCTGGGCACAGATGACGGGGCCGTAAACCGGGTCCTCTACAGGGGTGAACATGCCCCGGTCCTTCCAGTTCTCATCCTGCATCGTTTTCCAGGGCGAGACAATTTCGGCCACAACCGGAGTAATAGGGGCCAGGCGCCCACTCTTAGAGTACTCGATTGACTTATCGGTCAACTCTTTGCTCGTGTACTGCGAGGTGAGCGGATCGATCATGGACTGGTACTTAAGCTGCCAGTCCTTCTGAGTAAAAGGGGCAAGTGATTTCCATTCGCCGGCCCCCCATTCATCCCACTTGCCCAGCATATCAACCAAAGCCTGCCACATTTCCAGGCGGAGTCCCCCGAGAAAGACACCGCCATCTTTGGTCGGGTAAAACCCGTAGAGCCACAGGCAGGCATCAAGGCTCCCGAATCGTTCGTTGACGACCTGCTGGTCAGCATACCAGTGAAGGGCATAGTCATTCAATCGTTCGTATGCTTCAGGAGTCGCCACATCGATTGCCTGTCCTTCTCCTGTCATATCCCGGTGATAGAGGGCCGCAAGGATTCCTACCGCAGCAAATGTTCCGGATGTAGCCCACGCCATCCAGGGACCCGATTTGGTCGGAACTGCATACGGCCTCTCCCGGCAACTGGAACCCTCGGGCAGAACCTCGCCCGTCTGGTACTGAATTCCCGACCGGGCCTGACTGACATTATCGTAGTCGTACTGCCTGTTGACACTTTCCGGACCAAATTGACCGAACGCCGTAATAGAAGAAAAGATCAGACGGGGATTGTCCGCGCTTAACTCCTCGTAACCGATCCCCCACTCATCCATCGTTCCGGCCGGATAGGTCTCGATCACTATGTCGGCCTGGCCTGCAAGTGATTTAAGAATCTCCCTGCCCTCTTCAGTTTCGAGGTTAAGTGTGATGTGAAACTTGTTTCTCCCTTCCTGAAGGTAAGCAAGACCGGTACCCTGATGTTTAATTCCGCCAGGGGAGTAGGTCCTTATCAGATCGCCGCCGGGAGGCTCGATTCTAATGGTTTTTGCGCCCAATTCCGCCAGCAGTGACGAACAAAAACAGCCCGCCATGCTTCGGGAGCTGAGGTCCAGAACGACGAGATCATCCAGCGCTTCCGGTTTTTCGAAGGCCTTGGCGGGGTCGTCCAAAGACCTTATCTTATCAGCCCAATCAGCCCAGTTTGGTCTTTTTCGCTCTTTCATTTTCATCACCTCCTCAAAATGACGCCGGATTTCTGGTCCCAATCCGCAGGCGGCCGGCGGCCCTGCTGATCTTTCCATTTGCCAATGGCTCCATCGCGGTAGAGGCCTTCGATCTCGGACTGGCTCTTCCCGAGAATTTTCGCCATGATGAAGTCATTGTCAAAACCCACCGGTCGTACATTCCATTTGGTCTTGGGGGGTGTTTTGGACATCATAACCGGAAATTCATGGTCCACGTATAGGCCGTACATGGGATCGTCGATCTCCTTTACAAAACCCCGAGCCCTTCGATGGGCGTCCTCATTCATATCCCGGGCATTGTTGAGACGAACGGCCGCAAATCCGAACTCCTTCCCCAAAGATTCAATCTCGTCAGCGGTCTTTGTTATCGCCCAATCGGAAATAATCTTGAGAATGGCCAGGGCATTCTCTTCTCTGAGCCGGTCGGAGTGGTCCCTGAACCTGGGGTCCTCCGCCAGTTCAGGTCTTTTCATCGCTGCGCAGAGGCCCCTGAACTCTTCGGGCGCCGGAGCGGCAATAGCAGCGAATTTTTCATCACTGCACAAAAAGGTATCGGCAGGACAGATGCACTGGTCCCTGTTTCCCGATGGTTCAGCGCTTTTCCCGGCGAATTGCTGGTAGGGCCACACCCATCCCATCGGCCTCATTATGTTCTCGATTTGAGACATTTCTATGTACTGCCCCCGGCCGGTCCTCTTCCTATGATGGAGAGCGGACAGAACAGCTACTTCGCCCATCAATGCCCCGAACACGTCGCACACCCAGATGGACTGTTTTAGAGGGGGACGGCCCGCAAAGCTCGAAATCCATGCAAAGCCTGCCAATGCCTGGGCGGCGCCATCGTTTGATGGCCGGTTTTCTTCTGCGTACTCGCCCCATTGTCCGAAACCGTTTTTCTCGATGTAAATAATGCCGGGATTAAACTCCTTGACCCGCTCATAGCCCACATTCCACCGGTCGGGAACTCCAGGGCGCATATTGAATTCTATAATATCTGCCTTTGCCGCAAGCTCTCTAAAAATTTCCTGGCCTTTATCGCCATGCAGATCCAGGGCAAGGTAGAGTTTATTTGGATTGATGTGCATGAATGCAGGACTTTGCTCTTTGTAAAACCAGCCGAAAGGATTGAGTGATCGCGTCACATCGCCAAGTGGGGGAAGCTCAATCTTGATAACCTCTGCCCCCATTTGAGCCAGAAAGGACGGACCCGCCGGTCCGAACAGGAGCGTACAGACCTCCAGGACACGGATTCCTTTAAGCGGGCCGGGCTTTTTAAACTTATTCTTCACGTAATTCTGGAATGCCCCGGACATAAATCGCCTCCTTCAATGCGAGTGGGCTGCTAAAAAAAGGGGAAAGACAATTTGAGACACACGGGATTACACATCAAGAATTTGCCTGTCGATATTTGTGCAACTCGATCCGGGCGAAACTTTCGCTTGCGCTGCTGTCCTCCTTTCCGTCAAGGAATAGCTCCTGTAGACATTATTAGAAGTAGAACAAGATGATCGACCTATGAATCTCTCGATGGACAAAGTTTTCGCAGAACGCGACACAACGGCGCAGCACAGCACTCAGTATGCTACAACCGCGAAGCGAAGAAAAGCGAGAAAAGCTTTATTGAAGAAAGAACGCGCCGATTTGTTGGAAGAAACGGGAAACCATGCCGAGCACATCGAACTACTTGCGGACGTGGCATTCGCCGCAGGTGAGCGGCCCGGTTTTCATGTTCTCATGGCAGGTTTTGCACTGAAAGTGGAAAGCATCCTTGAGCGAAGGCTGGTCATCCTCGGCTTCCTTCTTGTGGCAGGAATCGCAGGTCTGCCCTTCCCCGCCCCGGTTATTCAGGAATGCATCAAAATCATGATGGCACCGAGTGCAATCCAGCTTGTTTTCCGCATGAAGCTTGTGATTGAACTCGACCAGCGGTCTCTGGTGCTTTCCAATATCGCTATGATTAAGCACAAAGGTATCATCCTGGGAATGAGCCGGCGGGACAAAAACCGCAAGAACAAGGACAACCAGGAAAAGTTTTATGTATGTCATTGGAATTTCCTTCTTTGCAGCTCCGTTTCGAAAACTCTTTCCCGTCGAGTTAATCCTGCGCTTCCTCATCGTCGGTATCAACAGGTCTAAACTTCTCCGGAACGATCATAGCCTCTGAGATCACCTCTTTGAACTGAATCACCTTGACACCGAGATTATACTCAGTGTTCAGATCCTTGATCTGATCGTAACAGTTATGGCAGGGAGAGATGACAATCTTTGCGCCGGTCGCCTTTATCTGCTCGGCCTTTATCCTTCCAGACTCAATCCTTCTTTTCTTGAACTCGGCCCCCATTGGAATAAAACCGCCCCCGCCCCCGCAGCAGTGATTATAGATGGAGTTGGGCGTCATCTCGCGGAAATCCTTGGCGATGTACTTCATAATTGCCCGGCCCTCCTCCCACAGGCCCCCGTTTCTGGAAACATTGCAGGGGTCCTGGTAAGTTACGGGTTCTTCGAGCATCTTGTCCGGATCGATTTTGATCCGGCCGTTCCGCAGGTATTCATAAAAAAGGCGCACTGAGTGGACGATCGGAAGGGGAGGTTTGCCGTCACGGTAACCCAACATGTATGGGCCTTCGAAAAGGGCCGACCTGTAGGCGTGCCCGCATTCGGTGATTGCGATCGCCTGGACCCCGAGCTCCAGGGCCTTAGTGTACATGTTTTTTACAATCTGGCCCGCCAAGGCTTTATCCCCGGCAAACATGGCCAGATTGGTGTCGTCCCAGCCGGTGCTGGGCATTGTCCAATCTTCCTCGGCCACAGTAAATATCTTGGCCATCATCGCAATATCCTGCGGATAGTACATGGGTTCGCGGGCATTGACCGTATACATTATTCTAGCACCCTGCTTGTCGATCGGGATCTCGAGCCCCCTCATCTCTTCGGCTGTTTCCTCCGCCATCCATGTGCAGGTTTCGACGAAGTCCTCCTTGCTCATGGCCATCTGATTGCCTGAAGCGCGGTAGTTGTCCGAGGCCTTGAGCAGGCCTGCCGGGGCAATCCCCTGCGAGTGGCAGATCCCCCGCATAGTGACGATCATTACGGATATATCAATACCGAACGGACAAAAGAGCGAACATCGCCTGCATGCCGTGCATTCACCCCAGATGATGTTGTAGCATTTCTCCAAAAACTCGCGGTCCACCTCGCCTTTTCTGCGATAGAGTTCTTTCAGCGTTGTCCTTACCTTGTATGCCGGACTCAGCTTGGGGTCCTTATTCTTTGCAAGATAGAAAAAGCAGCTCTCCGCGCAAAGGCCGCAGCTCGCACAAATACTCAGCCAGGTCCTGATCCTTGCGCTATCGTTTATGTCCAAAAGCTCTTTTATCACTTTCGTATTGATCGGCTTTTGAAGCGCGTCACTCATTTTTCCGCTTCTCCTCTCGAATAAACCCTAATTCCCTTCAGACTGTTTCTGAACGGACGACTACCAGGTCCGCGCCCCTCGCCGCCCCATCTCGAATCCAAAAGAAACGCGCGAAAAAAAGAAAAGGAAAATATGGCCAAGCTTGCTGAATGGTATGATGATCAGGAGTATTTCAGCGAAAAGAACATGCAGAATCATAGTCAGTTTATAAGGGCCGATCTGGTGATATGCGAGAAAACCCGTAACGAAAGGCGCACTCGTCAAAATGAGTAGAAAATAATCCCAGGCCGTGGACAGAAACCGCACTTCCGCGCGGATTATTCTTCTGAGCAGCAGGACTGCAGCCGCCAACAGAAAGACCACCGTTAGAGCGTCTGCGATAGAATCGGGCAGCGAAGGAAGCCCGACGCCAAATGCTTCCTGCCAGAGCATATTGTGCGCAAGCAAAAAGATAGGAACGCCCAGCAAACAAATATGGAACAGGAAAAAGGCAATTGCGAAAACTGGTTGGTTCCGCAATCCTACGCTTCCAAGCGGGATCAGCCAGTGTACGATTGAACGAATGGCCCATTTCACATTCACGTGGTTATATAAAACCCTGTCGCGTTCCTTGCTAATTCCATAAAGATAGGTCAGCCGCACAATGAGGCCCACGATAAATACTATAAAAGCTGCCCAGAGGGCAGGCCCGGTGAGAAATTCATAAAAGTCGTTCATGCGCTACGCCCCCATGATGTGGATAGATCGGTTATAAATTGGATCTGCACACACATTCGTTAAGCCAGGTCAAATTTAGCAGCAGATTATAACATTTTCATCGAGCAACAGAAATTGCCTCGATTTTGACACAAAACCAAAACAGCCCGCGATCCAGGAGCATGATCGGAAGAAAACAAGACGAAAAGCGATTCGGAAGGATCAGTGGATTGGGATTGGTTTGGTATAAACCACATCCGGGAGTCTTTTTCAAGCAGATCGTTTCGAAAATGTTTGTTCGGAATTAAATGCAAGTTCAGGGAGCGGATACACCCTGCTCTCCGGTTTCATTTTTTTCGGAAACCAACAGATGCAAAGGCGGATTTTACAAAAAATGATAATTAATATCTAAAAATGGTAATTTGACACTGGGTGACTCCCGATCAAGAGACGCCCCTTTTTCATATTGCAGCCGACAACGCGCAGGAGAACACGTATGGGTGTCAGCCCCCTGGCCGGGAAACCCGCTCCGCAATCAATTCTGGTAAATATTCCCAGACTGGTTTCCACCTACTACACCAATCATCCGGACCCTTCAGAGAAAAGCCAGCTAGTCGAATTCGGCACCTCCGGCCACAGGGGGTCGTCTTTCAAGAATACTTTCAATGAGGACCATATACTTGCAATAGCCCAGGCTATTTGCGAATTTCGCAAAACAAGCGGCATCCGGGGCCCCCTTTTTCTTGGAAAGGACACGCACGCTCTTTCAGAACCAAGTTTCGCTACGGCAATCGAGGTACTCGCCGCAAACGGCGTTGACATAGTGATCCAGTCAGACCGGGGATATACACCTACCCCGGTGATCTCGCACACCATTCTGGCACATAACCGCAACAAGGACTCCCTGGCTGACGGTATCGTAATAACTCCATCTCACAATCCGCCGGAGGATGGGGGTTTCAAGTACAACCCGCCCGACGGCGGGCCCGCGGACACGGAGATAACCACGGCGATTCAGCGAAGGGCTAATGAGCTGCTGCGGGCGAAAAATCGCGAGGTGAAAAGAATTCCTTACGAGCGAGCCATTAAGAGCGGCCGGATAGTTTTGCACGATTTCATAGGATCGTTTGTGGGCGACCTTCGAAGTGTAATCGACATGGATGCGATCAGTTCAGCCCGGATTCGAATCGGCGTTGATCCGATGGGTGGCGCTTCCCTGCCCTACTGGGAACCAATCGCTGAAATGTATGGCATTTCGCTCGATATTGTGAACCGGACCATCGATCCGGCTTTCGGTTTTATGACGGTCGATAAGGATGGAAAGATCAGGATGGACTGTTCTTCGCCTTATGCTATGGCAAGGCTGATAGGACTCAAGGACTCCTTCGACGTGTCTTTCGGTAACGACCCGGACAGCGACAGGCATGGGATAGTAACCAGAAGCGCCGGGCTTATGAATCCGAACCATTACCTTTCGGTTGCTGTCTGGTACCTTTTCCAGAACAGGCCGGGATGGGGAAAAAATGGAGGCGTTGGGAAAACGCTCGTCAGCAGCGCAATGATAGACAGAGTCTCCGCACATATCGGCCGCAGGTTGTTCGAAGTACCGGTCGGGTTCAAGTGGTTTGTGGGTGGCCTGCTTGAGGGTTCATATGCATTTGCGTGCGAGGAGAGCGCCGGCGCCTCTTTTTTGAGACTGGACTCAACGGCCTGGTCGACTGACAAGGACGGCATAATTATGGACCTGCTCGCCGCCGAGATCATGGCCAAGACCGGTAAGGACCCTGGGCAAATTTACATCTCCCTGACCGAACAGTTCGGAAATCCTTTATACGAAAGAATCGACGAGCCGGCAAACCCGGAACGCAAATCCACACTAAAGAAACTCGGTCCTGAAATGATCTTATGCGACACACTTGCAGGCGAAAAAATTGAGGCAAAGCTCAGCCACGCTCCGGCCAACGGGGCGCCAATTGGCGGAATCAAAGTCGCAGCCAAAAACGGCTGGTTTGCCGCCCGCCCCTCCGGTACCGAAAATATTTACAAAATCTACACGGAAAGCTTCAAGAGCAGGGAGCACCTTCTCCAGATACAGCAAGAGGCCAGGGACATCGTCAACAACGCCTTCAAAACGGCCGGAGTATAAACGGAGCCCTTATGACGGAAGTCCTATGATGGATACATGAGTGCATAGGGAGCGTTGAGATTCAGACCTTCGCCCTCCGACATCCGATGTCGGTTCATTTGGCTTCCTCAATTGTCATGGCGGGCTGATTGGGGTCCTGGTTTATTGCGGGCGCATACTCATTCGGCGCAATGTTTATTTGAGAAGCCGGGCTGCTGGCAACATTGGGGTCAAAAGGGGGCGGCATCTCGCCCGGAGGTAACTGCTGCGGGTTAGCCGGATTGGAGCCCGGCTGAAGCTGAACATCTGCAGGCCGATTGGCCCCCATTACCTGCGGCGCAACTCCGGGCGCAGCCATCGGCTGCTGAGCATGAGCGGGAGCAGGGGGGAGCGATGGTGATTGAGTAACCTCTTTATCTTCGGCAAAAAGACCTACAGTAAATGTTTGACCATCCTTTTCGAGCAAGATGCTCTTGGATTCGATTTTCGACAAACGGTAATCGCTGACCATCTGTCCCTCCCGAACCGTCATGAAAGGAGACGCGGGCTGCCCTTTCTGGCCCGCCGCGCCGGCCGGGTGGCCCTTCATTCGCAACACCGCCTTTTTTGAATTGCCCTGGATTATTACCCCATCGAGTTGGATGTTTCCAATCGCTATTCCAAGTATAAAGGCTTTGGCAGATGCATCCGCAAACTCTGGGGGAGGCTTTCGGTCCGTTGCGAACAAGTTTTTCTCAACCATCAGCGGGGCAGCCGCGCAAATAGAGCTAAACAACCCACCCCATACCAGAAACAAGAAAACCCAGAGAATTCTATTCACAAACACTTGTCCACTCCTGTGCTTCTCGCCCTGGATAGTTCCCGTCCACAAAGACCCTTTTTCAATTTGCAAACAGTATCTCATCGGATGTTTTTGGATGGACACCGGACAAGCGCAAATCTTGGAGGGCCAAACCGGTAATCAATCAACCCCTTTATAAATTTACCTCATTCCAGGCCCAAATTCCACCACAACGTAAATTTCGCCAAAGATCTGCGACAAGACATGACTGCTCATTGCGCTCTCTGCGTCACAGTGGCGCATGGTTGGGCTTTTACTGATTGAATAATCTAAATTTTAAAGCAATAATCGCAGACTGGCCAACAACCGGAAATCAACTTATTTTCAGGAGGTTTCCGCAACCCCCAACGGTCATCTAAAAATAAGGAATTATATATGCAAACAGGACTTCTTATTCTTGGCGCGCTTCTTTTCTGGTTCGTTATGAGCAAATGGATATTGCCCAAACTGGGCGTACGGACCTGAATATCGGCTTCCTGTGGTGCTGGAAGTCCCACTGAAGATAAAAAAGAAGGCGAGTAAGACCCCACAGTTTCTCAGTACTTCGAAGAAAGCCCTTGGCCCTTTCCGGACGCGATTGGAACCACCGGCAAGAGGTCAGAATCAAGCGGCTAACAGGTAACACTAAAGGTATATCTTCGAAAGCGTGTTTATCATCTCGTGAAAGGCTTCATGGGTCCCCTGCCCGATCTGTTCCTTTTCGAAGCGGTCGAATTGCTCCCCGATCAATTCCAGCCTATCGGCGGGAACCGCTTTTTCGGCCATCGGGAACAAGACATTGTTTTCTTTCCATATATGGCTCCTGAGCAAGTCCACATACTGGAGCGCCGGGGTTGTGAACACCAACAGAGCACCCGATTCTCCTTTCTCGTAAGAGATCACGAGGTTCTTCATCTCTGCGATGAACAGCCGACCTCTGCCGTGCTCCGAGAGCATCACTGCGAGCGGTCCATTCTCTTTCGGGACCCCCGCCGCTTCCATTGCCAAAAAAAGGAGCCGCTCCTCTTTGCCGTGATGACACCTGTCGGCAAAAACCTGCAAAAAATCCAAAACCTGCTTCAGATGATCGGTTGGAACGCTTTTTCCGGCCGCGATCCTCTCCGACATTCTTTCGAGTACATCAAGCATCAGAAGAATTCCCTCATGCTCGGCCTTGAGATCCTCTATAGGTTTCATGGCTCATCTCTTTCTGGATACTAGTGCTAAGAATTGCTGAAGGTCCCCTGGGATTTAGTGCTGGGATTGACAAACCGGCGGATAGCCGGTTGCCGTCCGGGAAGGGTGTTTTTGGGGAGTGAAAAAGAAATACTCAAATGCCCCCGCAAAGATGGGCGGGGAAAAATTATTGGAAGCAAAGAGCAGGGAGCCGGGATCACACTTCTTGCTTCTCACTGCAGTCTTTGCCGGTTCATGATTTATTCTCTCACACTAAGCTTCTATCAGGCCAACCCTTCGGCTTCGAGCAGCTTTCCGAGCATGAAAGCCGTTTATCGCACCACTCTTAATTCCAGGTGATTTTATTCGCCGGAAGCCTTATTGTCCAGAGTGAATTCCGGAAGCCCGGCAGGCAAACCGGCACGAAAGAAACTCACTTGTAAATTGCAAGGACAGATTATGGCTATAGCTTTATGGCACTTATGCACTCAGCTCCACGAACGGGCACATCTCGCTCACAGTTCAATAGCCGCGCTATGCCCCATCTGCGCTGCGCTCTTACTGATGGCTGCCTGCTCCACGGCAGGTGGATTGATTCAGCCGCCATCCGCGCCGCCTGGTCCGGTGGAGCTTCACGTCGGCGCGGTGGTCGAGACTGCCACCGGCAATGTGATCGGAATGGACGAGCTTATAGGCAAGCTTTCCAACGTATCCGTCGTGTACGTTGGGGAAATGCACACGAGCGCAGAAGATCACAAGATTCAACTCGCAGTCCTTCAGAAACTCTCTCAGGGGGGACGATGCGTTGAACTGGCAATGGAGATGTTTCCGACAACGGTGCAACCGGTTCTGGACCGTTACGTCCGGGGAGAAATGCCCCAGGAGGACTTTCTTAAAGACGTCGGATGGGAGGATGTCTGGGGATTTCCCTATTCTCTCTACCGCGACCTCATCGACTGGCAGAAACAGAACCGCATGCCCATTATTTGCCTGAACGCCCCAAATAAGGTGGTTAGAAAGATAGGTCATAACGGCCTTGGTTCTCTTACGCCCGACGAGCGCTCCCAGGTTGCCGGCGAATTTCATCTCGACGACCCCGCTAACCGGGGCCGTATCCGCAAGGAGTACACGGTGCATGAAAAGGATAAGATCAAAGATTTCCAATCCTTTTTCGAAGCGCAACTCGCCTGGGAGGAGACAATGGCTCAAACCCTTGCGGAGCGCCTGAAACAGACAGGAGGGGAATGCAAAATTGTGGTCGCTATCGGTAAAGGCCATATAAGCGACCGCCTCGGGGTCCCGTATCTCGCCCGTCTGCGAAAACCGCACGAGTACAGGACCATAGCCCCGGTCCCAATAGATTACCCATCCGGTACACTCGACCCGAACCTGGCGGACTACGTCGTCATAACAGACAAATCCGCACCCTTGCACCGGGCCCGGCTCGGCGTTACGGTCCAGCCTGCGGCTTCGGGCAGTGGGGTCGAGATTCTCTCAATTTTGCCTAACACCCCTGCAGCCGCAGCCAATTTGCGCAAAGGAGACATCATACTTTCGGTCAACGGTTCGCCGGTAAAAAGCGTCGAGGAAGTTCGGCAAGCCCTGACCCGGGGTGGTCCCAACCACAAGGTCCTCATTGAACGCGATCATAAAAATATAACGGTCACTGTGACTATTGGGCAGTAATCGGGTTAGGGACACAAGGGATGAAAAATAGAGATGGAGAAAAGGCCATCAACTGCGAAGACCTTGGTGTGTCCTGATAGTGCCAAGACTGCTTCCCATGACGCACCGCTTGCTTTTTAGATTCGTATATGTCAAGGTTCTATAGGCCTGCAATTTGTCCTGAGAGGTTTTTAGGACGGCAGGCGAACCCAAAATGGCCATTGAAATCCGTTGGTGGTCATGTTGAGGCATTATTCATTATGATAATGAGAACGGTTTGGCTGCGGGATCTGAATTGTTGCTCAAACTGCGATGTCGCGTGCAGTTGCCTTGCATCGAAAGGACTTGAACAATGACCGGACAAGAGAAAATCGAAGAGATAAAGCAACGGGCCAGGAAGAATTTTTCTCTGGGATACAATTGCGCCGAGTGTGTTGCCGAAGCGGTTTTGGCCCTGACAGACACCGGGCTGCCTCCCGAGGTCAAAAAACTTGCAACGGGCTTCGGCGGTGGAATCGGGCTTTTTGGCGACACTTGCGGAGCGCTCACCGGTGCGGTCATGGCGGTCGGCGCAGTCCACGGAAGGAGCTCTCTTCCCGAGGGTGAAGGGAAAGAGGCACTGATGAAGGGCAAGGAGGAGCTTAACGGCAGGCCCGGTCTCTACAGACTGTTTAACCAAATTCCGAATCGGTTCAAGGCACAGAACGGTCACACCCTGTGCAGGGAGTTGACAGCCAAGTGGCGGACAGACTGGCTCAGCCGGGATCGCGCCCTGTTTTGCCGCGAACTCATCACGGTCGCGGCGGGAATTGCGGCGGAGCTGATAGTGACGGACAAGAACGAAAGCGCGTCGAAGCCGTTTGGCGAAAACGTGGAAAACCTCAAGGATTAGCGGGCTCGTGTTGCGATGCGTACGTTCCCGCTTTCAGGGGGGCCGGACCCTGGGGGGGCCACGCGCGAGACCAGCGTTTCAAAGAAGCTCCCGGCGCGTGCGCCGGGCAAGGGCAAATGTACGGGTAGGCCTGCTACTCTTGACGGCCTTCGATAATTTTTTTCAAATCGGGTTTGGCAACCTTTCCCATGGCATTTCTGGGCAACTCCTGAAACTCCAGCGCATCTTTGGGGACCTTGTAAGGAGCGAGCCGCTCCTTCCCCCAGGCCTTTAGTGCGCCGGGATCCAAACTCTCCCCTTCCCTCATCACCAGCGCAGCGACGACCCGCTCACCCCAGGCCGGGTCGGGTATTCCCACTACCGCGCATTCCTTGATGTGCGGATGAGTAAGGAGGGTTTCTTCGATTTCCAGGGCCGAGACCTTGTAGCCGCCAGTCTTGATGATGTCCACACTGCTGCGTCCGAGAATGCGATAAATCCCTTTTTCCTGCAGGGCAACGTCGCCGGTTAAGAACCAACCGTCCCGGAAAGCTTTGCTGGTTTCCTCCGGTCTTTTCCAGTATTCTAGAAAGACGGTCTTGCCCCGCACCACGATTTCTCCCGGAGTTCCGGGCTCTGCCGGCGCCCCTGTTTCATCAGTTAACCTCACCTCCACCCCCGGCAATGGCGTCCCGACCCATCCGGGAGATCGCTTCCCGTGCAGCGGGTTGGAAAGGCCCATACCGATCTCGGTCATTCCGTATCGCTCTAACAGGACATGTCCGGAAATCTCCTTCCACCTCTCTAAGGTTGGGACCGGCAAGGCCGCTGAACCGGACACCATGAGCCGCATCCGGCGGCAGCCCCGGGACATGCGTTCCTGTTCGGCAGCAGATGCCTTCTCCCAGGCGTCTATTAGCCTTACATAGATGGTGGGGACTGCCATGAAGAGTGTCAGCCCCCCCTGGGCAATGCGGTCCCAGACTTTCTGTGCGTCGAATGCCGGAAAGATCTCGCACACTGCTCCCACCCAGAGGGCGCAGGCAATGACGTTTACAATCCCGTGGATATGGTGCAACGGCAAAACTTCCAATATCCGGTCCTCCCCAGTCCACCCCCAGGCCTCAACCAGACTGGTAATCTGCGCCGCAATATTTTCATGGGTGCTTACCACTCCTTTGGGCTTGCCAGTGGTGCCGCTTGTATAGAGGATCATGGCCCGCCGCGACTCCACAACCGACGGCAGAGGGCCGGCCACATAGTCCAGCGCCTCGGTGCTCAAAGCGAATCTAAGATTGCGCTTCTCGGCCACCGAATCGATCCGATTGACAAAATCAGGATGTGCCACCACCGCCGCCGGGGTCGTGTCATCGAGCACATATTCCAATTCCGGCCTCGGGTGGAACACAGACAATGGGACGGCAATCCCCCCGGCTCGCCAGATACCCCACTGCAAGGCCACGTAATGGAACCCCGGAGGGGCCAAAAAAGCCACCGGCCTTTGTTGCAAATCTTTGGATCCGTCCAGGAGAAAGGACGCGACCTTACCGGACGCGTCCAGGAGTTGCCGATAGGCAAACCTGCCTTCTGGAGCAATGATCCCCGTCCGATCGCCATACCGTTCGGCTCGTGATGTGAGAAGTATGGACATGGCTGGCCCTCCTGGGAAATTTGTTTAAAATCTCTTTTCTTGGCGGTCTGCTTCCCGTAATCCTCTCCAACTCAGCAATCCCGTCATAAAGAGCCGGAATGGCAATTACCGCGCCGGCATGTCCTCCCCCGTCACACCACCCCCGGCTTGGGCGGCTTCAGGGCCAGGCAACCCATGGAGGCGGCCAGGGCCACGCCCGCCAAAACATAGAAACCGCTTACAAAGGTACCGGTTATATCAACCAGCCGGCCGATGACAGGCGGCAATATCATGACGCCGGCGGCGCCCCAGGTGTTGACAAATCCCATGGCCACGCCGGGAGTGGCCGGACAATTGTCCCTCGCGCCGTTAAAGATGCCGGCAAAGGGCAAGCCGGCCATAATGCCGGTAAAGAAGATGGCCGGGGCAGCCATGCCCACGGTAGTGGACAAACCCATCCAGGCAAACCCCAGAGCCAGGCCCGCACTGGCCGACACCAGCAGTGATTTGGTGGAAAGAATATTTCGCCCAAGGATTAGCCCGCCCAGGGGCCGTGAGATAATCCCCAGTAACAACACGGTGGAACCCACCATACCGGCGGTTTTGGGATCCAGGTGGATGCTTTTAATCAACAACGTGTTTACCCATACACCTGCGGCAATGATAACCCCAAAGCTGCCGAGTTGCGCCCAGGACAGCAGCCAGATATTGGGGTTGGCTAAGACATTGGTCCAGTTGATCTTGACACTTGTGGTGTGGCTGGGAGTGTCGGGAGCAAAGAAATGCCACATCACCGCAAACACTCCGGCCATGCTGCCGGTGACGAAGAAAACGCCATGCCAGCCAACGGCAGCCAGGAGCTGGGGGACCCCGTAGATGACGAATCCGGATCCTAGAAGAATCGAACCGCCATAAACTCCCTGGGCCCCCTGGATTTCTTTGCCGGCAAAGAATGTGGGAACATAGCGGGCCCCGGCGATAAAAGCTGAACCTGTACCGATGCCGATTATGAACTTCAACACGAGGATCTGATAATAAGAGTCGGAAAGGCCGATGAGACAGTTGCCCACGGTGATGATCACCAGCGACCACAGGGCTACTCTTTTAGCCCCCAGCTTGTCGGCCAGCGCTCCACCAGGTATCTGCAAGGCTCCGTGGGTGAAAAAGATGGCGGTGGTCAGAGCCCCCGCCAGCGCCAGGGTGATATTCAGGTCTTTGATCAGTGTCGGCACCAGCGGACCATGGTTGGTATAGTTAGCGGAAAAAACAAACCCCAAGGCCGTAACAAATCCCAGCGCCTTCCATCTCTTAGCCCAGAATTGTTCCATATCCATTTCCCCCCCCTTTTTTTGAAATAAGACAAAGCTGCTTAATCGGCATCTATACGGACAAAAGCCTCAAAATCCATACTTCACACTCCGCGAAGCGCCGCAGGCCGTTAGCGAAAAGCGGGTTGGCGGGGAAGGGCGATCGAGTTCCATTGCGAGGCGGAGATCTGGGATAATCTCCGAGGGGACATCTGTAAAATAGAATGGCACGCGAGTAAAATTTTCCCTCGTGCCGGATCTATTGCGACAAACTCCAACAGGACAGTAACAGAACCCGGATGCGCCTCGGGGTAATCCTGTGTTGAAAGGAACCCGCTATGCGCACCGCTTGGGGGCAATCTTAATATTGGTAATTCTACCCGGCTTTTTCCCGCCGCCGGTTTCGAGGTTTTAGAAGAACTTAATTGCAGCAGTTAGATTGCAGCCGACTCGCTCAGTACATAACGACAGGCCCTTCCCTTCCCTATCCTCAGGAGCCTGCCTGAGGCGACCAGTTCGCTCAGTTCGCGCAATGCCTGACGTTCGGAAATTTCGGCAAGTTGTGAGTAATACTTATTAGTAATGAACCCGTGCGTGTTTATGAATGCCATTGCCCTCATCTGCCGCACCTTAAGGCCCGAATCGCTTAGACGGTCACCGGCGTTGAGCCCGGGAATGCGCAAAATGCCCGGATCGGGAATTTTCCGTTCTGCCGTAGCGGTTGCGGGCGCTTCGGCACTGTGCTCTCTAACTTCGGAGGGAAGGTCCTTGACCGAAATTTCACGTCTGTCAGACAGAATAATCGCCCGCTCAATCACGTTTTCCAACTCCCGCACGTTGCCGGGCCAGTGATAATCGAGAATGCGTTCCATGGCGTCCGTAGAGATGGAGAGCGACTCCTGATGATTGTCCTTTGCGTACTTGGCAATGAAGTGATTTACAAGAATAGGCAGATCGTCGGTCCGCTCGCGCAGCGAAGGCAAATGGACATGGACCACGTTCAGGCGGTAATAAAGATCGTTGCGGAACCGACCGTTTGAAGCATCCTCCTTGAGATTCCGGTTAGAGGCCGCCACTACCCGGACATCGACCTTCAGGGTGTGGCTGCCCCCTACCCTTTCGAACTCCATTTCCTGAAGAACTCGAAGCAGTTTAACCTGGAGCGGAGGAGACATCTCGCTGATTTCGTCCAGAAACAGAGTCCCTTCATGAGCGAGTTCGAACCTGCCCTTCCGCTGGCTGACGGCGCCGCTGAACGAGCCCTTTTCGTGTCCGAAAAGCTCGCTCTCAAGCAGTGTTTCTGGCAAGGCCCCGCAATTTACTGAAATAAAGGGCTGGTCTTTTCGAGGGCTGTTGTAGTGTATTGCCCTGGCGATCAACTCCTTGCCGGTACCCGAGTCGCCCGTTATGAGAACCGTTGCCTTCGTTGGCGCCACTTTTTCGATCAGGTCGAATATGCGCTGCATATGCACGCTTTTGCCGATTATGTTTCCGAAGTGATACTTACCCTGCAGCTCACGGGCCATCTGCCGATTCTGCCTGACCAAACGGTAATGGCTGATCGCCTTGCTGATGGTGAGTTTTAATTCCTCGTTTTTGAAAGGCTTTAAGATATAGTCGAAAGCGCCCTTGCGCATCGCTTCGACAGCTTTCTCCACGCTGCCAAATGCCGTCATCATAATGACCGGAAGATCCGGCTGGCGCAGTACAATGCGTTCCATTAACTCCATGCCGTCCATTCCCGGCATTTTCATATCCGTTATCACCACGTCGAGCTCGTTTTCCTCTATGCATTCCAGGCCGCGCCGGGCGCCTTCGGCGGTTATCACCTGATAGCCCTCTTCTGAAAGCAGCGCCTCCAAAACGAGCAGGTAATTTCTTTCGTCATCGACGATGAGGATTGTATCCATTCTATTCGGCAGATTCTCCTTCGGCCTCAGATTCCGGTTGCGCAAGCGGGAGTCGTATAATGATGGTGGCGCCATGCCCTTCCAGGCTTACCACTTCAATTTCGCCGCTGTGGTTATCGATAATGGTCTGAACGATGGCGAGCCCCAGCCCCGATCCTTTTTCGCGCGTGGTGAAAAAGGGATTGAAAATCTTTTTCATTGTCTCTTGGGGAATGCCCATCCCGGTGTCCTCAACCTGGATTTCCACAAAAGAGGCATCATTTGTTCCGTTGGTAATCGAGGTCCGAATGGTTAACATTCCGCCTTCCGGCATCGCCTGAAGCGAATTGGCAAAGATATTGACAAAGGCGCGGTAGAGCATGTCCTGATCGGCCTCCAGGAAACAGTGCCCCGTCTGGTAAAACCTTTGGACCCTTATTCCGAGTCTCTGACACTCAGCTTCCATTACCGAAAGATTCTTGTCCAGAATATCTTCAATCTTGCATACGGCAGGACGCAGCTTGTTGGGCCTGGCAAAATCCAGAAACTCGGTCAGGATATCGTTCAGGCGTGTGGATTCTTCGACAATAATGGAGGAAAACCTCTTTTGTTTATCGTCGTTCATGCGGCAATCCAGCAGCTCTGCGGTGCTTCTTATGATTCCCAGGGGATTGCGGATTTCATGGGAGACGCCGGCAATCATTTCGCCAAGCGCAGCAAACCTCTCCGATTGATGAAGCTGCTCTTCGAGCTTGTATTTCTCCCGGCTTCTTGCCGTTATTATCCGCTCAGCGCGCCGGGCGATGAACATAATGGTCACAAAGAGGATACCGACGAAGAGAAGAAAACTAAGCGCTACTATCCACTGAAACCGGTGTATGGATTTATAATCATGACTTATGTCCTGTGATATTTCAAAGACTCCGAGGACCTTTCCCTTTCTCCAGCTAAGCGGCCTCTCCTCCCACATCGGCAGATATGTAATGAGCCTTCTGGCGCCGCCTTTGAGTGAAAATCCCAAAAGATTGGTCTCCTCGGCCGACATGACTGAAGCGGATTCAGAGTTCAAAGCTCGATTAAAAGAATCGCCAAGGTCGCCCTTAATGCCGATCAATTCCTTATTCGTGCTGTTGTAGACCAGTGTCTGTTCCAAATCGTAGATGTTCACGTGTTCCACCGACAGTCCGTGGATAGTGCTTCTCACGACCTTGTCGAGCCTGTCATACTGGCTTTCGCGGCTAAGGCGGATTTCCCCCTCGGTCACCAGTGTGGGCAAGGTGAATTGGAAAAAGACCTGGTGATTCAAGTTTTCGGCGACAATAAGTGCGTATTGTTCGCTTTTTCTCAGCAGAATGGCCTTTGCCTTTTGCGAGATAAACCCGGACAGCACAATGGTGCAAACCAGGATTACCATCAGACTTGAAAGCGCTAGATACTTGACCAGTTGAAACGGCTTGACGCTTTCGAGAACTCTTTTTTTGGCTTGAAGTGATTTCATGTTCCTGAGCTGTGTTTTTTGTCCAGTAGTTGCTTTACCTTTGCGCGCCTTTGATCGAGCCGGTCTTTGAATCCGGCTTCCCATCCTGCGCCCTTGGGATCATAGAAAAGCACGCCGGCGAGTTCCCCGGGCATGTAGAGTTCGGGGAGCCACCCGGCTTCGAAATCGTGAGCGTATTTGTAGTCTCTGCCGTAGCCGAGTTCTTTCATAAGTCCGGTGGGCGCATTGCGCAGGTGCAAAGGCACCCGGGCGGCGCCACTGTTTTTAGCGGCTTCCAGAGCCCGGCCCAGAGCGAGGTAGAGCGAATTGCTCTTGGGCGAGAGGCAAAGATACACGACAGCCTGAGCAAGGGCAAGCTCGCCTTCGGGACTGCCGAGGAAATGATAGGCCTGGAAAGCGTTTACAGCCTGAACAAGAGCGGCTGGATCAGCAAGCCCGATGTCTTCGGAGGCCATCCTTATGATGCGCCGGGCTAGGTAGAGGGGGTCCTCGCCAGCGTCAAGCATCCGGGCCAGCCAGTAGAGGGCCGCGTCCGGATCGCTTCCCCTGACGCTCTTATGGAGGGCGGAAATGAGGTTGAAGTGTTCTTCGCCCGCTTTGTCATAATGCACTGACTTGCGCAGCAGAGCTTGCTTTGCGGCTTCAAGATCCACGGTACGTATGCCTTCGGAATCGGGCGCAGTAGTCAGGACACCAATTTCCAAGGCGTTCAAAATAACCCGTGCATCCCCTCCGGAGGCCGCAAGCAAATAATCCTGCGCTTCCTCGGCAAGGCGCGCCGGGAACTTTCCCAGTCCCCTGTCCGCATCCCACAGAGCACGGTCGATTATTTGTTTCAGATCGGCCTCTTCGAGCGGTTCCAAAACGGCAACCTGAGCCCGCGACAGCAGCGGACGTATAATTTCGAACGATGGATTTTCCGTGGTGGCCCCGAGCAGAAGCACCGTTCCGTTTTCAACATGGGGCAGGAGGGTGTCCTGCTGCGCCTTGTTCAGCCTGTGGATTTCGTCCATGAGCAGCCATGTTCTCATTTTCCTTTTGGCGAGAACTTCTTTGGCCTCCTGAACGGCGGCCCGTATTTCCCTGGCCCCCGCCATGACCGCAGACAAATATACAAGGTGACTTTCAGTGTTCGTTGCTATGATTTTGGCTAAAGTCGTCTTGCCGCAACCCGGAGGCCCCCAAAGTATAAGGGAGTGGAATCGCCGGTTGCGCAGAATTCTGTCGAGTATCTTTCCCGGCCCGAGCAGGTGCGACTGCCCGATGAACTCACCAAGGTTGCGGGGGCGCATCCGTTCGGCCAGAGGCGCCTGTCCCCCGGGTTCATCAGCGGAACGATTTTCGAACATATTTAACTGGTCCATCAGCTTCTGGTTTTGCCAGGTCAATTTCACGCCCTTCGTCGCCCTTTGAGCGAAAAGCCGCACATTTGCCCTCGAAAATGGAATTTTTAAAGGATAAACCTAATTCTAATGAAAGTGTACGAATATTCCAGCTTTTTGATGATGAGAAGGACTGTCTTGTTATAAGCGAGGCCCAAAATACGGTCTGTACCGGGTGCACTTTCCTCTGCCACGAAAAGACCTGATGGGTTGCGCTTCGCTCCACCATCCTACGGGTCTTTTCATGGTTTGGGGTATCCCGCGGGACATGAGGAACTGCGTTCGGGATGGGCCCCCAAATGATGGACCATCTAAATCGGCTTGTGCTACTCGCCCAAGTAGGCTTTTCGGACCCTTTCATCTTTTAGCAATTCCCCGCCCGGGCCTTCGAGAACTACTGCACCGGTCTCGAGTACGTATCCGTAATGCGCGATGCTGAGGGCGGCTACCGCGTTCTGCTCGATCAGAAGGATGGTCGCCCCCTCAGCGTTGACCTGCTGAATAGCACTGAAGACTTCTTTAACCATGAGGGGCGCAAGCCCCAACGACGGTTCGTCCAGCAGAATCAGCTTCGGTCTGCTCATGAGCGCACGGCCAAACGCCAGCATTTGCTGCTCACCGCCGCTGAGCGTACCTGCCATCTGCGTCCGCCTCTCTGAAAGCCTTGGAAAAATCGAAAGCACCCATTGGAGTGTACTGCTAAATTCGGCGGAAGTCCGGTTGTAAGCTCCCATCTCAAGGTTTTCCGTAACGGTGAGGTTTCCAAATATCCGCCTTCCTTCAGGACTGACCGCAATACCCAGTTGAATGATACTGTGAGTACTGAGCCGCGTTAATTCAGTTCCCAGAAAATAGACCGCGCCGGAGCGCGGCCTGACAAGACCTACAATGACTTTGAAAGCTGTCGTTTTGCCGGCTCCGTTGGCGCCGATCAGGGAGACTATCTGCCCCTGGCCGACCGTGAAGCTGACCCCTTTTAGCGCGTGTATGCCTCCGTAATACACATGGACGTCCTCAGCCCTGAGCATGAGATACGCCTCCGAGGTAAGCCGATATGACCTCCGGGTCGCTCCTGATTTCATCAGGCGTACCTTCGGCGATCGGCTGACCGTAGTTGATGACTTTTATTCGCTCGCAAATGTTCATGACGAACTTCATGTCGTGCTCGATCAAGAAAATCGTAATCCCGTATTTTTCCCGTATCCGGCGAATGAAGGCGGCAAGCTCCATTTTTTCCATCGGATTCATCCCGGCAGCCGGTTCGTCCAGTAAAAGCATGCCCGGTTGGGTGGCAAGCGCGCGGGCAATCTCGAGCTTCCGCTGAAGTCCGTAAGGAAGGTTTTGAGCCTTTTCAAAAGCGAGGGGGGCAAGGCCTGCCTGTTCAAGGTATCCCAGGGAATGCTCCCGGATTCTTTTTTCTTCCCTACCGTGTTTGGGCAGACCCAGCATCGCGCTCAAAAAGGACGACTCGATCGAATAATGGCTGGACACCATAACATTTTCGAGCACGCTCATATCGGCGAAAAGCTTTATATTCTGGAAAGTGCGTGCAATGCCCCTGGCGGTTATCTGGTGAGAGGCAAGCCGTGTGATATTTTCCCCGTTCCAGGTTATATCGCCTGCAGTGGGTCTCAGCATGCCGGTTATCATGTTGAAAACCGTAGTTTTACCGGCGCCGTTGGGACCTATCAGACCTGTGAGCTCACCCCGCTCAAGCGTGATGGAAAAATCGCTTACGGCCCTAAGCCCTCCGAACTCTCTTGTTACGTGGCGCATCTGGAAAAACGTGCTCATGGCAGTGTTTGAGACCTCCTCCATCCGGCCAACTTCGATTCCAGAAAATTCCAACTGAGTTCACTGCGCCCCATGATTCCCTTTCTGGCGAACAGAATAACCAGCATCAGAATCAGGCTGAAGATAACCATCCGCATTCCGGGAATCCCCGGAATCGTGAAGCGGCCGATCTCCATGGGCTGCTCCACTATTCTTAACGCCTCGCCCCCCCAGGCGAAAAGCGCCGCCCCGATGATTGCTCCGGTCGTGCTCCCAAGACCTCCAACGACTATCATAATGAGCAGGTTGAACGTAAGGAAGAAAGTAAACAGGCCTGGCGAAATCGTCGTTATCAGGTGAGCCAGCAGCCCCCCGGCGATTCCCGAAAAAAAGGCGCTTATCAGGAAGGCAAGCATAAGGCGCCGAAACGGATCGACTCCCATCGCCCTTGCAGCCGTCTCGTCCTCCCGGATCGCCTTCATCGCCAAGCCGTAATTGCTGTTGATCAACCGCTGAATGACTACCACCGTCAGGATTGCCACACCCCACGACCACCAGAGGTTTGTATGCGGATAGAGGCCTTTGAGTCCAAGCGGCCCGTTAGTGACGCTTTGGCTGGCATTGCACAGTACCCGGACAACCTCCCCGAAGCCCAGGGTTACGATCGCCAGATAATCACCCCGAACGCGCAGAACCGGAAAGCTGATGAGAAAGGCGAAAAAAGCGGCCACAACTCCTGCTGCGACGAGCGATACGGCAAATGGGACCTGGATCACGTCTATCGGCCAGATCACATGCTCAATAATGAAATTGAGTTCCTTTTCCGCCGGGGTCATCGACAGCAACGCCGAAGTGTAGGCGCCTATGGCGATGAAACCGTTTGGGCCCAGATGAAGAAGGCCGCAGACACCGTTTATAAGGTTGTAGCTGACCGCCAGGGTGATGAAAATGCCGATGTTATTGAGTATTCTGACTTGATAGCCGGAACCGTAGCGGTTGAATAGAAAGAGAACGCCGAACAGCAGAACGAGCGAGACGACATTAAGCCGGAATTTGAGTTTTTTGTTCATGACCCTAATCCCGCATTACTGAATTAAAGGCTCACCCATAATCCCGGTCGGTCTGAAAAGCAGCACCACTATAAGAAGCAAAAAAGCGAATGCATCCCGGTACTCCGCCAGGCTGGGCAAGAGGGCCACGATCAGAATTTCGCAAAGCCCAAGCAGAAAACCACCTATAACGGCGCCGACGATGTTTCCGATACCTCCAATAACCGCTGCAATGAAAGCTTTCACACCGGGGATGACCCCCATGAACGGATTTATCTGCGGGTATTTCATCGCCCACATTATCCCGCTCGCTGCCGCCAGGCACGACCCGAGGAGGAAAGTAAGGGCAATGATCCTGTCCAGGTTGATTCCCATGAGCCGGGTTGCCTCGAAATCCCGCGAAGCTGCGCGCATCGCCTTGCCGGCCCTGGTCTTGAAGACGATATAAAGCAGTCCCAGAACCAGAAGCACCGTTAGGATCGGGCAGTAAATCGTGAGCACCAGGATGTGGAGGTCTCCGGCCTTGATCACGTAGCCGAAAAAATCAGGCCTGGGAAAGGGCTTCGGAACGCCACCAATGAGCACAAGGGCAAGATTTTCCATCAGGAAAGAGGCCCCGATTGCGGAAATCAGCAATGAAACACGCGGGGCCTGCCTCAAAGGCCTGTAGGCTGCACGATCCAGTAGAATACCCATTGCTCCGGTTGCGACAACTGCTAGTGGAAAACTAACAAACCAGGGAAGTGAGAAAAGCAAAACTCCATAAATGGCGGCATAGGCTGCAACCATCAACAAATCGCCGTGAGCGAAGTTGATGAGCCTCAGAATTCCGTAAACCATCGTATATCCGATGGCAATCAGGGCATAGAGACTCCCCAGCGAGACGCCGTTTATGAGTTGTTGCATGAAAAGCGTGAGGCTCATTTCGGGCCGCCTTCCATATAGAGGTTGGAAGCAAATGATTCACATAATGAATCGGGACCTGAAATGAGCCTTTAATACACCTCAGACGCCCTTGGCGCAAGCTTGCCTGATGCGTGCAACCAACTCAGAAAGATCGCAGGGCTTGACCAGGTAATCGAACGCCCCGTATTCCATTCCCTCGCGGGCCGCGGTTTCAGACCCATGCCCTGTGAGTATGATAACCGGCATTTGGGGTTCCATTGCCTTAAATACTTTCAAAACCTCAATGCCGTCCATATCTTCCATCTTCAAGTCAAGGACAGCGAGATCAAAAGATTCATTGCGCAAAATGCGGATCGCCTCGCGTCCGGAGAGGGCGGTTTTCACCTGGAAATTGCGCTTCGAGAGCCTTTTTGCCAGGACTGAAACGTAGCCCTCCTCGTCATCGACGAGCAGAATTTTCGTCCCCTTGCTTTGGTCTTGTTCAGAGTTAATGGGGTCTCCAGGAGACATATAATATCCACCCATGCTTCATAGCGTTGGAAATCACCGTTCAGCTCATCTTGGAACTATTTGCAAACAGTGCATCATGAGGTCTGTGCGTGAATGGGAATGTTCACGTGGAAAGTCGTCCCGAGCCCAACCGAACTGTCCACGGTGAGATTTCCTCCGAGTTTTTTAATGATTCCATAGCATATCGACAGTCCCAACCCGGTGCCTTTTCCGACGGGCTTTGTGGTAAAAAAGGGATCGAATATGCGCGCCATAACACTCTTGGAGATGCCGTGCCCGGTGTCGGCAATGTCCACTACTACGTTGTCGCCTTCCACCCTGCTCCGTATTTCGAGCAATCCGCCTCCGGAACCAATGGCGTCAATCGCATTATTGATAAGATTCATGAAAACCTGCTGCAATTCAGTAGGAGAGGCCGAAATTAGTGGCAGGTCCCGATCTAATTCGGTTTGAACTCTTATGTTGCTGAATTTTGAACGTTCCTTGCAAATGCTCAATATTTCTTCAATTGTATCGTTGACTTGAATCTCGTGATGGGCGGGGTCCGTTTTGCGGGCAAAACTAAGCAGTTTATGAGTTATCTCTTTACACCGCAGTCCCTGAAGGCTTATCTGCTTGAGGGAGCGCCTGAACTCATCGACGTTTTGACTCTGCTGGAGCTCTTGATCCTCAAGCAAGTCTTCCATCCACCCTGCTTCCTCGACCATAATGGCGACCGGATTGTTTATCTCGTGAGCTATCCCCGCAGCAAGCTCGCCGATTGAGGCAAGCTTTCCCGCTTCTATCACCTGCTCGTTCATCATTTCATTTTCAAGGTCGGCCTTTTCGATCTGCCCAACCATCTTGTGTGAGATGAAACGGGCAACCAGCACAATCCCCAGGCAACCGAAGATAAAGATAGCCAGAGCAATAACCCTCGCACGATTGACCTCGGAGAACGCGTCATCCTGGTCCTGCAGGTAGGCCAGCGTCCACTCGCCTGACTTGAGCGGCATGAGAATGAATATGATATTTCTGCCCCGGCTCTTAACTATTCCCGATACGGCATTACTGCCCGATGAGGACGTTTTCACATCCTCGATACTGGGGGAAACAGGTTCGGCGCTCGCCTTCCCTCCCATCCCGGCCCATGAGGTCCTGCCGAGCAGGCTCGCCATGTTGGGCGCCACTTCAGTGCCGGGACGCGTCTGAAGCTCTCCGGCACTGTTCACTATGAACGCTGACCCCGTTTTACCGATATGAATTTGTTCAACCAGCGAGTTGAAGGCTACGAAATCTATAGTCGCCCTCAAGAGCCATTCGGAGTCTCCCCGTCTCTTTTTTACAGAAATGATAAAGTGCGGTGTACGGCGAAGACCGAGGAAAACGTCGGTCATGTAATAATCTCTCTTTACGGCTTCCCCGAACCATTGTGCTTTGGAGTAGTCGACGTTTAGGAGCTTGAGGCTCCCAGCGTATGAAATCTGCACACCCGCCGAGTTTACTACCCCTAAATCGACAAAAACGCCCGAATAGGCATTTTGAAGAATAACCAACTTGTTTTGGAGAAAGGTTTCGTCAGTCAATTCATCGTATGTGTAAGAATCTGAGAGGACCTTTATGTAGGAAAGCTTTTCATCGAGAAACGAATTTATGATCTGCTGATGCTTTTCCACCAGTTCGTGGAGATGCTGCATGACCTTTTCCCGATAAGAGGTCTCAAAATAGTAGCCGATGAGACCTGCTATCAGGATGAGCGGTGTAAAGGAGACCACGATCACAATCAGGGTCATGTTCCTGGTCAAAGATTTGTAGTAATGCTTTTCCATCATTCCGGATTTCAGGCGGATTCGTTCGTTCAGTCCTCGGAATTCGTTAAACGGACCTGCTTGCCAGCAGCGTCTCGGCCCTCTTCACGGCTTCGAGAACATCGCCGATGTCCGCAGGTTTTCTCAGGTAAGCGAACGCACCAAGATTGCGGCCATAGTCCTCATCCATTTCGGACCCATGGCCCGAAAGCATTATCACTTCGACCTCGGGATGACTTTTTTTCACGCGGCGCAAAACCTCCAAGCCATCCATTCCCGGCATTTTGAGATCGAGCACCATGATGTTTATGGCGCCCTGGTCAACAATTCGCAGCGCCTGCTCACCACTGTAGGCTATATGAGCGGTGAACCCTCTCAACTGAAGCCGTTCCGCAAAAGCCTCAGCAAATTCCACTTCGTCGTCAACGATAAGAATCTCGAGTCCCATTCGGATCAAACCTTTTCAGATAGAAATCTCAAGGCCCAGGAACCTCATCGGGCCGGTTCGAAAAATCATTTCGACGGGGCAGTCCCTTCAAGGATTTGCCCGCCGGGAAAAAAGAGTACGAAGCCTGCATCAGAGGCCTGCCACTTATAAAGTATACCCAAACTGGAGGCAAGTTCCTCGAACTCCTGCCATTCGTCGAATTTGGCAACAGCTTCTTTTACAACTTTTTCACAAGATTCGCCCCCGAAATAAAAATCCAGACATGGGGAACCGAGATCGTCCCTTGCGAGCATCAAAATAGAGCCACTGCCGCCCATAGATCCTATAAAGGACTCGATTGCCATGGTCAACGCCATCTGGGTCCTAAACGCGTTGGTAAAAAGCATTATGGGGCGATCGCAGACCTGCCCCTTGAGTTCCACATTCCGGAGTGCGGCAAGCCTTTGCGCCAGCGAAACCGTCTGAGTCAGGACTAAATTCAGGTCAATATCGGCGCAGGCGTGGTCCATGCTGTGAGCGAAGCGATTGAACCTGGAAGTTATTTCGACCCCTCTTCGAACCTGCTCTTCGATCTTTTGCACTGAGCGCTGGAACTTCTCCCGGTACGGAAACGGGGGCTCCCTCATCATCACAAGGAAGTCGGCCATCAGCCCATTTGTTTCGTTAATTACGGCCAGAACGTTTCTCAGCTCGTGAGTCACACTGGCGGCTATTTTACCGAAAAAAGCAACCTCGTTTGCTTTCACCCCAATTCCCTTGCGCAATTTGCCAAAAGTGGCGCTGGTTCAGTCAACTTTGCCCTTCACCTTTGATTGTCTTGCCTTTCTATGTGCCTCCTGCATTGCCTGAGTGAGTTTTTCGATATCAACAGGCTTTTCCAGGTAGGCGCATGCCCCAAGCTCCGCACAAAACTTGGCTATATCCTCGGAACCATGACCCGTAAGCACAATCACCTCGACGTTCGGATGCTTTTCTTTGACCCGGCGCAAAACTTCCAGACCGTCCATGCCAGGCATCTTTAGATCCAGGACCATTACCTCCGGCTCATCCTCTTCGACAATCGAGAGGGCTTCCTCTCCACTGTAAACCGCAGCCGAAGAGTAATCCCGCATCTGAAGCCGCTCCGAGAGGGCCTCGACAAAGTCTCTTTCGTCATCGACCAGCAGCACCTTGGACGGCAGGGGAAGATCGAAGTCGAACTTGCGGTAGACATCCGTCTGGTAGTATCCCGGCCCCACTTTGGTTTCTGCGCCTTTCACGCCCGGAATAGCCGATGCAAGCCTTTTGAGCTCTGCTTCAAGTGAAGAAAGCAGCATCACGTGCTTGTTGATTTCCATGACAACTATGCCGTCCCTTGCCGAAACCGAAACATCATGACCTTCCATGGCCAGCTTGAGATTCACCTCAGAAGCGAGCGCAAAATCCGACACAGCCTTCATAGAGTCCTGCGATACCGTCAGAACGCTGCTCTTAAGATTGTCGCATATAAGGCGGACCGCGTCGTCGTGAGTGATTTTATTCATCGGGATGACAATATCATAGAGCCCGGCGGCCCAAGGGTCTTTTTGCCCGAACAGATGTTCAACCCAGAGAACAAGGGACTCGTCATCCTTGTGGATCTTCTTCAGCGCATCCTTAACCGAAATCTTCTCCAGGCGGCAGGCCAGGTTGGAACGATATCCGGGGTCCGCTATCACGCACACGTTGAGTACGTGAGATATTCTCCTGGGGACCATCAGAGTGCTGAGCCCGAAAAGGAGCAGATCATCGCCCTTCAGAGAATCGGCAACTTGCTGCCTCAGGCAGGCCAGGCTGCGTTCCTTTTCATGCGTAAACTGATTGAAAATGGAGGTTTTCCCTCTGAGCGCATTCCAGATTTTGCTCTCTTCAATATTGAACCGCTTGCTCGCCGCAGCCACCAGAGACGCATCGTCAAGACGCATGTAACCCGTTTTCTCTATAACGCTGCGTACGACGTCCTCAGCTCCGCAATAAGAACCACAAAAAACATTGACAACGGGCATGATTGATTATTCCTTCTTGTCGAGTTGTGGCGCGTCATCTACAAAACGGACCGAAATGAGCGGACAGCTTTCCAGGCACTGCGTGTGGCTGCTGGAGTGTATTGCGTCAACGGCGTGGGAGATCGTCGAATAAATATTGTCTTCCTGGATTTTTGCCAGCAGATGTGTGCGCTTCATAACTCCAAGCACTTTTTCGTTCAGCCCCGCAAAGGATATCCCGTAGCCTGCGCTTCGCACCCGATCCACAACGAGCGAGAGAGTTTCCTCCCCCGAGGCGTCCATATCGTTTATACCGTTGGAGATAATGAGAATGTGTTTGAGTTCCGGCATTGCACGAATTTGCTCTGTAACCTTTTCTTCCAGATAGCCGGCATTGGCATAAAACAGTGCTCCGTCAAAACGGATCATCGCAATATGCCTGCACTCTTTGAGGCCGTGATCGGTGGCGCTCTGAAAAGAACTGTCCTCATACATCGAAAGGGTGACCACCTTCGGACGCATGCTCTTGTAGAGAAACATCCCGAGTGAGAGCAGAACGCCGAAAATTATTCCCTTGTCAAGATGCGGGGCGGTAATGAGGGTTGCCAGAAAGGTTAAGATCGAGAACAGCCCGTCGTACCATTGGGCCTTCCATGCGTGAATGAAGCCCGAGACATTTATCAGGCCGATGACCGCCATCATGATAACTGCAGCAAGCACCGACTGGGGCAGGTAGTAGAGAAGCGGGGTAAAGAAAAGAAGCACTATGGCAACTGTAATGCTGGTTACTACGCTTGATAACCCGGTTAGAGCACCCGACTGGATATTTACGGCAGATCGGGAGAAAGAGCCCGATACGGGAAAACTTCTTGTGAAAGCACCCATAATGTTGGCAATACCCTGACCGATGAGTTCCTGATTGGGGTCGAGCCTCTGCCCCGTTTTAGCGGCCATCGCCTTGGCAATCGAAATTGCTTCCATAAATCCGAGAAGAGATATGATGGCCGCTATCGGCAGCAACTTGAGCAGCATATTCAAATCCAGCCTGGGAAACCCGAAACTTGGCAACCCACGGGGAATGCTTCCGACAACGCTTCCCCCCCCCATCATTACGACAGCCTTCTCATCGACCGAAGAGTTGCCGATCTTTACCCTCCATGTCGAACCGTCTCCCTTCAGGTCTTCATCAAGTTTGCCGGATGGAAGGTAGAGCTTTTTACCATCAGGGGCAATAGCGGCAGTAAAGAGATAATCTCTAATCGCCGAGCGCCTTCGAGCCATCATCTCCTTGAGCTCAGAGAGTCTTAAATCCACCAGGTCGCATTCATGCTTTACCTCCATAGCTTCCCTGGAGTGCCTGCCGTATTGTTCCTCAGCGCTTGTGAGGCGGGGAGTGAGTTCGGCCCGGGTTTTCGCCAGCTCCACCGACTCCTTTGCTGCTGAGTTGAACCTGCCGATCAGTTCCCGGCAATCAGTTGAAGCGATCGTATCAAGAGGGACCCGGACGTTGTTTTCATATCCAGTTGCCCAGGAGATCACAGTGGTAACGGCTACCGCGACAAGCACGTATGGAATTCGCCTGTTGATCCGTCTTAGCCCGTACATTATAACGAAAGCGGCAATCCCCAGCGCCAGGGTCGGCCAGTGTGTATAGCGCAGCGCCGCTTTTATGACCAGGTATACGGTCTCATAGTGATGCTCAGCGTCCTCCACATAGACGTTGAACATCTTCGAGAGCTGGGAAGTGGCAATGATGATTGCGCCGGCGTTGGTGAATCCGTTTACCACCGGATGTGAAAGGAAATTCACAACCAGTCCCAGCCGCAGAATTCCCAGGGCAAGCTGGAAAACTCCGACAATTAGCGCGAGCAGAATGGCATAGGCTATGAAACCCGAGCTTCCGGCAGTGGCATAGGGTGACAGGGCCGCTGAAGTCATGAGCGATACGATCGCCACGGGACCCGTTGCAAGCTGCCGGCTCGATCCGAACAGAGCGGCAAGCACCGGAGGAAGAAAGGAGGCGTAGAGTCCATACTGGACCGGCATTCCGGCGAGTTGCGCATAGGCCATCGATTGTGGAATCAATACAAGGGCCACGGTCAAACCGGAAACGATGTCGATTTTGAGCGAGGAGAGACTTGAATTCTTCAGCCACTCAACAAATGGAAAAACCTTGCGAAGCATAGACACATTCCCTTGCTGCATACTCTGTGCAAACGTAGTCATATCACTCTCTTTTACAGATCGACCGAATTGTCCGAATCAGCTCGTCAGTGTTGACCGGCTTGATGATATAATCTTTGCGTCCAAGACCGGCTTCGACCGCGCCGTGTCCATCCGGCAAGATGACGGAAATGTCCGGGTGGTTCAACCCGACCGGGATTACCCTGTTTGCTGCGATCCGAGCCGCTTAGGCAGAAGAACAGTCATCGTAGTCCCCTGCCCTTCCTTGCTCTTGGCCTCGATGTGCCCGCCAAGCCTCTTGATGATGCCGTAGGTAATGAACAAACCGAGCCCTGTTCCACGTCCCTTCTTCTTTGTGGAAAAAAACGCTTCGAAAACGCGATTGAGCGTTTCCTCCGACATCCCGCAGCCGTTGTCCTCAACTGAAACCGAAAGAACCTCACCACAGTCACGGGTGTTTATGATAATTGTTCCCCTGTCTTCCACGGCCCCAAAAGCATTGCTCAACAAGTTGAGGAAGACCTGCTGAAGCTGGCCGCGATCCGAGGCAATTTCAGGAAGGTTTTCCCCAAGTTGAAGCCGAAGGTCCAGATTTCGGTAGTGGGCTTCCTTTTCAACGAAACCCACCGTTTCCCGAACCACCTCATTTATGTCAAGATTCTCAATATGAGGCTCCATCCTGCGAGCGAACCCGAGCAGCCGGTGGGTAATCGAGCGGCAGCGCTCGACAGAGTTGATAATTGCATCGGTCAAGCCGAGAAATTTATCTTTGTCCTTAAAACCACTACCGAGATCGATCAGGTCCTTCATCAGGCCGGCTTTTTCATTTATAATCGCCATCGGATTGTTTATTTCATGCGCCACCCCTGCGGCGAGTCTTCCGATCGACGAGAGCTTGTGGGTGTGCTCGATTTCCCGAAAAGCGGCCTCACGCCTTTCGTCGCTTTCCTGAAGCCTGTGAATGAGAGAGTCAGTCAGTTTGAATACGACGAGCAGGATTATCACTACGCCTGCAAGAAACACATAAAATATTTCGCTCTTCAGCGTGCTCCAGGCCCTGAAAAGTTCTACCCTGGGTTTCACGACCACGAGTATGTAGGGAGAGTTCTGGAAATAGGCGTATGCCACCAGAACTTCACGGCCGAGTGAATCGGTTGTCTCTATGCAGTTCGGCTCGCTTGAAAAGGGCGGCAGACTGACGGAGAAATGGTCCAGAACGCCTCCGTAATTCCTGGTGGCGGTTTGCAGCACGCTGTCCTTGTTTACAAGAAATCCATCGCTGTTGGCGTCGAGCCGCATCGAAGCAATCAGCTCATCTATTGTGTGAGTATCGATAGTGGCCCGTAGAGTCCAGGATTTTCCGCCTTCGATTCCTCGCTGCACAGCCATTGCGATATGAGGAAACCTGCGGAAACCCATGAAAACGTCGCTTATATAAGCGCCTCGCGCTCGAACCTCATGATACCAGGGCTGCTCGCTGTAGTTGTGGCCCTTGAGATCGTAGGGTCCCACGTAGCTCACCAGCATACCGTTTCCATCTATCAGGCCCAGATCCACAAACCCGCCGAACTCCTGTTTCATGACACGAAATATGCGGTTGAGGTTTCTCTCGTCAGCCAGTTCCTCAAACGTATGCTCGGAACCGATAAAACTTACGACCGAAAGCCGTTCGGCAAGGAACAGCTCCATGGAATGCTTGCTCTTGTTAACCAGGACGAGCAGCGGGTTAACGATCTGTTGCCTGAGTGTGTGCTGGTACTGGTGAGAGTTTATCATCACCATGGAAAAAAGCGGAATAACCGTGACAAGGATCATCAGGACGACTATGCGCTTTCGAAGCAGGCGGTAAATTTCAGGTGACCCGCCTCCATCCGGGAACTCGAGCAAACTCAGATTTTTGACCCAACCGGAAAAAGACACCTCAAGCCTTTCGTTCTTTTAGAAGTATGTCCCCGGAATTAAGGGACCCCTTTAGAAATCGCCTGAGAGCAACTTCGGCCGACCCTATTACCGAGTGAATTACTTCGACATTCTTCCACCCAAGGTACTGAAGGTGGTCCTTCTCGATTCCTCCGCAGATTACCGTATGCGCATTCTCGGCGCTAACCACGCGGCACAGTTCCTCGACCGATGGCCGCGCCAGCACCACGTCCCTTTTCCCCGCCGGTTTTCCACCCTTGCCGAGAGAAACAATCAACAGCTCCAGGGCGAGATCGAATCTTGGAGCGATTTCATTTCCATCAACCACGATGATAACTTTTCCCATTCACCTGAACCGATTCTCAAGCAATCCCGTAGAATCTCATTTTTCGCCACAGAGTGCTCCGCCCCCACCCCAATAATTGAGCTGCCTTGCTGCGGCGTCCTTTCACTTTCATGAGCGCATCCATTATCATTTTACGCTCTATCGCGGACCAGTCAAAACCCCCGTCGGCGCTCGGCCCATCCAACCCCTGAGGCGAAGGCCAAATTGGGGATTTTACATCGAGGCCGGTAAGATTTTCAGTTAGATAGGCCGGCAGGTCTCCAAGCTCGACTCGTTCCGTCAGGCATAAACTGACTGCATATTCGACTATGAGCCTGAGTTCGAGGATATTTCCCGGATAGTCGTATTCGAGGAGTCTTTTAAGGCATGGGTCCGAAAAACCGCTAATCTTTTTGTGGAGGAGCGAGGCACGGGCGTGGAGAAAATGATCCATAAGGAGCCTCAAATCCTCAGCACGCTCCTTTAGTGGCGGCAGATGAAGGCTGACCGCGTTCAATCTGAAATAAAGCTCGCTTCGAAATGTTGCCTCCTTAGCCATTTGACTGAGGTTCCTGCTCGTGGAGGCAATTATTCTCACATCAGCATGAAAACTCTTCGAGCCGCCCAGCGGATAAATGATTTTTTCGTCAAGCCAGTTGAGGAGCTTGGCTTGAAGAGAAGGCGTCAGGTCGCTGACTTCACTAATATAGAGGGTCCCATTTTGGGCAAGCCGGAATTTACCCGGTTTTTTGTCGGCCCCCGCAAAGGCGCCTTTTTCCACCCCGAAAAGTTCGGATTCAACCAGGAACTCGGGCAGCCCCCCGCAACGGAAAGTAACAAAGGGATACCGGGCCCGCGATGAGGCATGATGAATCGCTTCGGCAACATGATCCTTTCCCGTGCCGATCTGGCCGGTAATCAGAACAGGCATTTCGGATTGCGCTATAACGGGCAGAGACCGAAAAATCTTTTCCATCTGAGGACTGCGGCCGATGATGCGGCCGAAACTGAAAGGACTAATCCTCGCGGAGTGCAAATTACGAACCTGACGCAGGTCTTCGAGAGTTTCAATGTAGCCTGAAATCTGTCCCGTCCCATCCCTCAAGGGAGCAAAAGTCATGCGTACCGGTAACTTCTGATTATCCTGGTTGATTATGTCACCTTCCAGAACGCATCTTTGCCCCCCCTCGGTCCTTTTGACCGGGCAGTTGTCGAAACAGTGGTTGAACCGCAGAACGTGCGAGCATGGAAGCCCTGTGCAATCGGCTCTAGAAAAGCCCGTCATCGCCTCGAGCGCACGATTCATCAGGGTAATCCTTCGCTCTTTGCTAACGAGGCAGACGCCGATAGGCAATTCATCAAGAACGGCAACAAGGTCTATTGACAAATCTTGCATTTGGAGGGACCGGCGGATAGATTGCATTATGCAATAGTCTGTTTAATTATCGTTGCAATATGTAACGCCGTGTTTCCTATCGTATCAATAAGTACTGCTATCAGGGGATGGAACTTAGAATTCTACGCAAGATAAGTCAACAGGAAATGTGCCATATCGATTCAGTATGATACATTTTTTGCACAAATAGGTTTGATGATACAATGAGGCCTGAAGGCCGATGATTATCTCCTGATCCATGGCTCAATCTCTTTGATGGCCGGATAATAACCCTCTAGCCAACTTTCATCCCACGCAACAACTTTATTTTCTCGACAATTTTCGGAATGAAGAACGAAAACACAAAAAGGCCAATGGAAAAGAAAATCTTCCAAGACAGAAGTTGTCCCCACCGGCCGTTTGCCCAAACCTCCTTTAGCGTTCCGATAAAGAACGTGAAGATAAAGGTCCCAACGATAATACCCAGGGCCGTTCCGGCAAAATAATCCTTGAAACGCACTTTAGTGAGGCCCATCCCGAAGTTCATGGGCGTAAACGGAAAATAGACAAGGCGCAGATATAGTACGGTTGCAAAGCCATTTCTCTCGATGCCGTCGTCGTATTTTTTCAGCTTATCCCCGATGAGCGAGGCGGCAAAATCCCTTCCGAGGTAGCGCCCGATAAAAAAGGCCTGGCTGGAGCCGATCATAGCCCCGAGCCATACGTAAAGAAAGCCAAGATAAGGGCCGAATAGCGCAGCGCCCAAGGCAGTAAGAAGTGTTCCGGGTATAAAAAGGCAGACCCCCGCAGCATATATCAGCACGTATGCCGCAGGCGCCCAAAACCCGGCGGTTTCGAGCAGAAGACCCAACCTGTCCACCCTAAGATAATCCTTTAGAGGTGTGAAACGCACAAGCACAACGGCCGTGATTACAAAAGCAAGCAGAAAAGCCGCCTTGATTACGGCGCCTCTACGGTTCTTTTTTAACTCCATAATGCCACCTTTATGGATTTGGGCGTTATTTCAATTAATGTCCCTAATCCCTTCAATCAGAGCATAAGTATCGTTTTTGAGATATCGTATTCCGGTCACTTTGAGTTGCGGATTGTCTTGAACATGCCGAAGGGTTTCGCGGTCGAAACCCGCACCATAGACCCTTCGGATAAACGGGGCAAATCGCTCCTGCCTCTTTCTACGCGTGGGGTCGTTCGAGTATTTCATCTCGATCAGGCGGAACCTGCCCCCAGGTTTGAGCACGCGCGCAAACTCCGATATTGCGATCTCCTGCAACTCTTCCGGCAGGACACAGCATAGAAAGAAGGCGATCAACCAGTCATAACTGTGTGATCGTATAGATTCCATCCGTGAAGCGTCTTCGTGCACCAACCGAACCGTGCATACCGCTTCGCTGCACCGCTTTGACGCTTTCCTCAGCATGGCGGCACTCATATCTAAGGCAGTTAAATTTACACCTCCCGGATAGTGTTGCAGATTACGCCCGGTCCCCACCCCAAGTTCGAGCACCTCTCCGCTCACGTCTCGTAGAAGCTCCGACCGCCACTTCCGGTATTGCCGTTCCCACGGAAAATCCAGAATGTCGTAAAACCAGGCTGTGATAGCATACCGTCTCTGGTTCAAGACGTTTAAGTCATGAATTTTCCTTTTCATGACCTTGCCTTCCATTTATCATCGAGAATGGATAAGAGCTGTTTCAGAGATTCGCCCATTCCAGCAACTGCCTCACCTGGCGCCATCCGATCGATTACCTTTTTCGCATCTCCCTTTAAGGTTCGATCCCCCGTGTGTGCGCTAAAAGATTTTTCTTGCCGAGAGCAAATCCCTTGCGACGGTGCTAAGGGATTGGATTATATTTAGAATTCTAGGATCGTTCAGTTCATAGTAAATAAATGGTCCGTTGCGCTCGATTTTGACAAGAAGAGAGCGTTTCAGCTCTCTCAAGTGATGGGATACAAGAGGCTGTGATAGGTTTAGCTCCTCGACTATATTGGTAACCGACCTCCTTCCGCCACTGATGTACTGAAGAATCCGCAGCCGGTTTTCGTCCGAAAGACTCCTGGCTAAAAAGGCCACCGGCTGGAAATATTCGGTCGCTGATACCGGCATCTCCCGCCTCAGCACGTCAACCGGTTCTTCGCCGCCCTTCAGCGCATCACCAGGGTTTAACGGTTTTATTCCAATTATCTCTTGCATTGCAAACACCCTGCGTCATCGGCAAGCATCGGCCGGTTCACTCTGAACGGCCGCATGCTTTCCCTGCGGCTTCTTCGTTTCTACGTAACGAGCCGCAGCCAATGCGGCGATGCAGCCTTCGGAAGCCGCAATTACTATCTGTTTGGCGAAATTTTGCCTCAGGTCCCCGGCGGCAAAGATTCCAGGAATATTCGTCTCGCATTTGTCATCCGTCAGCACGTAACCTCCGGTACTCTTTTTTACGCCTGCTGGCGCCAATTGGCTATATGGCGAAAAACCGACAAAAATAAAAACACCATCGACATCAAGCTCTCTTTGTTCGCTCGTCTGAGTGTTTTTTAAGGCGACCGCCCGGACACCCTGCTCACCGGACTTAATCTCGGTGACAACTGTATCCAGAATGACTTCAACCTTGGGTTCCAACAGGATGCGCTGTTGGAGAATCCTGCTGCCCCGGAACTCATCACGCCGATGGATCAGATAAACGCGCTCCGTTATCTTTGCCAAATAGAGCGCATCCTCGAGGGCAGTATCACCGCCACCGACCACACAAACGATTTTATTGCGAAAGAAAAAGCCGTCGCACGTAGCGCAATAGGAAACTCCTTTGCCAAAATTATCGATCTCGCCCGGAACGTTGAGCCTGCGGGCCTTACCGCCCACAGCCATGATGATGCTGTGCGCGTTCAACACCTGCCCATTTGCTAGGCGAACCGAGTGGAAATCGATTCCCGGCTCTACCGCCTCGGCCTCTTGCTGCACTATTTCCAGGCCGTACGACTTGGCGTGCTGTAAGAATTTATCTGAAAGATCAAACCCGCCTATGTCGATAAATCCAGGGTAGTTTTCCACTCCTTTTGTGATGGCTACCTGACCACCTGGAAGGCCCTGCTCGATAAGCACAGCCTTTAGGGCCGCCCGCATGGCATAAATTCCGGCTGTAAGACCCGCGGGTCCCCCACCTATGATGATGACGTCATACATTTCATTTTGAACCATTTCAGATTGCCTTTTCATTCACAGGGCTACAGATCGACCGCACATCCCCTTTGCGCAAGTTTTACAAACACCGGGGTTAAAAATATATAAACACACGTTTATATTATGGGCCACGTAATGTCAAGGCCTACCGCTCCCGCCCCGTCTCGCGGGTGGGTGGGCTGTCGAGCATGAGCGGTTGCCGTTTTTGCTCAGTCCTCAGTGGCGCGTACAACCCGGCGAAACAGCACTTCAAGATTGCCCAGCGCCGGGCCGGAGGCCCTCAGTCCTGCTTCTCAGCATGGCTGCGCGCACGGTCGCCACTCCTATCATGTCAGGCGCATTTTTCTTCGAGCAAGGTATTATATAAGTTTATCATACAAGGTATAAAGTCACTTTGTCATTTTCGGATTGAATTTTTCGTCGTCGGTGATCTAAATAGATTACGCACGTCGCATTCCGGATTTTGAGCGGGGCGGTTTTTGAACGGTCCCCGCAAACAGGCGCCCGGCGCCAGGGTTGCATTAAGATTATAACTCGTGCCCATCCGGATACTCCGGACGGAACACTAGCAGTTTCCGATTCGAAAAGGAGGCATTTTTCGTACTGGCAAGGAAACCGAGGGGTTGCGCGGAGGCGTACTTGCGTACCGCCTCGCGGAGCGTCGAGATTGGAGATCGAGCCCGGCGAATCCTCTGCGGCCGCCGCCGAGGCAGTGGCCAAGTCGGCTGGCGGTCCCACCGCCCCAGGACGGAAAAGGGCCCTTTTCGGACGGAAACCAACTCATGAGGCCAAAGTGAAAAGACGACCAACCAAGAGCCAGTATTACCTGGATATCGCCAGTGCTGTGGCAATGCGCAGCACGTGTCTCAGGCGCAGATTCGGCGCGGTGATCGTCAAAAACGATCAGATAATCAGCACCGGCTATAATGGCGCCCCGAGGCAAACCACCAACTGTATCGACCTTGGGTATTGCATTCGCCAAGAGAGGAATATTCCTGCCGGCCAAAACTATGAGCTTTGCCGGGCGGTTCACGCCGAGATGAACGCCCTGATCCATGCCGCACGCCTCGACATGGCCGGGGCCGATTTGTATCTTGTAGGCATTGAAGTGGAAACGGGCGAGTTGGTCTCAGAGGTCATTCCCTGTTTGCTCTGTAAACGAGTAATCATAAACGCAGGCATCAGCCGGGTCGTTCTTCCCGATGGACCGGGGGTTTTCAAGTATATTGACGTCGATGACTGGACCGTCGAAGAGAGAATCTCTCATCGCCTGCTGGAGCAATCCGACGAAGGATAAAACAGCTTTCACACCATGGCTGAAAACGAGCGGCACATAATCCGGGCTACGGACTTGCGAAAAAAATTCAACGGTTTCCAGGCTGTTGACGGGGTATCGTTTCAACTGGCGCCCGGTGAGTGCCTCGGTTTGCTGGGCCCCAACGGCGCCGGCAAGACCTCGACTATACGCATGGTATACGGATTCTCCCCGATGACTTCCGGCAACATGGAGGTCTTCGGTCTGGACATAAACACCAAGTGGCGCCAGATAAAAGCGAGAATCGGTGTATGTCAGCAGGAAAACAACCTCGACCCCGATCTTTCCGTACTCCAGAACCTGGAGATATTTGCACGCTATTTCAACATTCCGCGAAAGCAGACTCGCGATCTCTCGCTTCAGCTTCTGAATTTCATAGCGCTTGAGAACCGTAAAGATGACAAGGTAACCAGCCTTTCAGGGGGAATGATGCGCAGGCTGGTGCTTGCACGAGCCCTCATCAATAATCCTGAACTGCTCATCCTTGATGAACCGACCACCGGGCTGGATCCACAGGCGCGGCACCAGGTCTGGGAGAGGCTGGAACTGCTTCAGGCAAAGGGGCTTTCGATCCTCCTTAGCACCCACAATATGGACGAGGCCTCCAGGCTGTGCGAGAGGCTGATAATCATGGATCACGGCAAGATTCTGGTTGAAGGAAAGCCGGCCGATCTGATCCGTTCCAATGCCGGTGATCACGTGGTTGAAATCCTAAACCCCGGCCGCGATGTAAAGGAGTTCGTAAATGCTCACAAATTCCTGCACGATGCCCTCGACCATAGGATGATTATCTACGGCATGGAGTCCGATAGACTCTTCGAGCTCATTGGGGACAAATTTTGCCGTGAAACCTGCATAAAGAGGCTGGCAACCCTTGAAGACGTTTTCCTGAGACTCACGGGAAGGGAACTGCGCGAATGAGCGGCGGGCTTCGAATTACGAATATCTCATGGCGCTTTATCCGCGTCTGGCACCGTAATATGGTAGTGTATCGCAAAATCTGGCTTGTAAACTTTCTGGTGCCCCTATTCGAACCTCTTTTATACCTTGCGGCCTTCGGAGTGGGGCTGAGCGCCCTTGTCGGGCCGGTACACTATCATAGACAAGAGCTTTCCTACATCGCTTTCATCGCCCCCGCACTGCTGGCTATCACAATGATGTACAACTCCTTTTTCGAAAATGCTTACGCTTCATTCGTACGCATGTACTACCAGAAGACTTTTGACGCCATGATGGCAACCCCGCTTTCCCTGGAAGACATCATTGCCGGTGAGATTGCCTGGGGCGCAACCAAATCCGTTATCGCAACCGCTATAATGCTCGGGGTGGTAAGCTTTTTCGGATTGGTCCATTTTCCTCAAGGCCTGCTGATCCTGCCTCTGTCTTTTCTGGGCGGGCTTGCTTTCGGAACGGTCGGGATGGTTTTTACGGGTCTTGTGCCCAGTATCGACATGTTCAACCTTCCGATTTTTCTTTTCATAACCCCGATGTTCCTTTTCAGCGGGACCTTTTTCCCAATATCGGCCCTGCCCGGATGGGCTCAAAAACTTTCCTCGGCACTCCCGCTCACCCACCTTGTAGACCTTTGCCGCTCATTTTGCCTGGGCGAATTGACCCCTGCCCTCGCGTGGCGTATTGCTTACATCACCATTTGGTTTGCCCTGCTTTTTCCGGTCGCACTGGTTGTGATGCGCAGAAGGCTCATTAATTAGTAAAGACGGATTTTGACAGGATTAACAGGATTTACAGGATTGAAAAATATCCTTACTGGTGAGGATGAGATGGTATCGCCAATAGAGTGGATTGGAGTAGCGGTACTCGCTCATGGATTTTTTGTAAAAAGGAAAACTAATGACAAATGGTGGAAGCCCGGAGCCATTGTGATTGCGGCAGGTGTTGCACTCGATTTTGGTTTTGCCCTCTATCTAAGGTCGAAAGGTGCTCATTTCTGAAATCTTTCCTCTAGGACGACTGAGTGCAGCGCTCAGCTGTTTAACCCGAAGATTTGATGCCCCAAAGTTCAGAAGCATGCCGGTGGATGCCAGGTAGTTTAAATCCCCTACCCCGGAGTGGGAATGGTGGAGTTGGAAGGGTGAATTTTTCACCCTTCATCCTTCACTCTTGATTCAACCACCTTTGCATTCTTCTTCCGTTAATCCTGTTAATCCTGCTAATCCTGTTAATCCTGTCCAAAAAAACCGGTCTCCGACATCTTACCGCCTACCTCGATTATCCCCCGGTCCTCTTGCAAATTCCATCGGGATGCAAATCTTTAAGGAAAGCTCTATGATTCAGGAGGACAAAAATGACCAAGATTGCAGTATTGATCGGCAAGGATTTCGAAGATTCCGAATATACCCAACCTGCCGAAGCCTTTAAAAAGGCCGGGTATAAGCTTGTGCACCTTGGGTTGAACAAGGGCGATACCGTCACCGGCAAAAAACAAAATACCCCCGTGCAGATAGATATGGAAGTAAATGAGGCCAACGTGCGGGAATTCGACGCATTGCTTATTCCGGGCGGCTACTCCCCGGACAATCTCCGGGCGCACGAAGGGCCCGTGCGGTTCGTCAAGGAATTCATGGAGAGCGGCAAGCCGGTTTTTTCGATATGCCACGGGCCCCAGCTTCTGATATCGGCCCGAAAACTCGAAGGCCGCAGGGCTACCGGATGGAAGTCGCTCATCGAAGACATAAAATACGCAGGCGCCCAGTATATTGACAAAGAGGTGGTAGTTGACGGAAACCTGGTTACAAGCCGACAGCCATCGGATCTTCCGGCGTTCATTACGGCCGGTTTGAAAATGCTGGAAAGCCGGCATGCCAGGGCGGCCTGATCGGCAGGGCCGCAGCCAAGGCCGGCACTAAAACCCCAGGCGTCACCGTGCCCTGAAGTTTGCGCCTGGGGGCTGAGTTGTGTGATCTGCGTCGTGGAGAGCCGGGACAGCGCAGACGCCATCAACAGGAAGCTCGGCGCCTTACTGTTCTTTCAGCAATCGCGAGTTAACATATTCAACTCATTTTCATTATGCACTTCGGCCACATCGGGATTTCTCATATTGGCAAGATATGGCGACTTTCTAAACCATGGCCGGACGCCGATTTTCAGGGCTGGTTACGTAGAGTGGCAAGACATCGCAAAAACGGCGCCTTCAGCCGACCCGAAAGGAGCAAACCAAAATTGGTTGCAAAAAATGGCGGCTTACGGAAAAGCGATAGGCAAATCCGAAGCCACCGATAAAGCGGAAAAAGGCCCCTTCCGACTGGCGCCTACTGCTTGGCTCACATTTTGGTCAGCCTGGAAACGATGGAACTCTCGAACATGAACCCTTTGTGGCGATACACCTCCTTGCCGTCCTTGTCGTAGAAAATCTCAGTGGGCAACTCCTCGATTTGGTATTTTGCCACTTGGCCCACGTGGGTCGTAATATTGATGAAGACAATCGCCACCTGGTCGCTGTCTCGATATTTTTTCTCGATCTTCTCGATGATTGGGGCTTGCATCCAACAGCCAAAACAGCCGCTTTCCCCGAAATCCACCATGGTGATCTTGCCTTCCACGGGGACCTGCGGCGAGGGGTACGAATCCACAGCGCCGCACAAGCCGGCCCACAGGCCGATCGCAGCGATTAACGCCAACGTTTGGATCACGATCGAAACACCAAGACTTCTCTTCACATCCGCCTCCCTCTAAGCGGTTCAGGGCGTCATCGGCTTCAAAGCCGTTTCCCATCATGCTGTCGCGCAAGTGCGACCTGCTGTCGGTCGTCACGACTATGCCACATTGTCGAGAGGTTTCACCCTGAAGAATGCATCAACTTGACCATCGGCGAACGCCGAACCGCATTGCGAGGGCGATTTCGCCCGAAGGCGGCCGGCGCCATGGGCGAAGATATCAGGGATCCAGGATTTCCGGCCGGGAGGAACAAAAAAACGTCCCGGTCCGGGCAGTCCTCGTTCGGTGCTCTGTTTCGATTCACCTTGCCCTGACTTCTTCTTTCAACTTCGTTCCGACATACGTCGGTTTCGCTCTGCCCCTGTTTGCCTGATGCCATTTTGCTTTAAAGATGAGGCAGAGATTGAAATCGTCCCTCACCCCGGCCCTCTCCCCCATAAGGGAGTGAGGGAGAAAAACCCAGCCTGTCCCGGTGGTCAAATCTCAACTTGAACGCGAATTAGTATGAATGGCCGTTCCGGGCGTTTTTGTCCTTAGGGTCAAACCGCCCTGTCTCAAAAGAACCTCTAAAAACATGGGGCTGCCCGTGGTTCCCACGCTCTATCTTGTGGTCAACGGCTGGATGCTTTGCTAACTTGTCATCCAAAGCATCTGTCTTCCGTGTTTTGGCTTGGACCGTTGTATCTTATGAGGAGAAGCGATGATATCGGACAGAAACAAACGGCACGGGCGGGCGATAATTTCCATTTTATTGATACTGACGCTTTTCTCTATAAATGATTTTGCGACGGCCCGGCAGCCGGACGACATTGACAACCCGGCCTTCACGGCCAGGAGTAGCCCCGACTATGACGGAGTGTACAACCATTACGCCCGGTTCATCGCAGGAATGGCAGTTCCGCAAGGTGCATTGGCCGCATTTCAAAGCAGGCCGGCATGGGTGGAGTATTCCCGGTTTTTGGACAGCAGCTGGAGCAATTTGAACAAAAGGCTGCTCATACCCGAACGTCGGTGGGCTGAGACGGGACTTGGAGCTGCCGCCTCATCGAAAAGCACAGTCTTCTATCCATTCAGCGGGCCGGATTTTGCCAATGTCTATGCCTTTTTCCCTCGAGCCCGGACATATGTTCTGGTAGCCCTGGAGCCGCTCGGAGAGATCCCCAGGTTTGCCGCCATGAGCGATGGGCAGTTCAAGTCCTATCTCCAATGCATGAAAAATTCCCTCCATGATCTCCTAAACATCAACTACTTCATGACTTCCCATATGGAGGCTGAGCTTCAGGACACGGGAATAGAGGGCGTTCTTCCGATTCTCCTGTTCATGCTGGCGCGAAATAACGCACAGGTGCTCGACGTCCGCTACTTGACAATAGGAGTGGACGGGAGGATTCAGGAATTTCCCGCCTTAGGGACCACCGTTCGGGAGTTTCCTGCCCTCGGGACCACAGACCTGGACCTGAATAACGTCCAGGGCATTCGAATTGCCTTTAATGCCACCGGTTCCGAGGAGAATCACCCTCAAACCCTTTACTACTATCGCATCAACCTTTACAATCAGGCCTTCGATCGAAACCGGTACTTTCTCTCTTTTCTCAGGCGGCTGGCGCCTTTCACCACCTTTATAAAGTCCGCCTCGTACGTGATGTTCGACGCCAAGGCGTCGACAGCGAGGCAGTTCGTGCTCGACCAGAGCCGCTACCTCGTCCAGGAGGATTCGGGAATTCCGCTGAAATATTTCGAGCCGTCGATCTGGAGTCTCCGATTCTACGGCCGTTACGTCAAGCCTATTTCAGCTTTCAGCCAGGACTACCAGGAGGCCCTGGCCTCGATTTACAAGGCGAATAAGAAGATAGAACCTTTGCCCTTCGGCTTTGGTTATTATTACAAGCCTGGCGAGGCAAATTTGATGGTTGCTGAAAGAAGGTCTATGGATCGAGGAACAGATGAAGCTCCTTTTGACAATTCTGATGACTAGCAGTTTCTTTATAACAATGCAATATTCCAGCGCTGGCGCTGGGGATCCTGAGCATTCCCGGCCCTTGCCTTTACAGGCTGGACAGTATTGTCCCTTTTCAGAGACAGCGGACGAAGCCCTTCAGTCGGCGCTTGAGCGCGCTCTGGGCAAAAACCGGTCCTGGCGCGCCCTGATTGAACAGGATAAGATGGCCGTCGGGGTGGTGGACCTTTCAAACCCTCCATCTGCGCGTTTCGCCAGCGTAAACGGCTGGACGATGATGTATGCGGCGAGCCTGCCCAAAATCGCGGTTTTGCTGACCGCCTACCAGAACGTTGAAGACGGCCTGCTCCAAGACACGCCCGACCTCCATGAGTGGTTGGCCCAGATGATTCGCCTTTCGAGCAACTATGCCGCTTCTTTCCTGATTGATTTCATAGGCGTGAAGCGCATCGAGGACGTCCTCCAGCGGTATCGTTTCTATATCCCCGAAAACGGCGGGGGAATTTGGCTGGGCGCCCGTTATGGGCATGGCGGGGAACGAAATCCCGAACCCCTTAAAGGCCTGTATCATGCCGCGACGGTTTCCCAAATATGCCGCTTCTACTACTCGCTCGCAAACGGTGAACTGATCAGCCAGGAACGCTCGCACCAGATGCTGGAGATACTTTCAAGGCCGGCCCTTCACGACAAATTTGCAAGCGTCCTCGAAAAGCATGTCTCTCCGGACAGGCTGTTCCGGAAATCCGGGGACTGGGACAACTACTTTTCGGATTCGGTCCTCGTGTATGATGACGGTTGGCGGAAATATATACTGGCGGCGCTGATCGAGGACAAGAATGGGGAGCGTATACTGCGGGACCTCGTTCCTGTCGTGGAGGGGATACTGAAGCCTTCCCACATTAAAGCATGCTCTCGGCCGCAGGCCAAGGCACCCCCTCGCCCGGGGTCCTAGCTCGGCTTAAAACGAGTAACTTTCAATATTTATGCGGCGCCTGCTCGACGATGGTCCGGGGATTCCACGAGAGTTCCTGGCGCACCTTCCCGTCCTGTCCAAAGGATATGAAGCGCCGTTGAGGGCGCCAACGCCAACCCAATTTAACTCATCTTCGCTGGCCCAACAGGTTCTTTCGGGTTCATGGACTTTACAGCCTTGTAGAGACCCATAGAACTTTGTTCCAGCCCTCATCGAGGTGAACCACTAACCGGAGAGCCGGATGCTGGAAATCCGCCAGTCCGGTTCGGAGGGAGGGGCGGCGATGAGCCGTTCCTACCCCTGTCTGACTTGAGCGATTCGTTACCTAGACCATGTCATACCGGCAAAGGGCGCGGTATCGTCCGGTGAGCGGCCCAAGCTGGATTCCCGCTAGAAGCATGCAGGAATGACGATCGAACTGAAGGGCAATCGCTCGATTTGGGTCAAAATAACAGCTTAGCTGTTCACTGGTTAATTGGCTTGTGCCGGTCACCGATTACTGTTCAGGTGCTTGACGAAAAAACTGATGACCGCTTTGCGCGTTTCATTCGCATTATCGGGACTCGGAACAATGCTGACCATCCCGCCGCGTCCCCCGTGCGCAAAGGGATCGAAGAACTGCCTTGCGGGACCCTGGTAATCGAAGGCATGGGTAGCGCCCTCTACATAATGGACTGTCACCTGCTCGCGCGCCGCAGCTGGCCACGTTGCGATGAGCGCGTCACAGGAATGTTTGCCTTCCTCATAATCATCTTTAGTGCCGACGTGGATAAGCATGGGCGATGTGCTCATCCAGGTTTGCGCATTATAGTAGGCACTTTTGGGGTTCTTCACGCTGCGAGCGATATTGGAGCAAGCCGGGTAGAGAGGCGCGAAAGCTACCGGTCTGGGCACATCTTTTCCCAGGCACTCCTGCACCAGTTCGCTCGACAGCAGTACCGTCATCATGCCGCCCCAGGAAAAGCCCATTACCCCCAACCGCTTACCGTCGATGTCGGGCTGCTTCCCCAGCCATCTGAGTGCCGCTATTGCATGCGGCATCGTTGCCTGGGGGCCCTCTTTCGGTCGACCGCCGAACTGGAACATCCTTATTTCCAGGGTTGCGATGCCGGCCTCCCGCAATGCAGTTGCGTAAAAAGCGCCTCGGGCGTCCATTCCTCCGCTGCCGTGCAGAATCAGCACAGCTGGCACCTTGGTCGCAGTTCCTTCAGGGCGGACAAATTGGGCAAAAACCTCATCTACCTGTCCCCAACCGGGGATTTCTGCGCCTGGAATCCCGACGGGCTCTCCAAAGGCCACCCTCCGTGCGGAACCAAATACTGATATTATGAGCGCAGTTGCGATGACCGCAAAGAGACGCAACCGTGGTACGCTTTGCCGATGTTCCGTAATTCCTGTGCGAAACGATTTCGGATTCATGGTTCACCCTTTAGGCCTTTTAGTACACATGCCAACATCTGCGCCGGCTGAAAGGGTCGCCACCTGCCATATTCTTTTCCAAAAGGGGGATAGGGGCCGGGAACTAATTCATTCTCACCAGACGCAAGCCCATGCCACTGCCCCCCATGCGGCCCCCCAGGCCGTGGGAGGAAGGGTCCCAGAATCCCCGGAAGGTGCAGCGCACCCATGTCGAGTCACGGGACCATGAGCCGCCGCGCATCACCCTGAATGAGCCGCCGCTGCTGGATATCGGGTTATTGCGCTGAAGCTTTTTATAGGCTTCCTCATCATATTGGTCCTCACACCACTGGAACACGTTTCCGCTCATATCGTATATCCCCAGGCCGTTCGGGGCCTTACTCCCAACGGGGTGGGTAGACCTTGCGCTGTTTGCGACATACCAGGCTACTGCATCCATGTCGTTCCCGCCGGCATACTTTTCAGGTTTCCCGCCGCTGCGGGCCGCATACTCCCATTCGGCCTCGGTGGGCAAGCGGAACTTGTTTCCGCTCTTCTCATTCAGTTTGCGTATAAACTCTTTGGCATCATCCCAGGACACTGTTTCAACCGGGTAATTATCTCCCTTCTTGAAGCCGGACGGATTATTTCCCGTAACTTTCTCCCACTGGCCTTGGGTTACGGTGTATTTTCCAATCCAGAAACCACTGACCGTCACTTCATGCACGGGTAACTCATTTGGTTTGCAATCGCCTGCCCACGGCCCGCAGCCCATCTGGTACGTTCCTCCTTCCACCCATACAAATTCCATCCCCGTGGTGGGATCTTTCCATTCCCGCCGTGTTGAGCTTGTCGTAATTGGTGGCGGTTTAAGCTGGGTTTCTGTCCCGGGCTTTGTTGGAGGCGCCGCTGCAACCCTTGCCAGCGTATAATTCATGGTCTCCTCTTTCCCAGCCTGGATTGTCACTGTGTCTTCCACCATCTCATATCCGTCAAGAAAGACTTTTAACCCAATGTTGCCGGGCGAAAGCCTACTGATTGTCATGGGCGTGGTCCCCTTCTGAGCCCCATTCACATATACAGTAGCTCCCGTGGGAGTCGATTTCACCCTGATTGAGCCGGTTTTTGGCGTTTCAGACTCCTGCGGCACGGTGGCGGGACCAGGCCCGCCCGCTATTTGGATCGATCCCTCCCCCTCATTGGTCACTTTGAAATAGAATTTTTCCGTCAGGCTATCCATTTTCCACGGAACTTGGACACCTCCCGTCTTCGTTTGAACATCTTTGCCCACTTCTCTGAATACGTCTTCAATGTCGAGGCCGGGCTTCGTAATGACGCGGGCAAGCGATTCGGTGTAGGGGCTGTTCTTGCCTGTGCCGTCGGCTGCGGTCTTCCCGGGACCGGTTGCATAGGCAATCATGGTTCCGCTCGGAGCATCCATAACGGCCAGACCTGATTCCGTACCCCGCAATCCCTTATCTCCGAAGGGGTTGTTGCGGCAGGCATCCAGGACAATGATATTGATCTTGGTTCCCGATGCATTCATATCCTCAAGCACGTTGTCAACATTGACCAACTCATACTTGACGTCCGTCTTCGATACGACGTTGGCGGACGTTGGTATAAGATAATTCCTGCCGTCCATCTGGACCCCATGCCCGGAGTAGTAAAGGAAGGCAACTCTTTTACCCCTTATGGACTCCCCGAATTTGCGGATAACGTTGTCAAGCCCGGCTTTGTCCAGATTGGTCTGGGCCTTGCCTCCCACCAGTTCGAACCCGAGGCTTTTGAGCGCATCCGCCATAACGACGGCATCATTGATTGTATTCGAAAGTGGAGTCGCATTCTTATAAGCAGCGTTGCCAATTACCAGGGCTACGCTGTCCCCCGTTAGAGCAGAGGTTTCACCACGCCGTATTATCCCCCTGTCATTTGCGGCGTGGGAGGGTGCAAACAGCATCCCCAGGCATATTGATGCCAGAACAAGGATACTCAGCAACTTTCCAGCCATGGTCCGCCTCCTCGAGTGCTTGTGTCCGTGCATGGATATGACAATACTCCTGAGTCTAACAGGCAGGGTACAATCGTAAGGCTCGTCATGTCAAAGGGATAATCATTGTTGGATATCTATCCAAAAATGCACGATATTTGGCCTTTCAAAAGCGTCTCGAAACGATCACATAATTGCAAGCACCCCTAAATGGTGAAAAGAGCTTTTGGTTACATCCACCTTCTGGAGTATTATCTGAAATATTTACCAAGTGCATTCGTTTTTTTGGTGTGATTCGGGCAGATGCCGGCTCCGGTCGTGAATTCAAAAGGAGTGAAAATGGCGAAAACACTAAACTTGATCCGGGTGTTTTGCTTCATTGTTGTGCTTGTGGGAGCAGGGGTCGTCGCCGCTTTTTCCCAACCCGACATTCTCAGCGCCAGGATTGGTGTAAGTATTGATTCCGGGGAGCAATCAGTTCGGGCTAGGGGGCAGGAGAAGATCAAGCCCGGGGACCGGCTTCGTATCTATGTACAAACTGAAGTGGCCTGCCATGTTTATGTGGTCCATACCGACCGTAAAAAGGCAACCCTATTGGGAGCGTTTGACGCGACGAAACCCGGTGTCAAGCTGGTGCTGCCCAGTCCCTCGGAATTTTATCAAGTAGACGGGAAGAGCCCGATTGAAGTCGTTACTATCATCTGCAGCACCGTCGAACTCAATGATATTCCGGCCCTGTTTACCTCTAAAGCGGCATACGAGAGCTGGGCTCCTATGGAAGAGAAGCTCCTCAAACAGGGAAAGATCGATCTCAGCGAGAAACCGGAAAAGCCTTCTCCTATCGCCGGAAATGTGCGGGAGCTTACCGGCAGCAATAGGGATGAATCCTTTATCCGTGGACTTCCAATTTATAGTGGGAATACCATTATTGTGAAGCGGTATGAATTTAACGTTAAAAAGTAAGCAGCTGCTAAGATTCATCGCTGTGATGGCTACAGTCCTGATCATGACTGTATCATCTGTGATTTTGGGCTTAAGCGTCGTTTGGAACCAGTATGATTTCAAGATTCTGGATCTTTTCTACCGTCAGGCGGTAAAGAATGGTCACGGCCCGAAGCAATCCCCGTTGGTGACTATCGTCACCATTTCGGACGCGACCTATGATTATTTCGGGAATAGTACTTTGGACCGAAAGTTTGTGGCCGAAGTAAACGAAGCCTTGTCCCGGCTGGATGTGGCCGGTTGCGCCTATGACCTCATTTTCGCTCGATCTGCCGATGCCGATTCCGATCTGAGGCTCGCCGAGTCAATAGAAAAACTCGGTTCGGTGTGCCTGCCGATTGGTCTCACGTACGCCGATACCCCCTCGCCATTTCGATGGGAGAAGAGAAGATCATTTGATGAATTCCGCTCCAAGTCTCTCAGAAAACCAATAGAGCAAGGGCAGTCAAGGCCTTACTATGGCACAAAGGCCCTTATGCAATCGGATCGGTTTTCCGAAGTTGCCCGCAGCTTCGGCCATGTTAGCGTTCTGAGCGATCCTGACGGAGTTGACCGGCATGCAATTATGTTGCTCAAAGTCGGCCAGGATTACTTCCCGACCCTTAGCCTCGCTCTATTCCTGGATTATGTGAAAGTCCCTCTCGAAAAGGTTGTAGTGGAGTGGGGCCGAAGGATTATCATTCCGACCCTTGAAGGGAGCGGTTTGGAGCAGGATGTTGTCATCCCCATTGATGACCGTGGGCGCACATTCATTCCTTTCCCCCAGAATTGGAAAAGCTCGTTCGTGAAAATCGAATCCGTTGCACTCCTAAAGTTTGTGGAGTCTGAAAACCTCCTGGGAAATCTTATTGAAATGTTTGAGGGCAGGTTGGTATTGATCGGCGACATCTCGACCGGAGTCTCCGATCTCGGCCAAACCCCGCTTGCCAGCCATGAGCCGCTCATTCTTGTCCATGCCTCTTTGCTCAACGGAATGCTCACCAACAGTTTTTATGATCAATGGACTTCTAATCACGTACTGGCGCTGATATGGCTGGCCGGCACCCTGCTTGGGCTTGCCGCATGTCTGAGATCTTCCTGGGCGCTCTATGGGAGCGGCATAGCCGTTTCGGCAGCAATCGCCGGACTCACCTGGCTTGAATTCATTCATTTTCACCTGGTCCCCATAGCTACAGTGGCGGGCAGTGTTCTCATTTTCTTCTTTGGATTGGTGGCCGCCGTCGAACTGGCGGTTGGAAAAGAGCGCTCTTTCATTAGAAACGCTTTCTCCAGATATGTTCCGGAGATGGTGGTTGACGCTCTTATTTCCAATCCACAAATGCTCAAATTGAGCGGCGAGGAAAGAATAATTACCGTGCTTTTCTGCGATCTCGCAGATTTTACTACGATCTCGGAAAACCTGCCCCCGGCCCGGTTGGTGCATCTACTGAACCAGTACCTGACGGAGATGACCGCAATCATTTTGACTCACGGAGGGATCATAGATAAGTTCGAAGGGGATGCCATCATGGCGGAGTTCGGAGCGCCGCTCCCCATGCCGGATCATGCTGAAAGGGCGGTGAGAGCCGGTCTTGAGATGCAGAAACGACTTCAGGACCTGCGTCCGATCTGGAGAAACAACGACCTTCCAGAACTCCAATGTCGAGTGGGGATCAATACCGGTCAGATGATTATCGGCAATATGGGCTCGGACCAGGTTTTTGACTACACGGTAATAGGTGATGCAGTAAATATCGCATCCCGGCTCGAAGGTGCAAATAAGTACTATAATACACATTTGATAATTTCAGAATATACGCGTCAGGCTCTGCCGCCGGGCGGCTTCAGGACACGGGTTCTGGACTTGATTAAAGTTAAAGGCAAATCTAAGCCCGTGAAAGTTTATGAGGTTTACGGGGAAGTATGCTCTCCGCTAACCCCGGAGGACGAGAGGTACTATGTAACATACCAGGAAGCCATGGAACTCTATTTTGAAAGACATTTCGACAGGGCAGGAGAAAAATTTCGGGCGGCGTTGAACATCAGACCTGACGATCCTGCCTCTAATGAAATGCTCAATCGCATCAGAAATCTTCAAGGGCAAGACTTGCCGCCAGAGTGGGATGGGTCAATCTCTTTGGCCAGTAAGTAACCAGCATAAAAAATGGCGCCTCAATAATGCGCACTTTAGAAACTCAATATTACTCTCCTCTATGGCGTTATGGAGGGGACGGTTGCCAGATTAACATATTGGTATCATTATCGTTATGCACCCCGGCCTGAGCAGAATTCTCCATGCTGGCAAGCCATGCTATAAGAGTTTCCTTTCCCTAAATTGACCATATATAGGGTTCATCCTCCAGGAGTCAGGACGACGGCACCCATGGTCTGTCGGTTTTCGATTCGACTATGGGCTTTAGAAGCTTGACTTAGCGGGAACGCTTCGATGGCGGGGATGATGGTGCGGCTTTGAATTTTTGCGAACAATTGATGGGCAAGGCGGAGAAAGTTGGAACGATCGTCGAAGTAGTCAAAACACACCGGGGCCGACACGGTCAGGGACCGCTGCTTTAACACACCAACGTCCAAAGGCATAACCTGTCCGTTGCGGTCGCCGATGACGGCGCAGTGGCCGAAGCGGGACAGGCAGGCGAGAGCGGCATCGAGCCCCCGCGCGCCGCTGCTGTGGACCCAATTGTCGACCCCGAGACCATTGGTGATGCGCATCACTTCGGATGTTGCTGAGGTGTCGTCTGCGACCACGATGGGGTAGTCGCAGCCGTGGTCTCGGCTGAACTTGGCTTTATTGGTAGTAGATACAGTGCCAATGACCGTGAGGTCCATTGATTTGGCCCATTGGCTGAGCAGGTGACCCAGTCCGCCGGCTACTGCCTGGATCAGGATCGTCGCGCCCGGGGCGGCTCTGAACACCCGGCTAAGCAGTAACCCAGCCGTAACGCCCTTGAGCAAGGTGGAAGCGTCAATATCAGATACGCCGGCGGGCACGGGTATGCAGGCGTCGGCATTGACACAACGGATTTCGGCATAGGATCCGGGTTTTCGGCTCACATAGGCGACGCGGTCGCCCGGGAATAATCCGTTGACCTGGTCTCCCACGTCGATGATCTCACCCACACCTTCCACACCCGGGGTCCCCGGCAAATCAAAACCTGCCGAGGTTCCTTGGCGATGCTGGATGTCTATGTAATTGACTGCAATCGCCGTCTGGCGGATACGCACCTGCCGGGGGCCTGGTGCAGGAACCGTCACATCTCCAAGGGTCATGACCTCTGGAACACCGGTGGACGCCACCACCAGTGCCTTGGACGGCAGGTACTCGTCGCGAGCGGCCGCAAGAGCTGCGGTCGCCTCCGTATGGCCGGGAGGCTGCGGTCGCCCCTCTTTCTCGGCCAGAAACCTCCGCAGCCCCGAAAATCCGTCCTCATAGATTTTCTGGCCAATCATCTTTTCCAGCTCCGCGGCGCGATGGTCCGGGGCACGAAACTGCGAGCGCCAGTCCCAGAAGGTCCGGCCGCCGTCGGTCACCGGCTTGAGTCGAACCGTGGCCACGTAGTCAAAAAGCGGCAGGGATGAGTCGAGGATACAGTAACTAAATGTGTGCTCGCGGTCGCTGAGACGCAGCAGTTGCTCACGAAACTCGGCGCCGTCGGTGAGGCTGAATCGTCGCACACCTCCGACGACGTCGCCGTCGAGATCGTTTTCCATCCGGCTGCTGGCCACTGCTGGATGCCACCGGTGGTGACTGTTGAAATCACGCAGCGCCGCCCATACCTCATAGATTCGGGCGTCAATTACTGCCGATCGAATGACGGAGACTTTCATCTTTTTCCATAACGTTTCTTCAATGCGTCGAGCCCGGTCTGAAACAGACCGTTGCCGACGGTCTCAGATAGCTCAGCCACCTTTTCCAGCGGGCAATCGAATTCCGCAGACCACTCGATGAAGCAGCGGTTGCCCTCGGTGACGGGAAACAGCCGTAAGGAAGAAATATAATCGCTCAGTTCCAGAGGACTGTCCAAGATGGCAGAGGTGCAGGTGTAGTCGAAATCCGATAGGGCCAGCAGTTTTTCCCTGACCCGGGCACCGTCCTTGAGCTGGAAGTTTCGCACGCATCCGACCTTGTCACCCGGTTGGCCATTTTCGATGCGGCTCGATGAGATCGACGGGTGCCAGTTGGCCATCCCGTTGAAATCTCGAAGGTCCCGCCACACCCTATCTGCCGGGGTGTCCAAGACCGTGGACCGATACACTTTGATCATGGATTACTTCTCCTTGGCCCCCTCGGGGCGGCCCTTCTGCAGTTTGTCCAGCAGTTGCGCGAGCTTGCTTGGGTCGCTGATATTGATACCAATTTCATTCAACAAGTGATCCACGATAGGCGCCTGTGCGCGGTAGCGCAAGGCGCTGCTGACGAGCCGATCGGTGAGACCACCTTCGCTTTCCGGTGATCCGCCGCCGGCCGGCACGGTCAGGCCGTCGAGGTGGACCACCTTTATCCCCTCGATCTTCTCCAAGGGTTTGACGCTCTCGCGGATGATCGCGTCGAGTTTTTCCACCAGGCGCAACCGCAGAGCTGAAGCCCGGGCATCCGGACTGGCGATGTTGTTAGCCTCGGCCATGAGCCTGACACCCTCGGATTCGACCTGATGCCGAATCCGATAGGCCTTGGAGCGGGTCTCCTCGGCCAAGGCAAAGGCATCGGCATCGATGCGCGCGATTTCCGCCCGACCGGCGGCCACCGCTTCTTCAGTAGCGATTCGGGTTTTTTGCCGAAGTTGATCTTTTTCCACCTCCAGGGCCGTCATGATCAGCTCCACCTCCTTTTTTCGATCCGCCTGGGCCCTTTCCCGTGCGGTAAAGATGGCCTCCTCCGCAGAAATGGCGGCCGCACGCTTCTCATCGGCCTTGGCACGCGCCGCTGTTTCGGCCTCGGAGGATTCGGCCACGGCAACAGTCCGGGCGTGCTCGGCCAGTTCAATCAATTTGCGCCGATCGATCTCCATGGCCTCGATGTCGCGCTGTTGTTCGATGCGGTCCTGCTTCAGCTGGCGTTCGGAAGCAATTCGGGCCTTCTCGATCTGCTCGCTGGAAATAATGTCAGCCACCTGTGAGTCGCGCTTGCGCTCGGCACGCTCGCGGGCTACCTCAGCCTGTTGCCAAGCCCGGCGGAACTCCAGATCCTTTTCCTGGGACAGGCGGGCGTATTCGCTCTCGCGTTCGATATCCAGGCTCAGTTTATCGGTTTCCAGGTTCTTGGAACGGATCTGGATCAGGGTGTCCTGTTCGATGTCGTTGCGCGTTTTCTTGCGTCTTTCGATCTCGTCCGTCAAACGGGTCAATCCCTCGGCATCAAAGGCATTGGAAGGGTTGAAGTACTCCATGTCGGTCTGGTCCAGGTCGATCAAGCTGGCGGATTCAAGTTCGACCCCATTCTTAATCAAAGACTCGGCCACCGCCTGTCCCACGGCCTTAATGAACTGGCCGCGTTGTTCGTGGAGCATTTCCAAGGTCATGCCGGCGGCCGTGGCCCTGATGGCATCGACGAATTTGCCCTTCATCATCTCGCGCAGTTCGTCGGGCTTTCCCGTTTTGCGCCCGAGGGTCTGAGCGGCGATGGTGACGGAATCGACCTCTTTTCGGACACGAATGTAAAAATCCACGGCCACGTCCACGCGCATGCGGTCCTTGGAAATCAACGCTTGTTCCTTGTCGCATGTCACCGACAGGCGCAGGGTGCCGAGATGGACTTCTGTGACATCGTGAAAAATCGGAATAACGAAGGCGGCGCCATCGATGACGACCTTCTGCCCCCCCAGTCCGGTGCGAACAAAAGCGATCTCCTTGGACGATCGACGATAAAAGGACCGGACAAACCAGATCCCCACCGCGATAAGGATTATGGCGATGATGACCGCCAAAATAACCCATGCGTAGATAGTCATGGCATTCCTCCTATTGGCTACACTCTTACTCTCGCCGGCTAATCCTACGACTCTGCATCAGCGCTGTTTCTGTCGAACGCTCTCTGCGGGCGACCCTCAGTGGCGCTTGATGTTGAGAAATTCCCTTGTTTGTGCGGTGAGCGCCTTCTCGGTGGGCAGCCGTTCCATCGAGGACGCGCCGTAGAACCCGTCGCACTCCGGGCAGCGCTTCAGAACGTACTCGGCATCCTCGGGCATGGAGATCGGCCCACCGTGGCACAGGGTGATAATGTCTCGGCGCTTTCTCAGCGCCGCTTCGCTCCACCCATTGATTAGATCCACACAATCGTCCAGGGTCTTGGCCGTTCCGGCTCCGATGTTGCCGCCGGTGGTCAGCCCCATGTGGCAGACGATAACATCGGCGCCGGCCTCCGTCATGGCGATGGCATCATCTTCAGAGAACACATACGGAGTGGTCAACATGTCTTTTGCGTGTGCCATCCGGATCATGTCCACCTCAAGCCCGAAGCCCATCCCGGTCTCCTCCAGGTTTTGCCGGAAGATGCCGTCGATGAGACCCACCGTGGGAAAATTCTGCACTCCGGCGAACCCAACGGCCTTGAGCTGGTCAAGAAAGGAGTCGAAGATGCAAAAGGGGTCGGTTCCGTTCACGCCCGCCAGTACCGGGGTGTTACGGGCGACCGGCAGCACTTCGCAGGCCATCTCCATCACGATTTCGTTGGCGTTGCCATACGCCATGAGCCCGGCAAGCGACCCCCGGCCGGCCATGCGGTAGCGGCCTGAATTGTAGATCACGATCAGGTCGATGCCGCCGGCCTCCTCGCATTTGGCCGAAAGCCCGGTGCCGGCGCCGCCGCCGACGATGGGCTGTCCGCTACGGATTTTGGCGTTGAGTCGATCCAGGATCTGTTGTCGAGTAAAGCGGGCCATGGAAATCTCCTTAAAATCAGTGTCCGGAAGAACCGGAAGAAACAATTTCCAAAAAGTGATCGACCAGGGCCGTAGCGAAGGCCGGATCGTTGATGTTCATGTCGAGTTTGATCAGCCGGCGATTGGGCCCCGGCCGAAATTCGCTTTCCAGGGTGTCGAACAACATGCGGTCGGCCGCCGGGTCGTGGAAAGGTTTGCCGGGAGCATCGATTAACGAGACTCCCTTCAAGGGCAGCAGGAACCGCACGGGCCCCTCCATCTGGTTTAGCTTGGCGGCGATGAAGCACCCGATTGCCTGGTTTTCCTCCGCAGTCGTGCGCATTAGGGTGACTTGGGGATTGTGTTGATAAAGGTTCCGGTTCTCATATTTCTGCGGCACGGTGTCGATGGCTTCGAAATTGACCATGTCCAGCGCCCCGCAGGAACCGACGTAAGGGATCTGACTGCGGATGACGGCCCCCATGCGATCCTCGCCGGCGCTCATTACACCGCCCATTAGGAAATCAGCCACTTCGGTGGTGGTCACGTCGATGACGCCTGCCAGCATGCCGGATTCGACCAGTTTCTCCATGGATTGGCCACCCGTGCCGGTGGCATGGAAGACCAGGCAGTCGAAGCGCATTTTCAGCGCTTGGGTGACCGCCTGGACGCAAGGGGTGGTGACTCCGAACATGGTCAGCCCGATAGCCGGCAGGCGGGAGCTCTCCACATCTTGCCGAAACCCGATCATGCCGGCCAGAGCGTGGGCCGCGTTGGACAACACACTGGCTGAAATGCGGTTGATGCCGGCCACGTCGGTGACCGAATACATCATACAAATGTCCGAAGGGCCCACATATTGTCGGACATTGCCGGAAGCGACTGTGGAAACCATCACCTTGGGTACGCCCACCGGCAAGCTTCTCATCGCCGGGGTCACCAGGGCAGTGCCGCCGCTGCCCCCAGCCGAGATGATGCCGCCCACGTCGCGGCGCCCCGCCATGAAGCGGGTGAAGGCATGGGCCATTCCAGCCACTGCCGTGCCACGGTCGCCGGTAAACACGGCCCCGGCGCCTCCCGGATGGTGTCGGGCCACTTCTGTGGGACCGATGGACGCAGGCGATGGTTTCCGCGAAGTGGACAAATCTACCGTGATGGTTCGCACGCCCAACCGATCCAGGCAGGATTTAATGAACAGAAGGTCCTGGGACTTGGTGTCGAAGGTCCCGACAATGTAGGCGGCCCTGTCGATCGTGTCGGCCACTGACACCTGCAACAACGTCGATCGCGTTTTGCTCACGGGCGGAGCGGACGAACTCCTTTGCAGCGCCCGAACGTCGGCAAGTCCGGCACCGCTCCAAAGCGTCGGGGCCTCGGCCCCCACAACGGTTTCGGGGATCTCTTCCGCTGCGGGCTTCTCCGGTTTTGCTGCTGCTTCCGCTTCCACGGGCTGCTCCGCGGGGAGTTCGCCACTGCCAGCGGTCACCCCCAGCAGTTGCTGCAGCAGGTGCTGGTCGGCCGCCAGGGTGCCGGCCGGCAATTCCCGGGCGATTCGGCCGTTGACGAAAATGTAGGCGCGGTGCGCCAACGATTGAGCCATCTCCAGATTCTGCTCTACCAGCAAGATGGCCATGCCGCTGGAACTTAGTTGGCGGCAAACCCCCTCCACCCGTTGGATGACCAACGCGGACAGGCCTTCGGAAGGTTCGTCCATGAGGAGCAGCAGCGGATTGGTGACCAACGCGCGGCCGATGGTCAGCATCTGCTGTTCGCCGCCGCTGAGGAGGGTGCCGGAAATATGGGTTCTCTCTTTTAATTCCGGGAACAGATCGTAGACCGTCTCGGGCGACCACAGAGAGTTCGCCCCGCTTTGGCGCCAAGAGAAAAGCAGGTGTTCATCCACTGTCAAAGAGGGAAAAAGTATCCGCCCTTGAGGCACATATCCAATGCCCAGGTTGGTAACTTCATGGGTGGGCATATGGACTGTTTCCTGGTTTTCGAAAAGGATCGATCCTGTTCTGGATACCGGCGGCAGCCCCAGGATCGATTTCAGCAGAGTGGTTTTGCCCATGCCGTTGCGTCCGACGACGACGACCAGCTCACCCGGATTGACGTATAGATCGACTCCCTGAAGGATATGGCTCTTGCCATAGTAGGCATCAAGGTGTTCTATTTTCAACAGGGGCTCGGGCATACTTGCAATCTTCATGAATGCCGGCTCAGGGTGTAAATCTCCTGAACCTTGGGATTGGCTTCGATCTGCTCAGGGGTGCCCTCGGCAATGATGGCGCCATGGTGGAGCACCGAGACCCGGTCGGCAATGCTGAATGCCACATCGATGTCGTGCTCGATGATCACCACCGTAATTTCTGATTTCAGGCTCATGATCAAATCGGTCATAAACCTCCGTTCAGCTACCGAAAGCCCCGCCATGGGTTCATCCAGCAGCAGTATCCTGGGTTCATGAGCCAGGGTGATGCCCAACTCCAGCTGGCGGTGCTCACCGTGGGAAAGCTCATCGACTACGACATCGAGCTTGTTCTCCAATCCAACCCGATGGGCAATCTCGGCGATGTGCCGGCGTTGGTTCCGAAGTTTTTGCCAGGCACGAAACAGCGTGGCGGCGATAGAGGCCTTTTTTTTCCACGTGTGCCAGGAAGCCAGAAAAAGATTCTCCTGGACGGTCAACTGCCGGAAAAGGTTAGAGGTCTGATAGGTTCTGCCCAGTTGGGAGTCAATTCGTTTCTGGACGGGCTCATGGGTGATGTCTTTGCCGAAGAGCAAAATCCGGCCCTCGTCCAGAGGGATCTCACCGGTGACCAAATTAAAAAGGGTCGACTTGCCGGCCCCATTGGGCCCGATCAATGCGCGGCTTTCCCCCGTCATGACGGTGAGGTCGACCTTATCGACCGCAACGATCCCGCCGAAGGACTTGGATATCCTCTTTAGATCGAGAGCCTGCATGTGATCGAGCCCTACGGAGACTCCTTCCTTTCGGTCGCGGTGGAGATCAGTCCGTCCAGCCTTTGTTCTTCTCCAGTTTTTCGACGTAGTCCTTCCCGAAGTATTTCTCGATCTCCTTAAAGTAGGAGGCCTTGTCTCCGGGCGGGTAGTCGCGGGTCGTCGCAGGAGCTGCCATGTATTTCTCCGGCATGTCCGCATAAGGCCCGAACTGTGAAACATCCTTGTAGGTTTTCACCGCGATGTTCATAAGCCGCCCGTCCTGCTTGACGACTTTCTTGATGTAAACGTTCTGCACCGGGTTGCCGTATTTGTCGAAGGAGAAGGGGCCTCGGGGGGACTCATCCGCGGTCATTTTTACGTTTCGGATAGCCGCGATAAAGGCCTTCGGGTCATCCACCTTGCCGTCGATCGCCTCCATCGCCTTGAAGGCCACGTTCACGGCATCGTATCCCTGGAGGGACATGACGCTGGGATAATGCCCGTAGGCTTTGTTGTAGCTCTCTCTGAACTTCACATTCGCCGGCGAGGGGTTGCCATCGTAGTAATGGAGGGAAGAGTAGACCCCGAGCAGCGTGTCGCCCATTTCCGCCAACATGGGGGTGATGGGAACGTTGGCCTGCCCCAGGATCTGCGGATAAAGCTTGTCCAGGCCGAATTGCTGCCACTGCTTGAAAAAGGCCACCACCTGAGCCCCGCCTGAATTGCAGAGCACGGCATCATATTCCTTGGCCATTCCCGCAAGTTTGGCCATGATGGAGCTCAAGTCCACGGCCTCAACCGGATGCCAGATCCGTTCAACCTTTTCGCCGCCGTTCTCCAGAAAGCCTCTGATGAAACCTGCGGCCTGATCCCACGGATAAGCATAATCCTGCCCCACGATGATGATTCTCTTATACCCTAGATCCTTCGCGCAGAACTTCCCGAAGTTAAAGATGACCTGCGCTCCGGTCCAGCCCGGGCGAACGAGGCTGTAGGTGGCTTTCCGCATGGTCATGTCCTCGGGCGCGGAGTACCCCACCAGGATGGGCACCTCTGGATTGCGGGCCGCCCAATCCACCGCGGCCATTCCCTCGTGGCCGAGGCTGGGTCCGATGATCAGATGCACCTTGTCCCGGTTCTTCAAGGAATCCAACTTGGTTCTCATCACTTCAACGTCAGCCTTCGTGTCCTCAGTGAAAATCTTGATTGGCGTCTCCTTGAATTTGTAATCCTTCTGGGAAAGCGCCAGTTTGACCCCATCGAGAACGTCTTGGCCGAATATGGTCGCCCATCCCGTGGTGGGACCGATCACCCCGATGCGGATTTCGCTAGCTCCATGCGCCGCGCCGAATGCCCAAACGACTACGAAGAAAGCCATCACAAGCTGAAGAATCCTTTTTCCAGTCATCGTGCTCCTCCTTTGGTGATTAGGGGTTTCTAAAGACCTCGGGCTTCTTCGAGAAGCCTGAGGGCCTCCGCTCCGGGTCCCGGTTTCGGGATAGGAAAAGCCGGTTATTCCAGTACTTCATCAGGGTTCCCACGATACCCTGCCGGGCGAACATGATCACAAGCATAAACAAGACGCCCATGATCAGCATGTAGCGATCGGTTATTCCGCTGAGCACCACATCCAGGGTCTTCAGAATAACGGTGCCAACGACTGCCCCGAGCAGGCTGTTGATGCCCCCCAGAATTGCTGCCAGAAGAGCCTCCACGTTCGCGGGCAGGGCAACCGAGTGGGGGTTGATCAGTCCAGTGAAATAGGTGAAAAACACACCTCCAAGGGCAGCCACCAGCGACGCGAAAACGAAGGCTGCGTAACGCAACAGGTTCACGCGAAATCCCAACATCGCCATTCGAGACTCACTGTCTCGCACACCTCGCAGCATGAGACCAAAGGGCGACCGCTTCAGCGCCGCCAGAAAAGACGCAGCTCCGCAAAAGAAAACGAGCTGGAAAAAGTAGAAGGCCGTCTTTGACGTTTCAGTCGATATTCCAAAAAAGGTCGGTGCGTAAATGTTCGTGATTCCGGTGTCCCCCTTGGTAACCGCGGACCACTGGTTGGCCAGCGCCCAGACCAACTGGCCGAGGACCAGAGTGAGCATCAGGAAGTAGATCCCGCGCACCTTGGCGACCAGCAACCCGAAAAGCCCCGCTGCAAGGACTGCAATGACAAGCCCCGCCAAAGGGGGAATGGGAAACGGGAATCCATAACGGGACTGCAAAAGAGCAACCGAATACCCGGAAATCCCAAAAAATGCGGCCTGCATGAGAGAAACCGCTCCCAGCTCACCAGCCAGGTAGGTCACACTCATCGTGAGCATCCCAAAATACATCACCCGTATGGACATCATCATGAAGTACTTGGAGCTGATCCAGGGAATGGCGATGATGATTCCGCAGGCAAGGGCACCGAGGAGCGCCCTCCTGAAACGATAGCCGCGTTCTTTTGTCATCTTTCCTTGCCGAAAAGCCCCCGAGGCCTTATGGACAGAATGACGGCCACTGGGAGAAAAAGTACAAAAAGAGAGAACTGCGGGATGAAGGCTGTCGAGAAGCTGTGAATCAACCCGGTGATCAGGGATCCGACAATGGTGCCGCCCAGGCTTCCCATGCCGCCGATGATGATGACAATGAGGGTCAGCGTGAGTATTCTCCAATCTTCTCCCACGACCAGCATGAGGAAGGTCCCGCCCACCACCCCGGATACGCCCGCCAGGAAACCGGAAAGCGTGAAGACAAAAGAAAAAAGGCGTCTGACATTAATGCCAAGTGCCGACACCATTTCAAAGTTGTCTACACCGGCGCGGATGGTGACGCCCAGTCGGGTCTTCTTGAGGAAAACCCACAAGGCCCCGATAATGACCAGGGCCAGGCCTACCGTGAAGATGCGGTATACTGGATAAATCGTGTCGAGCAGAGGAATTGAAACAGCGCCGTTCAGGGCTTCGGGAATGCTGATCGTTCTGGGGTAGCCCCCCCAGATGACGAGAACCAGATCCCCCACGATGATAGCGACCGACAGCGATATCAACGTCTCGATGAGGTCGTTGCCTCTAGCCCGACGCAGCAGGAACCGCTCTTCAATGAAAGCCAGCGCCGACGTCGCTACCCCGCCTGCAAGCACTGCCAGCAACCAGCTTCCGCTGAACTTCAGAACCGATAGGCCGATGAATCCGCCCGCCATGTAAAAGGCCCCATGGGTCAGATTGACCACCCTCATGAGACTGAACGAAAGGGTCAGGCCGCTGGCCGTTATAAACAACAGTGCTCCGAGAGTCAGACCGTTGAGTAGTGACATGAGGATGAGGGAAGACATGCAACCTCTTTATATGTACCCGGAATTATGCGGCGGTCTTGCCATTTTGACAGTCTTGGGACCCTTGAGCGGCATAGAGGTCGTCCCGCTGACCCCAAGAAGGTCTCCGTGGGGAGTCCCACGCGACCTGACAGAGGCAAAACCGTCGTCATGTTCATGAAAATGCCCCTTTTTTGAGCGTACCACGCCCTCCGCTGCTGCGTCAACAATTCTTCCATTGCGCTCGTCACCCGAACACAGCGCGGTAGTACTTAGCCAAGGGAAAGGCCGACGCCACATGGACGTACCATCTCCTCGCATGGTGAACGACTCTGGCTCCAACCTTGATAAGCCGCCCGATGATCGAGTCTATGGATTGGTCCGAGGATTACCGAAGCTTTAAACATCTCTCCTCTATGGCGTTATGGAGGGGACGGTTGCCAGATTAACATATTGGTATCATTATCGTTATGCACCCCGGCCCGAGCAGAATTCTCCATGCTGGCAAGCCATGCTGACATAGCTAGGGTCAACTCTTGGCTTGCTGATGCTCCGCAATTCCTGGGAACCCACAACCATAAGAAAAGCGCGCATGGCTCGCGCGCAGCATTGAACAAATGCCTCCAAATGGAAGGCCGGAGGCCCACATCGATACGTTCGGGGGGCGGACCACGCTAAAGCGTGCCTGCGCAAGGATTGAGCGGTCCCGATTGGCTAAGGGATTGGGATTTTGTTCTTAACCCTTCACCCCTCCGTGGCGCGTACAACCCGGCGAAACACCACTCCAAGATTGCCCAGCGCCGGGCCGGAGGCCCGCGTACAACCCGGCGAAACACCACTCCAAGATTGCCCAGCGCCGGGCCGGAGGCCCTCAGTCCTCGGTCTTCACCCCCGCTTCCAGCTCCCCGCTTCACGCTTCCTGCTTCCCGCTTCTTGCTTCACGCTTCACGCTCCCTGCTCCCTGCTCCTCGCTACCGTCTTTTTGCCGCTTCTCGTTGCCGCTTCTCATTGCCGTTTCTATTGCCGCCTCTCGTTGCCGTTTGGCAAAACAAAATCACTGTGCGCTACAATACCGCCGACCAATTGCAGATGTCGAAGGAATCGGGGAGTTGAAATTGGTTTCTCACTGTTCACTGTTCCTCGCGTAGCGATAGAACCAAGAGGAGTTATTTCTAATTGTTCACTGCTTCCTGCTTCCCGCTTCTTGCTTCACGCTTCCCGCTTCACGCTTCCCGCTCCCTGTTTCACGCTCCTGTTATCACCTGTTATCGCGGAGAATCTAATCCAAAATTACCAATTAAATCAGTTTGTTGTACTATCAGCCCCTGTATTTGCCCTGTATTTACAGGAATTACAGTAAGCGAATGAAACTCTTTGACAACTGAATATGAGTATCGGATTTTCACTTTTAGGCGCTTAAATCCTGAATCCGTGCTGTTTCTCTCGGAAGATTCCTCCGTGTTCTTCGCGTCTCCTTAGTGCTCTTCGTGACCTTTTTGGTTCCGTCTTCCTACCTCCGCTATCCGCTTTTCTCGCTTCCTGCTCCCGCTTCTCGCTTCGGGTCTCCGCGTCTCCGCGTCTCCGCGTGAAACAAGGCTTTCTCTCTTTCCCTTCCGCCCTCCCTCAGTCCTCAGTCCACAGTCCTCAGTCCTTTCCCTTCCGGCCTCCGGCCTTCGCTCGAAGTTGAACAGGGAGTAGTTCGCCGGAGACCTGGAAGCGGCAAACCCGTTCAAAGCGGCTTCAAGGGAATCGGGCCGCTTTGCGCCGCCATCGCTTAAGTCGATAAGAAAATTGCCGTAGCCAAAAGATCTAAGAACAGGAAGCTGCTCCAGCCAGCTTACGGGCAGGTCGGCGTAGATTTCTACGCAGCCGGGCTTCTTGATCAGGTGGTAGACCTCGTTCCGCGGGCTCAGAAACGGCCGGTCATGATGGAGGGCCGGGGTCAGGCGAGACGTGAAAAGCGGCGGCCGGCAGTAGACCGTAAGAACGAGTCCGGCGCTGAATCTTTTATGCGCAAGTTCCTTTAATTCTTCCTTCGTGATCTCAAGGGAAACGACGCTCCACCTGCATCCCAGCTCAACGGCCTGCGCGAATGCAGCGCTGTTTCGAAGGTTTAGCCTCGATCCGGCGACGAGGCGCACTCCCCCGCCCCGCCCCGTCAGATCGAAATGCCCCCAGTTATTGACCTCCCACAGCAAGAAACCCTTTTTGATAAACCACGTGACGGCGGCCCTGAAATATTCAATGTCCTTTTGAGCAATGACAGTGGGCAGGGAAAACCCGAGTTTCTTCATCTGGGAAGGTGAAAACCTCTGTTTGGCGATTCGTTCCAGGTTATTTTTTGTCGCGCTCAGCAGGACCATTGCAGCATGAGAGCGCAAGGCCGGCACCAGTTCGTTTCCAGAGTCCACTTTGACGATCAGGGTTTCATTTTGCCTTGTTTGTGCTTCAACAGGTTTTTCGAGATCGTCAAGAATTTTTTGGCGGTGTGGAAATTTAGATTTTGCGTGAAAAGGCGCTGGAACTTCCTCCCTTATTGTTCTCCATATTGCGGCGGCGGATTCCGATTTTGCCCCGACCTTGAAAAGCCTGTCCCCGGAATGAAGTGGTTTTGAACAGGCAAGATATACCTGGGCGCCGGCTTGTGCTGAAAGAATGTCTTTGCCTGCGCCGTCAAAGAGTTGCGATACCGTAAAGGCCTCCTGCTCCCTGCCTATGGAGGATTCCGGGCGAAACCGGTCTCCTTTTGCAATCGGCCAGCGCAAATCGATCAAAACGCGGTTTCCCTGAACGGACTTGACCGTGGCCGACCATGCGCCGCTTGAGCCCGACCGGTGCGGCGTGATAATTTTCCCGGCGCTCGTCTCTTCCAGATGCCCGGAGCTCAAGCGTCTTGAAGGGGCCTGTGCGATCAATTCCTGTGCACTAATCAAAGCTTGCCGTTCTTCGTCTGCGGATTCGGCGTCCAGAATCAGGCGGTAGGCCTTTACGACGCCGGCGACCCAGGCCGCAGGCTTCATTCGGCCTTCTATTTTGAAGGCGGCGATTCTTAGCCGTTTGAGTCTAAGCATCAGCGGCAGGGCGCATAAATCGTTGCACGAAAGGAAAAACCCCTCTTTGTTACCCTGGCGGAACCTCAGACGGCATGGCTGAACGCACTCACCTCGAAGACCGCTTCGCCCGCCTCGGAAGCTGCTTGCCAAACACAGGCCGGAGTAGGAATAACAGAGCGAGCCGTGAATGAAGATTTCCAGTTCGGCCTGTGTTCCCTGGCATATTTTTTCGATCTCCACAAGACTCAGTTCGCGGGCAAGCACCACCCGGTCGGCGCCCATTGCCTGAAGAGCATTTACACCGGCTGTATTATGAGCGGCTGCAAGCGTGCCGGCGTGCAGCTTAAGACCGGGGAACCAGCGGCGGACGAGATGAAAAATCCCTGCGTCCTGAACTATCAGACCATCGGGTTTTAGAGATGCAAGTGAATTAAGGGTGTCAAGCAGTTGGGGGACCTGGCTTGAAACGATCTGGCTGTTCAAAGCAACGTAAATGTGAACACCCCGTTTATGTGCAAACGGCATGAGCGCGGCGAGTTCCTCGAGGGTAAAGTTGGCCGCCGTCGCTCTGGCGCTGAACTTCTTCAGACCTAGATAGACCGCGTCCGCGCCACTCTGAATTGCACGAAAAAATGATTCGACATTACCGGCCGGGGCAAGGAGTTCGGGTTTGGGGTTCACTTTGATTACCTGTAAAATCCTATGGGCTTATCTAATCGTAAAGTATAATTAGCAGTTTCCGATTCGGAAAGGAGGCATTTCCCCCTCCGGCCAGGAAATCATGGGCTTGTGCGGAGGCGTACATCGGTACCGCCTCGCGGAGCGTAGAGATCCTGCTTCTGCCGCCGCCGAAGGCAGTGGCCAAGTCGGCAGGCGGTCCCACCGCCCCAAAGTATAGAGCGCAACTTTTCGCCTATGCCGCCCCGAACACCCGTTGAAAAATAGCGTCCAGGTATTTTAGGTGATAGTTCAGATCGAATATGGAATCGATCTCTTTTTCTTCGAGCATGCCGGCCACCCGCTCATCGCCCTTGAGTTCATCTTTGAGGTCGCCGCCCTTGCTCCAGACTTCCATCGCGTTCTGCTGAACTATGTGGTACGCCTCTTCTCTGGTTATCCCTTTCTGAATCAAAGAAAGCATCACCTGCTGCGAGAAGTACAGGTTTCCGGAAATGGACATGTTGCGTTTCATGTTGTCTGCAAACACGACAAGCCGGTCCACAACGCGTGTGAGGCGCGTCAGCATGTAGTCGAGCAGAATTGTGGAATCCGGACCGATAACACGTTCGACGGATGAATGGCTGATGTCTCGCTCGTGCCACAGCGCCACGTTTTCCATTGCGGCCAGGGCATTGCCCCGAAGCACGCGCGCCAGGCCGGAGAGGTTCTCCGAGGAAATCGGATTGCGTTTGTGGGGCATCGCGGACGACCCCTTCTGGCTGGGTGAAAAATACTCTTCGACCTCCCTGATCTCGGTGTGCTGGAGCAGGCGGACCTCGGTTGCAATCTTCTCGATCGAACACCCGATTATGGCAAGTGTCGAAAAAAACTGCGCGTGCCTGTCGCGCTGGATGATCTGCGTGCTGACCGAAGCTGACTTTAGTCCAAGGCGCGCGCAAACGGCTTCCTCGATTTCCGGGGCGGTATTTGCGAATGTGCCGACAGCGCCGGATATCTTTCCCACCCGAATGCTTTCCCGGGCCTGGAGCAAACGGTCCCGGTTGCGCGCCATTTCCGAATACCAGACCGCGAGCTTGAGCCCGAACGTGATCGGTTCGGCGTGAATGTTATGGGAGCGTCCGATCTGAACCGTGTTCTTGAACTCAAAGGCCCTCCTTTTCAGTACCGAAAGGAGCATCTCTATATCTTCCAGAAGGAGGCCGGACGCCTCTGTAAGCAGTAGCCCGAAGGCGGTATCCAAAACATCCGAGGATGTAAGGCCCACGTGGATAAAACGGGACGAAGGACCGACAAGTTCAGCCACGCTCGTAAGGAATGCAATAACATCGTGCTGTGTCTCGCGCTCGATTTCCTCGATTCTTTTAACGTCGAAACCGGCCTTTTCCTTTATAGTTTTAAAGTCTTCAGCAGGAATCCCGCCTCTTTCGAAGAGCGCCTCGCAAACTGCAAGCTCGACATCCAACCACTTGCGGTATTTATTCTCAAGCGTCCAAATCCGTCCCATTTCAGGACGAGTGTAGCGTCCGATCATTTTTTTCTCCCGGGATGCAGGTGAATTAATCTCAAAGTAGTTCTTATTTTGTCCTCAGAGGCAGAATAATTCAAAAACGCCCGAAACACAAACCGGGTGATTGGGGTCTTATGCCGTATTTAGGCGCTCATATGTCAATTGCAGGCGGAATTCACCTGGCTTTCGACCGCCTTAATGAAATCCATGGTAACGCCATGCAGATTTTTATCACTAACCAGAGGCAGTGGCGTTTGGGCAAACTCAGCCCCAGGGCGATTGAGCTTTTCAAAAACAGCTGGGAACAAAACGGCGGTATTCCGGTTGGAGCACATGACATCTATCTAATCAATCTCGCCGCAAGAGACGAACTGGTTCTTGCCAGGTCGCGCACCGCTTTTGCCGAGGAACTGGTGCGCTGCGCCAGCCTTGGGATACAATACCTGATCATGCATCCGGGCGCGCACCTTGGTGAGGGAAAAGAGGCGGGTCTCTTTCGTTTCGTAGAAAATCTGGACCGCGCAATTGAAAGTTCCGGGGTCGAGTCGGTCTGCGTACTTATCGAAAATACGGCCGGCCAGGGATCGAGCCTTGGATCGAGCTTCGAGGAAATCAATTTTATTTTGAAAAATTCACGATTCGGCGAAACGCTGGGGGTATGCTACGATACCTCTCACGGATTTGCGGCGGGATACGACATGCGGGACGAGGAGGCCTACGGTCTTACAATTTCAAGATTTGACCGGGCAATCGGAATCGGGCGGATCAGGTTCTTTCACCTGAATGATTCCAAGCGCGAACTTGGCTCCCGCGTCGACAGGCATGAACACATCGGCAAGGGCAAAATCGGATTGAATGGGTTCCGGCTCCTGCTGAACGATCCCAGGTTCCGCGATCACCCAATGGTCCTTGAGACCCCCAAAGGGAAGGACCTAAAAGAAGATAAAGAAAATATGGGGGTCCTGCGGTCCCTTCTGGGACCCGGCAGCGGGCGCTAATCTCTCAAAATGCTTTCCCGTGTATTTTTGCCCCATCCTGATATTTTCACGCCTGTTTCCGTTACGAAAGTGGGCGTCACATTTACCCCGACTTTCCTTCCAGCGGCCATGTGTTTGCCAAGCATTTTTTCGCCTGCCTCGCATGTTTGAGAACCTATATCCTTGCGGGCCATGGCATTATCGAGAGCGATTTTCCGTTTTTTCGAACAAAGGATCTGTACGCTCTTCTCGTGAGAATGGTGATGGATGTTAAGGGGGTAGAGAAATATATAAAGAGTGTAGTTGGTCTGGCTCTTTAGCCAGTCGTAAGCCTGCCGGCAATAAGGGCAGTCGACATCGGCAAACATGATGAGCTCTTTGGCTCCGTTTCCTCTCTTGATCCAGATGGCATCCTTCAAGGGCAGCTCCGACACATCCACCCGTTTTACTTCTTCGTGTCGAGGGAGGTCCCCGGCGAACAGAGCGCCAGGGAAGGCAAAGAGAGCCAGCATTAGCGCAAACAGTATTTTTTTCAATGGACCCTTTCCATTATTTTATCTGACTGCGGACCGATTCAAACACTGCAAATAATATAGCAACGAGGGCGGGATGCTTCCACGGGTTCTTCCATTTTCGAAAAGTGGTATCATAAACAAAAGAAGCCAGCTTTGCGGAAAATGGAGCATTTCAATGCCGGAGTCTCAGGAGAAATTGACTGAAAGCTATTTTGACTACCTGGCAAAATCCTTTCCAGTAATGTGCGCCAGCGATGAATTCCACTTTCTTCCGCGATCGGAAGCAGCGAGCCGGTATTACGACCGGATGGAAATCCTCGAACCCGGCCTTATCGAAGAATGTATTTTCACTCTCAGGGAGTTCAGGAAAAATTTCGATTTTCTTGCCGCAGGCGAGGATGACCTCGAGAGACGGATAGACCTGGAATTGCTGAATTCAAGCATAGCCGGCATCATGATCGAACTGGAGGAAAACCGTTTGTGGCGGCACAACCCCCTGCTATATTTGAAAATAGCGTTCATAGGGTTGGATCATGCTATCAGCAAACCGGCCGGCAGTCATAAGGAGAAGATAGAAAGAACGCTGGCGCGGCTCTGTGCAATTCCCGGCCTGTTCCAACAGGCCGCCCGGAATGTCGATCGCGTGCCCGAAACCTTCCATCAGGCCGCTCTCGCCATGCTGAGCGACTGTGGCAGGTATTTGCGCGAAACGGCGCAGGGCCTCACCGCAGAGGATGCCCGGCGGCTTTGGCCTGCCCTTGAGCAGGCCCGGTCTGCTCTTGGGGCCTTCGGCACATACTTGGGTGCTCTTCGCCCTGTCCCGGACCGTGAGCTTGCAGTCCCCAGTCTCGAGACAACTTTGCGAAACAGATTCGGATCGGATCGAAATCCGTCTGAAGTATTTGAGATTGCCGTTGAAGAATGGTCGGAAAACCTGAGAGAATTGGAAAGCCTGCAAAAGGATTTGGCGCCTGGCAAGTCCTGGATGCAATTATATCATGGTTACTGTCCCGAGGAGGCTGGCGCAATAGATACCATCACGCTATACCAGCGTGAAGTGGAAAGACTGAAACGCTTTTTTGCGTCAAACGGTTTCCGGGGAGTGGTTGCACCGGGACTGCCGATGGTTTGTCAAACGCCCACTTACCTTCAATCGGTGCGCGGCTCTGCTTCCTTCAGCGCAGCCTTCACGAAGGACGGCAGGGAAAAGGACTTTTTTTACATCACAACACAGGCGCAACATCAAAGGAGCCATGAAACCAGGGAGCTTCGCAGGAAACGTTTTCACCGGGAGTATAAGTTCCTCACCGCCCATGAAACCTTTCCGGGTCACTATTTGCTGGATTTTACGCGCAGGATGCTTGAAAATCCGGTGCGAAGCCAAATTGAATCCCCCCTTTTTTACGAAGGTTGGGCTTATTATGTCGAGTCCCTCCTGACCGAGTACGGGTATGCCGATCATGCAACGGACCGCCTGGTTGACCGCAAACGCCGGCTCTGGAGGGCCGCACGCTGCCAGATTGACATCGGGTTGAATTCGGGAAGACTAGTCCACGAGGACGCAATGAAACTTTTGACAACAGCGGGCTTCAGTCCGGAAGAGGCCCGGGGCCAGATCGATCGCTTTGGGCTCAACCCCGGCTATCAGCTCTGTTATAGTTTAGGCCGTTTTGAGATTTTGCGGCTAAGAGAAGCTTATGCCGGTCAAATGGGCCACGATGCCTTCCACGCGCTGTTGCTCGAGGGAGGAGAATTGCCCTTTCACCTTATTGAGAAACGGCTCAGGCGCACGGATAGACCGCATTAAGTGTGAGGCCTCCCCCCCCGCCCCGTCGAGAATGAGCGGTCGGCCTTCGCGCTACGCGCTCATATGTCGCTACGGGAGGCCGGGCAAGCCCACTTCACGAAGTGAATCAGGGCTAAGCCCCGCGAAGCGAGGCCTTTACAACATTATAGCTCGACTTTCTGATGCGCTTAACATTTGGCTTGCCTTCAAACGGACAAGGTTTAATGTCTGTGCGTTCTGCATGGCTGCGCGCACGGTCACCACTCTGATCATGTCAGGCGCATTTTTTTCGAGCAGTGTATTGTATAACGAGGAGGTGCATGGAATGAAAAATTTTACGGGCTACCATTCCGAATGGAACCTCGGCAGCCCCGGCGGATGGGACTATCAGCGTATCACCCAGATCATCGGCAAGGCCGTCTGGTCAGCCCTCAACACCATTACACCCATAGGGGTCGACCTGGACTTTGACCATCCATTGCTGTTTCCGGTCAATGGGTTCGTAAAAATGCTGCTCGAAGCCCATGAGGTCCGCGAAGGCAAAAATCCTGGTTTGATTGCAGTAGTGGCTGAAGAAGAAACCCTCGATGACGTAACCGAAAATATCAATCTGGCCCTGCGCCTCAGCTCTTTTGATGGAATCACCGGCGTGCTGATGAGCCCCCGGCAACTGGAGCTGAAAAATGGACGAGTCTGCTGGAAAGGTCAAGCCGTATCGATCGTTTTCGTGGATTTCAACTCCGACGTGCTGCTGGGTCTGCACCGCAAACGTGGCCTGAAACCGCTCTTGCAGGCTGTACGAGAAAAGCGCGTGATCAACCCTCGAGGTACGGAACCGATAAATGTCAAAAGTATGTTTGAAGTTGTGGGCGGCGTACACAGCGGCCGGTTTCACCCGGAGATCGTTGAGCGAACTCCCTGGACGCGCCAGTTCCACCCACGCCGCACCGTCGGGCCCGCAGGCGAAGATATTGACGATTTGATCGAGTGGACATATCGTCATTGGAGCGAGTTGGTCCTCAAGCCCGAGAGGGGTTATTCCGGCAGAGGGGTGCGTGTCGGCGTAGTGAACCCGGACGCCCGTGAGGCAATCGACCTTGCGCTGAGGGAGGGAAGCTACATCGTTCAGAAAAAGGTCCCGCTGGGATTATGGGCTGAAGACATTCCGATATTGGACCGGGAGCAAAGCCGCGTGGTCCTGGATCGCTGTCAAACAGACTTCCGCTGCATGGTGGGCCCCGGCGGACTTTTTGGCTTCCTTGGCCGGTATGGCGGAGTCCCGACAAACGTTGGCAGCGGGGGGGGCGTTCAACCCCTGGCCGTTCTTCGCTCCGATATGAGTATACGCGATGCGGTAAACCGCATCAACGAGGCAATCCTGGGGATGGACTATGGTGAGTTGGCCGGTGTTGTCCGAATGCAGGAAAGATTGGCCGTGGAGCACCGGTTTACCTACCTGCTGGGGCCGATCAAGGTTGCGTTGCGTCCGCGGGTTATCAGTGCCTCTCAGATACAGTCGCTTAATGATTATGGTCGTGCCCTGTGGTCGGACTGCCTGATGTTGGAGAAAATGTGGCTTTCCGGCGAACTCGATGAGATTGTCAAGATCGAAGAAGAAGAACTTGAAATCGCTCGCATGCAGCCTTGGGGCGGCAGTCCTGCAATTATCGCCTCAGACGGACTGTTTGATTTCGGCGCGAGCCCGGAGCCATCATGACCATAGAAGTGGACCCCGAGTGGTGGAAAACGATATTCGATGAGTTCTACCTGCTCACCGACGCCCGCTCGGTCTGCGATGATGAAATAACGCAGCGGGAAGTGGACCTTATCTGTCAATTGCTTCCGATCCTTTTCACCCACAGGATTGTGGACCTCTGCGGAGGTCATGGCCGGCACAGCCTGGAACTAAGCCGGCGAGGTTTCACCAGATGCACCCTGGTGGATTACTCTGAATTTTTGCTCAACCGCGCCGGATCTCAGGCAAGACAATACAATTACCCCATGAATTGCATACTGGCCGATGCGCGGAACACGGGACTCGCCTCCCAAGTTTTCGACCATGCGATCATTATGGGCAATTCACTGGGATATCTGCCGGAACCTTCGGCTGACAGGAAAATTCTTACCGAAGCCAAACGGGTGCTGCGCCCTCGAGGTTGGCTCTTGATTGACATCGCCAACGGAGAGGCCGTAAGAAACAATTTCAAATCCGAAGCATGGCACGAGATTGGCGAAGATATCCTGGTCTGCCGCCGGCGCAAAATGAAGGCCGATACGGTATCGGTCCGCGAAATGGTCCTGAGCAAAAAAAGAGGCTTAATCCGCGACCGTACTTACTCGATCCGTTTCTATGATTCCCGGAAAATTTCCCAACTGCTCGGCCAGGCCGGATTCGAAGGCGTCAGGATACTAACTGACTTCTCTCCATACAGGGACCAGGGCGATTATGGTTTCATGAACCACCGCATGATAGCCACAGGGCGGAAGGCTTAACAGACACCCTGGTTCCCGTGGCCCTTTTGAGGCATAGATAGAAAAAATACATTTGCCCCGGGGTATTTGGCTGAACCTGCCCGTATGCTTTCATGGAGCTACCGTGGTGACATAGACGAATTTGCCGTTCTCGACCCTGTCGATAACCACGCTCTTTATTGGGTTTCCATCAGGTCCCATTGTCAGAGGACCCGAAACCCCCTGCAAATCCTTGGTGCCGGCAAGGGCGTCCCGGACCTTTGGGCCTTCCGTGGAACCGGCCCTTTTTATCGCGTCAACCAGAAGGAGATAGGCATCGGCCCCAAGGGCGGAGAAAGCGCTTATTTCCTCTTTGTATTTGGCTTCATAGAGCTTCGCGAATTTTTTTGCGCGCTCGGTCGTTGCGGCATCCTTGTGAAAATGGCCCGTAAAATACATTCCCTCCACGGCCTTGCCCCCTATTTGGATTAACTGGTCAGCCTGAGCGCCGTCGCCGGTCACAATAGGTGTATCTATCCCCAAATCTCGAGCCTGTTTAGCCAACAAAGCGTCTTCGGTATAATAGATAGGGGCATAAATCAGGTCGGGCTTGCTCGCCTGGATCGAGGAAAGCTGCGCGGAAAAATCCTGATCGCCCGTCTGAATGAATGTTTTCGAGACGATCTTGCCTCCAAGCTTTTCGAACTCTTTCTCGAAGAAGTTTCCCAATGCCACACTGTAGTCCTGGGCGTGATCGATTATAAGAACGGCGGTCCCGGCTTTGAGGTCATTTCTTACAAACCTCGCGGCTACCTCAGCCTGAAACGGGTCGATGAAACAGGCCCGAAAGGCGTACTTTTTGCCCTGAGTGACAAGCGGGTTTGTCGCCGTGGGACTGACGCTCGGGATATGCGCCTTCTCCGAGATGGGATTGCCTGCCATGGTATTGGCGCTGATAGCTTCGCCTATTATGCCCGCAACCTTCATCTCGACAAGCAGGGAAACTACGTTGGATGCTTCGATCTGCTCGCTTCTTGTATCCAGAAGCACGAGATCGATCTTTTTCCCCAAAACTTCGGGCTCCATAGAGTTCGCGACCTGTATGCCCGCCCACTCCATTTTGCCAAAGGCGGCGACGCCGCCCGTCATTGGCAGATAGACGCCGAGTCTGATATCGGTTTGAGCCGGGACAGGCCGGCTGAATAATCCGATTGCGGTCAGCACAAGCACCACGAGTGGAAAGATTTTGAATCGGCACATTTGAATTCCCCTCCTGCTATCGGCCTAAGGTATAATATTCCCCAGTATGATAAATACCTTGCCGCGAGAGTTTGTACTATACAAAATATATAGATACCGTGATACTTTGCACCCCGGGAGCATTATAGGGGGCCGCATCTTTAACATTAGACGGTGTGTATGACCTTTTTGCCCGAAAACATTAAAGTTGATGGACCGCTGGGACCGCGCGAAAAAATGGGTATAACTTTTATCGGTCCCGATTTTTTCGCGACAGACGAAAAAGGGGACCTGCTGAGTCCGATTGCATCAGTATTTCCAAAACACCGCGCCATAGTTAACGTCCGGGGCATTCATGCTTACCACGCTTCGATTATGCTCGAATTTCTTAAGCGGAGATCGCCCGAAAAAGATTTGCGTGAAATCGAGGAGCGTGAACTCGATATTTACCAGGATGCGGTGTCGCTGTTCATTCGCGGCGGGCTGATCCTGGTTCGATCCGATCCATCCGATATGGAACGCGTTTTTGCTGCGGACCTGATACTGCAGTCCTTCTTCCCAAGAGAGCGAATTCAGTTCACCGGGTTGCATATTCCGGAGATAAGAAGGCAATTGCGCCAGAGAGGCGAAAGCTGGCGAATGTCTCCGACTCCAAGGTCCGTAGAGGAAATTTGCTGTCACGTGCAGGCAAGCAAAGTGCAGGTGAGCACCGGACTGACCGTTTATTATAATGCGCTCACCGGCGGCAGGCTCCTCACTTACCATGAATTCATCCGCATCAGAGCGCTGCTCGACCAGGACTGCACAGAGGCCCTCGCTCGGCTAAGAGAGATCCTAAACCTTTTCCAACGAGAAAATAGCTGGGGTGTCCGCGAATTGAGCTTTTTTATGCCTGCGGACATCAATCTCGATTTAGCAGATCTCGAAGAAGTTGTATGTCTGCTCGAAGCCCTTCCCGCCTCTGATAACGCAGAGATAGTTAAAAGAGCGTTTGACCGTTTCGCCTCTCATTTCGCCCAATCGGCCGGCGCCGAGCTGATGGTGGACGATTATCATAACCCCGTGTGGCGAACGACCATGTTCTGCCGTCTCTTCGATATCAACGAAAAAGAGATCGAAGAGAGGGCGCTCGACCTCAGCCCGGAATTTCATCTGAATGTGAAATGGCTTCCCGGGGCGTCCATGGCTGGTGATGAGCTCAGGTTCGACCCCGGGGTGCATCCTCGCGTCGAGGGTCTGATCTCGCATTTTTGGGAAATATCAGGCGGGCTCCTCTCAATTAATGTCGGGCGCATAGAGTACTCCCAGAGCACGAGAGAGGCTTCGGGAGAGGAAAGAGAAGTCTATCTGGTGGTAATGACGACCCGCGACCAAAAGGATTCAATTCGTATTTTGCGGCTCATCAAATGGGACGTCATTCACCGGATAAAGATGGGCATTCCCCTGGAACAAGCTGTTGCCGAGACAGTTAAGTACCGCGACTATATTGTCGACAGACTGCATGCCGCGGCTCAAATGGGGTTTCCCATCCTTTCGTACAGCGATATAAGGCTGGATGAGCGTGTCCCCGGATTGGGGCTGATCCCGGCCTTTTTCTTTGAGAGGCAGTATGTTTCGGGTATTGTCACCGACAAAATTCCGATCTCCTGCTACAAGAACCCTAATTTCATAAAGAGTCTGTCCGGTCTGCTCGGCGGCGCAGCGACTTTCACACTCGTACTCGGCAGAGCGAGCCCGCTTACCGGCAAGATTTTCTACGATGACGGCGATGAAGTGATCCAATTAAATTCCAGGTCTATACCCACACGTCTTATCATCATTGAGACCACGGGGTCGTTTACGGATTGGACAACCCCGCTGCTGGCAATGCTTCCGCAATGTCTCACCCGCTTCAGAGCGCATCTGGATAAAGCCCTTGAGAGCGGCGTGCCGCTGCAAGTGATACACAGCTCAGTGGCGATATTTGCAGAGGCGCTTTGTAAGAAGCTTTCTGAGATTAAAGAAATTGTATTGGCCCCTTGTTCGAACATCCGCTTTCTGTTCAACGACCGCGCCCCGGAACAGGGAGGGATAAAGGACAGATGGGAGGGGATCATTTACCGCCTGGAAACTACCGACCTGGAGGAATTGCACGGTTATACGGTTAACAGCCCTGAACTCCGGTTCACACGGCCTGGGAGTTGAACAAAGCCGTCTTTTCCGCTCCACCCGCTCTCAGCGTCCCGTATTTCTCGGCGTTCCCCTTTTTTTATCTTTGGGTTTTCAATTGCGCCTCGTTCTGTTATAGGAAAGCAGGTCGAGAGGCCGGAGGAACGGCCGCCGCTCTTATCATGTCAGGCGCATTTTTGTCGAGCAAGGTATTATTAAAAGTGATAGCATGTGTGCAGCCTTTATAACTGGCGCAACGGGGTTCGTTGGACATCACGTAGCAGCGGCCTTGATTCGCAAGGGATGGAGCCTGAGGGCGCTTTGCCGCAAACAACCGGCTCAATACCGGGACCTGCCGGGCATCGTGTGGCAGGTCGGCGACATTCGCAATCCCGACCAGGTAATGAGCGCTATGTCTGGGGCCGAGGCGGTTTTTCACGTTGCAGCCGATTACAGGTTATGGGCCCGGAACCCGCGCGACATTTACGAGAGCAATGTAACCGGTACGCTCAACGTTATGCAGGCCGCGCTGGCGACCGGAGTCAGGCGGGTGGTGTATACAAGCAGCGTAGGAGCGCTTGGGCTTTTTTCGGACGGAACTCCAGCAGATGAGAACGCCCCGGTCTGTCTCGACGACATGGTCGGGCACTATAAGAGATCGAAGTTCCTGGCTGAGCGGGAGGCTGAGAAATTTCTCGATAAGGGATTGCCTTTGGTGTTCGTCCACCCAAGCACGCCGGTAGGCCCGGGAGACCACAAACCGACGCCGACCGGCAAAATCATTGTCGATTTTCTTAACAGGAAAATGCCCGCTTATCTTGATACGGGCCTTAATCTTGTCGATGTGAGGGACGTTGCCGAAGGGCACAGGCTGGCTTTGGAGAAGGGCAAAATTGGAGAAAAGTACATCCTGGGCAACCGTAATCTCACACTGGCGGAAATCTTTGCAATGCTGGAAGAGATCTCCAGGGTTCCCGCGCCCAGGGTAAAACTCCCCTATACCCCAATATTGTGGCTTGCCGGAATTCTGCATCTCGTCTCGCTGGTTACCGGGCGTGAGCCGCTGGTCCCTTACGAAGGGGTGAAAATGGCGGCAAAACGTATGTTTTTCGACCCATCCAAGGCTATACGCGAGTTGGGGTTCCCACAGACTCCTGTCGAGACGGCCCTGTCCGACGCAATCGCATGGTATAGACAAAACGGATACGTTACACGACAATAGAGGCGGCAACCGAGAACAGTAGGGGCAGGAACCGTTCCAGTTACCGTTTTTGAGAATCGAGGTTTTGATGCGTTTTCCATCCAGTCTTTACGTTTCGATGACAAGCTACCTTGTGGGGAAGAAACTGCGTGGAGTCGAGCGTTTCCCCCTCGTATTGATGCTCGAACCGACTCACCGATGCAATCTGACCTGCGCAGGCTGCGGCAGGATTCGGGAGTATCATGACACCCTTTCCCAGGAAATGTCCCTCGAAGAGTGCATGACCTCAATTGAAGAAGCAGGGACGCCCATAGTCACCATTACCGGGGGAGAACCGCTTCTTTACTCTCAAGCCCCACAACTCGTAGAGGAAACGCTCGGACGCGGCAGGCACATCTATTTTTGCACAAACGGCCTGCTGCTCGAGGAATCGCTATCGCGTTTCAAGCCAAGCCAGCGCTTGACCTGGAACATCCATTTCGATGGGACCGAACAAGTTCACGATGCCATAGTCGGAAAGCCGGGAGGATTCAGCAAGGCCATTGCCGGGGTGAGAGCAGCCAAAGCCAAAGGTTTTCGTGTAAGCACCAATACTACTGTTTACCGGGACTCTTCGGTTATCGATCTTGCCAGGCTTTTTCAGCAGCTCACAAAGGCCGGAGTCGACGGCATTCTTGTCGCTCCTGGTTTCAGCTACGAAGAGGTCGTTCGGGACGTTTTTTTAACCAGAAATGAAATCGTGAAGAAATTCCGGGAGATCAGCACCTGGGGGCGGGATTTCCCGATAATCAGCAATCCACTCTACCTGGAATTTGTGTCCGGAAAAAGATCTCTCAAGTGCACGCCATGGGGAAACCCAACACGCAACTCACAGGGCTGGAAATCCCCCTGTTACCTTATAACGGATACTCATTACCGAACTTTTGCCGAACTGATGGATCGCACCGATTGGGACCATTACGAATCCGGCGCTGACCCCCGGTGCTCCCAGTGCATGGTCCACTGCGGGTTCGAACCCACTATCGTGCGCCAGATGGGTTTGAAAGACCTTTATCGGATGCTCAAGTGGAACCTGTATGTATGAGTTGCTAAGACTTTTCTGGGGAACCATCCTGCTTCGCCCCTATGTTTTTGTGTTTCTTGCCGTATACCTTATTGCCGGATGGCGGCACATCGGCTGGAAAAAGACTCTGGCCTATATTCCGCTCGGCTACGCCATTGCATGGGTTTCTGAATATTCGTCGATTCACTGGGGGTTTCCATACGGGGATTATTTCTACATACAGAGCACCATGCACACGGAGCTATGGGTTTGGGGGGTCCCGTTCATGGATTCCCTCTCGTATGTCTTCCTTTCCTATTGCAGTTACTCGCTGGCCGCTTTTCTTATGAGCCCGGTAACTCTTTTGTCCGGGAATCTGATCACGCTCGAGACATCTCAAATACGGCGCTCCTGGCAGACTCTGATTCTTGGCGCATTCCTTTTCGTCCTGCTGGACATAGTTATCGATCCGGTCGCCCTGCAGGGAGGAAGGTGGTTTCTGGGCCGGATTTACGGATACCGTCAGGAGGGGATCTACTTTGGAATCCCGATAAGCAATTTTGGAGGGTGGCTGCTCGTCGGGGCTGTCCTGACGGATACTCTGCAGGCCCTGGAACGGATGTTTCCCGCGGATTCAAGACCCCGCTTGCCCGTGGGCCGTTCATCCTGGATGAGGCTGCTCGGACCGGCGCTTTACTTATCGGTCCTTTCGTTCAATATCGCGGTTACTTTTTACATTGGCGAGATGCTGCTGGGCCTCGTGGATCTGCTCCTGTTGTCAGTGCTGCTCGTACCGATGATACTATTCACAGTCTATAAGAATTCAAACATTTCCGCCGAAGCCGTACATACTTACCTGTCCCGGCATTCGTCAGTGCTTGGGGACCCCCGCTCACTGCCGCTCAATCTTGGTCCCACTGGCAATCCTGCCCAGCAAAGGGGCTGGAATCTCCAGAAAAACGGCCAATGACCCGCACAGATTCCCCGCCGCCAGCCTGGAACTGCGCCATGAAAGGTAAAAGGCCTTCAAGGTCGCAGGCTTTCTTAGTACTGTAAAAAGCACGCCGGTTAATCTTATCCTCCCGCGCTCGTCGGCAATATCGCTCAAATTGAACCCAAGGTCATGGCCGATGGGATCGCTTATGGCCCTTAAGCAAATGAAAGGTATCTTATTATGCCAGGCTATTTCGGCCACCGTTGCGGTTTCCATGTCCAAAACAGCCATCTGTCCGGAGGCAAGAGCAGACAGGGCCTGCTTGTCTCCGGGAGTTTGAACGCTAAGCGTCAGGACCGGTCTGATATGATTTTGGGCCAGGAAATCGGATAGCGCATTGGGGACCCGGAATTGGAAAACCTCTTCGGAAGATATTCCACGTACGCTCACGGTAAAACAGACAACACCGACTTGCAGGTCCGGATGGAGTCCTCCTGCAAAACCGGAAAATATAAGAAGATCGGGGGTCAACCCCGCCAGTTCGGCCCCAAGCGCTTCCTGGACCGATTTTGCTCCCATGCCGCATTCGATCAGGACAATCTCTTTGCCGGGCAGTTCGAAGGCAAACTTCTTCGAGGGCTTCCTTCTCACCATGCGCCAGGAGGGAAAAAGCTTTTTTAGAGGAGAGTATTCCTGAGGCAGGGCTGCCAGTATCAAGATTTTCATGGGATCACAATCCCTCAATTCCTTTATCCGTGTCGAAAGGCTTTAGGCTGAACCACGGATGAAGGAGCGGAGCGGGGTGGATGAATGGTTCGGCGCCCGAACCTGCGGCCCCTGCGCCTTTTCCTGGTTCTAGGTCTCCCAAAGGGACCTGACATGCTACCCCGCTGTGCTCCTTCATCCGTGGTTCAAAATCCCTCAATCCCTTTATCCGTGTCTATCCACACCGCTACGCTCCTTCATCCGCGGTTCAAAGTCCCTTAATCCCTCAATCCCTTAATCCCTTAATCCCTTAATCTGTATCCATCTGTGTCCATCCGTGGTTCAAAATCCCTCGTTTTCGCGAAAATTTCTGAGGAAAGTCTGTAAAAATTCCGTCCGCCCCCATCGCAAAAAAAGCTTGAGCCACCCAGGGACTGTTTAAGACCCAGACAAGCACGCCGAAGCCCTTTTGCTTCAATTTGCGAATTTGCCCCGGCCTAAAGGCGCGCCATCCCGGATTAAAGGTAAAAGCGTCCAGATCGAGCATCAGTCCGACGGGATCGGATTGAACGCTATTAACAAGAACTCCAGTCCTGATATTGGTGTCCAATCTTCTGATGAGCCTTAGATAATAATGGTTGAAAGATGAAATAAGCACTTTCTCAGCCGCGCCCAGCGAGCGGACCACTCTGACAACTTTTTCCACTATCGACTCATGGCCGGGCCGTCCCGACAAATCTTTGATCTCTATGTTCAACAGCCAGTCGTTGCGAATCGTGAACAAGACTGCGTCATCGAGGGTCGCCGGCGGTTGGCCTGAATACCCGGCCAGCTCCGATGGTGAAATTTCACCTGCCGCAATTTGCCCGAACGGATCGGCTTTGGCAAACCAGGAGCCAAAATCCAGGGATTTTAGTTCACTAAGGGTGAAATCGTCAACGATCCAGGGACTTCGGCCCGGGAATTTGCTCTGCGCGTCTGATGTCCGCTTCAGGTCCGGATCGTGGAGCAGCACGAGTTCCCCGTCACGGCTCATTCGCACGTCGATCTCCCACATCCGGGCGCCGGCCGCAAGAGCTACCCGTGCCGCAGCCAGAGTATTTTCCGGGGCAAGCGAGCGAGCTCCTCGGTGCGCGGCAATCAACCGGCACTTTCTAACGGTGTTTATAATGTTCTGGCTCATAACGGCGATCCGGATTGTTGAAAAAAGCGTGTAAAATCATAAAAATTATGCATATTTTAGTTGACTTTATGCAAAAAACTACTGTATCATGTTAGCTATGATTACTGTCTTTACCTTATTGCCTCCCGGCATAAAAAGTTGGAGACTGTAATCGTTAAAGAGTTGGTTTCTATTTATACCCTATTCCCCGAAAGCCAGGCCCCCCTCCCTCCTCCTGGCTTTCACTTTTTTATCCCGAAAGCTCCCGCGCCGGTTCAACAATACATAAACCACTAATTCCCCAATTGCTCAATCCCTTTATCTGTGTCTATCCACCCCGCTACGCTCCTTCATCCGCGGTTCACAATCCCTCAATTCCTCAATTCAACACTGATTGCAGTTGTTCGTGGGAATCATTAAAGATAGAATATTTTTGTTCTTGCCTTTGACTTTTCCTTACGGAGATTCAATGAATATAGCTCTTATTTTTCCGCCCTTCTATTTCGAGCCGATGTACAACCTGCCTCCTTTAGGGCTCATAAATCTTGCCACCGTTCTGAAACCTTCCCCTCACCGGGTAAGAATATTCGACTTTCCACTCGATATTCGCCGCAAAGCGCTTCACATGGACAGACACATCTACAGGGCTTGCGCCAAGCATGTCATGCAGTTCAGACCCGATCTGGCTGCTTTTTCCGTCCAGTGCACCACCTACCCTCCAGCCGTCAGGATTGCTCAGGAACTGAAGAAATTAAACCCGGAGCTCAAAATAGCTTTTGGCGGACATAACGCTTCATGTGTAGATGAGCTTACCCTTTCGCGGTTTCCATTCATCGACGCAATCGTCCGCTGCGAAGGAGAAATTACATTCCGCGAGTTGGTTCGGGCTTTCGAAGGGCAGGTCCCTTTGGCATCAATAGATGGAATTACCTTCCGCACGCCGGACCGTATAGTCCGAAATCCGGACAGGGAACTGATCGAAAACCTCGATTCTCTGCCTGCAAGCGACTATGCGTTCGTAGCTCCTCTTCATCAATACCGGGACGTCTGCGGCATTGGGCGCTCGGTTGCCATCCTGGAGGTCGGCCGGGGATGTCCGCACAGGTGTGTCTATTGCTCTCAATCGATTATGTGGAGACGAAGGGCGCGCACATTTTCAACGGACCGGATCATCGGGGAAATGAAAAACCTGGCCGAAAATTTTGGCGCCGAGTGCTTCCTGCTCGCTTTTGATCAGTTTACCGCAAAAAGAAGCTTTGCGGAGCAGTTCTGCCTCGGCCTGATAGACGCGGGCCTTAACCACCTTCCCTGGTATTGCATCTCCAGGCTGGATACGGTCGATAAAGACCTTTTGATTTTGATGCGCAAAGCCGGATGCGAGACAATGTGCTATGGGATCGACTCAGGGTCGAAAAAGACGTTGGCTTTCATTCGCAAAGATATAGACCGCGAGGTCCTTTTCGACAGGGTCAGGGAAACGACCGAAGCGGGCATCGTCCCTACTTTGAGCTTCGTGATCGGATTTCCCGAGGAGAGCAGGCAAGACCTGGAAGCAACCCTCGAATTGGCGCTCAAATCCGCAGCCACGGGAAATGCGAACATCCTGGTGCAGATG